>ERZ773090.282-NODE-282-length-35851-cov-10.0529_pt1 | contig 35851 bp, 25 predicted proteins | sample MGYA00580579_ERZ773090 | MGnify/ENA primary metagenome ERZ773090 (study PRJEB29015, sample SAMEA2738014) | human oral metagenome | biome: human oral; feature: human-associated habitat; material: dental | place: China | collected 2132 ... | reverse complement strand
AACGTCGTAATGATAGGAAGAAATCCAGAGGTTGCAACCCAGCCTCTGTTTTTCGATAAACTAGAGGGTGACGCTTATGAAGAAAGTGCTCTGTTTAATTTATCCTAATTTTTCACTTTATGAAGTAGTTGGTCTGACCAGTACTTTAGCTCTATCTTTTGGTGTTGAGGTTGATTATGCTGGTTCAGATAGAAATGTTATAAGATCGGAAGATGGACTTCCCTGTCGACCTGCTAGAACACTGGATGAAGTGGTCATCGAAGACTATTCTTGTGTTATTTTGCCAGGAATGATAAATATTGTCCCTGTTTTGCATGATGAAAAATTGATTTCTTTCCTAAGAAGTTTGAAGCAGCAAGAGATTTTTATTGCAGCTATTTCCTCAGCACCCATTTTATTGGCGAAAGCAGGTTTGTTGAAGGAAACTAAATTTACTGGTGGGATTTGGCAAAACTTTTTTGACTATTTTGAATTTCTTCCGCGTGAAAATTTCAAAGATCAAGCTGTTCTGCAAGATAAAAACATCATTACAGCTGTTGGCTTTGCACATCAAGCGTTTGCGAGAAAAGTGCTTCTTAGTCTAGGTTTGGTAGATAATGCTGACAACTATTTTAAAGAACGGAATCAGTATTCGGAAGAGGACTTGATATTCACTTTATCAGAAGAAGAGTTTGCTGAAATGAAGCATGAATTTGAAAATACTCTCTGATCAATATTTTCTATAATTTAAAGAAAGGAACATAGGTGTTCACAACTGAACACGGGTTCCAAAAATTCTGACTCAATATAAAAGAAAGGAACTGAACCCGACCTAAATTCTCGGAAAAAAGAGAAATAAGCCTAGGAGCATCGCTCCGTCGCCTGATTTCCTATTTTTCAGTCGAATTTTACGGTCTTGGTATCTTACATGAACAATACAGAATATTATGACCGTCTAGGTGTCTCTAAGAATGCTTCTCAGGATGAGATCAAGAGAGCCTATCGGAAATTATCTAAAAAGTACCACCCCGACATTAATAAGGAAGCTGGGGCGGAGGACAAATACAAAGAAGTCCAAGAGGCTTATGAAACGCTGAGCGACGAACAAAAGCGGGCAGCCTATGATCAATACGGTGCAGCGGGAGCTAATGGTGGCTTTGGCGGCGGTGCAGGCGGCTTCGGTGGCTTTGATGGCTCCGGCTTTGGTGGCTTCGAAGACATCTTCTCTAGCTTCTTTGGTGGCGGTGCTTCGCGTAATCCTAATGCTCCGCGCCAAGGGGACGATCTTCAGTATCGTGTGAATCTCCGCTTTGAAGAAGCCATTTTCGGGGCTGAGAAGGAAATCAAGTATAACCGTGAAGCGACTTGTCATACCTGTGCTGGGTCTGGTGCCAAGCCAGGGACTAGTCCTGTTACCTGTGGCCGCTGTCATGGCTCAGGTGTCATCAATGTTGATACCCAGACACCGCTTGGCATGATGCGTCGGCAAGTGACCTGTGATGTCTGTCACGGTCGAGGAAAAGAAATCAAAAGTCCTTGTGAAACCTGTCATGGAACGGGGCATGAAAAACAGGCTCACAGCGTCAAGGTCAAAATCCCTGCTGGTGTGGAAACTGGTCAGCAGGTCCGTCTGTCTGGTCAAGGTGAGGCAGGCTTTAATGGCGGCCCTTATGGTGATCTTTATGTCGTGGTCCAAGTTGAGCCGAGTGATAAGTTTGAGCGAGATGGCTCTACCATTTACTACAAACTCAATCTCAACTTTGTCCAAGCAGCTCTTGGTGACAGTGTGGATATTCCAACTGTTCACGGGGATGTCGAGCTGAATATCCCAGAAGGAACACAGACTGGCAAGCGTTTCCGCCTGCGTGGTAAGGGAGCACCGAGTCTGCGTGGTGGAAGTATGGGTGATCAGTATGTTACAGTCAATGTTGTGACGCCGACTGGCCTCAACGACCGTCAAAAAGCTGCCCTCAAAGAATTTGCGGAAGCAGGCAATATCTCGGTCAATCCTAAGAAAAAAGGCTTCTTCGACAAAATGAAAGATGCCTTGGAAGATTTGTAATTATATAAAAAGGAGCAGCCTAATGCTGTTCTTTTTATGTTTTCTAGAAGGCCATTGGGTAAATGTAGTCAAAAAAGAGAGCCGCTTTGACCAGCCTTTTAAATAAAAGAAATTCGCTATAAAGAGCAAAGTGATTTTTTCTATTTGCTTTTACAAAAATTAATTGTTTTTTTAAGCAAAATCTATTGTAAAAATTTCCTAAAAGATATATGATAATACTATATGTATAAAACGCATCTTTTTAGCCTGCTGGGGAGTTGGCTAGGGAGATAATGGGAGATTAGCTTTATACATTTTAGGAAAAAGGGGATTTATAAAGTGAAACGTTTTGAAAAAGTGCAGGAGCGAATTCAGAAATATTCGATTCGCAAATTGTCTGTCGGTGTGGGCTCAGTTGCTATTGCAGCTCTGATTTTTGGGAGTTCTTTGTCCAGTTCGCCAGTTGCTGCAGATGAAGTAGGAGGCGGTGCGACTGCTCACTATACTTATGTTGAAGAGCAAGAGCTAACAGAGCAGGAAAAAGGTCTGATTAAGAAAGGTCTGCCTGAAAATCTGCAAACAGGGGAAAATTATTACCTGATTTATCGGAAGCAAGATGGGCAAGCTGTCTTACCAAGTACAGGAAATAACGGTCAGCCGCTTCTCGGCTTATTTGCGGGAACGGCTATTTTGGCTGTCTTGGTATTCTCACGAAAGAAATCTGGTAAATTGCTAGGAGTGCTTTTGCTAGGAAGCTTGGGACAGACTCTATTACAGTCTCCTCAAGCGTTTGCGCTAGAAAATCGGGAATTGCTTTCCTATAACCGTCAAGTTGAGGTTTCGTCAACAGTTTCTGAAGCGGATGTGACCATTGCAGGCTATAACTATATCGGTTACTTTACTGCTTCTGATTTGCTTGCTTTGACAGGAACCAAGCCGACCTCTCTGCCAGCTGGTCAGGAAAGTCAAGCGCAAGCAGAAGTGTCAGAAGCTGCAAAAGAGGATTCTGATTCTATTGATCGAGCTGCTCAAGCAGGGTCGCTGTATCAGCTGAATCCTGCTGCAAATGATTCAGGGCAGTCAGGGAAGCTTCCAACTCCTCAGCCATCAAATCCAACTATAGAGACGGCAAAAGGGGAAAGCTTACAAGAGCCAGCTTTTCCAGAGTATAGCGGCGGCGTTAATGGCCAATCAACTGTACAAACAGAAAATCCTAGCTATACAATTTCGGAAGGCACGGCAGGGGATACAGCCACGGTTGAGCCGGCCCTCCCAGAATACACGGGCAGTGTTAATGGTGAATCACTAGTTCAAGCGGACAACCCAGTCTACACTGCCCCAATTGGTATAGTTGGTAACACAGCCCCGGTTGAGCCAGCTTTGCCAGAGTACACGGGCGGCGTTAACGGCGAATCGCTAGTTCAAGCAGACAATCCAGTCTATGATGCTCAAGTAGGTACAGCTGGCGACACAGCTCCAGTTGAGCCAGCTTTGCCAGAATATACAGGCGGTGTTAACGGCGAGTCGACAGTTCAAGCAGACAATCCAGTCTATGATGCTCCAGTAGCTACAGTTAGTGACCCAGCTCCGGTCCAGTCAGGCCTCCCAGAATACACGGGCGGCGTTAACGGTGAGTCGACAGTTCAGCCAGAACAACCTAGTCTGCATACAGACATCAAGTTAGAAACGATTGAGCCTCAAGTTGTCAACAAGATAGATGATAGCAAGTATCTTGATGAAGAGATCACTGTCGATGGAACTCCAGGTCAAAAAGAAATTGTAACTAGCTATGAAACCTTAGATGGTAATCGCATATCAGAGCCGCAAACAACTGAAAGAATCTTGTATGAAGTAGTTGATACACTGGTCACTCGGGGTAGCAAGGCTCGCATCAATAAAGAAGAATTGAGCAAGCAGCTAGCTTTAGCATCGGCTGTGGATCCTGCAGTTTACACTAATCAATCCTACCAGCAGCTGCAAACAATTAAGAATATGGCTGCGACGGTTTATCAAACTTCGTCGAGTCAAGATGAAGTAGATGCGGGTGTCAACCAACTCAAGCAGGCTTTAGCTGACTTATTGGCCCTTAAAGCAGCGCCGACCCTGACTGTTTCAGCAGTTAAGAAGGATGAATTGCAGAAATCAGCGCAAATTCAATACCAGCTGACGGACAGAGATCAAGCCTTTACTAGTGCTCATGTTCGTCTGAAGAAAGATGGCCAGCTGATAGCAGAGCAGAACTTGGCGAGTGGTCAGCTAACTGCGAGCTTCAGTGGTTTGGACTACTATACACCGTATAAGATTGAGACGACTCTGTCCTATGACTTAGGAAATGGTTCTGAAAGTCAGGGATTAGCTCAAGAGACAGTCCAGCTTGACCTGAAGAAGGTGGAGCTCAAGTCCATTACTAATGTCTCCTTGATGAAGGTTGAGAATGGCCAGACAAAATTGATGCCTACTTTGGCTGAAAAACCAGCAAATCTGGACCAATATTATCTGCATTTTACATCCGACCAGTTCAAGGACACTGTCCTGCCGGTTACCTCTATCGAGGAAGTGGTCGTTGATAACCAGCCTGTCTTCAAGATTCAGGCTCAGCTGCCAGACTTGCTGCAAAGAAGCGCAACTGGTCTTCAAAATAGCTTTGACTTCTATCTGGAAAAGGCCAAGAAGCGTGAAGGAAATGTCTACTATGACTTCCAAGACCTTTTGGACGGCATCAAGGAAAATCCTTCTGGAACCTTTATTCTGGGCCGCAGTATCAGTGCCAAGCTGATTGACAAACCAGCTAACAGCAAGTCTTACCTGCAAGGTGAATTCAAAGGTCAGCTGATTGGTGGGCAAAATGGTGAGCGCCATGCGATTTTAGACTTAGCGCATCCTCTATTTGATACGATTACTGGCGGAACAGTCAAGGATATTGACTTTAAGCGAGTCAATATGGTTTATCCAGATTCGCAAGCGGGCGATACAATTGCCACAATTGCTGCTCGCTTGAAGAATAAAGGAGTAATCGAAAACGTCAATGTCCAAGGCTACTTGGAAGGAAGAGACCATATTGCTGGTCTGGTTAACAATATAGAAGGCCAATCTCGAGTTGAAAATGTCTCCTTTAAGGGCCGTATTAAGTCCAAGGGTGGAAATTCTGTTACAGCCGGTATCGCTGGAACCAACGCTATGTCCTTAGTAAGCCGAGCTTACGTCGAAGCAGATATTTGGGTTAAGAGTGGCCAAAATGCAGGTATGCTGGTCGCTCAAAACTTCACAAACCATTCAGGTTCAGGCTGGGGTAATTGGGGCAAGCTAACTCAGTCAGTTGCCAAAGGTAAGTTAGAGGATGCAGGCTCAAGAAATGCGGCTGGTATCGCTGCTTCCATTTGGCCGTATGGAACTATCAATGACACTGTCAGCTATGCAACAGTAGTGAACGGAAAAGAGCTCTTTAGCTCAGATAATGAGATTACCGACGCTTGGATGGGGCAAAAACTCCAAAACCTTTTTGGTGTTCAGGGACACAGCTCTGGAACCAAGACAGGAAAAGATGCCAAGTTCCGTCGCTTGACAGAAGCTGAAGCGGAGCAAAAAGTCAAGAGCTATCGGATTACAGCTCTTGAACAAAGCAGCGCAAATGAAGTAACAACTGAGAAACTAAATGCTACTATCCTGAGAACAAGTGCTTATCAAGATAAGCCAGGATATAAGACAGAAAATGAACAGCTTTATCAGAACCTAGAACGCTTTATGCCTTTCTATAATCAAGAGTTCTTGATCCATGAAGCCAATAAGCTGGTGGATGCTGGTAAAGCAGGAAACCTGTTGACTAAGAAAGTTCTAGCAGTTCAAGCCCTGAAGGGCAACCAATTTGTTACCGGCGGAACGGATGCAGATAAGATCTTAGTCCATTTTGCAGACGGAAGCAAGACCATCTTCAATCTTCAAAATCAAGCACGATTTGAGCAGACTGCCCTGCCAGAATATCAAATCGCAGAGCTTGGTACGGTCTATACTCCAAATCACTCAACCGCAGTCAAAGAAGACTTGCTGACTCAGCTGACTGAGAGCTTGAAGAGCTTTGAACTGTATAGTGATGAAGTCTATCGTTCTGTTGGTCTGCCTAATGATAATGACAAGGTCAACAAAGTGAAGCGTCTCTTCCTAGATGAATCTCTGGCTGAAGTGAAAGCCAACTTGCAGGATATGCTTGGTAAGCTCTTGGCTAATGAATGGACAAGATTCCATGCTGATAATCCAGCAGCCAACGAAGCTCTGAAAGCTAAAATCGAAGAGAACAAGACGGCTATCATGCTCGGTCTGACCTACCTCAACCGTTATTACGATCTCAAATTTGGCGACTATAACCTCAAGGAGCTAGTACTCTTCAAACCAGATTTCTATGGTGAAAAAGTGTCATTGCTGGATCGCTTGATTAAGATTGGTCGTTCGACAGAAAATCAACTGAAAGGGGCAGACAATGTCAATATGTTTGCGCGTCAGTTGAAGGCTGAGTCCAAGTCTAGTGATTTGGTCGCTTACTTGGATTACAACCGTCGTCTTTTGACTGACTTTGCTGATATGGATTCTTGGTTCAAGGACGCAACCCGAGGCTTTATTCAGTTTGAAGAACGCCAATCAGAAGTCGAGGAGATTAAGTCTGCTAAGTATCGCGTCTTTGATAACCTCAACTCTGAATATTTCAGCAACTATATCCTCCCGCTTCTAACCTTGAAGAATACGCGCTTAGCCATTCTGTCAAACTATAGCACGATGGCCTTTGTCAACAGAGACAAGCGCCGCTCATGGTCTGATGAACGATTTAATGCGGGCATCAAGGAAGTAGCGACCCAGCATCGAAATCACGTAGATACTTGGTACAAACTGCTCTCAGATGATATCAAGTCCAGAATGGTAAAGCAAAATGTGACGGCTGTATGGGATGGTTTTGATGTCGAAGGACGTGGCTGGATTGATGTCAACGGAAATGATAATAAGGGCAATCCTTATGCTCCATCACGTGAGTTCTTTAACCTGGTTGGAGGCAGAGCTGGTGGCTGGTACAAGTCAAATGGCTACGGTGCCCATGCTGCTGGTTCAATCCGTGTGAACTTCGAGGCCTTTGATCTCTTGACGGAATACGGTGTGTCCGTCTTCACGCACGAGCTCACCCACGTCAACGATAGAGATATTTATCTGGGCGGCCATGGCAGACGACAAGGTATCGGACCAGAAGGCTATGCCCAAGGGATGCTCCAATCACCTGTTCCTGGTCAGCCAGGCTGGGGTGCTCTGGGTCTCAATATGGCCTTTGAACGTCCAAATGATGGTAGTCTCATTTTCAATAGCTCGCCAAGTCTCTTCAAGAACCGGGCAGACATCGACCATTACATGAAGGGCTATAATGATACCCTCATGCTGCTGGATTACCTTGAAGGTCAAGCGGTTGTGGCCAAAGGAAATGAAGCAGCAGCCAAATGGTTCAAGAAGGTTGAACCGAAAGTTGTGGATCCTCGAACCCAATACGACGTCGTAAGAGACTTGACGGCAGAGGAGAAAGCGGCCATGTCAGTCTCATCTGTAGAGGACTTGGTTGATCAAGGCTTGCTGTCTAACCGTGCAGTTGACAATCGAACTTATAATCCTGCTGACTATGACTCTAGTTACATTTCTATCGACTTCATGACGGGTATCTATGGTGGCGGTCAAAACAATACTGGAGCGCCAGGAGCCTTGATGTTCAAGCATAATACCTTCAGAATTTGGGGTTACTATGGCTATGAAAAAGGCTTTGTAAGCTATGCTTCCAATAAACACCGCAAGACAGCCAATGAACAAGGCGTGACTGGTTTGAGCGACAACTTTATCATCAAGCAAATTTCTGAAGGCGAATTTGAAACCATGGAAGCCTTCAAGAAAGCTTACTTCAGACAAGTTGCTGAGAAAGCTCAAAACTTAGGAATTAAGCCAGTGACAGTCAACGGAAAAGTCTACAGCACTTTTGAAGAGCTGAAAGCTGGCTTTGCAGAAGCCGTTGACAAGGATCTGAAGAAGTCTCGTGTCGATGAACGCGCAACCAAGGACTTCAAGTATGCTGTCTTTACGCAGTTGCTGAAGAACACCAATAGCTTCATGGATGAAAACTCCATTTGGGGTTCCTAAGAAAAAGTGTCAAATTTGCTGCATGTGTAACTACAAATAATGACTTTTAGCAATATGTAATCAATAACCCATTTGAATTTGTTCTGTTTGTGCCGTCACTGACAGTCTGGTTCAGATGGGTTGTTTTGTTGCATAATGGTAACTCGTAGCGCAGATTATCCCTAATTCTTATACAGCATTTTCGTAAAAATCTGTCCCCAGACAGTTCCTGCTTTTAGGGCTTGCTGGGGGCTTTTTTTCCTGCTAAAATAAACACATGACACGATATAAGGCGATTATTTCCTATGATGGTTATGGCTTTGCTGGCTTTCAGCGACAGCCCCATGCCAGAAGCGTTCAGGAAGAGATTGAAAAGACCCTGACCCGCATCAATAAAGGCCAGCCTGTGGTGATTCATGGAGCGGGCCGAACCGACAGCGGTGTCCATGCTCTGGGCCAGGTGCTGCATTTTGATTTACCAGAAGAGCGGGATGAAGAGAAATTGCGTTTTGCCTTGGATACACAGACGCCGGAAGATGTTGATTTTATCTCTGTGGAGCGAGTGGTAGAGGACTTTCACTCTCGCTACAATAAGCACAGCAAGACCTATGAATTTTTGGTGGACATCGGCCGGCCTAAAAATCCTATGATGCGCCATTATGCCACGCATTATCCTTATCCGTTGGAGCTGAGTCTGATAGAAGAAGCAATTGCTCAGTTAGAGGGGACGCATGATTTTACAGGATTTACGGCTTCGGGGACCAGTGTGGAAGACAAGGTTCGGACCATTACCGAGGCCAAGGTTCGCTATGATGCAGAGCGGAATTTTCTAGTCTTTACTTTTTCGGGCAATGGCTTTCTCTACAAGCAGATCCGCAATATGGTCGGGACCCTGCTCAAGATTGGCAATAAGCGCATGCCGGTGGAGCAGATTCAGAGGATTTTAGCGGAGAAAGACCGTCATCTGGCGGGGCCAACAGCCGGTCCAAACGGCCTCTATCTAAAGGAGATTCGATATGAAGAATAAGTTGATTTTAGCTCTTTCGGGCAATGATATTTTCAGCGGTGGCGGACTGCATGCCGATTTGGCTACCTATACAGTCAATGGTCTGCATGGATTCGTAGCTGTGACTTGCCTGACGGCTATGACTGATAAGGGATTTGAGGTCATTCCAGTTGAGGAAGAGGTTTTTGCCCAGCAGTTAGCCAGTCTCAAGGATCTTCCTTTTTCTGCTATTAAGATAGGACTTTTACCCAATCTGGAAATAGCAGAGCAGGCATTGGCTTTTGTCAAGCGGCATGCGGATATACCAGTAGTGCTGGATCCTGTTCTGGTCTGCAAGGAAAATCATGATTTGGAAGTCAGTGCGTTGAGAGAAGAAATCATCAAGTTTTTCCCTTATGTCAGCATCATTACGCCAAATCTGGCAGAAGCTCAGCTATTGACCCAAAAAGAAATCAAAAGTCTGGAGGATATGCAGCCTGCAGCCAAGGAGCTCTATGATTTGGGAGCCGAGCATGTGGTGATTAAGGGCGGCAATCGCTTAAGCAAGGAGCGGGCGGTGGATGTTTACTATGATGGTCGAGAGTTTGAAGTCATGGAATCGCCAGTGCTGGCCAGCAACAATACCGGGGCAGGCTGTACGTTTGCTTCCAGTATTGCCAGTCAGCTGCTTCTCGGCAAGTCTCCGCTTGCAGCAGTTCAATTGTCTAAAGATTTTGTTTACCGAGCGATTCAGCGCTCAGATCAATATGGGGTAGTTCAGTATGAGAAATAATCAAGTTAAAAAATTAGTGTTCTTAGCTTTCATCACAGCACTGTCTGTGGTTTTGGGGGATTTTGTGAAAATCCCAACGGCGACAGGCTTTTTGACCTTGTTGGATGCAGGGATTTATTTTACAGCTTTCTACTTTGGTCGCAAGGAAGCGGCTATTGTCGGAGGCCTTTCAGGCTTTTTGATTGATATGATTGCCGGCTATCCTCAGTGGATGATTTTCAGTCTGATTTGCCACGGACTTCAGGGATTCTGTGCTGGCTTTGAGGGCAAGAAACGCTACCTTGGGCTGGTCTTGGCTGCAGTAGCTATGGTCGGTGGCTATGCCCTCTTTGGTAGTATTATGAATGGTGTCGGGGCTGCCCTAGCCGAAATCTTAAGTAATTTTATGCAGAATGCATTTGGTTTAGCAGTCGGTTTTGCCCTCTACAAAGCCTTCCCAGAGAGTTTGAAAAAGACGGTCGCAGTGAAATAAACGAGGTGAGACATGGACTTAGCTAAGATTGGAGCGGAAACTCGTCAGATTGTTTTAGATGTTTTGGACAAGGCTGCCTTAGTCGAGGGAGATGTTTTTGTTCTGGGCCTATCCTCTAGTGAGGTTGTCGGAGGCCATATCGGTCAGAATTCCAGTCTGGAAGTCGGACAGGTCATTGTCAAAACCATACTGGATATCTTAGAAGAGAAGGGTATCTTTCTAGCAGTTCAGGGATGTGAGCATCTCAATCGCGCCCTCGTAGTTGAAAGAGCCTTGGCGAACAAGAAGGATTTGGAGATAGTCAATGTTCTGCCTACTCTTCATGCTGGAGGCAGTGGTCAGCTAGCCGCTTTCCAATACATGAAAGATCCTGTCGAGGTAGAGTTTATTGTCGCTCAGGCGGGGCTGGATATTGGCGATACTGCTATCGGCATGCATGTCAAGCACGTGCAGATTCCTATCCGACCGATTCTCAAGGAGTTGGGTGCTGCCCATGTCACGGCTTTAGCCAGCCGTCCCAAGCTAATTGGCGGTGCCAGAGCGGCCTATACAGAGGATAAAATCAGGAAGGGATAAAAGGAAAAATAATTTTGAAAAATACTCTAATTATGCTATAATGGGTTGTATTCAATAAATTTTAAGGAGAAATGACAGAATGTCTGTATCATTTGAAAACAAAGAAACAAATCGCGGCCTTTTGACTTTTAGCATCAGTCAAGAGAAAATCAAGCCTGCCTTGGACCGTGTATTTAACTCAGTAAAAAAAGATATTGCTGTACCAGGTTTCCGTAAAGGTCGCCTTCCACGTGCTATCTTCAACCAACGTTTTGGTGAAGAAGCCCTCTACCAAGATGCTTTGAACGCTCTTCTTCCAGAAGCATACGAAGCTGCTGTCAAAGAGGCAGGTATCGAAGTAGTTGCTCAGCCTCAGTTTGATGTTGAGTCTATGGAAAAAGGTCAAGACTGGGTCATCAAAGCTGAAGTAGTCACTAAGCCAGAAGTTAAGCTGGGTGCTTACAAAGACTTGGAAGTAACTGTTGAAGCTACTAAAGAAGTGACTGACGCTGAAGTAGATGAGCGCATTGAGCGTGAGCGTAACAACTTGGCTGAGTTGGTTCTCAAAGAAGGTCCAGCAGCTGACGGTGATACAGTTGTGATTGACTTTGTTGGATCTGTTGACGGAGTTGAATTTGACGGCGGCAAGGGTGACAACTTCTCACTTGGACTGGGCAGCGGTCAATTCATCCCAGGATTTGAAGAGCAGTTGGTTGGTCACAGTGCAGGTGAAACAGTGGACGTTGTCGTAACCTTCCCAGAAGACTACCAAGCAGAAGACTTGGCAGGCAAGGAAGCTAAGTTTGTGACAACTATTCACGAAGTTAAAGAAAAAGAAGTTCCAGCATTGGACGACGAACTTGCAAAAGATATCGACGAAGAAGTGGAAACGCTTGATGAGCTGAAAGAAAAGTACCGCAAAGAATTGTCAGAAGCTAAGGAAACAGCTTATAAGGATGCGGTAGAAGCAGCAGCTATTGATCAAGCAGTAGCAAACGCTGAAATCGTTGACTTGCCAGCTGAAATGATCCACGAAGAAGTGCACCGTGCTGTTAATGAATTCTTGGGCAACATGCAACGCCAAGGAATCTCACCTGACATGTACTTCCAAATCACTGGCACTACTCAGGAAGACTTGCACAAGCAATACGAAGCAGATGCTGAGTCACGCACTAAGACAAACCTTGTCGTAGAAGCTGTTGCTAAGGCAGAAGGTTTTGAAGCTAGCGCAGAAGAAATCGAAGCAGAAGTAACTTCATTGGCTTCAGACTACAACATGGAAGTGGAACGTGTTCGTCAATTGCTGTCAGAAGATATGCTGAAACACGACATTGCTATCAAGAAAGCTGTCGAAGTGATTACTAGCACTGCGAAAGTGAAATAAGCTTCATCATTCAAAACGATATCATTTGAAACTAGTGTATAAATGCACTAGTTTCTTTTGTACTTGTTCCGTGATTTTTCCTGGATTTTCTTTTGACGAAAATAGAAATTTATCGTACAATAGAAAGTAGCGAAAAATTGCAAGAGGGCGACAAGCCTTTACTTAATCTTAAAGGAGATCAACTTTGGAATTAGAAGTATTTGCTGGACAGGAAAAAAGTGAGCTTTCTATGATTGAAGTGGCGCGTGCCATTTTGGAAGCCCGCGGCCGCGACCATGAGATGTATTTTAATGATCTGGTCAATGAAATTCAAAACTATCTGGAAAAATCAAACAGTGAGATTCGTGATGCTCTGCCATTGTTCTACACAGAACTCAATGTAGACGGCAGCTTTATTCCGCTGGGGGATAATAAATGGGGCCTGCGTTCATGGTATGCCATCGACGAAGTGGATGAAGAAATCATCGCTTTGGAAGAGACTGATGAGGACGACGCACCTAAGAAACGCAAGAAGAAACGCGTTAATGCCTTTATGGATGGCGATGAGGATGCCATTGACTACAGCGATGACGATCCAGAAGATGAAGACGGCTACGAAGCAGATCCAGCTCTCTCATACGATGAGGAAAACCCAGACGATGAGAAGAACGAAGTGGAAGCTTACGATGCTGAAATCAACGAAATCGCTCCAGATGATCTAGGTGAAGAAGTCGAACTCAACGAAGAAGATGACGACTACTCTGACGAAGACACGGAGACCGAAGAGGAAGAATAAATCAACCAAAAGAAACAAGGGACGAAATCCCTTGTTTCTTTTAATATTCCTTGAAATATAAGTTCGGAAGGTGTAGAATACTAATAAAATTTAATAAAGAAAAGATGGAGGTATGCTGCTATGAAATTTGTCCTTGATAAGAGTCTGGGTGAACTAGACATAAAAAGTGTCGTTATCGGGATTGCCAAGAATGTCAATCCTCATGCAGAACTGTCTCCTTCATTTCTAAAAAAGAAAAAGGAAATGGAAGACTGGGCTCTGGACTGCGACTTGGATGAGGTGCTTGAGTCGCCAGTTATTCAAGGTTATGTAGAAATACTGCAGCGCGTAGGTCGCAGTGTCAAGAAAAATCCTCCGACGGTTCCCGCTCTGATTCGCAATATTCAGCACCGAGGCTCGCTCCCTCGTATTAATAGCATTATTGATATTTATAATGTCGAAGCCCTGCATTCTCTACTGGCAATTGGTGGGCATGATTTTGATAAGATTGAAGGTCAGATAGAATTCACCGTAAGTCAAAAGGAAGATGTTTTTCTGCCTATTTTGTCCAAGGAGAAACATGTTGCCAAGACGGACTATGTCTATCGGGATGACAAAGGCATTTTGGCTTGGCTGGATGTCCGTGACAGCGAGTATTATAAGTTTGATGAGGAGACTAAGGACGCCATTTTCATCATCCAGGGGAATGCCAATACCTCTGTCGAAATGCGTCTGGAAGCCTTGGAACGAATCCGTCACGATTTAGCAGAGTGCATGCCCGATGTAGAATTCGAAACACATGTTATTAGTATTGAGGAAAATTAACTGGAAGAGGCTTTCCAATTTTGATTCTCACTGACTATCAGATTCCTGTTTTCAGGGAGCTTTTTTGAGTGCTTTTATATTCCTTTGTCAGAGTCGTGGTTGAAAAAATGAGAAAGGTGGAAAATGAGTACACTTAGCTTTTCTGAAAATAGGAGACATTACTCAATAAAAAATGGTATAATAAACAAAGAAAAGGAGCGTGCGATGACAGAAATACTATTAGAAGCTAAATCAATCAGCAAAAAATATGAAGAGCAGTATGTCCTGAAGGATATGGATCTAAAAATTGATCAGGGACAGTTTGTAGCAATCTTGGGTCACAGTGGCTCAGGAAAGTCAACAATGCTGAATATCCTATCTTCTCTACTGAAACCAAGTTCTGGACAGATCTTTTACAAAGGAAAGGAAATAGGTCAGCTGAGTAAATCGGCAGTGGCCAAGTTTAGGAGAGAAGACATTGGTTTGGTCTTTCAGCACTACATGCTAATTCCTAATCTGACAGTTGAGGAGAATATTCAGCTGGGCAGCAAGTATGCCGCAGAAGCAGCGGACCTCGAAGAATTGGCTTCGCTATTGGGAATTGAGAAGCTTTTGAACAAATATCCTCATCAGCTGTCGGGCGGTGAGCAGCAGAGGGTCTGCATTGCCAGAGCTGTGATCAAGAAACCGGCTGTCTTATTCTGTGATGAGGCGACGGGCGCTCTGGACAGCGAAAATAGTAAGAACATTATTGTTTTATTGCATGCTATCAAGCAAACAACCTACGGAACTAGTATCCTTTTTACGACACATAATCGAGAAATTGCTAGAACAGCTGACCGAATACTGCTCTTAGAAGATGGCCGTATTGTTAGGGACGACATGAATAGGGAGAAGCTGTCGCCGGATCAAATGAGTTGGGAGATTTAATATGGGGTTGCTATTTAAATATCTATCCAGAGACTTTTTGGCCAAGAGGACCATGGTGTCTATTCTATCTCTGATTATAATCTTCATTTCCTTTATGTATTTCTTCGTTCATTTCGCGATTGATGCCAATTTACTTCGTTTAGGTGGAGAGCAATTATCAGGCAATGAGGCTAATTATTTCACAGCTTTGAAAAGTAATCAACTCTTAATCAGAAACATTACTGTCGCCATGGTAGCCATATTCTCCCTCATTTTGTTCTTATTCATCAGAGGGACGCTTCAAAGAAATCGAGTACAGCTAGCCCAGCTGATGTCCCTCGGCTTTTCTTTCTCCAGTGTGCTGGCAAGCTATGCGCTATTAATCTGCGGGTTATCCTTGATCAGTTCCTTGATTGGCTTAGTCTTGGGTTTCTGGGGATCCGATATCCTACTTTCTGCTAATAGCCAGACCTATCTCGTTCAAGGGTTGAGTAAAGGACTTTCTCTGCAGTCGGTTATGACGGGAACCCTCTTCCTAAGTCTTTTCTTAGGAGCTCTTACTTATTTGGCAGGACTGACAGTGAGAAAGACAGACCTTGCTCTAATGATGAAACAGACTGACGGGAAAAGCATCCGTCCTGGTTTGATGGAGAAGCTGATTCAAAAGCTGCCGATGAAGCATAAATTCAAATTTAAGCTAACTCTAAATCATTTTAGCACCTTTGGGCTCTTGTTGATTGCTATCGTTACGTTTAGCATCATGTTCGTCTTAAGCCTGTCTCTTACTTTTAGCTCCTCTAAAATCCTTGAATCTCAGAAGGAAGGCCGGAACTATTCTTATGATATCAGCTATGATAACTATCGAAAGGAGGAGGCTGGGTCAGCTTCAGATTCTGTAACCTATCTGAGATACGATGTTGAGCTAATGATAAAAGGCGAAGCTATAGCTTATCATGCCCTTGCATTTACCAACCAAAATGACTTGTTTCAGCTGATTGACAGTAAGGGAGAAATTCTAGATCCCACACAAGGTGTCTTTGTAAATCCTGAATTGCGAGAGAATTATGGTCTTAAAGTTGGGGATACTCTAGAGCTAAGAGTAAAGGGAAAGCAACATCAGATAAAGATAGCTGGATTTGCGGAGAATGCTGATTTAAAGACAATATATATTCCCAAAGACCAAGCATCCGCCATGGTAGATGAGACTAATGATATTTTTAATGGTAGATTGACCAATAAGCCTCAAGAAAAAGGTGAAGGAAAAACTCGCTCCCTAGAGGAAAAATTATCAGCTGTTCAAAGAAGTCAGACTTCCAATAAAGCAAGCGCTATTATCAACCAAAGTATCGGTGTCATAACGGGTTGCCTATTGATTTATTTAGCCGTGTTTATCGGCTTGAATGGTAATATGAAGACTCTATTGATGTTTGATTTACTAGGATATGAGGAGAGAGAGGTTTATCGTATCCTGCTTAACCCCTACATTGTGATCAGCAATCTGCTTTTCTTGCTCACTCTGCCTGTGGCCATCTATGCTGCAAGGAATATCCAGATTATGACTTCTCTTCAGACAGGGGACTATATGCCATTCCAGCTCAATTGGATTACTTTCGTTTATATGTTTGTCGTCTTGAATGCCCTATGTTTTGTCATCAGATTTTTATTTATTCAAAAGGTTAAAAAAATCAGGGATGATAATCGGCAGGCAGAATTCTTATCAGAATGGTGAGAAACAGTATAAAGATTTTTAAGATAAGAAGTCGGAAGCCTTGGAGCGAATCCGACACGATTTAGCAGAGTGCACGCCCGATGTAGAATTCGAAACACATGTCATCAGTATTGGTGAAAATGGATGAAAACCGAATGAAATCATTTGACAATTTTTTAGGTTTGCGATATCATACTGTTCGGGCACCTCTTTTAGAGGTCAGAGCTTCCTGTTTCCAGGGAGCTATTTTTCTTTTTCAGACAGATTATGGAAAATCCTCCTATAGCTAAGTTTCCAGCAACTGTGATGCTTGCTGGAACGAATTGTTTTATGAAAAGGAGCACGTATGTCAACTAAATATATTTTTGTCACCGGTGGTGTGGTTTCTTCTATCGGGAAAGGGATTGTGGCAGCTAGCTTGGGCCGACTTTTGAAGAATCGCGGTCTCAAGGTTACGATTCAGAAGTTTGACCCTTATATCAACATTGATCCCGGTACCATGAGCCCTTACCAGCATGGGGAAGTATTTGTGACAGATGATGGAGCTGAGACGGATCTGGATCTGGGGCATTATGAGCGTTTTATTGACATCAATCTCAATAAATACTCCAATGTCACTACTGGTAAAATCTATAGCGAAGTCCTGCGCAAGGAGCGTAAAGGCGAGTATCTGGGAGCGACGGTCCAAGTCATTCCGCATATTACGGATGCTCTCAAGGACAAGATCAAGCGGGCAGCACGGACGACAGACTCGGATGTGATTATCACAGAGGTTGGTGGCACAGTGGGCGACATCGAGTCTCTTCCTTTCTTAGAAGCTTTGCGCCAGATGAAGGCGGATGTCGGAGCAGACAATGTCATGTATATCCATACGACCCTCCTGCCCTATCTCAAGGCAGCCGGTGAAATGAAGACCAAACCGACTCAACATTCTGTCAAAGAGCTGCGAGGTCTGGGGATTCAGCCTAATATGCTGGTCATCCGCACAGAGAAGCCAGCTGGACAAAATATCAAAAATAAACTGGCTCAATTCTGTGATGTGGCGCCGGAGGCGGTCATTGAGTCGCTAGATGTGGAGCATCTTTACCAAATTCCTCTCAATTTGCAGACGCAAAAGATGGACCAAATCGTCTGTGACCATCTGAAGCTGGATGTGCCGGCAGCGGATATGACAGAGTGGTCAGCCATGGTAGAGAAAGTGATGAGTCTGGAAAAGCAGGTACGTATTGCTCTGGTCGGCAAGTATGTCGAGTTACCAGATGCCTATATTTCAGTTGTCGAAGCGCTCAAGCATGCCGGCTATGCCAATGATGCGGAAGTTAAGATTAACTGGATTGATGCGAATCAGGTAACGGCCGAAAATGCAGCAGAGCTTCTTGGAAGTGCGGATGGGATTATTGTTCCGGGCGGCTTTGGTCAGAGAGGAACTGAGGGGAAGGTTCAGGCAATCCGCTATGCGCGTGAGCAGGATGTGCCTATGTTGGGGATTTGTTTGGGCATGCAGTTAACCTGTGTCGAATTCGCCCGTCATGTCCTAGGATTGGCAGATGCCAACTCAGCGGAGCTCAATCCAGACACACCGTATCCGATTATTGACCTCATGCGTGATCAGATTGATGTCGAAGACTTGGGTGGAACGCTGAGATTGGGGCTCTATCCTTCTAAACTTAAGAGTGGCTCTAAGGCAACAGCAGCTTATGAGCATCAAGAAGTCGTGCAGCGCCGTCACCGCCATCGCTATGAGTTTAACAATGCTTTCCGCGAGCAGTTTGAGGCGGCCGGATTTGTATTTTCAGGAGTTTCACCAGACAATCGCTTGGTCGAAATAGTGGAAATTCCAGAAAATAAATTCTTCGTGGCCTGTCAGTATCACCCAGAGCTTTCCAGCCGACCGAACCGACCTGAAGGTCTTTATACGGCCTTTGTCACAGCAGCGGTAGAAAAGAGCCAGGAGAGATAGACTAGCTTTGTCTGATCTAAGCGACTTTTTTAGAGAAATGTTATAATGAAAAACAAAAGGAGGGAAGAAGATGTTTTTGAAAATTTTGGCCAGTATTCGTACTAATAATTTCCAAGATGAGCATTGTATAGAAAAAATTCAAGCTCTCTGGCAGGAACAAGAGGAAGCGGTGAAAGAAGCTTTTGCCCAAGGGGAACCGGTCTATGCTGTCTATCATGACTATGCCAGTGATTACAAAGGAGACTACAGTCTCTCTATCTGCCGTTTGACAGATGGGGAAGAAGTCTATGATTTTGATACATCCGAGCAGACCTATCAAGTATTTGAGGCTGATAAGGAGGATCCTCAAGCGATTCTTCATGCTTGGCAGAGGATTTGGCAGGCAGAAGAAACAGCTGAGCTTCATCGAGACTACACTATTGACTTTGAAAAATACGATCCCGACCAAACGGTGGCTGTCTTTATTGCGACTCAGCAACCTTGAGTTTTCTGTGTTCCTGCCTTAGCTCCATTTTCGCTTAGATTTTCCAATTTTGCTGATTGAGTAGAAAGTTGATTTTTTGAAATAAAGTCAAAAATTTTCTTGACAAGGCTTAGCTGTCCTGTTATACTAGTAAGGTACTCAATCGCGGGGATGGCGGAATTGGCAGACGCGCAGGACTAAGGATCCTGTGACCGCTTTAGGTCGTGAGGGTTCAAGTCCCTCTCTCCGCATCGAGTAAGCTGGCTTCGGTCAGCTTTTTCTTTTTGCACTAGAGACGCTTAAAAAGGCTAAGTGTCTCCCTGCAATTCTTTAAAATTTCAGGAAAAACTAGCAATTTTAGTGAAAAAGTGATAAAATAAACAATGTAAGTGGTTCATTCCACAAAAAATAAGAGGAGGCCTATTACAAATGGCAATCGTTTCAGCAGAAAAATTTGTCCAAGCAGCTCGTGACAATGGTTATGCAGTTGGTGGATTTAATACAAACAACCTTGAGTGGACTCAAGCTATCTTGCGTGCAGCAGAAGCTAAAAAAGCTCCAGTTTTGATCCAAACTTCAATGGGTGCTGCTAAATACATGGGTGGTTACAAAGTTGCTCGCAACTTGATCGCTAACCTTGTTGAGTCAATGGGTATCACTGTACCAGTAGCTATCCACCTTGACCACGGTCACTACGAAGATGCACTTGAGTGTATCGAAGTTGGTTACACTTCAATCATGTTTGACGGTTCACACCTTCCAGTTGAAGAAAACCTTAAATTGGCTAAAGACGTTGTTGAAAAAGCACACGCTAAAGGTATCTCAGTAGAAGCTGAAGTTGGTACTATCGGTGGTGAAGAAGACGGTATCATCGGTAAAGGTGAATTGGCTCCAATCGAAGACGCTAAAGCAATGGTTGCAACTGGTATTGACTTCTTGGCAGCTGGTATCGGTAACATCCACGGTCCATACCCAGCAAACTGGGAAGGTCTTGACCTTGACCACTTGAAGAAATTGACAGAAGCTCTTCCAGGCTTCCCAATCGTATTGCATGGTGGTTCAGGTATTCCTGATGACCAAATCCAAGCAGCTATCAAACTTGGTGTTGCGAAAGTTAACGTTAACACTGAATGCCAAATCGCATTCGCTAACGCAACTCGTAAATTTGCTCGCGACTACGAAGCAAACGAAGCAGAATACGACAAGAAGAAACTTTTCGACCCACGTAAATTCTTGGATGACGGTGTAAAAGCTATCCAAGCATCAGTTGAAGAACGTATCGACGTATTCGGTTCAGAAGGTAAAGCTTAATCTAGCTGAACAATACAAAACAGAAACCTGCCCGTAAGGGTAGGTTTTTTGTGTTTGCTTTTATAGAGAATATACTTAAGACTACTATATCCAAAGTTGTTAAACGAATGTAATTTTTTTACAATGATTCTAAGACTACCCTTGGAGAACGAATATAACAGCTTTACGCCTGTTTTCAAAGGAAATCACGGTCTTTTCCAAAGTAAATTGAAACATCTAATTTTTAGGAATACAAAGTAGCAAAATTTATGATAGAACTTTCATTCAAAATAACAATATGATTTTTCTGGTTTCGTCATCTAAGTATTAAAAGTATCCTGATAGATAAGGAAGATAAAAAATTAATAATAAAAACCAACAATGGTTGACTTTTTCGGAAGAAAATCTTAAAATAAGACTATAAATTTAAATGAGGTGCTCAATGGAAAATTTACCAACCCAAATCTTTAAGTTTGCTCAAGTATTTTCAACAAGTCGCAAGAAAGATATTGAGAAAATATTTTATGATAATGAGTTTGAAACTAAGAATAGTCTACCAATTTTAACTTGGGATTTTATTTATCGTGATATTGTAAATACCGCAAAGGTAAATGGTTTAATATCACCCACTATGTATATGGGCGCTCTGTGGACAGCAAGAGGAGTAATTATTGAGGGGGTCCTATATGTTTTTATGATGAAGAAAAGATTTGAAGATGTAACTAATAAATACGAAAAACATCACTATCTTACTTGTATAGCACGTGCGAAAAATTCTCATTTAAATGGAAAAGAAGACGGTAAACTATCCATTGAATTATTTAATGACCTAGATGATGATGGGATGAGCGATTCACAAATTGAACAAGCGAAGAAATTATTGGGAGATCAATATAATTCGATTGATGAGATTAGGGTTGTTACCTTTGATAAAAAAACTAAAGAAGTGATTGTTAATCAGGTAAATGCCTTTTGTGAATTTATTGATGCTGTAAATATCACAGAATTTGATTTTACAAAACTTGAAGAAGATGGACGTGGAAATAATCCTGAAAAACCTCTTGTGGCATTGAAATCTGACGTACAGAAACAATTGGAGTCACAAAAGCATGTTAGTCTTCCTGTTGAAAAGAAGGAAGAGAATACTAAATTATGATATTTTATATAAAACAGGTGTAAATAATGCTTCAGATTAGTTTTAATGGTGCTCGCTTAAAAGAAGCAAGACTTTTTAACAAAAAAAGTATTACTCAGATTGCAGAGTTTTTAAACGTTTCAAAACAAATGGTTTCTAAATATGAAAAAGGACGAGCGACGCCAAGTGAAGAATCGTTAGAAATATTGGAAAAGAAATTAAAGTTTCCGAGAGATTTCTTTTTTGGAAATGATAATTTTAGCTTAAGTTCTACAGGCACATTTTTTAGAAGTCGTTACACAGCGACTCAAACAGAAAAAATGCCTGCAGAAATAAATAAAAACTATGTTGCTTTAATAAGAGATTATTTGGGAGGATTTATTGATTTTCCAAATCTTGACTGGGGTCTTTCTGGTTTAGACTATAATCCACAAGAATACGCAAGCTACATAAGAAAGAAATGGGAACTTGGAGATAGACCAATTGATAACTTATCGTTGTTGATGGAAGAAAAAGGTTTTGTTATTTCTAGAATAGACACTCAGAGTGATAAAGTTGATGCTTTTGGTTCAGCTGTTAAAGTAAATAATAATGAGTATTATGTTGTTATGTTAGAAGGGACAGAGTATTCCTTCTATCGTCAGCAGTTTAGTTTAGCCCATGAATTAGGACATTGGTTAATGCATGAAAATTGTAAGTCGCCTCAAGACATGGGAGCAATTGAATATAAGCAAATGGAAGACGAAGCGAATGAGTTTGCGGCTGAATTTCTATTACCAAAGGATTCGTTTAAAGCTTCTATCATTGGGCATGAAAATGATCTAGAGTACTACAGGTATCTAAAAAGAATTTGGCAAGTCTCAATTAGTATGATGATAATGCGTGCTAAGTCATTGAATATCATAGATTCCAATGAGTATACAAACTTGTATAAAAAGCTTAGTTACAGAGGTTGGAGAAAAAATGAGCCCTTAGACTCAACGAAATTGATTAGTAATCCTCTATCTTTAAAACAGTCAGTAGAGCTATTAGTGGAAAATAGAATTGTGATGGATATATCTGCTGATATTTATAGAGTATACAATAAATTGTTGCCGAATTTTTTAATTGAGGATTTATGCGGCTTAGAGGCAGGATATCTTGATGAACTAAATGATAGGTATCCAAATATTATTAGTCTTACTAAAGAAAGAATAAGAAGAACATAGAATAGTCCGAAGCGTATTATGTGATTAAACATTTGTAGGGATTTTAGAACTAGGAGAACTATGGATATTGGTATTCGTGCTGATGGAATGACTACATCAGACTTTGAAAATTTTGCCATTGAGATTGTAAAGAAAAAATTTGAAAATAAGACTTTACATGGATTTAGGGAAGGGAGAGATGACGGTATTGATGGAATCGATAATATCGTTTCTCCTACTCTTATTATTCAAGCTAAGCGCTGGCAGATAAATAAAAATAATACTACTGCTGTAAAACTACTGAAAGAAGAAATTGATAAGATTGCTCGAACTAAAGAAAAATATGGTTGGGAAGCTGATTTCAATTACGTTATTGTTACAAGTATGGGGCTATCTCCTGCGGGTTTAAAGGAGATTCGTGATTACGCAGATAAAATAATTCCTAATGCAATTCCGACTGATGATTGTATTATTTTCTCTTCTACGTTAACAACTTTTTCTCAACAGGAAGAATATAGAGATATTTTTATAAATTATGGATTACTAGAAAAAGATATTTCGAATATTTTGAGAAGTGAAAGATTGAAGTGGGTAGAAGCAGAATCTCAGGATTATTTTTCAGATTTGGATTCTAAACACTTTGTTGAAACGCATTTTCTAGGGGAAGCCTATCATATTTTACAAAGGGAACATATTGTATTAATTCAAGGACCAGCGGGAATTGGAAAAACAACAACTTGTTCAATGCTAGGAAATTTATTTCTAAATAATAATGAAAATGCTTTTGATATCATTGTTCGTAGAGTGGAAGATATTAACGAGGTTCTCAAATTATACAATGGAAACTATAGATGTAACGAAAATAGAAATCTTTTTGTGGTTTTTGATGATTTCTTAGGACGTAATAAGTTTGATGTTGGAGAGAGGGTATTGCAAGATATAAGAAAATTATATTCAGCCTCCACTAATACTAACAACCTTTTTATTTGTTTAAACTCTCGAACTCAAATTCTTCAAGATGCAACATTAATGAATTCTGAATTTCAAAAACTAATTGATGAAAAATTTACAGAGAAAAGAAGATTTATCATTGATTTAAATAAGTACTCTGATATAGACAAAGCTTATATTTTTAGGAAAGTATTTGAACGAAAGTTATACTACCTTGAAGATGGTGATAAAATAGAGTTTGTAGAAAAATATAATAGTCTTATTGGAAGAGATTGGAAAAGGATTATACGACATCGAAATTATTTTCCTAGGTTAGTAGAATTGATAGCAAAGAATTTTAAAGAATCTAAAGAAAATTTTTATGACTATGTAGTATATTATCTTAATCATCCTATTCAACTTTATAATAGCTTATTTTGCAATCTGGAAGATGAAGAAAAATTTTTGTTATTTTCTTTATTACAATTCGATGCTTATCCTGTTGAGGAAGAGTGGTTAATAAATTCACTTTATACTTTGGAACTTAATCCGACATTTGATTTTAAGAAATCGTTAAGGAAACTAGATGGTTCATGGCTTACCTTTACGAAAGAAAGTTTTGATGATAAAAGTAAGGTGGATTTTTTAAACCCAAGTATTATTGACTTTTTAAATGATAAATTGAAAGAGAGTCCAAAGATAACTGAAAAAATAACTCAGAATTCTATTTACCTACACCAATTATGTAAAGGTTGTAACAGCTACGGATTGAGTAATTCACAGACTTTATTTTTCACTAGACTACTAGATGATTGGGAAAACTTTAAAGATAAAGATGATTTTATTGGAGAAAAAATCCTAGCTATTATTTATTTAAATAAATTTTCAAAATTTAAAGATAACTTTTTAGAATTATTGAGAATATATGATGGGAGAAATAATTTAAGAAGTTTTAGGAATGGATGGAATAATATCATTGATCAGATTTATTTTTCCGATAATAAAGCAATCAAAAGAATGTTCCTCACTATTCTTGATGATAAGAGAGCCGTGGATAAACTAATAAATAGTCCTTATCTTGATTCAGAGGAACTAGATGACATGTTATATACAATAAACAATATAATTGATGAGGTGAGTATAGAAGATGAAGACTATCAAGATGCTTCGTTAAAAGATATGTATTGTTATACCATTTTTAGACAGAAAAAAATTGAATTGCTTCAAGATTATTTAGATAGTAGAGATACTTTGGAAGAAGAAGATGTTGATTTTACTAATGACCCAGATGGCTTTGATTTGGATTGGGAAGTTGAAGGACAGGTTTCAGAATTTCAAGAAAAGTTAACTGAAAAGTTAACGGATATTTATCAATGGGATGATATCAAAGTGGAGAAATTTGATTATTCCAGTTTACAATTAAATCTTGAAGAATATCTGCAACAGAAATACAATAGCTTTTTATATGCGGATGAAGCCTATGATAGATGGAGAGATTCTCAACTGGAAGAAAGGGTGACATTAGAAAGTATTTTAAACAAACCACTGTTATAGTTCAGAAAGTAAGGTGCTAGACTAATCTCAGAAGTCACTAGAATCTTACATACAAAATCTATTTTTTGTATAATAAAACTAGGAAAAGCTAAAATAATGTAGTATTGGCTTTTTAGTTTCATTCTTGTGTTTTAGTCTCCACAGTTGTATTTCATAAAATCAGTTTACAAAAGGAAAATGAATTACTAACATCTATCAGTCAACAATTCGTAGTTAATGAACATCTAATGAATGTCTATATTGTTAGAAAAAACGATTTTAGTTAGTTCATACGGGAATTTGATAGGAATACTACTTCATCACTTTGATTCCAGTTTTGATTATGAAAAATGGGAGCAGATGACCTTTCCAGATTGTTTTCTAATTGATAGAAATGGGATTGTGAAAAGAATTATGAAAGATTAGTACTTTGATTAAATAGTGAATCGTATTGATCAGAATAGTTTGCTTTTTACAATTCGTAACCTGCCCGTAAGGGTGGGTTTTTTGGTGTTTTAAGGAAACGATTAAACCAGAAGTTTGTATTAAAAGTATTATTTTAAGAGAGAAATTTTCAATTTCATGATCTATAGGCAAACGCTTGCATTCTATTTTTTGTTGGACTATAATAGGTTGGTATAAAGCCTTCTGTAATAATAAAAGTTAGAAGGTGTAGAAAGTAAGGATTTAGAATACTTGTGTTTGAAAATACGATTTTCTATTCCTTACGATAGCGGAGATAGATATGGCAATGATAGAAGTAAAGCATCTTCAGAAAAATTTTGTAAAAACAGTTAAGGAACCAGGATTGAAGGGGGCTTTGCGATCCTTTATTCATCCCGAAAAACAGACCTTTGAAGCGGTCAAAGATTTAACCTTTGAGGTTCCTAAGGGGCAAATTTTGGGCTTTATCGGAGCTAATGGTGCTGGGAAGTCGACAACCATTAAAATGCTGACAGGAATTCTGAAACCGACATCTGGTTTTTGTCGGATTAATGGCAAGATTCCGCAGGATAATCGCCAAGACTATGTCAAGGATATTGGGGTTGTCTTTGGACAACGCACCCAGCTATGGTGGGATTTGGCTCTGCAGGAGACTTACACGGTCTTGAAGGAGATTTATGATGTGCCAGATTCGCTTTTTCATAAGCGCATGGACTTTTTGAATGAAGTCTTAGATTTGAAGGGATTTATCAAAGATCCCGTGCGGACTCTGTCGCTTGGTCAACGGATGCGTGCGGATATTGCAGCTTCCTTGCTCCACAATCCCAAGGTTCTCTTTTTAGATGAGCCGACCATTGGGCTGGATGTTTCGGTCAAGGATAATATTCGTCGGGCCATTACTCAAATCAATCAGGAGGAAGAAACAACTATTCTCTTGACCACTCATGACCTGAGTGATATTGAGCAACTCTGTGATCGAATTTTTATGATTGACAAGGGGCAGGAGATTTTTGATGGAACGGTTAGCCAGCTCAAGGAAACCTTTGGCAAGATGAAGACACTTTCCTTTGAATTGGTGCCAGGGCAAAGTCATCTCGTTTCTCACTATGAAGGTTTTTCGGATATGTCCATTGATAGACAAGGAAATAGCCTCAATATTGAATTTGATAGTTCCCGCTACCAGTCGGCTGATATTATCAAGCAAACCTTATCTGATTTTGAGATTCGCGATTTGAAGATGATGGATACGGATATTGAGGATATTATCCGTCGCTTCTACCGAAAGGAGCTCTAAGATGGTCAAATTGTGGAGACGTTATAAACCCTTTATCAATGCAGGGATTCAGGAGTTGATTACCTATCGAGTCAACTTTATTCTCTATCGGCTTGGCGATGTCATGGGAGCTTTTGTGGCCTTTTATCTCTGGAAGGCAGTCTTCGATTCGTCGCAGGAGTCTTTGATTCAAGGCTTCAGTATGGCAGATATCACCCTCTACATCATCATGAGTTTTGTGACCAATCTTTTGACTAGGTCTGATGGTTCCTTTATGATTGGAGAAGAGGTCAAGGACGGATCCATTATCATGCGCTTGCTGAGACCGGTGCATTTTGCAGCCTCCTATCTCTTCACCGAGCTTGGTTCCAAGTGGTTGATTTTTGTCAGCGTTGGACTTCCTTTCTTAAGTGTGATTGTTTTGGTGAAAATCCTCTCTGGGCAAGGCATTGTAGAAGTGTTGGGTTTAACTGCACTATATCTTTTTAGCTTAACCCTAGCCTACCTGATTAACTTTTTCTTTAATATCTGTTTTGGATTTTCAGCTTTTGTTTTTAAAAATCTATGGGGCTCTAATTTGCTCAAGAATTCTCTGATTGCCTTTATGTCTGGAAGTTTGATTCCCTTGGCTTTCTTTCCCAAGGTAGTTTCAGATGTTCTGTCCTTCTTGCCTTTTTCATCCTTGATTTACACTCCGGTTATGATTATGGTTGGAAAATACGATGCCAGTCAGATTCTTCAAGCACTTTTGCTTCAGTTCTTCTGGCTCTTAGTGATGGCGGGCTTATCTCAGTTGATTTGGAAAAGAGTCCAGTCATTTATCACCATTCAAGGAGGTTAGTATGAAAAAATATCAGCGTATGCATCTGATTTTTATCAGACAATACATCAAGCAAATCATGGAATACAAGGTCGATTTTGTGGTTGGTGTTTTAGGTGTCTTCTTGACCCAAGGCTTGAACCTCTTGTTTCTCAACGTGCTCTTCCAACACATCCCTTCCTTGGAAGGCTGGACCTTTCAGGAGATTGCCTTTATCTATGGTTTTTCCTTGATTCCCAAGGGACTGGACCATCTCTTTTTTGACAATCTCTGGGCACTGGGGCAACGCTTGGTGCGAAAAGGAGAGTTTGACAAATATCTGACTCGTCCTATCAATCCTCTCTTTCACATCCTAGTCGAGACCTTTCAGATTGATGCCTTGGGGGAACTATTGGTCGGAGGTATTCTGCTAGCGACAACGGTGAGCAGCATTGCCTGGAGCCTTCCTAAATTCCTGCTTTTCCTAATCTGTATACCCTTTGCGACCTTGATCTATACTTCCTTGAAAATCGCGACTGCCAGTATCGCTTTTTGGACCAAGCAGTCAGGAGCCATGATTTACATTTTTTATATGTTTAATGACTTTGCCAAGTATCCAATTTCCATTTACAATTCGCTTCTTCGTTGGTTGATTAGCTTTATCGTACCTTTCGCTTTTACGGCCTACTATCCTGCCAGCTATTTCTTACAGGACAAGGATGTCTTCTTTAATATCGGTGGTTTGATTCTGATTTCCCTTGTCTTCTTTGTCATTTCTTTGAAACTATGGGACAAGGGCTTAGATGCCTACGAAAGTGCGGGTTCGTAAAAGGAAGAAACTCAAAGCCTCGTCTCAGGACAGGCTTTTTCTAATGGAGATGAAAATTTCTTGACATCTATTCTCAGAGTGCTATACTAAAAGGGTAATCGCCGATTTAGCTCAGTTGGTAGAGCAACGCACTCGTAACGCGTAGGTCACAGGTTCAAGCCCTGCAATCGGCATAAATAGGTCTTAGAAATCTTGTAAAAGCGAGGTTTCTTTTTTACTGGACAAGGTGTCAATTATAAAAATTCGAATGCAAAGAGGTTAAAATATCTTTACATGGTGGAAAAATCAAGAAAATCAAAGAGAAATATGATACAGTGAATTAGTATAAAAAGAAAGGAGCAGGTGTTTATGAAAAAACGATTGCTATTTTTTTTAATTTTATTAATTTCCATATTTATTGGTATAGGACAAGTTCGTGCTGATAGCAGTGACTCTGATAGTTTTTCAGATTCTAGTAGTTTCAGTTCGTCTAATGATTCAGATTCTGACGATGATTCTTCCTCTGATTTAGGCAGCGGTCTGTCTGCTGATGCAGACGATTTAGGTCACTTCTCTTCGGATTCTGACGATGACACATCTGACGATGATTCTTCCTCTGATTTGGGCAGTGGCTTATCTGCTGATGCAGATGATTTAGGTCACTTCTCTTCGGATTCTGACGATAACACATCTGACGATGATTCTTCCTCTGATTTGGGCAGTGGCTTATCTGCTGATGCAGATGATTTAGGTCACTTCTCTTCGGATTCTGACGATGACACATCTGATGATGATTCTTCCTCTGATTTGGGCAGCGGTTTGACCGTTAATCCGGATAGTTTAGGTGACTTCGCTTCAGATATTCCAACTATTGATTCTTTGGATGCGTCAGCAAATGATGGTGATAATTTGACTAATCTGGGGAATATTTCTGCCCCAGTTTCTACAGAATCAAGCAATCCAACAACGAGCACAGATGATATAATGGCGGGCACACCAGATGCAGCAGTAGCGACCGCTCCCACACCCCTTACGGATGCAACTAATTCTGTCACTACTACAGATGAAACGACGGCTTCCTCGACTCCTATAGATTCAGCTAATCAAACAACTGAGTCAGTAGACTCGACAAGCTCTGACAAGCCTAATTTGGCAGACACGGCAACTGAATCAAGCCCTGCGGCTTCCGCAGGCAATGGTTTGGCAGCTAATCCGGACAGCTTAGGTAGTTTCGTTTCGGATAAACCAGCCGATAGAACTGGATCCGAATCTTCTACCGACCTGGGCAGTGGCTTGACTGCAGATGCAGATAGTCTAGGTAGTTTTATCTCAGAATCAGATTCTACAACTGAGTCAGTAGACTCGACAAGCTCTGACAAGCCTAATTTGGCAGATTCGGCAACTGAATCAAGCCCTGCGGCTTCCGCAGGCAATGGTTTGACAGCTAATCCAGACAGCTTAGGCAGTTTCGTTTCGGATAAACCAGCCGATAGAACTGGATCCGAATCTTCTGCTGACCTTGGTAGCGGTTTGGCAGTTGATTCAAATGAAACTTTCAATGTTTTGGGAAACGATGCTTGGGGTAATTACTCTCCCTTGGAGGCTGATTACACTGTCTCTGCAACAAATACAACAAATGCAGAAGAAAGAAGGAACCCTAATATGTGGGGGACAGAAACTGGAAAGCCTTTTTCTACTCCAACGACTCTTTTGGGTATTGTTGGAGAAGAAGTTTATGATGTATTTGATGGCACATTTGGAAAATTGGCTGGAGTGACGTTTACTGAGTTGGGAACATACGTGACTCCTGATCCTCAGCCAGTGCCTGAAGAAGTTCTAACCCCTATCGGATCTTTAAATTATAATATAGCACAAGGAACTTCTCCGGTTCTTGGAACAGGGGTGATTAGAACAAGCGAAACGGGTGCACGATACATCGGTATAATTGCTGATAATTTAACTCATAATGTAGCAAATAATGTCTACATTGGACTTACTGGAGAGACTTTATCAGGAACTGATGCTGTTCCTGATAGTTCTCCTCTGCCTGAATCTGTTGGTCGAATTGCTATTATTGCAAATAATATTGTTGGATCTAAAACAGATGTAGAGCCTTTAGATGTTGTTATCGGTACTACAGGTTATAATCCCATTACTGGAGAAAAAGAAGATCGCATTCCCTCGCTATTTGGAATAATTCAAGGAATGAGAGGGGGACAAAAGGAGGGCTCCGAAGGAGCTAGTAATAGTCAGGAAAAATAATCTTCTTTGACATCTTATCGAAAGACTAGGTTTCTATACTAAGATTTCAAAGCTGAACCAATAATTATTGAAAGGATTGAATTCTATATTGAACAGGATTCGGTCCTTTTAATTCGTTTTTTGTAGCAAACACTATAGACTATAGTAGCTTTTTCTAGTTCATCAAGCGAAAGATAATTTTTTTATATCCTACTTAAGAAGAAGTTAGAAGCATTAAGCTTATTTTTAGACAGTTGGAGTGATACACGCTTAGGTTTTTTATGGTTCGAAACCCAATATGTATCTTTACCAGGAATTTTTAGGTACTGCTTGATATTATTTTTATCACAAATTTAAGAGCAACACTATATAACGCAAATTTTAGGAGTCACAAATTTGGGTTAATAAGAAAATTCCCTGCAATCGGCATAAATAGGTCTTAGAAATCTTGTAAAAGCAAGGTTTCTTTTTTACTGGACAAGGTGTCAATTATATATGACATAATGTTTCAAGGACTTTAAAATATTTTTACATGGCAAAAAACTTAGCAACCTATAATAAAATTATGGTATATTAGAATAGTAAAAAAAGAAAGGAGGAGCATTTGTGAAGAAAAGACTAATGCTTTTGATTTTGTTGAGCGCTGTGTTTGTCCACGTTGGGCAGGTCCAGGCTTATGATGGTGGTTCAGGTTCCTCAGATTCTGGCTCCAGTACCTCGGACTCCGGTGGTTTCGGCTCAGATTCCTCGGACTCCGGTGGTTTCGGTTCAGATTCCTCGGACTCCGGTGGTTTTGGTTCAAGCTCCTCGGACTCTGGCGGATTCGGTTCAGATTCCTCAGATTCCGGCGGTTTTGGCTCCAGTACCTCGGACTCCGGTGGTTTTGGTTCAAGCTCCTCGGACTCTGGCGGATTCGGTTCAGGTTCTTCGGACTCCGGTAGCTTTGGCTCCAGTTCTTCGGATTCCGACAGTTTCGGTTCAAGCTCCTCGGACTCTGGCGGTTTTGGTTCAAGTTCTTCGGACTCTGGTGGTTTCGGTTCAAGTTCCTCGGACTCTGGCGGTTTTGGCTCCAGTACCTCGGATTCCGACAGTTTCGGTTCAGGTTCCTCGGATTCCGATAGTTTCGGTTCAAGCTCTTCAGACTCTGGAAGCTTTAGTTCCAGTTCTTTAGACTCCGGCAGTTTTGGTTCCGATACCTCAGATTCCGGTGGTTTCAGCTCAAACTCCTCGGATTCTGGTAGTTATGACTCCTCTACTTCAAATAGTGATAGTCTAGGTTTCTCAGATTCTGGAAGTTTCGGTGGCTATTCTACTTCAGATAATGATAGTCTTGGAACCTCTACTTCAGATAGTAGCTTTGGATCGTCAGATAGTTCTGGGAATTGGTCAAGTATTGGCGACAGCGACTTGTCGAATGGATCTGGAAGCTGGTCCAGTATTGGAGATGCCAGTTCGTCTAAGGATAACAGCGACTTTTCTAGCTTTGGTGATGCTATTTCATCGGGCAACAATTATAGTTCTGGAAGTTGGTCTAGCATTTCTGACAGCAATACAAGTTCTGCAGATTTGAGCACAGGAAATTGGACGAGCACCAACGATTCTGCTGCTAAGAAATCTTCTGAGATTTCTGACTCTTTTAGTGATTTTGATACAGGTGATTGGTCTCGAACATCTGATGCCTTGGCAGATAATGTTTCGTCAACCAGCAAGACAGTGAGTGACTTTACTTCAGGCGATTGGTCGCATGTATCAGATTTTACGGACAATAAAACGTCAACAAGCGCTGCTTATAGTGATTTGGGAGTAGATAATTGGTCTAGAATCAATGATTCTTTCAACAATTCGGCTTCGTCAACTATCACGGCAACAGATGATTTTACAACAGGAGACTGGACTCGTGTAACCGATGCGCTTGGAAGCCAGGTTTCCAACAAAAGGAACTCTCTAAGTGATTTGACACTTGGTGATTGGGCCAGTGTTCAGGATGCTGCATCAAGAACAGCAAGTCTCTCTCCATCGGAGGGTGAATATACTCTTTCTGCAACAAAACCTACAGAGGACTTTGTTAGCACATCACCAGTAAATCAATGGTCTGGCCTTAATCCAGTCGAAGGGGATTGGAAGCAGATTGATATCTCTGAGAAGTCAAAAAATGTTAACACCCCAACGATGTCAGAGGCGTTGGCTGATTGGGCAAGCTTCAAGCAGACAACCACGAGCAAGGAAGGACTCCCAGGCTTTGCTTTAGACTATGCGTCCTCTCTGTCAGCAACAGGAAAAAATCAATTGCCGGGTTCGTTTTTAGACGGAGATTGGCAATGGGTCAGCGAAAGTAAGCCCACTTCAACCCTTTTTAACAATCCTTTGGCTACAGAGGACGTACTCACTAACCAAACTCTTCCAACGACGGTTGACTTAGGCTTATCTCAAACTTTTAGTCGAACACCAGAAGACTACTATCAAGCAGGTGCGATGTTTGCAGGGCCGGGTGCTACTTACCACAGAATGACCTCGGATCCCAAAGCGTTATCTGAAAGATTTCAATACGAGTTTAACAGGGATATAAATAATTACAGAAATGCTATGAATAAATCTGCTAAACAGCATTTGACAAATGATTTTGAAGTCAAAGATGATAGACGTTTCAAAGACTTAGGTTATGTTGGAGCTGCGATAGATAACATGGCAGCTAGCTCATCCTCTAGACTTGCAGCGATTCGAGCCTCTTCTAATGAGTTAGCATATTTAGGTGTGGTAGGTGGAAATCTCGCATTAGATGGGGCAACTGCTGTAGTAAATAATGTTAATAAATTTGCAGACAAACCAGGAGTTGGCTCTACTTCAAGAATGCTTAGTATTGGTTTAAATGCTGCAAATGGCTTGCCCCCTACTGCTGTTGATATGAGGGATATGGCTGCTATTATGGCGGAGAAGGAGAAAAAGACAGAGCCTAGTCCAGGTTATCATAAACTAAAACAAGAAGTTTATAAAGCGTTTCAAGATAGGGATACTAAAAAACTGAGTAAAATATCTAACGAAATCGAGAAGCAAATTGGGGACTATTTTGATCCACTGACAAATGGTATTAAAAGAGACTTCTTTAAAACCCCAGCGTCAGAAAAAGAGGCAAAGAAGGCGGCCAAAGAGACGACTGCTGTTGGCGGATTTAGTTTATATCCAGAGAAGTTTAATAAATATGTAGAAGGTAAGAAAAAAGACTTAGACACTTTTATTGAAAATTCAACCAAAAAGAAATCAACAGACAGTGAAAACATGAAAATGCTTAAAAATGCTGGCTATGCGATAGGAACATTTGCGTCTTCAAGAGGGAAGAAAGCAATAGATCAAGTCACTAAGTCTGCAAGAGCTATTACCAAAGTTGCAGATAAGCAAGAAGTTCAAGATGCTGCTCTATTGCTAAGCACAGGATTTAACTACTCACAAGGCATTCCTTATAGTCCAGAAGCCAAGATGGTTGAAAATGAAGCGTTAGAACGAATGTCTAATCGATGGAATTCTTTCAAAGCATACATGACAGAATTTGGTAAAGCATGGGAAGAAAGGGACGCAGTTAAGAGTGCTAATATGATGAAAGATATTTATAGAACTACTACAGATTATATAGGTGACTTTAAAGGAGCTGCAGGAGGAGCGAAAAAAGCTGGGAAAGCCCTAACGACTCCAATAGATAAAATCAGAAATTTTGGTAAGTCTAAAACTGACTCTAAACAATCTGTATCTAAGACTTCCACTCCGTCATCAAAAGCCTCTAAAAACAAGAAAAACTAATTCCTTTTCCTTATATTGTCAAAAAACCGGGACGAGACCCGGTTTTTTGATGTTTGATTCTTGTCAATGTTAGCAGCAAACCACTTACCGCCCAAAATCTACCACTTACTGAAAAAGCCTTGTTTCTCATTTTGAAACTGATATAATAAACGTAGAAAGTAAAGGAGGTAGCAATGAAAATTCGAGTAGAACTGGATTCGGATTTAGCGGAAGTAGAGATTGTCATCAGGGCTGCTCGATTTGATGCTCAGCTCGAGCAAATTCAGCAAGCTCTGGAGCAAGCAACGGCACCGCCCATTATTTTTTATAAGGGAGCTAGCGAATATTTTCTGGATATTGACAATATTCTCTTTTTCGAGACTGACGGTAGCAAGATTTTTGCTCATACGCGTGAGGATGCTTATGAAGTCAAGCACAAGCTCTATGAGTTGGAAGACCGCCTGCCCTATTATTTTTGTCGCATATCCAAATCCAGCATTATCAATAGTAAGGCGATTTACTCGCTGGAAAAATCCTTTTCGGGCAGTAGCAGCGTCCGTTTCTACGATACCCATAAGGAAGTGTATGTGTCTAGGCACTATTATCAAATTTTAAAAGAAAAGTTAAACGAAACGAGGTAACATCATGAGAAAAACAATATTAGGACTGGCTTGCTTACTTCTAGCAGCTTGGGTACTTTTGCAGGGGAATTTCGGGATTCCCGTTATTCACATCAATGTTTGGCCTTTGTTGGTCATTATGGGCTTTGTCTATTTTTCAGCGGAGAGCTTCTATTCTGGCAACATTCCGCTAGGTTTTATCTTTGCCATTATCGCTTTTATCATTGCTAATAGCACTTACGACCTCTTGCCCAATATCTCAGCAAGCGCAGTTAGTTTTGCTGGTATTCTAGCCTGTATCGGTGTCAATTTCTTGGTCAAACCTAGCAAAAAATGGAAATTAAGGCATTTTTCTAAACATTTTTCTGGCGAAGAAATTGGTGGCGAAGGCATTGTCTTTGGCTCAGGCACCCGTTATGTCAATAAGGACAATTTTAGCTATGATGAGCTGACTTGCTCTTTTGGTAGTGCCAAGGTTTACTTTGACAACGCTAAGATAGCTGGGGATTCAGCGACTTTTAAAGTGGAAGTTGCTTTTGGTAATGCCACTCTCTTTGTTCCAAGCTCTTGGCAGGTTGTCAGCAAGGTTGCTTGTGCTTTTGGCGGTGTTTCTCAAGTTCGCGATACCAGTGAAAAAGAAAAAACGCTCTATTTAGAAGGCAGCGTGGCTTTCGGTCATTTGAAAGTGATTTATATCTAATTATTTCTTGTTTTAAAAAGGTGATTATTTGCAAAACTTGGGAACTAGCTCTTGCCAAACTCGGTAAAGTATGGTAGACTTTATAAGTATGTGGTAAAACACCTTAAACTAATCAGGAGGATAAGTATCAATGGCTAAAGTATGTTACTTTACTGGTCGTAAGACTGTATCAGGAAACAACCGC
>ERZ773090.279-NODE-279-length-36050-cov-3.9955_pt1 | contig 36050 bp, 33 predicted proteins | sample MGYA00580579_ERZ773090 | MGnify/ENA primary metagenome ERZ773090 (study PRJEB29015, sample SAMEA2738014) | human oral metagenome | biome: human oral; feature: human-associated habitat; material: dental | place: China | collected 2132 ... | reverse complement strand
GTGTGTAGCTTCACCGGGCGGGTGGGCACGATGGTGGAAATGGCGTGTTTGTAAACCATCTGGGCGATGTTGTTATTGCGGAGAACCAGCACGAAGGCATCGAAGGATTCAACCGTGCCCTGCAGTTTGATGCCATTGACCAGATAGACGGCCACCGGGTTACGGGTTTTGCGAAGTTCGTTGAGGTAGGGGTCCTGCAGCGCGTGCTGGGGCGTGGATTTCGTCATTGCTAATTTACCTATTTACTGAAAAATGCTTACTTTACTTGGCGTTCTTCATCATTTGAAAGAACTCTTCGTTGGTCTTCGTAACCCGCAGCCGTTCCAGCAGGAATTCGCTGGCCTGAATCTCGTCCATGGGGTGCAGAATTTTGCGAAGTATCCAAATCTTTTGCAGGGTGTCGCTATCAACCATCAGCTCTTCGCGGCGGGTGCCGGAGGGGTTAATGTCAATGGCCGGGAAGATGCGTTTTTCGGCGATGCGCCGGTTGAGATGCACCTCCATATTGCCGGTACCTTTAAATTCTTCGTAGATAACCTCGTCCATCTTGGAGCCGGTGTCAATCAGGGCCGTGGCGATGATGGTCAGCGAGCCGGCCTCCTCCGTATTCCGGGCGGCGCCAAAGAAGCGCTTCGGCCGCTGCAGGGCGTTGGCATCGACGCCGCCGGTGAGAATGCGACCAGAGGCCGGCGTGATGGTGTTGTAGGCCCGAGCCAGGCGGGTGATGGAATCGCAGAGAATGACCACATCCTTGCGGTGTTCCACCAGCCGTTTGGCCTTCTCAATGGCCATTTCTGCCACCTGCACGTGGCGGGCCGGCGGCTCGTCGAAGGTGGAAGAGATAACCTCGCCACGCACCGAACGCTGCATTTCCGTTACCTCCTCCGGACGCTCGTCGATGAGCAGCACCATCAGATAGCATTCCGGGTGGTTGTGGGTGATGGAGGAGGCAATGTTCTGCAGCATCACGGTTTTACCGGCCTTGGGCGGTGAAACGATGAGGCCCCGCTGGCCCTTGCCTATGGGGGCAATCAAATCAATCATGCGGGCCGTGATGTCCTCGCTGCTGCCGTTGCCAATTTCCAGCTTGAGCTGGTCTTCGGCGTGGAGCGGCGTCAGGTTTTCAAAGAGAATTTTGTGTTTGGCCACGCTGGCATCGTCGAAATTGATGCTGGTGATGCGGTTGAGGGCGAAATAGCGCTCGTTGTCCTTGGGCGGGCGGATGCGGCCGCTGATGAGGTCGCCGGTGCGCAGATTGCAGCGGCGAATAAGATTCGGCGAGACGTAAATATCGTCAGGGCTGGCCTGATAGGAGTTGATTTCCGAACGCAGAAAGCCGTAGCCATCGGGCAGCAGTTCCAGCGTGCCTTCGCCGCTGATTTCTTCGCCGTTTTTCATCATTTCTTTGCTGATGGCAAAGATGAGTTCCTGTTTGCGTTTGCGGGAAATATCTTCCAGCCCCATGGATTCCGCTAGTTCGATAATCTCTTGGGGCGATTTGAGTTTTAAATCGCTTAAATTCATAGGCTAATGAAAAGATGGGAGCGGGGGTGGCGCACAAGAGAATGTGCGCGCGGGGGAGAAATTAGAGATAGGGATTAACGAGATTGTGCAGGTCGGCCTTGCTGCGGTTGCCGAGCTCGTGGTTTACGGCCTGGCCATCTTTGAAGACCACCAGCGTGGGAATGGAGCGAATGCCGAACTGGGCGGCCAGATTGGGGTTGGCGTCCACATCAATTTTCACCACCAGCACCTTGCCTTCAACTTCGGCGGCGAAGGCCTCCAGGGTGGGGGCCAGCATTTTGCAGGGGCCACACCAGGTCGCCCAGAAATCAACCAGCACGGGCAACGAGGACTTTAAAACAACCTCTTCAAAATTGGCTTCGGAAACCGCTTGGGGTTTGCTCATAAAAAACTCCGAGAAAATTAGCGCAGGGCTAAAAAGAAAAAACACGACTAAGAATTTAGTCGTGTTACGAAAGGGTAAAACGAGCGTCCAATTATAGGGACTTGGCGCTATTTCTGCAACGCATAGCGCTGGCGGTAGGCCTGGAGTCGCGGCAGATTGGCCCGTAGGGTTTCATCGTCGCCGCTGAAGCTCAGCAGGTCATCGAGGGTGAGCAGCGCCTCACAGTGAAGCGCTTCCTCCTCGGCCAGCAGGGTCAGGGCCGTGGCCCGCTCGTTGAGCGCCTCCTGGCGGTCGAGAATGACCAGCACCGCCGTGGGCGTGGCGCCCTGGTCGCGCAGCAGGGCCAGCGACTGGCGAATGGCAGTGCCGGCGGTCAGGACATCATCGAGAATCAGCACCCGGCGGCCGCGCAGCTCGGCGCCCACCAGCCAGCCGCCCTCGCCGTGGTCCTTGGCCTCCTTGCGGTTGAAGGCCCAGGGCAGGGACTGGCCGGTGCGGCGATAGAGCTCGGTTGCCACCGCCGCCACTAGGGGAATCCCCTTGTAGGCCGGGCCGAAGAGCGCTTCCACCGGCCCGGGCAGGCCGAGGATTTTCTCCACATAGGCCGCCGCCAGCACGGCCAGAGCCTGGCCGTCGTTGAAGGCACCGGCGTTGAAAAAGTAGGGGCTCTGGCGTCCGGATTTCAGGGTGAAATCGCCGAAACGAAGCGCTCCCCCCCGGAGGGCCTGCTGGAGCAATTCCCGTTGGCTGGTGCTGAGCATGGCGACCCCCTAGGCGAAGCGGAAACCGCCATCGGCGCTGAAATCAACGCGGATGGTGCTGTGCGGCGGGAACTTGCCGGCCAGAATCTCCGTGGCCAGCGGGTTTTCCAGATACTGCTGGATGGCCCGTTTCAGCGGCCGGGCGCCGAAGATGGGGTCATAGCCAACGTTAATCAGCTCGTCCAGGGCCGCCGGGCTGATTTCCAGCGCCAGGTCGCGGCTGGCCAGCCGGTCGCGTAGCCGTTGCAGCTGCAGATTGGCAATGCCGCGCATGTGCTCTTTCTCCAGCCGGTGGAAGACCACGCATTCATCGATGCGGTTGATGAATTCCGGCCGGAAATGCTGGGCCACCACTTCCATCACCGCCGTTTTCATCGACTCGTAGTCCGAAGCGCTTAGCTCCTGAATCAGCGAGGAACCCAGGTTGGAGGTCATGATGATGATGGTGTTGCGGAAATCCACCGTTCGGCCCTGGCCGTCAGTCAGGCGGCCGTCGTCGAGCACCTGCAGCAGCACGTTGAACACGTCGGCGTGGGCCTTCTCAATTTCATCGAAGAGCACGACGCTGTAAGGTTTGCGGCGCACGGCCTCGGTGAGATAGCCGCCCTCGTCGTAGCCCACATAGCCCGGGGGGGCACCGATGAGCCGGGCGACGCTGTGTTTCTCCATGAACTCGGACATGTCAATGCGCACGATGGCCTCGTCGCTGTCGAAGAGCAGCTGGGCCAGGGCCTTGCACAGCTCGGTTTTACCGACCCCGGTGGGGCCGAGGAACAGGAAGGAGCCGATGGGCCGGTTCGGGTCGGAGAGGCCGGCGCGGGAACGACGAATGGCGTCGGCCACGGCTTTGATGGCCGTGCTCTGGCCGATGACACGGCCGTTGAGCACACTTTCCAGCTGCAGCAGTTTTTCCTTCTCGCTTTCCAGCATTTTGGCCACGGGAATGCCGGTCCAGCGCGAGACAATTTCGGCGATTTCCTCTTCGGTTACCTGATTCTGCACCAGCTGGCCCACCGATTCGCGCTGTTCGCTAGCCTGCAGCTTTTTCTTCAGCTCGGGAATGATGCCGTACTGGATTTCGCTCATCTTGGCGAAATCGCCGCGCCGTTTGGCGTTTTCCAGCTCAATTTCCTGGGCGTCCAGCTGTTCGCGCAGCTCGTTGGCACTGCCGATGATGGCCTTCTCGCTCTTCCAGATTTCCTCCAGATTGGCGTACTCCTGGGACAATTTGTCGATTTCCTGGTCCAAATCCTCCAGCCGTTTTTTCGAGGCGGCATCCTTTTCCTTCTCCAGGGCCAGCCGCTCCATTTTCAGCTGAATCAAACGCCGGTCGATTTTGTCCAGGCTCTCCGGCTTGCTGTCCAGCTGCATGCGAATGCGCGCCGCCGCCTCGTCGATGAGGTCAATGGCCTTGTCCGGCAGCTGGCGGTTGGTGATGTAGCGATGGGACAGCACCGCCGCCGCCACCAGGGCCGGGTCGGTGATGTTGATGCCGTGGTGAAGCTCATAGCGCCCCTGCAGGCCGCGCAGAATGGCGATGGTGTCCTCCACGCTGGGCTCATCGACGATGACCATCTGGAAGCGCCGCTCCAGGGCCGAATCCTTTTCAATGTATTTACGGTACTCGTCCAGGGTGGTGGCGCCGATGCAGTGCAATTCCCCCCGGGCCAGGGCCGGCTTCAGCATATTGCCAGCGTCCATGGAACCCTCGGACTTGCCGGCGCCCACCATCATATGAATCTCGTCGATGAAGAGAATGATTTGGCCGTTGGCCTTCTCGATGTCGTTGAGCACCGCCTTCAGCCGCTCCTCAAACTCGCCGCGAAACTTGGTGCCGGCCAGCAGACCGGGTAAATCCAGGGCCAGCAGGCGCTTATGCTTCAGCGTTTCCGGCACCTCGCCCTTGACGATGCGCTGGGCCAGTCCCTCGACGATGGCGGTTTTACCTACGCCGGGCTCGCCGATGATGACCGGGTTGTTTTTATTGCGGCGCTGGAGAATCTGCATGGCCCGGCGGATTTCATCGTCGCGGCCGATGACCGGGTCAATCTTGCCCTGCTCGGCCCGGGCGGTGATGTCCACGGTGTATTTTTTCAGGGCCTCGCGCTTGTCCTCGGCGTTCTCATCCTGGACGGTCTCGCCGCCGCGATAGTTGGCCACCGCCGTGGCCACCCGCTGGGCGTTGATGCCCTGCAGGGCCTGCTTCAGGGCGCCCTCGGCCTCGAACATCACCAGCAGGAAGGTTTCGGCGGAAATGTAGCGGTCGCCCTGCTGCTGGGCCTTTTTCTCACAGAGATTGAGCAGGCGAATGCTTTCCGGCGACAGATTGATTTGGCCGTTGGCGTTCTGCACCCGGGGCAGGTCGTCCAGCAGCCGTTCCACCGAGTAGCGCAGCTCGAGCACCAGGCGGTGCAGGGCGTCCAGACGGTCGGGCACATTGACACCGGCCTGCTGCAGCAGCGAAGGATAGGCGCTGCCCTCCTGATTGAGCAGGGCACTAAATAAATGAATGGGCTCAAGGTAATTCTGGTCTCGATGCAGGGCCAGGGACTGGGCCGCCTGCAGGGCACTGAGAAAACGTTGGGTCAATTTATCTTGCATAAAAAAACTCCTAGAAAGAGAGAAAACAATTAATTAAACCAATTAATAGGGCCGGGATTTCCAAAATCAAGGGCGCCGACAAACCTTTTTCCTAACTTTTTTAGCCTAACTCCAGCGGGGCATTTGCGCTATATTGCCCGGTCAATTCAACAGGAGACAATCTATGCGTCCTTCGGGAAGAAACCCTGACCAATTACGCCCCATTAGCATTGAACGCCACGTCAATCGTTTTGCCGAAGGTTCGGCGCTGGTTAAGTTCGGCAACACCCACGTGCTCTGTACCGCCAGCATCGAAGAAAAACTGCCCCCCTTTCTCAAGGGTAAACCCCAGGGCTGGCTGACGGCCGAATATGCCATGCTGCCCCGGGCCACCCAGGAACGCACCGTGCGCGAGGCCGCCCGGGGCAAACAGCAGGGGCGCACCCTGGAAATCCAGCGGCTGATTAGCCGGGCCCTGCGGGCGGTGGTGGATTTGAGCGCCTTCCCCGGCCACACCATCACCCTGGACTGCGACGTGCTCCAGGCCGACGGCGGCACCCGGACGGCGGCCATCAGCGGTTCCTTTGTGGCGCTGGTGGATGCGGTGCGGACGCTGCTCCAACAGAAGAAGAAATTCAAGACCAACCCCATTCATGGCCAGCTGGCCGCCGTCTCCGTGGGCATCTACCGGGGCCAGCCGGTGCTGGATTTGGACTATGCCGAGGACAGCGAGGCCGAAACCGATATGAACGTGGTGATGAATGACGCCGGCGCCTTCATCGAGGTGCAGGGCACGGCCGAGGGCCACGCCTTCCGCCGCGAGGAAATGGACGCCATGCTGGCCCTGGCAGACCTGGGCATCAAACGCATCATGGAAATCCAGCGGCAGGCGCTGGGACTGTGAAGCAAATCGTCCTCGCCAGCGGCAACGCGCACAAAATCGCCGAACTGCGCGCCCTGCTGCCGGGCTGGCACATCGTTGGCCAAAACGAACTGGGGGTGCCGGCGGTGGCCGAAACCGGCCTGACCTTCGTCGAAAACGCCCTGCTCAAGGCCCGGGCCGCCTGCCGGCACAGCGGTTTGCCGGCCCTGGCCGATGATTCCGGCCTATGCGTGCCGGCCCTGCGCAACGCCCCCGGCCTCCATTCGGCCCGCTATTCCGGCGGCGACGACGCGGCCAACAATGCCAAGCTGCTGGCCGAGCTCGGCACCCACCCCGACCGCCGCGCTTTCTATGTCTGTGTGCTGGTCTATCTGCGCTGGGCCGATGACCCGCTGCCGCTCATGGCCTCGGGCTTTTGGGCCGGGGAAATCCTGACGGCGCCGCGCGGCGCCAATGGCTTCGGCTACGACCCACTCTTTTTCCTGCCCGAACTCGGCTGCAGCGTGGCCGAACTCAGCGCCGAGGAAAAAAATCGCCGCTCCCACCGCCGGCAGGCCCTGCAACAGCTGTTGCCGCTGCTCAACGCCGAAGCGGCTTTCTAACAATTAGAAGAGAGGAAATTTCATGAAAAATAAGAGTTTATTTTTATTGGCGCTGCTCAGTGCCAACGGCTGGAGCCAGAACCATCAAGTCCGTAACCCCGACGTCCGCAACCAGGACGACCGCAGCCAGGCCACCATTCGCCGCGAGGAGCAGCAGGACATCGACCGGGCCTTTTTCCAGCAGGAGAAATTGAGCGAGGCCCAGGCCCCCATCAGCGGTCGGCTCAACGATGCGGCCCTGCAGCAGAACCCCCAGCAGCTGGAGGGGCTGATTGTCCAGGCCCTGCAAACCCTGGACAAGGAAAAGCTGCCGCGCCTGCTCAAGCTCTACCAGCAGGTGCCGAGCCGCGATGAGTCGCTGATTGAATGGGGTAATGCCATTCTGCTCACCGACCGGGACATGGGCGCCGCCGTGGCCGCCTACCGCAAGCTCATCTCTAGCTTCCCCGACAACGATTTAATCCGCTTCCAGCTGGCCAGCGTCCTCTTCTACAACCAGGAATATGAAGCCTCCAAGGGCCAGTTCGAGAAACTGCGCGCGTCGAGCAAAATCACCAGCAACGACCAGAAGCTGATTAACCAGTACATCGAGGCCATCAACAACAAAGACCGCTGGAATTTCTCCTTCAGTGGCACCTTCCTGCACGACCCCAACCTGGGCAATGCCGCCAAACAGGGCACGCGCATGACCCTGCCCAACGGCTCCTCGCTGACCATGAGTTCCCCGCGCCAGGAGGGCACCGGCGTCGGCCTCGGCGTGGGCGCCAACAAGCAATGGTCCTTCGGCGGCGGCAAATATCTGTCGCTGGAATCGAGCCTGAACCACAAGTACTACTGGAATAACAAGAAATTCAACGACCTGAACCTCTACACCGGCGTCGGCCTGGGCTACAACAACCCCATCTACAGCGTTGAGGTCATGCCCTATGTGTCGAAGCGGCTCTACAGCGGCGGCACCAACGGCAACAGCAAAATGCGCAGCTATACCAATAACTTCGGCGCCTCGCTGTCGGCCAATGCCTGGCTGAATCCCAAGTGGAAATACTCCTTCTACTATGACCTGAACTATATCCGCTACACCCAGGCGGCCTACGCGCGCCAGTACGACGGCCTGACCCAGTCGGTGAGCAACTCGCTGATGTATTTCCCCAATCCGAAACAATACTGGTCGGTGGGCGTGGACTATTCCCACAGCGGCGCCAAACAGAAACCCAACGCCTACGACCGCATCGGCGGCCGCATCGGCTGGGGCCAGGAATGGCCGATGGGCTTTGCCACCCGGGCCTCGCTGGGCTATGGCGAACGGGCCTACAAGGCCGTCGATTACCACGGCCTCAAGGAGACGAAGAAGGAATTCAACAGCAGCCTTTCCGTCTGGCATAAGGCCGTCCACTACCGGGGCTTCACGCCGCGCCTGACCCTGAGCTACCAGAAGACGGACAGCAACGTGCCCATCTCCCGCTATGACAAATTCCAGGGCTACGTTGAGGTTAATAAAAACTTCTAAAGCCCGCTCGGCCACCGAAGCGCTTCGCCCCGAAGCGCTTTTTTTACGGCCGGGCCGGGCTCAAGGTCAAAGGGGGGAAGCGCTTCGATTCAATTTGAGCCCGAGAACGAAGCGCTTCAGGCTGGGGAAATAGGGAAGGGCGAAGCGCTTCGTTTGAAAACCATCTAATGGCACCGGGGCGAAGCGCTTCAACCGGCGGGCCGGGCCGGGGGAAAATGGCTTCAAAGGGGAAGCGCTTCGGTCTGGGGAGCCCAGCTTCGGCCCCGGCGCCCAGAAAAGCCATTGCCAACGAAGCACTTCGTTCCGGCAGGCCAAAAATTAAGGAAGCGCTGAGGGGGAACCTTTAGCTAAGGGCAACGATGCCGAGCGCTTCCCCGAAACGAAGCGCTTCGTTTGAAACCCCTCTGATGGCAACGGGGCAAAGCGCTTCCCCGGGAGAACTGGGAAAACCCCGGCCCGGCCGGGGGCCGGAGCAAAGCAGCGCTTCGGACTGGAACTCAGCTTTCGAGCGAAGCGCTTCAACCGGAGCAAATTTGAAAAGAGGGGAGCGCTTCGGACTGGAAAGACGGGGATTGGCGCGGCCTTTCATTTCATCGGGCCCGAAATAGGGAAGCGCTTCCCTGGCACCCCGGGAACGAAGCGCTTCGGTTCCGGCCGGCTTCAAACCGGAGGAAGCGCTGGGCTCCGCGTCCTTCCGGAATGAAGCGCTGCCCCCGGCGCCAGCGCCCGGCGGCCCTCGGTTTATAATTGCCTCCCTTTATCCCTCTGAGATTCTTCATCTATGCAAGCAAACTATCTGGCGCAGGAAATCGAGCGCAACCTTCAACGGCGGTGGGCCGAGGAAAAAACCTTTGCCGCCACCATCGACCCGAGCAAAGAAAAATTCTACTGCCTGTCCATGTTCCCCTATCCCTCCGGCCGGCTGCACATGGGCCACGTGCGCAACTACACCATCGGCGACGTCATCGCACGCTACCAGCGCATGCAGGGCAAAAACGTGCTGCAGCCCATGGGCTGGGACGCCTTCGGCATGCCGGCGGAGAATGCGGCCATGAAAAATCAGGTGGCCCCGGCCCAGTGGACCTACGCCAACATCGCCTACATGCGCGACCAGCTCAAGGCCCTGGGCTATGCCATCGACTGGGACCGGGAAATCGCCACCTGCCGGCCGGAGTACTACCGCTGGGAACAGTGGCTGTTTACGAAGCTCTACGACAAGGGCCTGATTTATAAGAAGCTCGGCACGGTGAACTGGGACCCGGTGGATAACACCGTCCTCGCCAACGAGCAGGTCATTGACGGTCGCGGCTGGCGCTCCGGGGCGCTGGTGGAGAAGCGCGAAATCCCGATGTACTACTTCAAAATCACCGCCTATGCCGATGAGCTGCTGGCCGGCCTGGACACGTTGGAATGGCCGGAGCGGGTGAAAATCATGCAGCGCAACTGGATTGGCAAATCCAACGGCGCCCGCATTCGCTTCCGGGTGCGCGGTCGGGACGAGACGGTGCAGGTCTACAGCACCCGGCCCGATACGCTGCTGGGCGCCACCTATCTGGCCATTGCTGCCGAACACCCGCTGGCCCAGGCCGCCGCCGCCCATAATCCGGCGCTGCAAAACTTCATCGCCGAGTGCCAGGCCGGTTCCGTGGCCGAGGCCGATTTGGAAACCCTGGAAAAACGCGGCATGGCCACCGGCCTGGTGGCGGAACACCCCCTCAACGGCGAAGCGCTGCCCATCTGGGTGGCCAACTATGTGCTCTGGGGCTACGGCGACGGCGCCGTCATGGCTGTGCCCGCCCACGACGAACGGGACTTTGAATTCGCCCACAAATACAGCCTGCCCATCAAACCCGTGGTGGCCGTGGCCGGCGTGGACTATGACCCGGCCGTCTGGCAGAAGGCCTACGGCGACAAGGAGGGTGTACTCATCAACAGCGCCGAATTCAACGGCCTGAGCTGCGCCGAGGGCCAGAAGGCCATCACCGCCAAGCTGGCCAGCCTTGGCGCCGGCGAGGCTACCACCCAATATCGCCTGCGCGACTGGGGCATCAGCCGCCAGCGCTACTGGGGCTGCCCCATTCCCATGCTGCGCCAGGACGACCGGGAATTCCCGGCGCCGGCGGCCAGCCTGCCGGTGGTGCTGCCCGAGGACATGATTCCGGCGGTCGGTTCGCCGCTGAAGGCCACGACGGCCGAAGCGCTTCGCTTCCAGAACACCGAACACCACGGCCGGCCGGCCGTGCGAGAAACGGACACCCTGGATACCTTCGTCGAATCGAGCTGGTATTTCTTCCGCTATCTGTCGCCGCGCTACGAGGAGGGCATGGTGGAGCCGGCGGCGGCGGCCTACTGGGGCCAGGTGGACCAGTACATCGGCGGCATTGAGCACGCCATTCTGCACCTGCTCTACGCCCGCTTCTTCACCAAACTGATGCGCGATGAGGGGCTAGTGTCCATCGACGAGCCCTTCAAGCGCCTGCTCACCCAGGGCATGGTGCTGGCCGCCACCTGGTACCGGGAGGGCACCGACGGCAAGCGGGACTGGTTCAATCCGACCGAGGTCGAGCCCCAGCTGGACGACAAGGGCCGGGTCATCGGTGGCACTTTGATTAAAGACGGCCAGCCGGTCAGCTACGGCGGCATGGAGAAGATGTCCAAGTCCAAGAACAACGGCGTGGACCCGGAAGACCTGCTGCGCCGCTACGGTGCCGACACCGCCCGGCTCTATACCATCTTCACGGCGCCGCCGGAAAGCACGCTGGAATGGTCGGACAACGGCGTCGAGGGCGCCCATAAATTCCTGAAACGGCTGTGGAGCTATGCCTATGACCACCGGGCCGCCGTCGATTTCGGGCCGGTGCAGCACGAAGCGCTTAATGACAAGCACAAGAAAATCCGCCACAGCATCCACAGCGAACTGCGCAGTGCCCGCTATGACTACGGCCGCAACCAGTTCAACACCGTGGTTTCGGCGGCCATGAAGATTTTCAACGCCCTGGGCGAGATTGAGGCGGCCGAAACCCGGCTGCGCGGCGAGGGCCTGCGCCTGCTGCTGCTGGTGCTGGCGCCCATCGTGCCGCACATCACCGCCCAGCTCTGGCAGGATTTGGCCCTGGACGGCGATATTCTCACCACGGCCCTGCCCGAGCCCGATGCCGAAGCGCTTCGCCTAGCCAGCATCAATCTGGTGGTGCAAATCAACGGGAAAAAACGGGCCGAGGTGGCGGTACCGGCCGAGGCCAGCGACGAGGAAATCCGCGCCCTGATTCTGGCCGACGCCGAAGTGCAGCGCAGTCTGGCCGGCGCGACGCCGAAGAAATTCGTCATCGTCCCCGGCCGGCTGGCCAATCTGGTGGTTTGATGCCGTTCTATCTGCTGCTGGGTCTGCTGGCCGGCCTCGCCGCCGCCAGCCAGTCGCCCATCAATGCCCGGCTGGCCCAGACCTTGGGCGGCCTGCCGCTGCTGGCGGCGCTGCTGTCCTTTGCCATCGGCACGGTGGCCCTGCTGGCCCTGGCCGGTTGGCGCGGCCAGCTCGGCGCCCTGGCCGGACTGGGAAGCGCTCCCCTCTGGCAGCTCAGCGGCGGCCTGCTTGGGGCGGTGTTTGTCTTTATCACCGTGTCGCTGGTGCCGAAGCTGGGGGTGGCCACCCTGTTCTTTCTGATTGTGCTCGGCCAGATTGGCGGCGCCCTGCTCATCGACCGGCTCGGCCTGTTTGGCCTGCCGGTGCGAGCGCTGAGCGGGCCGAAGCTGGCCGGCCTGGCCCTGCTGCTGCTCGGCCTGCTGCTCTTCTGCTTCGGCGAGGGCTGGTGGGCCCTGCTGACGCGGAAAAATTGAGGTTTTTAGGGATTTTTTGATGAAATTTGCTGATTTTTGCCGCCGGCCCATTTTTAATCTGGGCTTCCGTATCTTCTTCCTGTCCTCGGCGCTCTCGGGCGCCTTCTTTATGCTCTGGTGGCTGCTGAGCTACTCGGCCCACTGGCCGCTGCCGGTGGGGGCGCTGAAACTGCCCCAGTACTGGCACGGCCACGAAATGCTCTTTGGCTTCGGCGTGGCCGTGGTCGGCGGCTTCCTGCTCACGGCGGTGCAGAACTGGACCGGCGTCCCCATGCCCAAGGGCGAAAAACTCTTCTGGGTCTGGCTGCCCTGGCTGCTGGCGCGGCTGGTCTTTCTCGTCGCCCCGGCCCTGGCCCTGCTCGGCGGGCTGTTGGATTTGGTTTTCAGCCTGTTGCTGGCCACGGCGGTGCTCAGGGCCTGCCGCGCGGCCGAGGGCCAGCTGAAACGCCAGGCCGGCATCATCGCCAAGCTCTATCTGCTCGTGCTGGCCAACGGCCTGTTTCTGCTCGGCCTGCTGACGAAGCTCAGCCTGATGCGCAGCAGCCTCTATCTGACCCTGTTCGTCATCATCGGCCTGGTGATTACCATCGGCCGCCGCGTTATGCCGTTTTTCACCCGCAACGGCCTGATGCCCCAGGGCGTGCAGTTTGAGCCCAAAAACGATGAACGGCTGGATAAGTGGTGTCTCAACAGCTTTTTGACCTTCTTCTTTCTGGAACTGCTGACCCTGCACTTCGCCAGCCCCTGGCTGCAGTGGCCGGCCTCGCTGGCAGCCCTGGCCACCGGTGTGCTCAATGCCAAGCGCCTGGCCGGCTGGTTCCACCCGGGCATTTTCCGGGTGCCGCTGCTCTGGTCGATGTTCTTTGCCTTCGCCACCATGATTGTGGGCTTCGGCCTCTACGCCCTGCAGGCCTTCGGCGGCCGCATCAGCGATTCCCTGGCCATGCACTCCTTCGCCCTTGGCGGCATCGGCATGATGGTGCTGTCGATGATGGGTCGGGTTAGCCTCGGCCACACCGGCCGCAACATCATGGCGCCGCCGGGAACGCTCATCGTCGGCCTCTGGCTGCTGGTGCTGGCCTATGGCGCCCGGGTGCTGCTGCCGCTGCTCTGGCCGGCCCAAATGGTCTTCGGCATCTGGCTGGCCCAAAGCGCCTGGATAGGGGCCTTCGGCCTGCTGATTTATAGCTATACGCCCATCTGGCTCAGCCCACGCATCGACGGCAAAAAAGGTTGAATGGGCTATATAATATTTGCCCTAATCACGTCTAAAAAAACTTTCAACAGATAATTATCTATTTTTTTAAAGGCATTAATGCAATGGCAAAAAAAGCAAAAGAAACCATAGATTCCCAAGCGAAGGTTAAGCGGAGCAGTGCCGGCGGAAAATATTTCAGCCTAATCATATACATCACGCTCTTCTTGCTCATTACCTTGGGAATGTTGGCTTTAGGGGTCTATAACACCCGTAGCGCCGCAAATAAGAATAAGGTGGTGAATATCACCAGTGAAATGGAAAACGCCACCCAGCGCCTTTCCAAAAACATTATGGACATTGATATTTACCTTAATGCCGAAATTCGCAAAACCCCGGACCGCGATTGGGTTGCCATTAGTGCCCTGCCCCAGGCCTCCCAGTACCGACTGAGTGAGCTTAAGAGCCTGCGCGATATCCTCGATACCAACCTGGAGGCCCTGCAGCAGGGGGGCAACGCCATCAGTACCCACGATGGCAGTACGGTCAAGGTGGAGAAAATCGGCGCCGACAGCATTGCCTATAAAAACCTGGTCAGCGCCAACAACATTTGGCAGCTCTATAAGGGTCTGATTGATAGCCTGGTGGCCGACTCGGAGCAGCTCGGTATTCTCTACGCCAAGAACTCGGAATTCCTCGTGGACTACAGCCGCAACTACGTGACGCCGCTGCTCTTCGACCTGTCGAAAATCACCGAGGCTCTGAACCAGGACATCGCCAGCGAAGCCCGCTTCTTTGAGCAGGTGCAGTACGGCGGCATGGCCCTGGCGGCGCTGATTTTCGCCTTTATCGTCTTCGGGGCCCTGCGCCAGCTCTTCCGCAACGATGCCGCTCTGGCCGTGGCCAGCCAGGAAATGTACGAAATCATGAGCTCGGTGAACGAGGGCCTCTTCCTGGTGGACAAGGAACTGAACATCGGTAACCAGTACTCCAAACGGCTGGAGGAAATCATGGGCCGCCAGGACTTTTCCGGCCGCAACCTGCTCGACCTGCTGAAGGATTTGGTCAGCAAGGAGGAGCTGGAAACCACCCAAACCTTCATCGACCAGCTCTATTCCGAATGGGTGGTGGAAGACCTCATCGACGACCTCAACCCGCTGAATCGCATCTGCGTGAAGGAGGAGGGCAAGCCGGATAAATATCTGGATTTCAAATTCTTCCGCGTTATTCTCAACAACAAAATCGAACGGGTGCTGGTGAACGTCAGCGACACCACGGAAATGGTGCTGCTGCAGGAAAGCCAGAAGGCGCAGAAGGAGCAGGAGGGCCAGGAGCTGGAAATGCTCAACATCATTCTGAACACCAACACCAACGTGCTGACCTCCTTTATCCATGAAAGTAAAACCAAGCTGGAGGAAATCAACCGGGCGCTGAAATCCCAGAGCACCACCCAGCGTGAGCTCAAGGATAAGGTCGCCTACATCGCCCGGTTGATTCACAGCATCAAGGGCGAGGCCTCGTCGGTGAAACTGACGCGCATGGTCAGCATCTGCGAAACCTTCGAAGATGCCCTGGCCACCATGAAAAACGCCCACATTCTGCGTGGCCAGGATTTCCTGGCGCTGGTGGTGTGGCTGGAAGACCTGTTCCGCCTCTTCGACATCCTCGACGGCTACAGCAAGCGGCTGAACAGCAACGGCGCCGGCCCGGCCATCGCCGCCTCCCTGGCCGAGAAGGAAAGCCAGAGCGCCTACTTCAGGAAGTTCATCGAGGACATCGCCGAGCGCACCCACAAGCAGGTGAATCTGCAGGTGGAGGGCTTCGACGACATTCCGCTGAGCGAATCGGTGCAAACCAAGCTGCGCGGCATTGCCATTCAGCTGCTGCGTAACGCCGTGGTGCACGGCATCGAAAGTCCGGAGGAACGCCGCGCCCGGGGCAAACCCGAGGCCGGCACCCTACATCTGCGCCTGCGCCAGGAAAATGGCGGTCTGGTGCTGGAGGTGGAAGATGACGGCAACGGCATCAACTTCGACGCCATCCGCGCCAAGGCCATTGCCAACGGCCACCGGCCCGAGGACGTGCAGGCCATGAACCAGCAGCAGCTCTATAACCTGATGTTCAGCAGCGGCTTTTCCACCGCCCAGGAGCAAACCGAAGATGCCGGCCGGGGCGTGGGCATGGACATCATCAAGGCCAGCGTCAAAGAAATGGGCGGTCGCATCAACATCGCCACCGAAGCCGCGCGCTTCACCCGCTTTAGATTTAATTTTCCCCAACCCGCTTAAGTAGTAGGAAAAAGCACACAATGTATAAATTGATGATTGTCGATGACTCCAACATCATTCGGAATCGGATTGAACGTAGCCTGCGCGACCTGAACATCGAAGTGGTCGCCACGGCCAACAATGGCGAAGTGGCCATTCAACTCTTCAAGGAACACCACCCCGACCTGATTACCATGGACTTGACCATGCCCAAGGTGGACGGCCTCGAATGCATTCAGCAGATTAAGGCCCTGTCCGCCGACGTCAGCATTCTGGTGGTTTCGGCCCTGTCCGACCGTAAAACCGGCCTCAAGGCGCTGCAGTACGGCGCCCGGGGCTTCATCTGCAAACCATTTACCGAGGAGCAGCTGGTACTGGCGCTGGGCAAACTGATTCAGCAGAAACAGCTGCAACAGAAATAGGAGGGCCCATGAACGAGGAAGATTTGGACATCTTTGTCCAGGGCGTCAAAAACTACTTTGACCAGATTGCCGATGAGGAACTGAGCATCGGCACCGCCTATCTGGTCTCCAACGCCATGCCGGCGGCCCGGGATTACACCGGCGTCATCACCATCACCGGTCGCTATCGCGGTATTGTCTATTTCACCGCCCCCAAGGCGCTGCTCGAACGGATGCTGGTCTGGCTCGGCGAACAAACCATCAACGAGGAATTCCTCACCGACCTGGTCGGCGAGGTGGCCAACACCATCGCCGGCAACGCCCGCAGTGAGCTCGGCGAAGAATTTGAAATTTCCGTGCCCTTTGTGGTGCGCGGCGCCCCCAGCGAAATCGCCCTGCCGCGCAAGGACCGCAGCTTTGTGATTCCCCTGAGTTGGCGCCAGCAGGAAGCGTTCATCGTCATCTCGCTGGTCAGCTAATCCCCCCCAAGCGCTTCCCTCCGAAGCGCTTCTTTTTTTAAGGAGAAAAATTCCATGCCTAATCCCCTCCTGGCCCTGTCGCCGCTGGACGGCCGCTATGCCGACACCCTGGACCCGCTGCGGCCGCTGCTCTCCGAATATGGCCTGATTAAAGCCCGGGTGCGGGTGGAACTGCGCTGGCTGGAGGCCCTCGGCGACGAGCCGCTTATTGCCGAAGTGCCGCCGCTGTCCGAGGCCGCCCACGCCCTCTTTGACCGCATCATCGCCGCCTTCAGCCTGGAGGACGCCGAGGCCATCAAGACCATCGAAGCCACCACCAACCACGACGTCAAGGCCGTGGAATACTGGCTGAAACAGCGCTGTGCCGAGGTGCCGGAAATCGCCGCCATCAGTGAATTTATCCATTTCGGCTGCACCTCCGAGGACATCAATAATCTGGCCTATGCCCTGCTGCTGCGCGAAGCGCTCGAGGCCGTGCTGCTGCCGGCGCTGTTCAGGCTATGGGAACGGCTCCAGACCCTGGCCCACGAGCTGGCCGCCGTGCCGATGATGAGCCGCACCCACGGCCAGCCGGCCACGCCCACCACCCTGGGCAAGGAGCTGGCCAACGTGCAAAAACGGCTGGAACGGCAGCTCCTGGCCCTGGAAAAGCAAGAATTTCTCGGCAAAATCAACGGGGCCGTCGGCAACTACAACGCCCACCGGGTCGCCTATCCAGCTGTGGACTGGCTGGCCCTGGCCTCGCGCTTCGTGCGCGAGCGGCTGGGACTGACTTTCAACCCCTACACCATTCAGATTGAGCCCCATGACTACATGGCCGAGCTTTTCCACGGTCTGGAACGGGTGAACAGCATTCTGCTGGATTTGAACCGCGACCTCTGGGGCTACATTTCCCTCGGCTATTTCAAGCAGAAGGTCAAGGCCGGCGAGGTGGGCTCCTCCACCATGCCGCACAAGGTCAATCCCATCGACTTCGAGAACTCCGAGGGTAATCTTGGCATTGCCAACGCCCTGCTCGCCCATCTGGCCGCCAAGCTGCCCATTTCCCGCTGGCAGCGCGATTTGACCGACAGCACGGTGCTGCGCAATGTGGGCGTGGCCCTGGGCCAGAGTCTGCTGGCCTACCGGGCCCTGGGGCGCGGTCTGGACAAGCTGGAGCTGAACGCCGCCGCCCTGGAGGCCGATTTGGCCGCCAACTGGGAACTGCTGGCCGAACCCATTCAGACGGTGATGCGCCGCTATGGTCTGCCCCAGCCCTACGAGCGCCTCAAGGCCCTGACCCGGGGCCAGGCCGGCATCGACGCCGCCACCCTGCACCAGTTCATCGGCGAGCTGGAACTGCCCGAGGCCGCCAAGGCCGAACTGCTGGCCCTGACCCCGGCCACCTATCTGGGCTACGCCGAGGAGCTGGCCCGGCGCAGCTAGGCCGGCCTTTGCCCAAACCCAAGAAGGGAGCCCCGCTCCCTTTTTTCTTTTCGGAAGCGCTTCCCGGGGGAGCGCTGCTTTTTCGCCACCGGGCCGGGGGATTGCCATGGGGTTCTGGAACCGAAGCGCTTCGTTCGGAGAAGGCCCTTGCCAACGAAGCGCTTCCGCCGCCGGGACCACTGGGATTGCCCATGAACCAGCTATTCCCCTGCAAAGCAGCGAAGCGCTTCGCTTCACGGCGGCGGCTGGTTTCCACCGAATACTTCCTAGCGAAGCGCTTCCCCGTTTTCGATTGCCCCGGCCGACGGCGCCACCGGCTGGGCCTGGAATCTGAACTGGCAGGAGAATTTGAGCGAAATCCTCGGCCATATCTACTGGTCGTTTTCCATTGAAATTTGCCTCATCGCCGTGCTGGCCATCTGCGGCCGGCCCTGGAAGGGCGACTGGGTGAAACGCTAATCCCGACCCGGCTCCGGCCGGGTTTTTTTGGGCCGTCGTCCGCTAGAATGACGGCCTTTTCATTCCAAGGAGGTTCCATGAGAAAAACCCTAGTGCTGCTCGGCCTGCTGGCCCTGAACGCCGGCGCCTTCACCCTCGACGGGCCCGACCAGACCGCCCCCCTGCCGGACTGGTTCCAGCAGCGGGCCCCGCGACTGAGCCAGAGCCTGCGCCACCCACCGGCCCCGCCGACCTCGGGCGAGGACGAGGCCGAGGCCCTGCTGCTGAAGGCGCCCCGGCTGGAAGACCGCTGGCTGGACGCGAACCGCCGGCCGTCGCCGCTGTGGGCGGCCTTCAACACCCTGGCCAACGGCCGCCGGGCCCCGGAACGGCTGGAAAAACTGTTCCGCCGCGCCGAAACTCCGGCCGGCCAGCTCTACGCCCTGCGCGGCCTGGTCAGTCTGGCCCCGGAACGCTTCTGTACCCTGCGGAGCCAGGTCAAGGCCGATAGCCCGGTGGAGCTGGTGTCCGGTGATGCCGGGCGGTCCCTCCGCGCCGGCGACCTGGTCGGCGCCTGGGCGGAGGCGCTGGACTGCGACCAGACCCAGCGGCGGGCGGTGGCCAATGCCGTCGGCCGGCTGATTCGGGCCCAGCGGCTGGAAGATGAATTCATCGGCTTTGCCGCCCAGCCGTCCGAGCTCTGGGCGGCCCTCCATTTCCTGCAGCAGGAAAAGGACGCCGCCGCCCTGCTGGAACGGGTGTTCAACCGGGCCCGGACACCGGCCGGCCAGCTCTACGCCCTGCAGGGTCTGGCCCAGGTGGCCCCGGCCCGTTTCTGTGCCCTGCGCGACCGGGTGGACGCCCAGCAGCCGGTCAACCATCTCACCGCCGACCTGTTCACCACCCCCACGGCCGGCGACCTCATCACCCTCTATGGCGAGGGCCTCGACTGCGCCCGGCTGCAGCCCTAATCCCACCCTATCCCCGCCCGGCTCCGGCCGGGTTTTCCCCCAGAGGAGGTCCCATGAAAAAAACCCTACTGCTGCTCGGCCTGCTGACTCTGCCCGCCGGCGCCCAAATCATCGACCCGCCGGACCCCAGCGCGCCCCTGCCGACCTGGGTTCAGCCCCGCACCCCCCGCCCGCCGGCGCCGCTCCCCATCGCCAGTGCCAAGGAAGTGCCGGCCTGGCTGCGGGAGGTGCAGCAACTGCCCATGGACTGGCTGCAGCTGGGCCACTGGACGGCCGCCTCAACCCCGGCCAGCCGGGCGGTGGCCGAGCTGCAACGCCAGCAGGCCCGCGCCACGCTCCGGGCGCTGCTGGAGCAGGCGCCCACCGAGGCCGGCAAGCTGCTATTGCTGGCGGCCCTGCGCCCGCTGGAAGAACGGGCGGAGTTTGAACACTGGCGCCAGCGGCTACAGCTGAATGCGTCGGTGCACAATGCCGCCGACGAAAGCCTGCCGGTGGCCCAGTGGTTCCAGAAAATTGAGGAAAGACTGCCGCCGGCCCCGGGCGAAGCCGAGGCCGAGGCGCTGCTGATTCAGGCCCCCCATCTGGAAGCCCACTGGCTGGGCATGGAAAGCCGCCCGTCGCCGCTGTGGGCGGCCTTCAACGCGCTGGCCAACGACCAACGGGCGCCGGAACGGCTGGAAAGGCTGTTCCAGCGCGCCCAAACCCCGGCCGGCCAGCTCTACGCCCTCTATGGCTTGGCTAAGGTGGCCCCGGAACGCTACTGCGCCCTGCGCGGCCGGGTCAAGGCCGATAGTCCGGTGCATGTCTGGAAAGGCGATACGGGCATGGGTTTAACCGCCGACTACATCTTTTCCTATTGGGAGAGCCATGAGGTGAAATGCCCGGGCCGCTCATAGCCCTAAAGCGGCGGCCCCGGCGACCCGGCGCCGAACGAAAACAATGGTCCCCCGGCGGGGCCACTTGGAACCCGGCTCCGGCCGGGTTTTTTTTGAAGCGGCTACGGCGCGCCGGTGCTGCTCGCTGCGCTTCCTGCGGAAGCACCTCAACCCGCCACTCGGCTAAACCGAAGCGCTTCGGCCAGGGGAAGCGCTTCGCTCCGAGGGCTGCAACAAAGACAACGCCCGTCCCCGGCGTTTAAACCGAAGCGCTTCGTTCACAAAACCCGGGAAAGAGGAAATCTATCGCCGGCCGGCGCCTGTTTAATGAAGCGCTTCGGCCCGCCGGCTCGGTCAAGTTGAAGCGCTTCGGTGGCGGGATTTTTTTTAGATGGCTCAGCCGGCGGGAAGCGCTTCGGTTTGATTATTCCGCCGGCCGTGTTTGCTTTCTTGCTGCCTCCTGGGGTGAAGCAGTTGCAGCGCGCCGTTGGCACTCGCTGCGCTCCCTGCGGAAGCGCTTCGCTAAAACGGGTTCATTGATTTGAAAGCCTCTACGAACGAAGCGCTCCTCTTTTGACTCTTTCCCGGTCAAAGCACTTCATTAATTTCAAAGGCTGGGCCGGGGTTAGCATCATTTTTCCAAAGCCGAAGCGCTTCGCTCTGAAAAGCCTCGCAAGGAAGAAGCGGTTACTGGCGCCGTTGGCGCTCGCTGCACTTCCTGCGCTTCCTGCGGAAGCGCTTCGTTGCCAGAGACCAGAAAAAACCGAAGCGCTTCGGTCTGCTCGTTTGGGCGGGAGCGCTTCGCCGATAAAAGCTGGGAAGAAAGCCACCGGGCCGGGACTTCCAGAACGAAGCGCTTCGGTTTAATGGCCCCAGCCCAGAGCGCTAGTTTTATGAAGCGCTTCCTACTGGGTTATCAGAACGAAGCGCTTCGGTTTGATTATTCCGGCCGCTGCGTTTGCTTTCTTGCTGCCTCCCGGGGTGAAGCGCTTCAGCCAGGGAAGCGCTTCATCAATTTAGAGGCTGGGTCGGGGGCGGCATCATTCCCAAGTCGAAGCGGTTGCGGCGCACCGTTGCTGCTCGCTACGCTTCCTTCTGCTCGTTTGGAAAGAAGCGCTTCCTACCCAAATCCAGCCACAAAAAAAGCCGGGTTGAACCCGGCTTCCCATTCCGAAGCGCTTCACTCCTCGGCGCCAATGTCCCGGCGGAAAGTAATGCCGTCGAAGTCGATTTTCTCCAGGGCGGAATAGGCCGCCGCCCGGGCCGTGGCCAAATCGTCGCCCAGGGCCACCACATTCAGCACCCGGCCGCCACTGGTGTAGAGCGCTTCGCCCTCCCGGCGGGCGCCGGCGATGAAAATCTGGGCGAAGAAGCGGGCCTGTTCCAGATTGTGAATGGGCTGGCCGGTTTCCGGTGTGCCCGGATAGCCCCGCGCCGCCGCCACCAGACAGACGCTGTGCTGCGGCCGGAACTGGAAGGCCTCGGCGCTCAGTTCGCCGCGCAGGGCCGCCTCGATGGGGTCGAGCAGCTCCGTTTCCAGCAGCGGCAGCAGGGCCTGGGTTTCCGGGTCGCCGAGGCGCATGTTGTATTCGAGCAGATAGACGCCGTCGGCGGTAATCATCAGGCCGAAGAAAATCACCCCGGCCAGAGCCATGCCCTCGGCGGCCAGACCGCGCAAAGTCGGGGCGGCGATGTCCCGTTCAAAGGCGGCCCGGTGCGCGGCGGTGAACAGCGGGTGCGGAGCCACCACGCCCATGCCGCCGGTGTTGGCGCCGCTGTTGTGTTCGCCGATGGTTTTATGGTCGCGGGCCGGCAGCATCAGCGCCAGCGTCTTGCCATCACAGAAGCTCAGCAGCGAGCATTCAAAGCCCTGTAGGAATTCCTCGATGACGATTTCATCGCCGGCACTGCCGAAGCGCTTCGCCGCCATGATGTCGCGCACCGCCGCCTCGGCCTCGGCCCGGTTCTGGCAGATGATGACGCCCTTGCCGGCGGCCAGCCCGCTGGCCTTGACCACGGTGGGATAGGGGCAATGTTGCAGATGGGCCAGGGCGGCATCCAGGTCGCTGAAGCTGGCGTAGGCGGCGGTTTTGACGCCGTACTTGGCCATAAAGTCCTTGGCGAAGCGCTTCGAGCCCTCCAGCTGGGCCGACTGTAAATCGGCGCCGAAGATTTTCAGGCCGGCGGCGCGGAAACGGTCGACGATGCCCTCCATGAGCAGGGCTTCGCTGCCCACCATCGTTAAATCGATGTGATAGTCCTGGGCGAAGGTCAGCAGGGCGTCCACCGACTGCTGGGGAATGTTCTCGGCCTTGCTGATGAAACTAGTGCCACCGTTGCCGTTGGCCAGATAGATGCGCTCCACCCGGGCGTCCTGGGCGAATTTCCAGGCCAGCGCCTGTTCCCGGCCGCCGTTGCCGATGATGAGGATTCTTGTCATGGGTACTCCTAAAAATGACGATGGCAGAGCCTGAGCCCTGCCATCGCCGTGGTTGATTGAAGGTTCCTAGTTGGGGCTAACCAGGATTTTCACCTGTGCCTTCTCTTTGACCAGGGCTTCAAAGCCTTCGGCGACGATGTCCTGCAGCTTGATGCGCTTGGTCACGAGCTTGTCCTTGGAGAAATAGCCCTGTTCCATCAGCTTCAGCACCGCCGGGAACACGTGGCGATAGGCGATGATACCGCGCACGGTTTTTTCCTTGATGACGATTTCGTTGGGCTTCACGCTGGCCTCGCGCTCCCAGATGCTGACAATCACCGCCATGCCGTCGTTCTTGATGGCCTCGATGGACTGTTGCAGCACCGGGGGCACGCCGGTTACCTCGAAGGAGACGTCGGCGCCGCCGTGGGTGGCCGCGCGAATGGCTGCCACCGCGTCGGTTTCGGCCGGATTGATAACCTGGGCGCCCAGTTCCCGGGCCTTGGCCTGGCGCTCCGGCGACAGTTCCACGGCGTAGATTTGGCTGGCGCCGGCGGCGCGCAGGGCCTCAATAACTAGCAGGCCGATGGGGCCGCAGCCGAAGACCGCCGCCGTCTCGCCGGCTTTGATTTTGCTCTGGTGCACGGCGTAGAGAGCCACCGCCGCCGGTTCCACCAGGGCGCCCTGCTCGTAGTCGATGCCGGCGGGCAGCTTGTGGACGATGCCGCTGTCGACGACACAGAATTCAGCAAAGCCGCCGTCGGCGGCCAGACCGACAAAACCCAGGTGCGGGTCCAGATTGTATTGGCCCACCAGGCCGTTGGCGGCCAGAATCGGTTCCACCGTTACCCGGTCGCCCACCTTCACATTCTTGACGTCGGCGCCCACCTCAACGATTTCACCGGCGAACTCGTGGCCCATGGTCAGCGGGGCCTTGCGGTGGGAATAGGGGTGCTCCTCCTTCACGGGAATGAAAATGGGCCCGCCCAGGTATTCGTGCAGGTCGCTGCCGCAAATGCCGGTGTATTTCACGGCAATTTTGACCTCGTGGGCCTTCACGCCGGGAACGGGAACTTCTTCCACGCGAATGTCGCGGGGGCCATACCATCTTGCTGCTTTCATAGGTCGTCCTCTAGGGTTGAAAAAAGATGTTTTCGATTATAGAACCGCGATTGGTGGGCCGTCCAGCAGCCGCGCCAGCGTCCGAATCAGCAGCTCGTGCTCCTCGGCCTGCACCCGGGCCGCCAGGCTTTCCGGGCTGTCGTTGGCCTGGACCGGCACCCGGACCTGGGCGATGACGGCGCCGGTGTCCACGCCCTCATCGACCCAGTGGACGCTGCAGCCGCTTTCGGTCTCGCCGGCGGCCAGCACCGCCCTATGCACCCGGAGGCCATACATGCCGGGGCCGCCGAATTTCGGCAGCAGCGACGGGTGCAGATTGATGATTTTCTGCGGGAAGCGTTGCACCAATTCCGGCGGAATGATGCTGAGGAAGCCGGCCATCACGATGAAATCCACCGGGGGCAGCGCCGCCGTCAGCCGGGCGCCAAAATCCGGCAGTTTGCGGTCGATAAGCTGCACCGGAATGCCGGCGTTGAGGGCATGTTCCAGACCGGCGCAGTCGCGGTCGGCCAGCACCAGAACGATGCGGGCGGGCAGGCGGTCGTCCTCAACGGCGGCGATGAGGGCGGCCAGATTGGAACCCCGACCGGAAATCAGCACGGCCAGTGTTTTGGGGGTGGTCATGATTGCTCCTTGAACTGTTGGGCGGCGGCGAAAAAGGCGGCGCCGCCATCGGCGAAGGCCGGGCGCGCCAGATAGTAGGCCACGCCCCGGTCGATGAAAAAGAAGAGGAAATCCCGGTCGAGCACCAGCCGTTCCACGGCGGCCCAACGGTAGTGCAGCTCGGTGCGGCCGGCCTCGCAAACCGTCAGGCCCCCGGCGTCGATGGTGTAGTCGAAGCGGCGGCCGTCCAGCGGGTGGAAGGCCAGCCGCTGCCAGCCGCGCCATTTGAGTTCGTTCTGCAGCACCGTCAGCGCCGCCGCCGCCAGCAGGGCCCAGGAACCGTAGTGAAGCCAGCGTAGGCCCTCGGCCGTCCAGAGGCGGCAGGCCGCTTCGTCGTTGGCCAGCAGCGGGCAAATCTGCCAGAGCAGCTCGCTGCCGCGCAGGCTGAAACGGTAGAAGAGATAGAAGGCCCCAATCCCCGCCGCCAGCAGGACCAGCGGGAGGACGCGCCAGCGGCGGGGGACGGCCAGCAGTCGGCCCAGCCGCCGCCGGGCCTGGCGTTGCAGGGCGGTGCTCAGCACCTGGCTGAAATGCTGGGCACTCATGGCCAGTCCCGTTCCCGTTCCAGGGCGGCGTTGAGCTCGGCCCAGCGGGCCGGGGCCGGAGGAAGCGCTTCGCCCCGTTCCAGGGCCAGCAGCCATTGCTTGCGGTCGAGGCCGCCGCCGTAGCCGGTGAGCTGGCCGTTGCTGCCGATGACCCGGTGGCAGGGAATCAGAATGGAAATCCAGTTCTGACCGTTGGCATTGGCCACCGCCCGCACCGCCGTGGGCCGGCCGAGGCGCCGGGCCTCCTCTTTATAGGAACAGGTCTGGCCGTAGGGAATCGTTTGCAGCGTCGCCCACACCTGTTGTTGAAAGTCCGTGCCCAGCGGCGCCAGCGGCACGGTGAAGTTCTGGCGTTGGCCGGCGAAGTATTCGGCCAGCTGGGCCCGGGTCTGGCGCAGCAGCCCGTGGGTGGGCTCGTGGCGGAAGCCCAGGTTAGCCGGCCGCCAGGGCCAGGCGTCCCCCTCGACAAATTCCACCAGTACCAGCCCCTCGGCCCGGGCCGCCAGCAGCAGCGGCCCCAGCGGCGAGGGCATCAGGTCGTAGGCCAGCCGGGCCGGTTGGGGGCCGAGCTGGAGAAACTGCTTCAGCGCCGCCAGCGTTTCCGCCGCGTTCACGATTTTTTCAGGCCGGGAATGGCCTGCCACAGGCGCAGCAGGGCGTCCTTGGCCTGGGTAAGGATATCGCCGAGGGTGGCGAAGATGCCGTAGTTGGCGCAGAGGAAAATAATCAGCGGAATTTCCAGCAGATAGAGATAGAGCAGCCGCCAGGTTTTGAGTTTTTCCCGTTCGGCGTCGTCGCAGAACAGCCGGCGGCGCTCGTAGAAGCGGTTACTACTGTAGGAGAGCAGAAGAATGCAGAAAAGGGCGATAAATTGCTGTTGAATCATGGTTTTTCCTGACATTAGACAAGGTAGACATCATAGCGAGTGTTGGGGGCGCTGATGGCGAAATCTGGGGCCAGGCCAGCCAGCGGCGGCGCGCCCTTGGGCCGTTTCACCACCACCCGTTTTTCGGCCCGGGCCCGGGCGGCGGCCAGCAGCTGGGCCTCCTCGGCCGGACTCGGGGCGGCAACCAGCTGGTGCAGGGCCTGCATCTCCCGGCCGACGGCGGCGCTCTTGCGGCGCGGCGGAAACATGGGGTCGAGATAGATGGCCTCGTGGCGCCGGCCCACCTCGGCCACATCGCCGGCCACCAGCTCGGGCCGGGGCTCGTCCAGTTCGGCCAGGCCCTGGCGCAGCAGCAGCTGCAGGTAGGGATTGCGTTCGTAGAGGGTGAGACGGAAGCCGCGATAGTGCAGCAGCCAGGCGTCGCGGCCCCAGCCGGCGGTGCCGTCGCCGATGTCGCTCAGGCCACGAAAGGCCCGGGGCAGATATTCGGTGCCGCCCCGGGCGCGGTAGAAGGCACTGCGAAAGTCAATGGTCAGGGGCCGGTGGCGGCCGGCGCCGTCGGCGAGGTGATAGCGGCCGTCCAGATGGATGAGATGGGGGCCGGCCGGCGGCGTGGCGCAGCGTTCGGCGCCGGGGGGAAGCGCTGCGGCCGGGCCGCAGTAGAGCAGGCTCATCGGACGAAGACGCGCCGGACGTGCTCGGACTGCTGCATATAGACCACACAGAGAAAGCCGTAGAGCAGGCCGTGGCCGAGGGTGCGGAAGTTTTCCCCCTCCACCACCAGGCCGCCGGGCAGCAGCAGGGCCGCCAGCAGCACGTAGAACAGGAAAAACAGCGGCTTCAGCACGCAAAAAACCATGAACGGGCGCGGAAAATGGCGGGAACGGCGCAGAAACAGCGCCAGCAGCACCAGATTGGCCAGCAGCAGCAGGCCATTGCCGAGCGCTTCGACGCTGACCACCAGTGTGAGCCGGCCGCTGCCCACCGTGCCGGCGGCGGTGGCGCTGGCCCAGTCCGTCCAGAGCTGCTGGTAGAGGGGCAGGACTTCCGCCAGCGACAGCAGCAGGCTGAGCAGCAGGGTGAGACCGACCAGCAGCAGACCGCCACCGAGGCGGGGGCGCCGGGCCGAAGTCGGGCTAGGGAAATGAAGGTCCATGATGATTCTCCAAAAAGCGAGCAGTCTAACAATGGGGCGAGCCCGATAAAATCGCCCCCTTTCCCCAAGGGAGCAAGCCCATGAAAGACGAATATGACTTCAGCAACGCCCGCCGCAATCCCTACGCAGCCACGCTAAAACAGACCCTGCCTGTCCCCCTGGACGATGCCAGCGCGGCCTATTTCCAGACGCTGGCCGAGGAGATGTCAATGCCGGTCGCGGCCCTCGTCAGTCTTTATCTCAAAGACTGCGCCGAACAACGGCGCCGGCCCTCATGGGAGGGCCTCTAGGCCCTCCTTATGGCCCCGGCCCGCGCGTCAAGCTCGGCCAATAGCTGGGCGGCGGCGGCCGCCGGCCAGCCGTAGAGCAGCGGCAGGCCACTGGCTCGGCTCAGCCGTTCCGCCAGCGCCAGAATGGCCCGGTCGTTGGGGACCCGGCCGAACGGCGGCAGGCGCAGCACCGCCAGCAGCTCGTCGGGGCCGGCGGCGCCCCGGGCCAGCCACAGCTGCCACTCTTCGTCCAGCAGCACATAGAACCCGATGAAATCCGCCGCCGACCAGCGTGCACACTCCTGCCAGCCCAGACCCCGGCGCCGGTCGCGGGCTAGCTGATCGCCGTCGGCCTCATAGCGCCAGCGCTGGCGCGGCCGCACCCCGTAGAGCAGCGCCCCCAGCAGCAGCGGCACCGGCAGCAGGCGCAGAATCTCATTCCAACGCCCCTGCACCCCGAGGCCGGCCAGCCGCAGCAGCCCATAGGCCAGCAACAGCCCCAATCCCAGCCGGAGGCCAGCAACCAGCGGCGCGGCGGTGCAGCGCAGCGAACGGCGGGCGGTGCCCCGGGGCGGCAGGGCATGGGCCTCGGGCCGGCGGATGTTTTGTTGTTGGCGCTGCCGGCGCCAGCGTTGCCCGGTCTGCCAGAGTCCGACCAGGGCCGCCCCGGCCAGCAGCAGGGCCAACAGCAGCCCGGCCACCCGCAAGCCCGGGGCCGGCTGCAGACCACTGTGCCAGCCCAGCAGGCCGGCATAAATCAGCAGCAGCAGCCGGGACAGGCCGGCGCTGGCGATGCGGACGGGCTCACCGTGGCCGATGAGCGGCGGCGCATCGGGGGCGCTGGCCGGCCAGAGGCGCCGGATTTCCCACAGTTCGGCCAGGGCAAATTGGGCCAGCCCCACCGCCAGCAGGGTCAGGGTCTGCTGGGACAGGCTGGCCCAGTCGGCCCGAATGGCCCCGTAGGCCAGGAACCCGGCCACCACCAGCAGCGACAGTGCCGTCAGAGCGTTGGCGCTGAGCTCGTCGCGGTGCGGCCGCTGGTAGCTGAAGGGAATGGGCGACAGATATTGAAGGGGGGTGGTGGGATGCATAAGGGCTCCAAATAAAGGGACAGGCCGAGGATTATAGGGCCGGGCCCGGGTCGGCAGCGCACCGGGTTTGAATGGGGGAAGCGCTTCCTAGGGGTCAATCCAAGCGAAGCGCTTCCGTCGGGAAAGCCCCGTCGTTGGGGGTCAAAAAATCGTCATCGTGAAAGTCCGGGGGAAGCGCTTCACTCTGGAACGTCCGGAAAGGAAGCGCTTCGGAACGAGCAAACGAGCTTGGCATTTATTACGGCCGCCGCCGGCGCGAAGCGCTTCGGCCAGCGGGGCCTAATCCAATTAAAGGAAGCGCTTCCGACCGGAATCCGCCCGTTTCCCACGGGCCGATTAAAGCAAAGCGCTTCGTTCTAAAGGCAAAGGGGGGAGCGCTTCGGTCGGGAACCTCGCCCCGGTTTTAGGGGAATTGCCGGGGTGGGCTTCAATCTAAAACGTCGCCAACTGACCCCGGCCCGGGAAGCGCTTTGGTCTCTCTGATTCACAAAAGAGGGAGCGCTTCCCCGTCAAAACGGGCAGAAAGGAAGCGCTTCGTTTTATCTGGCCTGTCAGAGCGAAGCGCTTCGGCTGGAAAGGTTCAAGGGAAGGACTTCAGGCGGCTAGCTGGAGTTCTTCGTAATTACTGAACGGCCGACCGGACCAGTGGGATTTATTCGCCCTCGCCGAGGGAAGCGCTTCGTCCCGCCGGGCTAGATAGAAAAGAAGCGCTTCGGGCTGGGGAATGGCCGGAGGAGGAAGCGCTTCATTCTGGAGCGTCTGGAAAGAGGGGAGCGCTTCGGCCTGATGAACCTACTCAAACCGAAGCGCTTCCGGCTGGGAAGTCGTTTTATCGAAGCGCTTCGCTCTGGAACCTCTGGAAAGAAGGGGGAAGCGCTTCGCTCTGGAAAGACTAGATAAAGAAAATGGTGCCGGCCGGAAAGATAGGTTGGGCCGAAGCGCTTCGGTCTGGGAAAAAGAAAGAAGCACGGCCGGGGCACATTAGAGGGAAGCGCTTCCGGTTGGCCAGTGGAGCAAAGCGCTTCGGCCTAGAAAGCGGGATAAAAGAAAGGGCACTTTAGACGGTTAAGGCCGGGAAGAAGCAGGGGGTGGCAGCGGTTGGAAGCATTGGCCCAACCGAAGCGCTTCGTTCTAAAAGACGGTAAGGGGGAAGCGCTTCGGTCTGATGAAGCTACTCAAACCGAAGCGCTTCGGCCGGGCAGGTCAAAAGGAAGCGCTTCGGTTTTAAAACCAGCTAAGGGGGGAGCGCTTCACCTCCAGCAGGCCAGAGAAAAGGAAGCGCTTCACCCCGATGAATCGGCTCGGCGCGAAGCGCTTCGGCCGGGGAGGCTGGGAAAGGTCGTTCTAGAAAGAAGCGCTTCGTTCTAGAGGCAAGAGGGGAAGCGCTTCCATAAAAAACCCCGGCTCGGGCCGGGGGGATTTTAGGCCTGGCGCAGGGCCTCGACCCGGTCGGTTTTTTCCCAGCTGAAGGCCGGCTCCTCGCGGCCGAAGTGGCCATAGACGGCGGTGGCCGAGTAGATGGGGCGGATTAAATCCAGCATCTCGATGATGCCGTAGGGGGTCAGGTCAAAGACGGCGCGCACGCGACGCACGATTTCCTCGTCGGGGAGGGTGCCGGTGCCGAAGGTGTTCACCATGATGGAGGTGGGTTCGGCCACGCCGATGGCATAGGAAACCTGCACCTCACAGCGGGCGGCCAGGCCGGCGGCCACGATGTTTTTCGCCACATAGCGGCCGGCATAGGCGGCGCTGCGGTCCACCTTGGACGGGTCCTTGCCGGAGAAGGCGCCGCCGCCGTGGTGGGCCGAACCGCCGTAGGTATCGACGATGATTTTCCGGCCGGTCAAACCACAGTCGCCCACGGGCCCGCCGATGATGAACTGGCCGGTGGGGTTGATGTGGTATTTCGTCTGCGCCCCCAGCCACTGGGCCGGCAGCACCTTGTCAATAATCAGCTCGCGCACAGCCTCACGCAAATGCTCCTGGCTGACCTCGGGCGAATGCTGGGTGGACAGCACCACCGCATCGATGCCGACGATGGCGCCGTTTTCATAGCGGAAGGTGATTTGCGATTTGGCGTCCGGCCGCAGCCAGGGCAGGGTGCCATTGCGGCGCAGCTCGGCCTGGCGCTGCACCAGCCGGTGGGCGTAGGTGATGGGGGCCGGCATCAGCGTGTCGGTTTCGTTGCAGGCATAGCCGAACATCAGGCCCTGGTCGCCGGCACCCTGGAGGCGTTTTTCGGCCCGGTCCACGCCCTGGGCGATGTCCGAGGACTGCTTGCCGATGGCGTTGAGCACGGCGCAGGTGGAGCCGTCGAAGCCGACCTCGGAGCTGTTGTAGCCGATGTCGTTGATTTTGCGGCGCACGATGTCTTCCAAATCGACCCAGGCGCTGGTGCTGACCTCGCCGGCGACGATGACCATGCCGGTTTTGATGAGGGTTTCACAGGCGACGCGGGCGTGCGGGTCCTGGGTCAGAATGGCGTCCAGCACCGCGTCGGAGATTTGGTCGGCGATTTTATCGGGGTGGCCCTCGGCCACGGATTCGGAGGTAAAGAGATAGGAACTCATGGTTCGTCCTTGTGTGAAAAGCGGCAATTATAAGGCCGGCTAGAGCATTTTCCGGCGGCGCAGGGCCTCGGCCAGCCGTTCGGCGAAGCGGTCGTAGCCGGCGGCGTTGGCGTGGATTTCGTCGCTCTTCAGGGCGCTGTCGCCGAGGATGGGGCTCCAGAGGTTTTCCAGCAGCGGCACCTTTTCCGTGGCGGCGATTTCAGCGTAGATAGGGTGGTCGCTGGCCACGTTCTTGGCCGGATTCAGCGAGAGGCGGGGAATGGCAATGAGCACAACCTCGGCGCCGGCGGCCCGGCAGGTGGCGATGATGGCCGTGATATTGGCCCGGGTTTCCGTCAGGGGCCGCTCAAGAATGAAGTCATTGGCACCGATGGCCACCAGCACCAGCCGGGGCTTCTGCTTCAGCAGTTCCGGCAGCCGGGCCAGAGCCTGGGCGCTGGTATTGCCGAAGATGCCCCCGTTGATAATCTTCAGGCCGGTGCGGGCGGCCAGACGGCTGGGATAGTCCTCGCCGGGGTCAGCGCCAAAGCCTTCGGTGAGGCTATCGCCCAGGGCCAGCACCACCGGTTGGCCGGCGTCCGGGACCGTTGAGGGGGAAGCGCTTCGGTCGGAGCGGGTCAGCCAAAGGCCGAGCAGGGCGGCCAAAACGAGCAGAAGGGTCAGGCTGGGGATAAGAAATTTTTTGTTCATGCTTCGATGGGGTGTTGCAGGGGGGTGGAGATGGCTAGAGCATTTTCCGGCGGCGCAGGGCCTCGGCCAGCCGTTCGGCGAAGCGGTCGTAGCCGGCGGCGTTGGCGTGGATTTCGTCGCTCTTAAGGGCGCTGTCGCCGAGGATAGGGCTCCAGAGGTTTTCCAGCAGCGGCACCTTTTCCGTGGCAGCGATTTCGGCGTAGATAGGGTGGTCGCTGGGTGAACCCAGGGCTGCCCCCAGGGTGGGCGCGGGAATGGCGATGAGCATGACCCGGGCGCCGGCGGCCCGGCAGGCGGCGATGATGGCCATGATATTGGCCCGGGTTTCCGTCAGCGGCAGCCGGCGGAGAAAGTCATTGCCGCCGATGGCCACCAGCACCAGCTGGGGTTTCTGCCGGAGCAGCTCCGGCAGCCGGGCCAAAGCCTGGGCGCTGGTATCGCCGCTCACGCCGCCGTTGATGACCTTCAGGCCGGTGCGGGCAGCCAGCCGGCTGGGATAGTCCGCGCCGGGGCCGGCCCCGACGCCGGCGGTGAGGCTGTCGCCCAGGGCCAGCACCGGCCGGGCCCTGTCCAGGGGCGCCAGGGGGGAAGCGCTTCGGTCGGCGCGGCCCAGGAGGAAGCCGAGCAGACCCAGGGCCAGCAGCAGGCCGAGCAGTCCTTGGCGGCTCATATGCTGTGGCTGTGTTTCACGTGCACCTGGCTGGCCTCGTCCGGATTGTCATAGTCGGCCTTGAAGCCCTGGAGCACCACGGTGATGCCGTTGTCGCGGGCGTAGATGTTGGCGAAATCCTCCAGCAGCTCGAGCACGTCGCTGGCGATGTACACCGACCGTTCGGCATTGATGATGACCGTGGCCCGGGGCGGGATATTTTTCAGCGTCTTCTTGATGGCGGCCTTGTTGAGGAAGGAGACCTCCTCGGCCAGGTTCAGGGTGATTTCCTCGGCGGTGGCCAGCTGCTCGCGGCTGAGATAGTAGGCCCGTTTCATATTGCCCTGGAGGATAAAGAAGATGCTGATGGTCAGGCCCAGGGCCACGCCCTTGAGCAGGTCGAGCAGCACCACGGCAATGAGGGTGGCGAGGAAGGGAATGAACTGGTACCAGCCCTTTTCCCAGAAATGGCGGAAGGTGGCCGGCTGGGCGAGCTTGTAGCCCACCAGCAGCAGCACCGCCGCCAGCGAGGCCAGCGGAATGCGGTTGAGCCAGGCGGGAATGGTGAGGACGCAGACCAGCAGCAGGGCGCCGTGCACCATGGTGGAGAGCTTGTGGGTGGCGCCGGCGTTGGCGTTGGCCGAGGAGCGCACGATGACCGAGGTGATGGGCAGGCCGCCGACCAGGGCGCAGACCATATTGCCCAGACCCTGGGCGCGCAGTTCGCGGTTGTTGTCGGTGAGGCGCCGGCGCACGTCGAGCCGGTCCGAGGCCTCGATGCAGAGCAGGGTTTCAATGGAGGCCACCAGGGCGATGGTGAGGCCGGTCAGCCAGACGTAGCCGTTGCCGAAGCCGCGCCAGTCGGGCAGGGTGATGAAGTTTTCCACCGTATCGGCCGGCAGTTGCACCAGCTGTTTGCCCGTCAGGGCCCAGTCCGGATTGAGGCTGCCGAGCAGGCCGTTCAGCGCGATGCCGAGCAGCACCACCACCAGGGCCGAGGGCAGCAGGGCGATTTTTTTCAGGGCCGGCACCCGTTCCCAGCCGAGCAGCACGCCCAGGGACAGCAGCGCCAGCAGCAGGGCGTTCCAGTGCATGCCGGCCAGCAGGGCCAGCGGCTGGCTCAGGGGGGCGGTGCTGCCGAGGGCATAGGGCACCTCCTTGGCGATGATGATGATGCCGATGCCGGCGAGCATGCCCTCGATGACGGCGACGGGAATGTATTCGGCGAAGCTCCCGGCGCGCAGCTGGCCGAGCAGCAGTTGCACCGCCCCGGCGATGAGGCCGGCGCAGAGGAACAGCGGGAAGCTGCCCAGCTGTTGAATGGCGGCGAGGACGATGGCGGTCAGACCGGCTGCCGGGCCGGAAACGCTGATGTGGGAGGTGCTAAACGCGCCGATGACCAGGCCGCCGACGATACCGGAGATGACCCCGGCCAGCGGTGGCGCCCCCGAGGCCAGGGCGATGCCGAGGCAGAGCGGCAGGGCGACCAGAAAGACCACCAGGCCCGAGGAAAAATTGGTTTTCAGAAGCTGGCCATCCAGCCAGACAGGACGTTGCATAGGCTTCTCCAAAGCAGGGGGAGCGGGGCCGGAGCCCATAAAAAAAGCACTTCGTTGAACGAAGCGCTTCCGGAAATCTGAGTTTGAGCGCTGAAGCGCTTCCTCCATAGGTTTATTTAAGGCAGATGACAATGGCCGCCTGGTAGTTTTTCCATTTCAGGGGAATGACAAAGGAGCGCACGGCCCGGGGGAGTTGCTCCTCGTCGGGCACGCCGCTGATGACGTTGGGGGTGGAAATGTCGAATTCCTCGCCAAACTCACTGCGGGCGTTGCCGGAGATGGTGTTGGCAATTTCGCCGGTCAAATCCATCATGATGCTGTCCGAAGTGTCCGGTTCGCCGATGGAAACCAGTAGGTGGCGCAGCAGAATGCGCGGTGCAGTGAAGTAGACGATGCCCGTGTGGGGGCCGCTGACGCTAATCACCCCGGTATAGTCATAGGCAATGGCGTTTTTGTTTTCGTTCAAGTAAGGCGTACCGACCTCCACGTCGATTTTATTGGCCTCTTTAAAAAAACGGTTTGCGCCATCGAGGAAAACGCGAACATTATCTTCGGTAATCATTAGAAATCTTCCATTAGTTCATTTAGTGCTTCCAGCAACTCTTGGTGGGTAAACGGCTTGTTGAGGAAGCCATTTGCGCCCAGCTCCAGTGCCTTTATTCCCGTTGCCTTATCGGAAAGCGCCGACACCACCAGGATTTGGATGTCGGGCTTAATTTTGATTAGGTTGGCGATACATTCTAAACCGCCCATTTTGGGCATGGTCAAGTCCAATGTTACCAAATCGGGCATATGTTGGTTACATAACGTCATGGCCTCAATGCCGTTCTGGGCCCGGGCAACGACGTTGTATTTGCCGTTGACCATGCGGGCTATTTTGTTGCGGATTATCATCGAGTCATCAACAATCATCAGTTTGTACACGGTCAAACTCCTAGGGGGGCTTTGGGGAAACGCACACTAAAGCGGGTGTACTCACCCACCTTGCTACTAATGGAAATGGAGCCGTTGAGCTCGGCGACGCGCTGGCGAATCACGTCCATGCCCACGCCCCGGCCGGCGTCTTCGGTTTCGGCGAAGGCCGTGGAGAAGCCGGAGATAAAGATAAGGCTAAACAGCTCCTGTTCCGGCACATCGGCGAGGGAACGGCCCTGGAACTGGGGCAGGGTCTGGGCCTTCTCCCAGAGGCGGAGCAGGTTAATGCCCTGGCCATCGTCCTGGACGGACAGCACATAGTCGTTCCGGCTGCTTTCCAGCTCCACCATGATATTTCCAACCTCGGGCTTGCCGCTGAGCTGGCGCTCTTCGGGCCGTTCGATGCCGTGGACAATGGCATTGCGCACCATCTGGGTGATGATGTCGCGCAGGCCGTCCTGCACCGGCGGGTCAAAATGGGCGTGCTCGAAGCCGAGCAGCTCCACCATGACCTTTTTACCCTGGCGCTGGGCCACCTGGCTGGCGAACTGGTCGAAGTGGTGGTTGAGAATCTCCGCTTCGCTGCGGTTGAGGTTGTCGATGTTCTGGGCGAGCTCGTCCAGATTGTCGATTTTGACGTTGCTGAGCCGTTTCACCAGCACCTCGGCCTGTTCGGTCAGATGGATAAGGTTTTCCAGTTCGATGGCAATGCTGAGGAAATCATCGCCGGAGAGATTTTTCTTATCGCGCAGCCGGCTGAGCTGGTCTTCTATCTCGGTGCAGATGTTGACGAAGGAATGCATTTCCATGGCCGAGGCCTCGCCCTTGACGCTGTGAATCTCGCGGAAGATATCCTGCACCTTCAGGCGCAAATCGCTGGGGCGCAGATGGGGCCGGCGTAGAATGCTGTTCACTCGGCTGGCGGCGCCGGCGGCACTGCGGACGAAGCTCATAATCAGGCGGCTGTCCTTGCTGAGGATGATGGTAATTAAATCCACCTGCTGGCTGCTCTGCTCCTGCTCCTTCTTCAGCCGCTGCTCCAGATGCACGGCCTTGGTGATGTCGCTGACGCTGACCAGCACCTTGGTGATTTCCCGGGTGCCGAGCTTGTAGACCCGGTTAAAGTGGAAGCTAATCACAATATGCGCCGCCCCGGTCCAGGTTCACCTTGATGCGGTCAAGCGGATTCAGGTCGTGGATTAATTTCTGTTTTACCCGGGGATTAAAAAGCTGCTTAATAAAAGCATTGACGGTGGCAAAATCGCTGGGGCTAATAATTCTTTCCAGCAGATTACGTAAATTAATTTGCGCCACATTTTCCCGGCGCAGAATATTTTCCAGGGCCCGGGAGTATTGGTGGCCGAGATTCAAATTATCGTCGAGGAGAAA
>ERZ773090.277-NODE-277-length-36173-cov-33.0832_pt1 | contig 36173 bp, 36 predicted proteins | sample MGYA00580579_ERZ773090 | MGnify/ENA primary metagenome ERZ773090 (study PRJEB29015, sample SAMEA2738014) | human oral metagenome | biome: human oral; feature: human-associated habitat; material: dental | place: China | collected 2132 ... | reverse complement strand
AGTACCGCTTGAGGGACGAAGCAAGGCTCAGAGAGCAACAGAAATTATTCAAGGATTAGTTGGAGAGTTTGCTTTATCGCTTTTATTGGATATCCTAAATTTATCTCGTTCAACCTATTATTACCACGTCAAACGACTCGTACGGGGAGATAAAGATAGAGAGTTGAAGGAGCTAATTTCAGCTATTTATACCGAACATAAGGGTCTATATGGCTATCGTAGAATCCATCAAGAGTTATTGAATCGTGGCTATATCCTCAATCACAAGAAAGTTCAACGCTTGATGAAGGAGCTTGGATTGAAGGCTAGGACCCGTGTCAAACGTCGCTATAATTCTTACAAGGGAGACGTCGGTAAGAAAGCTAAGAATCTGATTAGGTGTCGGTTTGAGGCTTCCCAACCTCTGAAGAAGTGCTACACAGATGTCACAGAATTTGCCATTCCCGCGAGTAATCAGAAGCTCTATTTGTCAACGGTCCTCGACGGTTATAACAGTGAAATTATTGCCTATAATTTATCTACTTCTCCTAATTTACAACAGCTAGAGTCCATGCTTGAGGAGGCTTTTCCTGACAAAACCTATCAGGGAACTATCTTACATAGCGACCAAGGTTGGCAGTATCAGCACGCTTCTTATCACCATTTTCTAAAAGAGCATAAGATGATACCATCCATGTCTCGTAAGGGTAACAGTTTAGATAATGGAATGATGGAGTCTTTCTTTGGAACCTTAAAATCTGAAATGTTCTATGGCTTTGAGAAGGACTTTCCATCCATTGAGGCCTTAAAGCTCGCAATCTCAGATTACATTGCTTATTACAACAATAAACGGATTAAATTAAAACTAAAAGGACTGAGTCCTGTGCAATACAGAACGCAATCCTTTACTTAAACTATTATGTCCAACTTTTTGGGGTCACTACAACCATGCTAGGGTTATTTCTATGATAAGACTAATAAAGTACAGATGCCACTTGGTTTATTCAAGACTAAAAATTTTAATACCAGTTTCTGTATCCTCAACCAAAATCGAATACTTGCGGTATTTCCAAAGCAAGAGGTAGGAAAAGTAAAAATCTCCTACGCACATGGCTGTGTGAATGACTGCTAAGAAGAGATAGGCAAGGGGAGAAAGTGTCCCCAAGGCTAGAAGCAGGGTCAAGAGCAGGCTGGTCAGGACAAAGGGGGCCAAATAAATAATTAGCATCTGGCTTCTAGGATATCGAGAACCAGGACTGGTGGCATTAAAGAGGCCCAAACGCCAATCAGTACCATACTTCAAAGGATTCTCAGGCTTGAAAAGTTTGAAATAAAAGCCATGAATCCCCTCGTGGATAACCAATAAAAGGGCCAAAGCAAAGGGAGCGAAAAAAGGCTCCCACCAATAATTAAAAAAGATATTGGAAATGCCAATAATCAGTCTGGACAGCCAAGAAAAAAAGAAAAAGAAGGGTATACAGAGCAAAAGGCTGGCGCAAAGCAGCCCTACTGATAATGCCTTTCTCTGTAAAATATTTAAATCCTCAATCAGTTCCATCTGGGCCTCTCCCGCCACGTTCCTTTAATCTTATCCCTGTAAGCCAATGCCAAATCGTATGTCATTACTCTTTATTGTATCATGTCCATTCTATTTTGCCAATCTTATAGATTAAGATTACTCTCAATTGAAGTCAATTCTAATAAAAATCAAAAGCAATTTAACCATAAAAAAGCCAAGCTCAGATGAACTTGGCTAGAACTGAGAAAATTTCACTGACTTGGTGGAAATACTTCCTCAACTTTAATTGATAGTTTTCAAGAAACCGCCTATCCAAATAGGTTTAGGGCTCCTATCCGTTCTACTGCTTCAGCCAGGCGTTCTGGTTCAACCAGAAGACCGATTCTGACATAGCCATCGCCTGCTTGACCAAAGCCCACTCCTGGTGCAACCGCAACATGGGCCTTCTCTAGCAAGAGGTCCGCGAAACTTTGGCTAGTGTAACCCCTAGGGACTGGCATCCAGGCATAAAAGGAACCCTTGGAAGGAAAGGCCTGCCAACCAATCTTGGCTGACGCTTGGACAAAAGCCTCCCGTCTTTGGTCGTAGATCTGATTGAGCTGGACAATAGCTTCCTTGGCCTGTGGATCCAAAAGGGCCGCTACTCCAGCATCTTGAATAGCAGGAAAGATGCTGACGAAGAGGTGGTCTTGAATGAGGTTGAGGGCTTCAATCATATCGGCATTCCCAGCCGCAAAGGCCAATCGCCAGCCGGCCATGTTAAAGGTCTTGGAGAAGGTATAGAGTTCAATACCGACCTCCTTGGCCCCCGGTGTAGACAGAAAGCTAGGATTTTCATAGCCCTGGTAGCCCAGGGCACCATAGGCAAAGTCGCTGACGACACCCACTTGGTACTTCTTAGCCCAGGCCACTAAGTCTTGGTAGAAGTCAGATGTGGCGACAGCTCCTGTCGGATTATTGGGATAGTTGATATAGATAAATTTAGCCCTTCGGGCGATCTCTTCGGGAATGGCTGCTAAATCTGGCAGAAAGTCATTCTCAGCCAGCAGAGGGAAGGTTTCATAGTCTACTCGTCCCAAGGCTACACCTGAGAGGTAGTCGGGATAGCCAGGGTCCGGTAACAAGAGCAGGTCGCCAGGATTCATCAGAGCCCAAGGAAGCTCAACCAAGCCAATTTTGGATCCGCCTAAAACGCAGATTTCCTTCTGACTGTCTAGAGCAATCCCATAATTTTCCTTGTAAAAGTCAGCTGCGGCCTCCTTGAAGGGAGGGTTCCCTCGAAAGAGGGAATATTTGTGGGATGCAGGCTTGGCTGCCGAGGCCTGTAAGGCTTCCACAATAAAGTCATAGGTGGGCTGATCAGGATTACCCTGACCTAGATTGATAACATCGGCCCCTTGAGCTATCTTGGCATTGACCTTGGCCACTAGGTTAGCAAAAAATTGCTTGGGCAGGCCCTTCAATAATTGCGATTCTTCAAATTTCATACCGTCCTCCTCAATGATAAAGCTCTGGCTTGCGGTCGTCAAAGACAGGAATATGACCACGAGTTTGGTCCACTTGGGTCAAGTCCAAGTCCGCTGTAAAGATGCCTTCCTGATCATCGGAGGCTTGGAGAATAACTTGGCCTAATGGATTGATAATCAGGGAATGACCGTTAAAATGATTATCGGGATCATCTCCTACTCGGTTGACTGCTACGACAAAGGTCTGGTTTTCCACGGCCCGTGCCTTGAGAAGGATCTCCCACTGCTCCATGCGATCCTGGGGCCACTCAGCCACAACAAAGAGAATTTGGGCACCGTCAGCCATGAGGGTCCGCAACCATTCAGGAAAACGGATATCATAGCAGATGACATTGCTAGCCTTGACTCCTGCTAGTTCAAAATGACTCTCTTGCTGACCTGCGGTCAGGTACTGGTCTTCTGCCATCAATCCAAAAAGATGGACCTTATCGTAGCTGGACAGAAGCTGGCCGTCCTTTCCGTAGACATAGGTCCGGTTGAAAAATTGACCAGCTTCCTGGACAGCTACCGAGCCAGCAACGAGGGCAACCTTGTGCTCTCTGGCAAACTGGCTGAGCAATTCCTGAGTTTTCTGGCCTTCCTTATCAGATAGTTGAGCCAAATCAGATAGGGCATAGCCCGTATTCCACATTTCCGGCAGGACAATGACATCAGGCTCTTCTTGGACTGCCTGATTTTGGACTGCCTGATTTAAAAGTTGCAAGACCCGAGCAAAATTTTCCTGAGGCCGACCAAAGGAAACCGCCATCTGAATTAGAGAAACACGCATAAACTACCACCCTTCACGACAAACTTGCCTATATTTTAACACAATTTCTATTGTCTGATTATTCTGAACTTAGAAAATAAGAAGTTTTGACGAATTAGTTTGCCCGTCCTTTATATGGGAGCGGGGATTGGGGGGCTTGCTTAGAACATGATTAGGAACCTAGTTCTCAGCCCTAACGGGCTTAAGGATCTTAGTCTTTGCTTCGCAAAACTAAGTCAACAGCTCTAAGCTCTTTTGTAAAGTCTCGCTAAGAGCTGTAGAAAACTGGGTCATTGTGCCTAAGTTCTGTTTGGCAATCGCAAAAGACTAATTTGGAACGTAGATGGAGACAAAACGTAGCTACTTTCCTATTTTAGGCATTAAACAACTTGACGCAGTGGTTGATTGGAAGCTCTTTTCCCTTGCCTGGCAAGTGAAAGCGGCCCTCCTAATCAACTGTGCGGGAGTGTGACAGAAATGGCTCTAAATTCAGCTTCGCCATTCTAGCTCACTTCATTAATAGCTATAGAAAAACCAAACCCATCTGGGCCTGGTTACTAATTAGTTGATGATTACTGGACTGCTTCGATTGGCAGGTTCATACCTTTCCAGCCTTCGAGGGCACCCGAGAGTTCATAAGCCTCAAAGCCAGCTGACAATAATATGAAAAGTGCTTGCTTTCCTAGTGTGGTACCACTATTCCAGTCATAGACAACATAAGTTTTCTTTTTATCTAAATGTTCAAGCTGATTGGCTAAGTCTTTTGCAGGAATCGCCAGAGCTCCTTTGATCTGGTCTTTCTTGACATGAGCTGGTGCATTTCGGACGTCCAAAATAACATAGGGTGATGCTTCTGCTTCCATGGCTTTCAATACCTCAAAATGGTTAATATAGAGGCTTAGGTAGGTTTCTAATAGTTCAAGTTTCGTCATTTTATTTTCCTCTGATTGCTTTGGCAATGGCTAAGAAAGTTTCCCTTTGGCTATCACTTAGATTGGCAATGACAGCCATTTCCACGGCACGCATTTCTTGCCATATCTCTTTAACGGTCTTTTTTCCCTTGGAAGTTAAGACCAAAATGTTTTGTCGTCTATCTTTGGGGTTACGCTCCCTTGCAACAAATCCTTTCTCTTCTAGCTGATCAATTAGTTGCCCAATGGTCGTTCTATCTAAGTTCAGCTGTTCTCCTATCTTGATCTGAGTCAGATTTGGATAGGTATGAATAGCTAGAAGAACCCCATAATAGCGAGAATCCCGATAATCCAGACCAATTTTTTCCAGCTGTTGGGCAAATTGACTGTCCATCTTCTGAGCAACCTTACTCAAGCTATAACCCCAAGAATCTTCTAAAATCAAAACTAATCACCCTTTCTGATTATCAGTAATACTGATTATATAGTTTAATTAGATGATTGTCAAAGAAAAACCAAGCCTAAATGGACTTGGTCTATCATTCTATTTGCTAGGGAATTTGAATTATACTCGAGTCTAGGCCTGAAAAATTTTGAGGCCATTCTCGGTGTCTTCGACTAGAATCTTGTGACTACGATGTTTCCAAGCTAGGACATAAACGTAATAGAAATCTCCAACACAGCCAGCGGCGTGAAGGCTGGCTAGGAAGATGTAATAAAAAGCGGGTAGCCAACCTAGAGCTAGAAGGAGGGTTAAGAGGAGACTGTTAACAATAAAGGGAGCTAAGCCGATGATCAGCATTTGTCCTCTGGAGTAGAGGGAGCCAGGGCTAGTGGCATAGAGCATGAGCGACTTCCAAATCACACCAAACTTAACCTTATTCTCAGGCTTAAAGAGTTTGAAAAAGATACCATGAATCCCCTCGTGCAAAATAAGGATGACAACTAGCAAGAAGAGCTCCAGAAAAGGATCCCAGAGGTTAAAGCCAAAACGGATTTCTGGACTGCCAGTTACCAAACTGTAAAGTCCAAGAAAGAGGAAGAGAAATGGGAAAAAGGCTAAGAGGGCGGCTAGGTTCAAGGCCACGATTAACCACTTATTGTCCCTGACATTGATTTCTTGGAGCAAGGTCATAAATATGTCCTCCTTTTCTATAGATTATGATCCAGGCAAATAATTCAGTAAACGTTTTCAACCTTATTTTATAGCATTGCTGCTGTTCTGGCAAGCACTTCAACAGTTAAGTGGCCTTATTCCAGTTTCAGCTTTCTAGTTAGCGTTGTTAAGAAAAACAATACTGAGTTAAAATCAAAACTATCAATTTGATACTTTCTTAAAAAGTGCGGACGCAAGCAAACTTCTTATGAAGTTTCATTGCAACACGAGGTTAGGTCAGTCGATTTTACTGGCTTGAGCGAGTTAATCAGGGGGCTAGCCAATCGCTATAGGGATCGGCGTTAAACATCGCTACTTTAGTAGCTGATGTCTTTGCCCCGTGATAAATTTTGAGCCTCAGTCTCAAAATTTCCGTTATTAGCAACAACCGTTCTTGTTGCTAATAATGCCACTTTGGCGAAAGTATCACTTTATCATTCTGTCATCCAGCTAAAATACTCGGCTTTTTTAGTGAATTGTGTCTATGTTGGAGTAAAAAATAGCAAGTTTTGAACTTTAAAGAGTATAAGGAACCTCGTTCTCAGCCCTAACGGGCTTACGGATCTTAGTCTTTGCTTCGCAAAACTAAGTCAACAGCTCTAAGCTCTTTTGTAAAGTCTCGCTAAGAGCTGTAGAAAACTGGGTCAATGTGCCTAAGCTCTGCTACACAATCGCTAAGGACTAGTTTGGAACGTAGATTTCACAATGTGAAATCTGCACCAATAGCTCTAAATTCAGCTTCGCCATTTTGGCTCGCTTCATTAAGACCTATAAAAAAAACCAAACCGATGGGGCTTGGTCTTTCATTTCTATCTTGATTTTGTCGCTTAATTTAGAGTTTGTCGGCTACGGCGTCCAGGAGGGCTTGGATGGCGGAGGCGTCTGAGCCACCGGCCATGGCCATGTCTGGCTTACCGCCACCACGACCGTTGACGATTGGTGCTAGCTCCTTAATCAGCTTACCAGCTGGTACAGCCTTGTCCTTGCTGGCAACCAGAACATTAACCTTTTGGCCAATAGCTGCAGCCAGGACGAGAACGTCGGAGTAATCGGCTTGCTTCCACTTATCCGCAAAGGTCCGTAGGGCTCCGGCATCAGAGACTTGGACTTGGCTGGCGATATAGCGGTGGCCAGCTGCTTCCTTAACATCCTTGAAGACATCGCCTGCAGCAGCTGCAGCTGCCTTTTCTTTGAGCTCTGCTACTTCTTTTTGCAGGTCACGGTTAGCTTCATTGAGACTGGCAACCTTGGCTGGCACTTGTTCTAATTGAGGCACCTTAAGGGTGGCAGCCACTTTCTTGAGAGCATCTTCTTGTTTGCGGAAGGCTTCAAAGGCTTGTTGACCGGTCAGGGCTAGAATCCGACGGGTACCTGAACCGATTCCTTCTTCCTTGACAATCTTGAAGAGGCCAATTTCTGAGGTATTGCCCAGATGGGTACCACCACAGAGCTCGATAGAATAGTCACCAATCATAACCACTCGGACTTCCTTGCCATACTTTTGACCAAAGAGGGCCATGGCACCCATTTCCTTGGCGGTATCAATATCAGTTTCGATAGTTTTAACAGCGACAGCCTGCCAAATCTGTTGGTTAACTTCTTCTTCAATGCGACGGAGCTCTTGAGCAGTCACAGTTTCAAAGTGGGTGAAGTCGAAACGCAGGAATTCTTCCTCATTGAGGGAACCAGCTTGGGTAGCATGGTTGCCGATAACCTTGTGGAGGGCGGCGTGGAGGAGGTGGGTCGCCGTGTGGTTCTTTTCAACCGCATAGCGACGCTTGTGGTCAATTTCCAAGTGGTAGCTTTGTCCCAGTTGCAAATCAGCCAAGACTTCTACCTTGTGGAGGGCTTGACCATTAGGAGCTTTTTGGACATCCAGAACACGAGCCAGAACTTGGCCATCTTGATCTTGGATTTCTCCCTTGTCGGCTACCTGGCCACCCATTTCCGCATAGAAGGGAGTTTCCTTGAAGACCAAGAGGGCTTCTTGACCTGCCTCCGCCACCTCAACTCGTTCATTATCAACAATGATGACAGAAAGGCTAGAATCCAAGGCCTCTTTTTCATAGCTGAAGCTGGATTCTTCGACGATACCAGCCAGGGTTTCATTTTGCATGCCCATAGAACCGCCCTTGACAACAGCTGCCCGTGCCCGCTCTTGCTGTTCCTTCATGGCAGCTTGGAAACCGGCATGGTCAATCTTGTAGCCCTTATCCTCAGCCATTTCTTCGGTCAATTCAACTGGGAATCCATAGGTATCATAAAGTTTGAAGATATCCTTACCCTCTAGGGTATCCTTGTCAGCTGCCTGGAGTTGGTCCAGAAGGTCTTCCAAATGGCCAGTACCAGCATCAATGGTGCGGGCAAAGGTTTCTTCTTCCCGCTTGACAATCTTTTGAATGAAATCCTGTTTTTCCAGAATTTCGGGGTAGTAGGATTCCATGATTTTACCGACCGTTGGCACCAACTTGTAGAGGAAGGTTTCTTTGATGCCCAACTTGCGACCGTGCATGACTGCCCGGCGAAGGAGACGGCGGAGAACATAGCCTCGGCCTTCATTTCCTGGTAGGGCCCCATCACCGATGGCAAAGCTGAGGGCCCGAATGTGGTCAGCCACCACTTTGAAGCTCATATTGTCGCCATCTGGATCATAGGTCTTGCCAGACAGCTTTTCAACTTCACGAATAATTGGCATGAAGAGGTCGGTTTCAAAATTGGTCTTAGCCCCTTGCATGACGGCAGCTAGACGCTCCAAACCAGCCCCTGTATCAATGTTCTTGCTTGGCAGTTCTTGGTAATCCTTGCGGTCCAACTTAGGGTCAGCATTGAATTGAGAGAGAACGATATTCCAGATTTCGATATAGCGGTCGTTTTCAATATCTTCGGCCAAGAGTTTGAGACCAACATGGTCTGGGTCGAAGTCTTCGCCTCGGTCAAAGAAGATTTCCGTATCGGGACCAGAAGGGCCGGCACCGATTTCCCAGAAGTTGTCTTCGATCGGTACCATGTGGCTGGCATCCATACCGCAGGCAATCCAACGGTTGTAGGTATCTTTATCATCTGGATAATAGGTGACAAAGAGTTTTTCCTTAGGCAGGTCAAACCATTCTGGACTCGTCAGGAGCTCGTAACCCCACTCAATAGCTTGGTCACGGAAATAATCACCGATAGAGAAATTCCCCAGCATTTCAAACATGGTATGGTGACGGGCGGTTTTCCCGACATTCTCAATATCATTGGTCCGGATAGACTTTTGAGCATTGGTAATCCGAGGATTTTCTGGAGTGACAGAGCCGTCAAAATATTTCTTGAGGGTCGCAACACCAGAGTTAATCCAGAGCAGAGTTGGGTCGTTGACCGGAACCAGGTTAGCGGATGGTTCTACGGCATGACCTTTGGATTTCCAGAAATCCAACCACATTTGACGAATTTGTGCTGAGCTTAATTGTTTCATTGAAAAAAATTCCTCTCTTATTTTTTATAATCTTGTCCTTATAGGCTGACTAATTGGCTGCAGCTCCTGACTGCTGCTCTTTAACATAGTCAATGGCGATAACTAGGGAAATGACTAGATCACAGTATGCGTCATCAAAGACCTGGATATTGTAGGTAGAAGTCAATTTCAGCCACTCTTGGTCAATTCGAGCGATCGCCTGACCATTTTGATAGAGCTGGAAATTCATATCCCAGAAATTACCCTGCACCTCCATGCCTAGGTTGGCAATGGAATAGTGAGGTTTGATAAGGGTCAAATCCTTCTTGATAGTGAAAGACTGGCCATTGGCCAAGTTAACTTGGAACTTGGGCAGAAGACTAAAGAACTGCCTATCAATCTGGCCAACCAGATTGCCCTGCATATCCATGATTTTAAAGGTCTTGGGAATCTTGAAGAGGCTGCCCTCAACCTGATAGCAGGGCAGGCCCAATTCATCGCTGATGGTGAACTTGCCTCCCAGCGAAAAAAGTTTTTGTTTAATTTTAAAAGTTTTCATCTTATCTCCCCACTAATAACTATTAGAGTTATTTAAATCTGGTTTTAAATAACCATCCGCGTTGAAGTAAAGAACATCTGCTACCAAGGTTAAAACAAAGTCTCGGTAGGCTTGATTATAGAGACTAACTTGAATACTATCCTTAATGAATTGGAGCGAGTGACCAATATCGGCCAAAACCTGATCATCTGCATTTTGAATTAATCTAAAATTTAGGATCCAGAGATCACCCTAAATCGTAAAACTAGGTAAATCAATAGCCCGCGAAAAGCCATGTTTATAAAGCCGAAAACTAAAGCCTGTTGAAGTTTGAACCTGATGGTCAGGTTTGGTTGGTTTAACTTTGCTAGCTTGACCAACCAACCGACCGCTCGTAACCTCTTTGAGGACAAAGCCTGTCGTATAGTTGCCATGTTTGGTCAGAGTATATTCCGGCCGATAAAGAGCTTGGCCTTGATTATTGTCAATAGAAAAATGCAGCGGACTAAACTTCCAAGTCTTTCTGTTGATTAAAAATATCTCCATAACTTCATTCCTTCTTATCATCTCCAGTGACTCATTCCTACATGAGTTAAGAATAGCTAAAAAAGACAAGCTCAACAATGGGGAGGGCGAACATGGCCGCGGTACCACCTCCATTTAATGAACCTGTCATTCTTCATCACTTATTTGATTTTGATCTTGAGTAGCATGTTTAAATTACCCGTCTGGCTCGCAGCGACCGCCAGATTTCTGAACTGGTAGATTTTAAACAATTCTCAATCTTAGATTAAAAACTAGCTTTTATTTAGATTTTGAGGAGCTTGAAGTTGAATTGCCATTCAGACCGTATTGACTGAAGAGTGAACTGTAGGTCTTATCCTTGACAGTCACATTATATTCCTTCAAGAGGCTAGCAATGACTTGAGTCTTGAAGCTAGAATCACTAGTCTTTTGATTAACGTAGATAGTGGTCAAACGTTTCTTGTAGTTCTTCCAGTCTGGATTTTTTTCAGTCTTGGCTGTCACCTTGATCACGTAGTAAGATGTTGAGTTGTCGCTTCCTTGAACCTTGATGGTATCTGACACACCATCCTTATCTAGTTTGAAGGCAGCCTTTTGAACATCTTCTGGCGGCAAATTGCTTGATTTGTCTGAATCATATTTATCACCAGAGTCAAAGCTTACATTTTCTTGACCGTTATTGTCTTTGACGATTTGACTGAAATCGGCTCCGTCAGCTGTAGCTTGATCATGGATAGAATTAGCCTTGCTCTCATCATCTGTCTTAACATAGCTGATGGTGACATCTGGATTATAGTCTTTGTAGAGTGATTTGAGTTTCTTTTCGGTCAAATCTTTCTTAGCAGTCGCCTTCAAAGCATAGTTTTGCAACAACTGCAGGCGGATGAGGTTCTTATAGCTATCTTGTGTATAGCCATATTGTTCCAACATACTTGAGAAGTTTGAACCAGCCTTTTTAGCCGAATCGTTGTATTGCTTCTCAACTTCATCTTGGCTGACTTTTTTACCATACTTATCTTCGAGGATATCAGATAAAATTGTTTCCAGAAGGGCTTCCTTGGTTGCTTGATTTCCCTTTTGACGAGCATAAAGGTCTGCAACAGTGATTTCCTTCCCCTTCATGCTGGCCAAAACAGTTTGTTGGGACGGACGACTATTTAAATAGAGATAGGTTCCAACACCACCGATAACCATCGCTAAAACAAAGGTCAGAAGTCCTCTGAAAATCTTACTACCGAAGATGGTGGCAATAGAGTTCCAAAAGCTTCCTTGTGTTTTCTTTTTCTTCTTTCTTTGGTCTTTTCTAGCACGTCGGTTTTTGTCTTTCACTTCATCCTGAAATGCTCTTTTATTAGCCATATTCTACTCCTTCTTGTTAGGACATTTCTGTCCTTATCGTTAACTTGTCCATTATAACATACTTTATTCAATCTTGCCTAGTCTGGTAGAGTGACATTTGGAGCATTTTTGCGAATCATCAGGAGACCATCACTGATTGGCAGGAGGCTGGCTGTCAAATCTGGATTATTCAAAGTAGCATCCATCAATCTCTGTAGACCACGGTAAATGGTCCGCTGACCTCGCTTGACTTCTAAAATAGGTTTGACCAAATCGCCTCCTTGGAAGACATCATCAATAACGATGACGCCACCAACTTGCAGGCGTTTCAAGACCTGGGGTAAGAAAACAATGTACTTGGACTTGGCCGAGTCCATAAAGACGAAATCATAGTTATCTTCCAGGCTTGGCAGGATATCAAGAGCATCCCCTTCTACCAGTTTAATTTGTTGCCGACTGTCGTACTTGACTAGATTTTTTCTAGCCAAATCCAACATCTCTTCATTGCGCTCCAAGGTAGTAATCTGAGCTTGCGGTGCATAATGCGCCATCAGGAGGGCTGAAAATCCAATAGCTGTTCCGATTTCGAGAATTGATTTGGGTGCCAGAGTCTGCATAAGAAAGCGAAAATAAGCCACTACTTCTGGCTGGATGATGGGGATATTTTCCTGGCGGGCAAAGTCTGCCAGTTCTCTCAGATGGCCTGTTTCCTGCTTCTGGTGGGTCCGTATATAGCTGACAACCTCTTCCTTGACCACAGGGCGGCGCATATTGTGATTAGCATTTTTACTGTATGTTTGAACCATGGTCTTATGATAACAAAAGCGAGAGGGATTTGTAAAGGTAGAGAATTTTCCAAGACCAAAGTTAAAAAATTAACCCAAGCTAAAATTGTTAGCATTTGCAAGTATTTTTAATATATGATAGGCTTAAGTCGATAAGGGCCAAATCAATAGGAAGGGGAAAAACTGAATGGCCTAGACATACATTACATAAAAAGGAGGAAGAATAATGACTGTATTAAAATCAGGGGTCTATGATGTTATAGCAGAAGGTTATGAAGGCCACACAACAGCTTATCAGGTGACGATTGAGGGAGACAAGATTGCTGCTATTCACCCACAAAAGGAAATCGTACCAGACAGTCTGGAAGATACGGTTATCAAACGGTTAACCTCGCAAATAATTGGAGAACAGACCCTGAATGTGGATGCTATTTCAGGAGCCAGCCACACTTCAAGAGGGTTAGTCAAAGCTATCGGTGATGTTATTGAAGAGGCTGGGGGCAAGCGACAAGACTTTTTGTTGGTAGAGCCTAATAATGAAGAAAGAATGTCTTCAACAGTTCCTGCAGCTCCTCTCTTTGAATCTGATGATGAATACAGTAACTGGCGAACTGCTCCCGACAAAGTCGATGAAGAAATGGTGACTGATTTTCTAATTATTGGTGCAGGAATATCCGGTTTGGCTGCAGCAGTTCAAGCAGGAGAACTAGGAAATTTTCGGAATCAATACTCAGATGCAAAAGGAAGCTAGTATTCATGCCAAGAAGGAAGAAATTATTGCGCGTGAAGCAGAATTGGGACAATATCGGGTTGATGGCTCCTTCTGGGTAGATTTGGTCAATCATTCAGCGGATAATATCGACTGGTTGGTGGAACACGGCGTACAGTTGACAGCGGTGGACGACTATCACGGAACTTGCCAATTTCCAACCTTTCACTGGTACAAGGGAGGTTTTGTCTCTATTGGCTATGTTCCTTATATGAAAGAAGCCGCAGACAAACTGGGAACGAATTTTCTTTTAGAAACGACTGCTCAGTCCCTTATTTTTGAAAATGGAGTTGTAAAAGGGGCTTATGCCAATCAAAAGGGCAAAATCATCAAAATCAAGGCTAAGGCAACCTTGATTGCCACAGGTGGAGTTGGTCACAGTGCTGAACTGATTGAAAAACAAGATTGGCAAACTGAAAATCTTCACTACTGCTCTATGCCTAGTAATACAGGAGACGGTTATAAGATGGCCATGTCTTTGGGAGCATAAGATATGCTTCTGGAATCTCCTGAATTTATGATGAACTATATCATGGCTTTACCACATGAGGGGGTTCACCTCTACATTGATCTAATCAACGGCTTTATGTCTCTACCTTCTGGTGGGCCTGTTGTCTGGGTTAACCAGAATGGGGTCCGATTGGTCAATGAAAATGTTAAGAAACACAATCTTCTCTACCAACGAATAGCTATTCAATCCACTAAGCGAACCTACCAAATCTTCAATCAAGCCATCTATGATAAACTCTGTGGTCATGTTGAAAATGCTGATGAAATTTTGGCGGAAGCTGTTCGGACTAATGATGGAAATTCCCGCTATAAGGAAGATCACATTGAAGACCTGGCCAAGCATTTTGACTTGCCACAAGAAGAATTGGTTAAGACACTGGAACGATACAATGCCTACTGCCACCAAGGTCGTGACGAAGAATTTAATAAGGATGCGGATATGCTGATTCCGATTGAAGATGGCCCCTTCTACATCGCTCGTTTGGATCCATCCAACCTGATTGGTATCGGTGGTGTTGGTTCTAATCGTAAGTTTGAAGTCATTAATGAACATTTCGAGAAAATTCCCAGACTCTATATTTCCGGTATGGATTCTACCATGCAATATAGGAGCGTCTATACCATTACCCTAGGAGGATCTGCCTGCGCTCACAATGTCAATTCAGGCCGTCACGCTGCCATGAGTGCTAAAGAATATATTTCTAGCGATTAATCTTTATATTTCCCTTAGGCTGATACATGAGAAAAGAAAAGGCTTGGGAGCAAATTCCATCGATCTTTAAAGCTGAGAAAAATAAGTTTCGCTTCTCATTTTTTGCTATAATAAAGTTAACATTATTTTGAAATGGAGTTTAATTATGAACAAAGGATTTGAAGCCTTCAAGAACACCTTGTCTACTGAGAGCTTAAAGGCCATCTATGACGAGACCAAGATTGAGGTTGCCGATGAAGAGACCGAAGGAACCGAGGCCTTCTCACTAGCTCTAGCGACCCAATACGCCGTCAATCTGGTTGAAAAATATCAAAACTGGTTGAGGGACCACGATTTGGACTAGAATTTTTAAATCTGAGAACAGATGAAAAGCCATCCCAGACGAGAATTTGGGATGGCTTTTGAATTATTCGACTTTATAAAATATCCTCATCAGCCAACAAAATGATTCCCTGATATCATTGATGATTAAGCAGGAATCTCATCTATGCTATAAAGATAGCTAGGCCCTCAATTTTCTTATACACCATAGTGGTATCTCATATAGTAATACAAGGCATTAACGATTCCACCGCCATAACTGCCACCACTCGAATCACCTTGAAACATCATTAACTGGGCTCTTCCACTTTCAATTATTGCTAATTCATCTGTTGTCAAGTTATCAAATTTTTTAAATGCCATAGTGGTCATTACATAATCCTCCTTTAAAATTATTTACGAATTTAGAGACCATTTCTAAATTCATTTTTATTTTAGTTATTTTTAAGTTAGAATTCAATAAGCCTTCCAACTTGTTGCATAAAAGCTTTTGATTTGCAATGACAACATTACTTTTCTTGATTTTTAATTATAAAATAGAGCGTCTGGCAAACACGTCTCCAGGCGCTCTATCTTTCTTCCAGTATTTATTTAGAAAAGTTTTGGGATAATTTTTATCCTTCAGGTGGCATGAGTACCTTGCGGGGCTTGGTGCCTTCGGCGGGGCCGATGACGCCTGCTTCTTCTAGTTCTTCCATGAGGCGGGTGGCCCGGTTAAAGCCAACCGAGAGCCGTCTTTGGAGCATGGAGGCCGAAGCCTTTTGCGATTCCAGAACCAGAGCCCTAGCTTCAATAAAGAGGGGATCGCCTTCGGAATCACCACCGGCAGAGCCCGTGTCACCTTCATTTTCAGAGACTTCACCGGGGTCAAAGCTATGGTCATAGTCAGCCTCAGCCTGGTCCTTGATAAAGTCAACAATCCGCTCAACATCGTCGTCGGAGATGAAGGAACCTTGCAGACGAACGGGGTGGTTTTCATCAATCGGTTTAAAGAGCATATCCCCACGCCCCAGCAGTTTTTCTGCCCCATTTTCATCCAAAATGGTACGACTGTCGGTCCCTGATGAAACGGCAAAGGCAACCCGAGAAGGGACGTTAGCCTTGATGAGACCGCTGATCACATCAACCGAAGGCCTTTGAGTGGCCAGAATCATGTGGATACCAGCTGCCCGGGCCTTTTGTCCCAGACGGATAATGGCATCTTCCACTTCCTTGCTGGCCACCATCATGAGGTCGGCCAACTCGTCCACGATAACCACAATCAGAGGTAGCGGAATCTTTTTCTCCTCAGACTGGGCATTGAAGGATTCCACCTTGGCATTGTATCCGGCGATATTGCGGACACCGACATGGCTAAAGAGCTCATAGCGGTTCTCCATCTCATCAACCACCTTTTGCAGGGCCTTGGCTGCCTTCCGCGGATTGGTCACGACAGGAATGAGCAGGTGGGGAATATCATTGTAAACAGACAATTCAACCATCTTAGGGTCAATCATCATGAACTTGACTTGGTCGGGCCTAGCCTTCATCAGGATGCTGGCAATGATGCCGTTGACGGCAACGGATTTACCAGAACCGGTCGAACCGGCCACCAAGAGATGGGGCATGCGGGCCAGGTCAAAGCTGCGAGCTGAGCCATTGACCGCCTTACCCAGAGGGACTTCCAAGAGCTTGTTGGGGTCGGTCTTGGCCTGCTCCCAGAGCTCACGGAAGCTGACGGTAGCAATCTCTGAGTTAGGTACTTCAATACCGACCAAGGATTTGCCAGGGATTGGGGCCTCAATCCGCACATCCTTGGCTGCTAGGGCTAGAGCTAGGTCGTCCGCCAGATTGGAAATCCGATTGACTCGGACACCGACAGCCGGCTTGATTTCATACTTGGTGACCGATGGACCGATCTCAGCCCGCTCAACCGCTGCCTTGATACCAAAGCTGGCGAAGGTTTCTTCCAGAATCTTGATGTTCTTGCGGACAATCTTCTTTTCCTTGGTTTGATTTTTGGGCTTGTCGGGAGCAAAAAGATCGATAGTAGGCAGTTTGTAGAGCAGGTGCTGTTTGGGAGTGAAGTCAACCTGAACAGGCTCATCATCTTCCTCTTGGTCTGGAGCTAGGCTGGAAGCAGCTGTTGGAGCTGGCTCTGGTTCGGGTGTTTCAGTAGCTTCCTCATCAGGGTAGTGGAAATGATAATTCTTGAAGTCCTGCTGAGAGTAGCCGTCCTGAGCTTCCTCTTCATCATAGCCACCCAAAATTTCTGGTTCCGATTTTGGAGTCGTTTGGGCTGGGCTGGCTGAAAGGATTTCTCCTGTTTCAGGGTCAATCAGGCCAGAAAAGTCGTTGGCTTCTTCTGCCTGCCCTGCCTCCTGGTCCTTAGTCGCTTGGGCTTGAGCTTTTGCTTCAGCCTTAGCCTTGCGTTTTTCTTCCCGACGGGATTCCATCTGCAGGCTAGTCTGGTCAATCTTATCGCTGAGATTGCTGCCGGTCTTTTTGAAGAAATTCATGACATCATAGACATCCCAAGAGCTCATCAAATAGAGCCCTAGAATGATGAAGAGACCACCAACTAAATAAGAGCCGATATTTGAAAAGAGGAAGACAACTGGCTGGTAAATTACAGCTCCAATCATACCACCACCCAGAAAATGGGTGACATCCACATTTTTCAAATCAGCCGTCACCAGGCGGAAGGTGCCGGCAAGGATGGGCCGCTCCTGCATAACATCTAGGGAGAAAAGATAGGCGTGGAAAATCAGCATGAGGCCCGCCATGACGGAAACAAAGCCGGACATGAAACCTCGATGTTTTTGAATCCATTTTCCCGCAAAGAGGTAAAAGAGGAGGCCAAAAATAGCTGGGTAGGCCAGACTACCAACCGCTACTCGAACAAGATTGTAGGCGGTGATGCCAAAAACTCCCAGACGGATAATGGCGAAAAAGAGGATAAAAGCCGTCAGAAAGGCGACTATCATTTTACGGACAGCCTTCTTGTGCTCCCTCTCTTTTTTTGTTGGGCGTTTATTTTGGGCCTTCTGTTTATTAACCTTTTTACTTGCTTTTGTTGATTTTGCCATAGTAATCCTATTATAGCATGTTTTAGCTAATTTGATGAGGGCTGACAGCTGGAAATTGGGCTAAGGGAATCCGACTTAGAAAAGATGAAGGCAATACCCCAAAGGTGACAAATACAAGAAGGAAAACTAACTCGAAAGGCTAAGCCATCAAGAAAAGCAATCGAATTAAAAAACGATTGCTTGTGTTCAATTTTTTAAAACTCTATCATTTCGCAAGTGAATGTTGGGTCTTTTTCTCTGGTCAATTTTTAATACCTAATTGACTTCTTTTTCCCTAAGCAGAAAGAATGTGACGCAACTGGACAGCACTTGGCGAGACGATGGGGAGAAAGGCTCCTTCATTCCAGCGTCTTGCAAAGCTGGAAGTTGAGTGCTTGAGGTAGCCTCGACCACCACTAGCTTGTAATTCCAAAAGCAGGCTAGCGGCAACGACATCAACTATGTCAATGCGAAGTTGAAAGAGCTCACGGGTATTCTCAATAAAATACTGAGGATTCTCGAGGCCTTCATACAGTTTTTTCTTGATAGTTTCAAGACTTTCCAAGGTCTCATGATATTCGTCTTCCAACACAAAACGGCTACTTGCCAGCGAATGTTTCACCTCATCTAGGGAACGTTGAGCTAGACCAAAAGCTAGGCCAAACTGATAGCCAAGGAAGACGGGTCGCGTTTCAGCGACAAAGGCTTGAGCATCGTCTGATAAAATCCAGTTCTCATCGAGAGGAATCCTATCAAAGGTTAGGGCTGCAGTATTAGCCCCTTGTAACGAAATAAATTCCAGATCTGCGGAACGTTTTATGCCCGCAGACTTAGGAACAGCTAGAATTACCGGCTTTTTAGCAGGGTCAGCATAAGCTGCTGCGAAAACAACAAGATAGTTGTCTGAACGCAGATTGGTTACCCAAGGTAGGCGACCTTTTAAATAGTGCTGGCCATCTTCTTCTACAATGGTGACATTAAGCTCTTCAATCGCAGAAAGATACTTAACACAATTTGACAGGCCAGTCCCCGCAGATAATCTTCCTGTTAATAAATCATCCAGCCATGTCTCTCTAGGATAAGGATTATCACTAGCTAAAATATTTTCAATAAAGGTCCGCTGCCCCCAACCAACAAAGGAAGCTGTCAATGAGTAGTAGCTCAGCTCGGTCAGAACATCAATGACATCCTGGCGACTACCTCCCAGGCCACCAAATTCTTTGGGGACCCCGACTTTGAATGCCCCTTCTGCTGCAATCTTTTCGAGTAAGCTATCAGCTAAATCACCTGAGTTTTGATCAATTTCATCAGCGTGCTCATCTAGCCAGCTGGTAAATTCTTTTGAAAAATAGGTCATAGACTACCTCCGCTTTTGATTACCGAGAAATCCATCTTCTCTTAGGCTTATCTGATAGACCTTGAAAACAAAATTTTCATTTTCCGGTCCATTTTGATGAAAGTCCTATTCATCTCTAGTGTCATCGTCTAATCAATGATTAATTGTCGAGTGTAAAAGTTTTTCCTGATCTTAAAGTCTAACTATTTAGCATACTGTTGAAGTTCAGGATTGATAGGTGTATCCGCCATATTATTGGCATAGTTACACAGGGAAGCCAGACTGACACCAAGAATGACATCAAGGGCATTTTCTTGGGTATAACCTGCCTCAAAGAAATCAGCAAGAGCCTCATCGCCAACACGCCCTTTAGTATTAATAACGGCAATTGTAAACTTGGCCAAGGTATCTAGCTTAGGATCATCATCAATAGGAGTACTGTTGCGCAAAGCTTCTAGGAGATCTGGTGACATTTGAATCTGTTTGATAGAAAAAGCCGTATGTCCAGCTACACAGAAGGCACAACCGTTTGTGACTGCTGCAGTTATCTGAATAACCTCCCTTTCAGTTGGCGTCAAGCTATTGCGGCGGTTAATTTCCCCGACTGTCCGATAAGTTTCTAAGGCCGTTGGTGAATTTGCCAAGAGGCCGATTAGGTTTGGAATATAGCCACCGTTATCCTTTTCAACTGTCTCTAATGTTGACTTTACAGATTCTGGTGCTGTTTCTATGGTATGAATTTGAAATTTTGACATTATCTTAATCTCCCTTCAATAAATTTATCCCATGATACCACGTTTAAGGACAGTTGCCTAATCTAAATTCTTTATGTTGAGTCATAAAAATAGTTGATAGCATCGCTGTTGGGAGGCTTTCTTGGCCTATCTCGAGATTTTTTAATGAAAAAGCGACCCAAATAAAGGTCGCAGATAATAAATTGGATATCTAAGAATTTCAAAAGACCATAGGACTGAGAGTTTCACTAACTTAGTTGTGAAATGCAACAAACCAAGTTGGAACATTTTGAACTATTTTATCTTATTTTCTCACCTGACTGGCTTGACGGATGAAATCTTGAACTTGGTCCAGTTTGCCCTGGTTAAGGGCCTTGACAATCTTGGAACCGACAATGACACCATCGGATACCTGATTGAAACGCTCCACGTCTGCCTGGCTGGAAATGCCAAAGCCTGTCAAAACAGGCAGAGCGGTCAGCTCTCTTAGGTCCTGCAGGTGCTGGTCTAGGTCAGAGCTGTAATGACTGGCCTTACCCGTCACCCCATTGACCGCTACAGCATAGACAAAGCCCTGGGCATCGGCCAGCAGTTCTTTCTGGCGGTCGGGTCCCGTTGTCAGGCTGATAAGAGGAACTAGGCAGAGGTCCTGATTTTCCAGATAGGGAAGGATAAGATTCGCATGTTCATGGGGCAAATCAGGAATAATCAGGCCCTTGACAGAAGTTTGAGCCAAATCCTCAACCAATTTTTCCAAGCCGTACTGATAGACGGGATTAAAGTAGGTCATCAAAACTAAGGGGACAGGACTAGTCTGGCTCTGTAGCTTCTCAACGATGGCCTCAAGATTGGTCCCCTTGACCAGACTTCGCAGGCCGGCCTCTTCGATAACAGGACCATCGGCAACCGGATCCGAGAAGGGAACCCCGATTTCAATAGCGGAGGCTCCTGCATCAGCCAGCAAGTGGATGGTGTCAAAGAGACCGTCCAGGCCAAACTCATGGTCACCGGCCATGATATAGGGAATGACCAGGCCTTGACCAGAATCTTTTAGGCTTTGAAGATGTTTGCTTAATGTTTTTGTCATGGCTTACTTCCCTTCTTTTTCGGCTTCAAAACGTTCCTTGACCTGCATAACATCCTTGTCCCCACGACCGGAGAGGCAGATAATCAAGCTCTGGTCTGGGCTCATATCCTTGGCTACCTTTTGAGCCAGAGCGATGGCATGGCTGGATTCTAGGGCAGGAATAATTCCTTCCAGGCGAGAAAGGAGACTGAAGGCCTCCAGAGCCTCTTGGTCCGTGATAGCCTGATAGCTGGCCCGGCCAATTTCCTTAAAGTGGCAATGTTCAGGACCAACGCCTGGGTAATCGAGACCAGCTGAAATTGAGAAGGCCTCCATAATTTGACCGTGGCGGTCCTGGAGGACATTCATCAGAGAGCCGTGCAGAACCCCGGGCCGACCCTTGGCAAAGGTGGCAGCGTGCTGGTCAGTATCGAGACCGTGACCCGCTGCTTCGGCCCCATACATGGCTACGCTAGTATCATTGACGAAGGGATAGAACATGCCGATGGCGTTGGAGCCTCCGCCGATACAGGCCATAACCGCATCTGGTAGCTTGCCCCCGGAAACTTCCGCAAATTGTCGCTTGCTTTCCTTGCCGATGACCGATTGGAAATCACGAACAATCTCTGGGAAGGGAGCTGGTCCCAGGGCAGATCCCATGATATAGTGGGTATCCTCAATATTGGTTACCCAAGCCCGCAGGGCGGCATTAACAGCATCCTTGAGAACACGAGAACCATCCTTGACAGCCTCAACCTTGGCTCCCAAGAGCTCCATGCGGAAAACATTGAGAGCCTGGCGTTTGACATCTTCCTCACCCATGTAAATGGTGCACTCCATATCGAAAAGGGCTGCTGCTGTAGCCGTAGCAACTCCATGCTGACCGGCACCGGTCTCAGCAATAACCTTTTTCTTGCCCATTCGCCGAGCTAGGAGGACTTGACCGAGGGCGTTGTTGATTTTGTGTGCCCCTGTGTGGTTGAGGTCCTCACGTTTGAGGTAAATCTTAGCGCCACCGATATGCTGGGTCAAGCGTTTGGCAAAGTAAAGCGGGGTCTCACGGCCGACATAATTTTTTAAGAGGGCATCTAGTTCTGCCTGAAAACCAGGGTCTTGCTTGGCCTCTTGGTAGGCTTGGCCCAACTCTAGAATGGCTGTCATCAGGGTTTCGGGCACGAATTGGCCCCCGAATTTTCCGTAAAATCCTTTGACATCTGGTTGCTGATAGGTCATACTTTCACGCTTTCTATAAATTCTTTTATCTTACTTAAATCCTTCTGGCCCGCGGTTTCCACGCCCGACGAGACATCGACGGCATAGGGTTCAAAGGTCTTAATGGCTTGGGCAACATTTTGGCTATTTAGGCCACCGGCAATAAAGAAGGGCTGCTGGATTAGGCTAGTATCTAGGCTTCGCCAATCAAAGGTCTGGCCTGAACCTGCAAGTGGGGCATCAAAGAGCAGGTAGTCTGCTTGGCTGGCGAGATTGGTCTGCCCCTGAGAAATGTTCAAGGCTCGGATAACCGGAACCGATACTTGAGAAAGCAGGTCTTCGTCAAATTCTCCATGAATCTGAACTAGGTCCAGAGGAATTCGAGCGATGGCCTCTTCTAATTCAGTCAGGCTGGGGCTGACAAAGACCCCAACTGCCTTGCAGGTCTCAGGGATGGCCTGGGCTAGGTTATGAGCCTGATCCAGACTAACCTGGCGTTTACTGGGAGCTAGGACAAGGCCGATGAAATCCGCCCCAGACTTGACAGCGGTCGCAACCGCCTGAGGACTGGACAGTCCGCATATCTTAACCTTTGTCAATTCGCAACTCCTTTATCTTCTGGGCGGGATTTTCCGCTGTCATCAGGGCCGTCCCAACCAGAATGCCATCAAAGTAGGGGGCTAGCTTAGCGACATCCTGACCACTTTGGATGGCCGATTCGGAAATATAAACCGGCTCCTCACGAAAATGGGTTGCTAGGTCTAGACTGGTTTGTAGGTCGGTTTTGAAGGTCACCAGATTACGGTTATTGACACCGATAATCTTGGCTCCTAGAGCATGGGCCCTAGCCAGTTCTTTCGCATTATGGGTTTCAACCAGAACTTCCAACCCTAGGTCGGTCGCATACTGGTAGAGCTCCTGCAAGCGCTCCTGGCTCAAGGCGGCCACAATCAAGAGGATGACCGTCGCTCCAGCATTGCGGGCACGAATGATTTGCTTCTCATCAATGATGAAGTCCTTGGCCAGAGTTGGAATGCTGACCTGACTGGAAATCTGGCGAAGATAGTCAATATTCCCTTTGAAAAAGTGCTCATCGGTCAATACTGAAATCATGGCAGCTCCAGCTGCCTGGTAGGTCTTGGCCTGGGCCAGCAAATCAACATCTAAGTTAATGTCCCCCAAACTGGGGCTGGCCTTTTTGACCTCGGCGATGACTTGAATCTGCTGGCTGTGGCTTTTGAGATAGTCGTAAAAGGGGACTGCCTGACGCAGGTCGCCTAAATCTTCTCGCTCCATCTGGGCGACTTCCTTAGCCTTTTGCTCTAATATTTTTGGAAGAAAGGTTCCTGTCATCCTTGCACCTCCTGTAATTGCTGGAGTTTTTCCAGGGCTGCCCCCGAAGCTAGTAAGTTGCGAGCCAGGTCAACGCCAGCCTTCAAGCTGTCAGTTTTACCATTGGCATAGAAGCCCAGACCGGCATTGAGAACCGTTGTTTCCAGATAGGGGCTGGGCTCATTTTTGAGAACGCTGAGTAAAATCTGGGCATTTTCCTTGGCATCGCCACCCCTAATTTCCTTCAGAGTGACCGCTTCCATACCCAAATCCTTATGGGTAAAGCGATGCTGGCTCAGCTGGCCGTCCTCTAAGAGGGTATAGGTATTGGTGCCATAGAGGGCCGCTTCATCCATCTGGTCGGGGCCTGTAATGACGATGGCCCGCTTGCGACCTAGGGTCTTCATGGCTTGAGCAGCAACCTCTTGAAGTTCCACCCGATAAATTCCCATGAGCTGACTGTCTAAATCGACAGGATTTGCCAAGGGACCTACCAGATTCATGATGGTGGGAATTCCCAGAGCCTGTCTGGCTGGGCCAATGTAACGCATGGCTGGATGAACTGATTGGGCAAAGATGAAGGCTATGCCAACCTCATCTAGGGCTCTTTCCAGAACCTGCCTGTCGGCTGAAAGGTTGATGCCCAGCTCCTCCAGAACATCGGCCGAACCAGACTTGGAAGATACCGAACGATTGCCGGCCTTGGCAACCTTGAGACCACCCGCAGCTAGAACAAAGGCCGCCGTTGTGGAAATGTTAAAGGAGAAGGATTGGTCACCACCCGTACCGCAGTTGCACATGACATGGGCTGGCACCCGCTCTAACTTGAGGGCATGAGTCTTGAGAGCCCTAACCACTCCAGCAATTTCGTCTGCGATTTCCCCTTTCATTTTCAGGGCCATCAGGAAGGCCGAAATCTGGCTCTCCGTTACCTGGCCTTGCAGGATTTGGTTGAAGACCTCCTCAATTTGGTCGGCGGTCAAATCTTCTTTCAAGGCTAATTTTTCAAATATTTCTTTCATCATTGTCTACCTCAAATCTTTCGAGTTATACCCATTTAATTTAAAAAGTTTCATTTCTGATATTTTCTTTGGTAGTGCGAACGGAAGCAAACTCCTATCGGGGTTTCATTCCTAATATTTGAGCCTAAAGTCTCAAATATTCCGTCATAAGTGACATCTATCGAGTCACTTATGATACCACTAGGGCGAAAATATCAGCTTATGCTCATGTCGTTCACCAATATCACCTAAAAACAATTGAGTTTCCTTTTAAAGATTTTCATATTTGATTTTAATTCAGTGATTGGCTACTCCTTCCAACCATGTCTAGCAGGGGCCTGTCCTTCAGATAGCAAACTCGGCTTGCAGCCTCCAAAGTTTCAAGCCTTTGGGACTAAAGTAAGGAAATTTTCTAGCATTTTCAAACCGTCTGGTGTGCCAATACTTTCTGGGTGAAATTGGAGACCAAAGATGGGCAAGTTCTTATGCTGCATGGCCATGATTTCTTGGTCATCCTGGGTCAGGGCGGTCACTTCAAAGTCATCAGGCAGATCGTCAACGACGATGGAATGGTAACGCATGACCTCCAGACCGCCCTTCAGTCCCGCAAAAATTGGTGAGGGCTGGGTCAGATTTAGGCGGGATTGCTTGCCGTGCATGACCTTATTGGCTAGATCCAACTTGCCACCGAATGTTTCGGCTAGTGCCTGATGGCCCAGACAGATGCCCAAGATTGGCTTTTCAGTCGCAAACTTGGCGATGAGCTTTTCCAACTCTCCGGCATCAGCTGGCCAACCAGGGCCCGGCGACAATACCAAGGCCTGGGCCTTTTGAGCCACTTGGTAAATTTGCGGAGCATCATTTCGCAAGACCTGGACCTCGGTAAAAGTTCCCAAGTATTGGGCAAGATTATAGGTAAAGGAATCATAATTATCAACTAATAAAATCATTGACTGTCTCCTATTCTGGTCATAGCCTTGGCCTTATTGATAGTTTCATAAAATTCATTTTCTGCAAGGCTGTCATAGACAATGCCTGCACCAGCTTGGACATATGCCTTTTGATTTTTTAAAATCATAGTCCGAATGGCAATGGCAAAATCCATATCGCCGGTCGCCGACAGGTAGCCGATAGCTCCTGCATAGACGCCGCGCTTTTCCTTCTCTAGCTCATAAATCCTTTGCATGGCCCGAATTTTGGGAGCTCCGGAAACGGTACCGGCTGGCAAGGTTGATTTCAAGGCATCTATAGCGGCCAAATCCGGCCTAAGCTGTCCTTGCACTAGGCTGGTCAGATGCATGACATAGCGGAAATGTTCAACTTCCATATACTTGGTCAGTAGAACACTGCCGGTCTGGGCAATCCTGCCAATATCATTGCGACCCAGGTCAACCAACATCCGGTGCTCAGCCGTTTCTTTAACATCTGTGCTGAGGTCTTGAGCCAATTGTTGGTCTTCAGCTTCATCTTTACCTCTAGGTCTTGTGCCAGCTATGGGATTGGTCACCACACGGTCTCCCTTGACAGAGACTAGGCTTTCAGGACTGGCTCCGATGATTTGGTAGTCACCAAAGTCGTAAAAATAGAGGTAATTTGAAGGGTTGGTTACCCGCAGATTGCGGTAGTAATCTAATGGGTCGCCAGAAAAATCACTTGAGAAGCGTTGGCTAAGCACACATTGGAACATGTCTCCCTGGCGAATCAAACTCTTAGCCTTATTCACCATGGCCTCAAAGGCCTCTTTTTCTAGATGGTTTTGAAAGTCCAGAGGCCGTAATTCCTGAGGGCTAAATTCATTTGGAGCTTGGGTTTGTAAATCCTTAACCACCTGTCCAAGAGCCTGGCGGGCCTTATCATTATCCCGCCCACTATAAATCCTATCTTCCACAACATAGACCTTCTCTTTTTTATGGTCAAAAATCAGGTAGGACTCATAGATGAAAAAGTGCATATCCGGCGTTCCTATGGTGTCTTGGGGAATTTGACCCAGATCTTCATAGAGGCCAATCATATCATAGCCAACAAAACCGATAGCTCCGCCAGCAAAAGGTAGGTCTGACTTAGCAGCCTCCTTACCTCTTGTGGTCAATTGACTGAGATAATCCAAGGGATCCACTCCATCAAGAATTTGCTGATTCTTATAGAGCTTACCATCCTGATAGGACAATTCAAAAACAGGGTTATAGGCGACGATTGAAAAACGGGCATTCTCTTTTTCTCGGGGAATGGATTCCAGGATGACCTTGTGCTCACCTTGCACCCGCATATAGGCTAAAATTGGTGTCAAGGTATCGGCATTTAAAATCTTTTGCATGGTATTTCCTTTCTAAACTATCTCATCAGTCTTTTGAAGATTTTATGGACTGTTTTCGTGATCAAGACTCACCTTGTTCGTTAACTTTGCTCTCTAATAGAATAAAAGCCTCTATCATTGACCGCCATACAGCTTCTGCAAGGTCTGGCGATAAGTTCACTTCCGCTGCTTGATTGCGACGTTCACGGATTATCTGAGCAACACGATCAGGCGCAACAACCGCTGCAGCATCCTGACGAGGTTTTAAACGGCCTGCCGCCTCAACCAATTTTTGACGCTCGGCTAATAATCTAATCATCTTCTGGTCTAAAAGGTCTATTTCCTGGCGAACTTCAGCTAATGTTTGTGCCATAGCTTCCTCCTTAAAAAACGGCTGCTTAATTATTGAATTTTTGTTTGGAAAACATCTACGACTCGCTACGAAAAGCCCTAGGGGGCCTTCTCTGCTCACTGCATTAGTATTAGGAAAAAGTTATCGTCGAACTTTTTCTCTCAACGTCCACGGGAACCTACGGAAAATCCTAGAGGACTTTTCCTACTTCCCGCATTAATAAGTCATCATAATTATTATCGAATTATGATGACTTACGTCAAAAAACCTCGCACAGAAAAAAACATCTGTGCGAGGGCGTCAAATTTGTAACGCGGTGCCACCTCAATTTAACGATTATTACAATCGTCATCTCTGGCTCCTCTAGCAAGGAGCTGCACGGTAAGGAGTGCTGACCTGAATTTTTATATCTTAAAATTCAACAATTTGAATTGGAATCTACGACTCGCTGCGAGAAACTAACGGAAAATCCTAGAGGACTTTTCCTACTTCCCGCATTAGTAAGTCATCATAATTATTATCGAATTATGATGACTTACATCAAAAAACCTCGCACAGAAAAAAACATCTGTGCGAGGGCGTCAGATTTGTAACGCGGTGCCACCTCAACTTAACGATTATCAATAATCGTCATCTCTAACTCCTCTAACAAGGAATTGCACGGTAAGGGGTGCCAACCTGAAAACTATGTCTTATTTCCAATTGATAAGAATCAGCCCAATTTCCTTCGCCGCCGCTACTTGTTCGCAGTCACCACAAGCTCCCTGAAAACTTAAGAGAAGTACTTTCTGATTTGGTTCATATTTTAACGCCATTATTTTTAGATGTCAAGAATTTTTTGAACTTTTTGAAAAATATTTTTTGCCCCTTAGCCTAGCTTGAGCTCAATCCTCCTTTTTTCAGGAATTAAGAGTCCTTCCAAATGATTAAAGAGTAAGACAAGCCAGGTAAAGGCCAAGATAAAGGCTGACATTTCAAAGGCAGTCAGGGAGAGATAGTGGACTTCTTGAAAACCAAATTGTAGTCCAACTAGGACACCACCAATGGCAAAGGAAGTTAGGAGCAAGTCCTTAGTTACTTTGGGAAGTAAGATAGGAACACTCACTATTAGGACGATAATGATATAAACCAAATAGCCCGCAAATCTGGTGTGGAGGTGATGATAGGTGGCATCATTAGGAAAATAACCAACAGCTGCCAAATCTAGACCTAGAAGTGTCAGGAGAAGTCGGAGTCCAGTCAATCGCCAACTTTTGCCATATTTCTGCCTGAGGGCAACAAAGGTGTAATCAACTAAGGCAATTAAAACCAGGGCTGCCAGAATCAAGGTGAGGTTAAACTGCCAACTGTTAGTAGCCCGCTTGGTCCCCAAGAAACTCAGATTAAATTGCCACCAGCGACGGCTGCTATTGGTGGCCATGGCCAGAAGAGCCCCGCTAATCATAATTACCGTAAAAAGACTGGTCAGCCAGGTTGCCCGAATCCGCTCAGCTATCTGGCCCCAAGTGCTAATGACCGCATTAAGACTGACACCCAAAATTAGGGCCGCGGTAAATTTATCGAAGGAAGCTCCATTAAATATCTGACTAAGCAACCAGGAAAATCCTAAGAGGACAAGAAGGAGGATGACCGAAAAGGCCAGGACAATAACGGGCAGGTTCCGCCAAAAAACCATATTCTCATTACCAGCAAGGAAGATTCGCCGGTTCTTGATAAAGGTCGCCGTGAAAAAGAGAATCCCTAGACCACCACCAAAGCCCAGCAAAAAGCTAATGATGGAATAGTCGCCCGCTAAAGAGACTTGATCCAGATGCTGGAACCAACTTGCTAAATAAAAAATAAGAGCAGCAAGAGAGCTGGCCCCTAGGTAAAGCCAGAAGGGCAAGGATTTGGTGCTTAGTTCATCTTGCTTGTGGAGCACCAATCGATCAGCATAAAGCTCTGCCTTGACCGACTCTCCCTCCTGCAGATCCAGCTGGTCGAGGATTTCTTGACTGAGTTCTAATTTTTTTGTCATAGGTTTATTATAGTAAAGAATTAAAAGATTGTAAAAAATGATTATAGAGGACTTTTCATCCAGGGCCGGACGAGATGGCATATTCATCAATAGGAATGGCTGCCCCTTCAAAGTAAGTCTAGAACCCCAAAAGTTTCTCTCTCAGAAGTCCCCTACAGATCCTTTTGTAATTTTTAAAAGTATGTTTGGACCCTTTCGCCAGATTTGGCAGTCTCCCTTAGCCCCTTTGAAAATCAAACACCCTCTATCGGCAAAGCCATTATCATTAGTCCTCTGCTTTTTAGTGACGAGGGCGTTTTCCCTTATAATTTTTATCTATTAGTGAGTATAAAAAATCCCATTGAGGACTTCCCCTCCTCAATAAGATTGCTTTTGTCTAGTCTAGCCAGCCCTGATTTCTGGCAATGCGCACGGCATCGGTGCGGTTGTGGGCCGACAGTTTGGTAAAAATGGCGGTTACATAGTTGCGAACAGTTCCGTTGGATAGGAAGAGCTTCTCCGCAATGGCTTGATTTGATAGGCCTTGGGCAATCCCGCTGAGGACAGCCTGCTCCTGCCGGCTTAGGGGATTTTTATGGGTCACGACCTGCTCCATCAGTTCAGGGGAATAGTCCTTCTTACCGGCCAGGACCTTGTGCAGGGTCTCCATCAACTTTTCTACCGAGCGGTCCTTGAGGACATAGGCATCGACACCAGCCTCAACGGCCCTTTGGAAATAACCGGGTCGCTTGAAGGTCGTCACAATCACGACCTTGATCTCCTGGTGCTGGCGAATCCATTCCAAAACCTCTAAGCCCGTTAGCTTGGGCATTTCAATATCTAAAATAGCCACATCCACCTGATTTTTCTGTAGCTGCTCGACGGCCTCCCTGCCATCGGCTGCCTGGTAGACAGCCTCAACATCCTCCTCCATCAAGAGAAGCTGGCAAAGGGCGTCTCGCAACATGGATTGGTCTTCAGCTAGGAGTAATTTCATAGGGCTAACCTCACTTCTATCTGGGTTGGCTGGCGAGGGGAAATGATAGTGACACTACCGCCCAATTTGGTCAGTCGCTCACGAATAGAATGTAATTCTCGTCCAGTCAGCTGAGCAAAGCCGACTCCATCATCACTGACTTCTAGGATGAGCTCACTTTGGGACCGCGACAGGCTGATGCGACAATGTTTCGCTTGGGCATGCTTAACCATATTGGTTACCAATTCCCGCAAAATCATAGTCAGGTGGGACTGGACTTCCTGAGTCAGAACCTCCTTCTCTAGCTGATTATCCATCTGGAAGGCAATATTGGTCAGGCTCAGTATATTTTCCAGATCAGCCAATTCCTCGGTCAGGCTGCGGTATTTGAGTTCATTGACCAATCTTCTAACATCAGCCATGGAGCTATGAGTAATGTCTGAGAGCTCTCGCAACTGCTCTTTGACGGCCTGGGTTTGTCCCTGGTCTAGTTGTTTGCTGGCTAGGTCCAATTTGAGACTTAAGAGGGCAAAGGTATGACCCAGGCTATCGTGGAGGTCACGACCGATGCGGTTACGTTCATTTTCGGCTGACAGCAGGTTGATGTAGCGGTTCTGCTGCTGAATTTTTTCCTGATCTTCCTCACTGATTTGCATGTTGCGGTAGACAGCCATCATAGCTAGGACAAAAATAGGCAGGATGATGACCATAATCCGACCGGAAACATCTTGAACACGGTTAAAGCTAACGATAATTATCAGGAGCATAGCTAACAAAAAGCTAATCATCTGATAGGAAACTAGCTTGGTACGAAACCGCCAGACTAAGATATTGACATTAAAGAAGAAAAACCACATCATGCTCTCTGTAAAAGAAAAGCTCGTAAAAATAATATAAAAGAGGGAATAAAACCAAAATAGACCTAAAAGAATTTTGTGCCGGTCAGTTAGGTAAATCAGGCCCAAATAGGCCAGAGCAAAGCCCAGTGTCAGCCAAATGCTCCAAAAAGGAAAGCCTGAATAAAAAATTCCTAAAATGGGAAAGGTAAGGAAAACAAGTCCTATTAAGTAGAGAATATCGGTCCTTTCAAAGGGTCGAAACATTAATTAACCTCGGTCTTACGTTTAATCAGGAGGGCTAGCCCTGCCATTATTATGGCATAAGCCAAAATGATAAGCAAGGAGGTCCAGCGAATTTGGCCATTGGCGGCAAAGCGAGTGCTGAGCTGATTGACATGATAGACGGGGGTTAGCTTAGAAATCTTTTGTACCCAGTCAGGAAAGTTGGAAATTGGCCACCAGGAACCTCCTAGCGCAGCCATTCCCAGAAAGGCGATATTAGCTACAATTGACATGGTTTGTTGGGACTTGATCTGAGCCAGCAAGAGACCAAAGGAGAGAAAGACCACGCCCGAGGCTAATAAAAGACCAGCAGAGCCCAGCCAAGCACCCCAGGACAAGGAAATATGGCGGTAAAAGGCGCCGATAAGAAAGGTGATGCTGATGGTTAGAAAGAAACAAAAGATAACTCGCAAAACCTTAGATAGATAGTACTGATAGATGGGGACCTTGGAGTGTTCAATATAGGTCAACCAGTGATTGCTGCGATCCTCTGCCAACATAAAGGGAAAACTAAAGAGGCCAAAGCTAGACATGGAGAAGCCCGTCATGGTCAACATGATAGACTGGACAATCAGTTTTTGGCTAGCAGGATTAGCTGACATCTTCATGCCAGAAAAGAAGATGAAAAAGCCAACAGGCATACCGATAGCCATAATGAAGTAGGGCCATTCTCGCCAGGTTTTAATCCATTCGATTTTTAATAATGCTTTCATGCTCAGTCCTCCTTGGTCGAGTCGAAAAGACTATTGAGCAGAGTCTTGTTCTGCACTTCCAGGTCCGAAATCCGACAACCGGCTTCTTGCAAATCCTGCCAGACCCGATCAATGTCCTTAGTCATAAATTGGATGGTATCGCTCTTTTCTTGAATATCATAAACATTGGGAAGAGCTTGAACAATTTCTTGGAAGGTTTTGGACAGGGTTACCTGCTTCTCCTGCTCCTCACTTCGCATAGCAAAAGGCGTTGTATCTCGCAGGAGCTTGCCCTTGTGAAGAACCAGAATCCGCTCTGCCGTATGCTCAACCTCTTCAATATAGTGGCTGGAGTAAATAATCGTCGTCCCTGATTTTTTCAAGCCAGCGACAATCTCCCAGAAATGCTGACGGGTCGAGGTATCCATACCAGCTGTGGGTTCATCTAAAAAGAGGATCTCCGGTTTACCAATCAAGCAGAGAACAAAGGACAAAAGGCGTTTTTGACCGCCAGAAAGCTTACCTGCCAACTGCTGCTTTTGCTCAGAACTAAAGTCCAGCAGCTTATCAATTTCTTGATTGCTCAAAGGATTCTTGGCGATGCTTTTAAAGAAATCCAAGAGTTCCTTGACCTTGAGATTGGCAGGAATTTCATTTTCCTGAGCCAGTAGGGCCATCTGACCATGGGAAGTCTGGGACCGAGGGGACTTGCCCTTGACCAAGACCTGACCCTGACTAGGCAGCCAGTCGCCTAAGAGACAGGACATGAGACTGGTCTTACCTGACCCATTGGGGCCAATCAAGGCCAGGCAGTCACCCTCCCTTACCTCAAAAGAAATATCGTTTAAGATGGACTTACCCTTGATTGATTTGCCAAGAGAGTCCACAAGAATTAGGGGCTTGGTCATAGTGAAAATCCTTTCAATTAGTTAAGGAAATAGGCCATTAAAATGGCTCTATTTCCTACGGCAACCACTAGGGTGCTTGCCTAAACTTCTTACTAAGTTGGATAAGCAACCATTATCGGCTTGTTTATCCAACTGCCGCTATGTTCGCACTCAAGTTTTTCTTCAACTTAATTTTAGGAAAACTAAGCCCAAGTTTTCAGCCCTGAATGTCATAAGTTGGGCATGACAAAAGTCATGGGGGTAAACAATTTCTAGGGTCAAACACAAATTAGCCATTATTCGGAGGGGAGTTTTGATTTTAACTTAGTCATAAAAATTCAAAAACAGATTTACACACCAAAAAAGAGAACCATTCTGATTCTCTCTTGATTATGATTTTTGATTAACAAGTCTAGCTTGAGCAAGGGGCTTTAAAAGATGATTGTCACCTCAACTCATAAACTTAGCCGAATTTCTGGCAGTAAGAGTCCTACCGATTATAGATGGAGTACTCCAAACAGCAAAGCCACTAAGAGCACTACTAAATTCGTTACAAACATGACTGGTGCTGCACGCTTGGTGTATGGCTCGGTTTCAACCTCACAGAGGGTCGTCCCAACATATGTTGCCGAATTCATTGGTGTTACACTTGTAGCCAAAGCTAGGTTACAGACAAAGGGTGCAATAATCATGATTGGGGTCAAGCCAAAAGCTGAACCGACCGAGATAAATAGGGATAAAGGGCATTATACAATTGGTAGGGGATGAAGTAAATAATTGGCACGGCTAGAATTAAGAAAATAATATGCATATAACGCATCAGAAAGGCTGGGAAAATTCCTTCCAGTGTCTGTGCCAGAGAAGCCACCATTGACAATAGGAAGTGATGATTGAGGCCGCAATAAATACCAAATAGGAGGAAATTTTGAAATAAGCAAGTGCGACAATGACACCGATGAAGACAATCAGGTTGGCTAAAAACATTTTTGGACGAGCGTTTGGTTTATCTTTGAGGCTATCACTAGCCGTTTCTTGATCATGCTCAACTCCTTCTGGCAAGCCAAGTGTCCCATGCTCTTTTTTGTGTTTGTAGGCAAAGTAAACCCAATGTAAAACGATGGCTGGAATGAAACAAAGCCCCCAAGGTATCGAAGCAGCTGCTAATGACTCAGCATTTGTTCCTGCCATGGTAGCCGACATAATCAAACCAATTCCCCAAGGCAACCAACACATGGCAGCTACGGCCATTTGACAAATAATAAAGGCGTAATCACGATTTAATTTAAATTTTTTAAAGAGGGGGATAACAATTGGAAAAGTGATAAGATAGGCCGTTGACATATTAGCTGTTAGGTAAGCAATGGCACCAATAACCGTTGTTAAGGCCATGACACTAACGACATTTAGTTTATTGCCAATACGCTTAATAACAGCATTGACCATAATGTCGAACATTCCCGTCTCTGTCAGCATGACAAAATAAATCAAACCGAATAAAAGCATATAACCAGTCTGTGACATCACCGTACTGATTTGCTTGAGGATAATGTTACTCGTCTCTGTTATGTTGTAACCCATCAAAAGGCAAAAGACAACGGGTACTACAAACTTAACAAAGTTCATTGGTACTTTATTGGAAACAATGCAGACTATAACAATAGCCAACATAATCAGGGCTAGAACTGCTGGGCTCATAAATCCTCCTCTAATTTAGGTTAATCTTTTTTTAAATCATCCAACATCCCAAACTCACGCTTAAAGGACCAAGCCATATATTCATGAACAAAATCCGTATAAGGATGAGGGGTTGAAGTAAAGGTATGTGCCATCCGACCAGCTAATAATACCTCACAGGGCACACCTGCATTTAACAGTCTTTGTGAATAATGATAAGCTGTATCCCGCAAGGTATCATACTCTGCCATAATAATCATCGTAGCTCCTAGACCACCAACATCGTGACAAAGATTGGGAAAGGCATAATAAGAGGGTTGGTGGCCATTGTAGCCACCCAAAAACGTTGCTTCAGCCCCCAATGACTTTTGCTCAGGTCCCATCTTTAGATCAATCATTTGATGGAAGGAAAAGGTCTCTTCAATTGCCGTATCAAAAGTTGGGCAATTAAGCACCGTGAGGGCAGGTTGTTTAAGCCCTTTATCCCTAATATAGAGGGCTAGCCCTTCTGCTAAAGTCCCCCCAGCACTTGATCCATGTAAGCCAATCTTATCAGGATCCGCTCCAAATTCATCTGCGTTTTTACGGAGAAAATCGTAAGCAACGTAACAATCCTCTAAAGGTTGCGGAAAAGCAACTCCATTTTTGCCGCTTAAACGATATTCTACAGCTACCACAACTGCTGGGACAGCCTCCGCCAAGGCTATACACCTTGTATTATCAAGGTCTATACTGCCTGCAACAAATCCTCCACCATGAATATCTAAAATGATTGGAGATTTCTTAGGACGGTTTTTAGGTATAAAAATACGAATTTTTACTCGTAGTGTTAGTTAAAAAATCCTAGATTATAAGCAAAGATGATTTGTTCTAACCACAGCTCAATACCCTTTAAGCTTCTCACCAACGGTCTTTCAATATCAAACTCAGAGCACAAAACTGAAAACCGTGTTTCAATAGTCCTCCTTTCGGCCTTGAGCATCCAATGATTATGCTTTTTAGCATTGGCCATACTGCGTCTCAATGGGGTCCAAAAGCAATATCCTTTCTGGGTTATGGCCTGTTTTAATGGCTGACTCAGATAACCTAGATCTGCTAAAACAACAGGAAAGTTCGTGTTCTCAAGCAATTTTTCGGCCACCCGACTATCATGTGTCACACTATAATTAACGATAAATCCTGACAAGGTCACCAGCATATGAACTTTAAAGCCGTAAAACCACATCTTTTTTGAAGGATTATAGGCAACAGTCGCTGTATCCCTGAAAATATGAACATTGTAGTTGCGAGCTGGCAAACAAATGGGTAAGGGAAAGCTGTCCATCATCACGATATCATCGTGATGAAATTGTTCAGTCATGCCTTGATGAATCAGCTTCAATAAAGGAATCAGGTAATGCGCTCTTCGATAAAACCGAGTTCGCTCCAAACCAGTTTTGACAAGAAATAGTTGGTAAAAACAGCGTTGAGATTTGATACCGAGTTCAACTTGAAGCAGTAAGAGGATAAGAACTGAACAGTCGCTAATCTTGCAATAGTTAACATTTCGACGCTGTGTTAGCTCTTTAGGCGCATAGTTACGATAATAGGAGCCAAATTTCAAGTCCAAGTTAGCCAGCAGATAAAACTTCTCTGGGGGATTTGTAATCCAGTATTTTCTTCGGATAGTTGTTTATCCAATTTT
>ERZ773090.275-NODE-275-length-36204-cov-3.19245_pt1 | contig 36204 bp, 28 predicted proteins | sample MGYA00580579_ERZ773090 | MGnify/ENA primary metagenome ERZ773090 (study PRJEB29015, sample SAMEA2738014) | human oral metagenome | biome: human oral; feature: human-associated habitat; material: dental | place: China | collected 2132 ... | reverse complement strand
GGGCCTTATCTTGAGGCGTCTAGAGCACCTGGCGGAAGGTACGAGTACCCCGCTGGACCCGAAGACCCTGGTGGGGGAGTAGCGGCGCGCTGCGGGCCACGAAGCGAAGGTTAGTGCGCGGCTGGGCTAATGAGCCGCTCTACGAGGGCTACCATAAGGTCCTTTTCTTTCGGGTTGCTCATGGCGACCATTAGGGTCATTGCCGCTAGGGCGTTGTTTGAGACGAGCGGTGTGCCATCGGCCGAAAACAGCAGGTTATTCTGGGCCAGAAACTCAATGAACAGGGCCGCGGCGCTGCGTTTATTCCCGTCAACCAGCGGGTGGTCTTTGACCATGAGGTACAGTAAGTTCGCTGCTTTCTGCTCGGTGGTTGGGTAGAGGTCTTCGCCCGCGAAGCTCTGGTAGATGGTTGCGACAACCGACTTGAGCTTATCCCCGTTTTCGATCCCGAAAAGCCTATCCTGCGGGAATTCGCTGCGGGCACGGGCAATGATCGCCTGCGCTTCGGCATGAGTGAGCTGCCACACCGGCGCATTCCCGGTGGATTCGCTAGCAGAGAGCGTGCCTTCGTCGTAGTCGCGCAGGGCCTGCAGGCTCGGTAGATAGGCTGCGAGTACTTCACCAGTACCGGCCACAAGATGGTTATCTGCCCGCGCTGTGACCTCCACATTTTGCCCGAGCTGCTCAAGCCGCTGCTGGTTAATGCTGTACCCCTGCACCAGGTATTCGCGCAGGCGCTTGGTGGCCCAGATGCGGAACTGCGTGGCCGTGGCTGATTTGACCCGGTATCCCACGGAGATAATGGCATCAAGGTTGTAGTGCGGGATCAGCCGCTTGACCTGCCTTTTGCCTTCCTGACGAACCTGTCGGAAATCCTGGCAGGTTGCCTCTTTTAGCAGCTCACCCTCAGCATAGATGTGCCCCAGATGCTCAACGATGTTCGTGCGAGATGTCTCAAATAACGCTGCCATCTGTTGCTGACTGAGCCACACTGTTTCGCCTTCTATTCGGACATCAATGGCGGGCTGATCAGTATTTGGCTGGTAGATAATGATGGAGTTATTAAATTCGTTCATGTGACACTAATTATAGTTAAAGTGGATTTATATTTAATTATTGCATGGATTCAGCCGGAATTGAATGCGCATAATCTGCCCGTACCTCGATGACCGCCAGGATAGAAACAGTTACGGCTGCGCAGTAGCATGTAAAAAGGCCCTGCGCTGACTTGTGAACTGGACTATATCTATATTGAGGAGTTTCTGTGCCTATCTATACACCTGAAGAATACCCGGCCGTGATCGAGCGTATTAAGAGTAAAATCGCTCAGAAGAATATCAGCATGGGGCCTACCATTTCGGAGACGGAAATTGCTGCTTTTGAGAGTGCCTGCAACACCCGCCTGCCGCAGGCGTACCGGCTGTTTCTGCTGGAGGTTGGTGACGGCTGGAACGACCCGGCGGCGGAGGGCATCGCCAGTCCCATTCACCGGCTCGCAGAGATTGAGCACAAAGACCTTTCCCTCCCCATGACGCTCACGGACGGCTGGGTTTGGGAGGATGAGGAGGACGAAGAGCAGCTTAGCGACGAGTCCTTTGAACGTAAGCTGGGGAACCAGGGTGTTGAGCTCATGGATGAAGGGTGCGGCATGACCTATGAGCTGATTACCGCCGGGCCGTGCGCCGGTGAGGTATGGAGCTTTTCGGATGTGGGCGTTAGCCCCTGCTGTGAGCGCCAGGACTTCCTCGGCTGGTTTGAGCTCTGGCTAGACAGCGACGGCGACCCTGACTATTTCAAGGATTATGTCTACGAAGAAGACGAATAGCATATGCCGCAGGGCCTAGTAGGTTCTGCATGAAGATCTAATTGCGGTGATTGTGGGGCACTTGGCGGAAGGAAAGAGTGCCCTGTTGAATCTGAAAACCTAGCAGAGGAGCATGGGTACATGAGGAGGTATGAATTCCCGATGCGTTCGTATAACAGAGCTCTACAGTTCTGAGTTCTCCGTGCTCCCTATTGCGCTGTCTTGTACTTTTACTTTGGTGGCTTGTTCACGCCATTTGTGAAGTTCTTTGTGAATATTTCGTAGTGTGTCAGAGAGCTCTCCCTTTTCCTCAGGACCAATAGATTCAATAATTCTATTACTAACTTTCCCTATTTTCTGAAATGTATTATCAAGGTAACTTCTTTGATCATGAGTAAGTATGCAGCAATGACTCGGAACACCTTCACTGGTCTCTAGGTTTTTCTGCAAATATTCTCTATCAATATTTTCATAGTATACATAGAAATTATTTTCTTTTGATCCGAACAATGTATTCTTATGATATTCATTTTCGTAGAATAGGGATTTTTGATCAAATTGAGAAGAGTCAAAAGTGAATCTGGAAGATTTATCTATTAGATCATCAAACTCGTCAAATGCATGGGAGCTGAATATAAATTTATTGAAAAATATAGACCCGCTGAATCTTAGTTCGCCATTGAAGATAGAGTTGCTGAAATTAACTGCGTGGATATATGTAGAGTTTCTAAAATATGCATGCCGTCTGTCGGTGCACTTGTAAAAATCTATTTCTTTATTGTAGGTGGATTCGGAAAAAATAGCATTGCTGGAATATGTGCAACCATAAAAACTAACATTATCTGTATATATAGAATTGCTAAAGTTTGCCGTATAATAATATTTGGAGTTATCGAACTTAATAGTTTTCATGTAGTAAGAATTTGTGAGGTCTACTGGATAGAAGAATGCACTCCCCGAGAAATCGTATTCAAACTCTGACCATACCCCCGGCGTGTTTATCTCAGCGCCTCGTAAGCGGCTGTGAATTTCTTTAATAATACCGAGACGAACATCTGCTTCAGCTTTGAACTCTGCTTTATCTGTATAGAATTTTTCTTTTTTACCTTTATATATTCCCTTAGGCGTGGGGTTGGCTTTAGATAACTCATCATAATGAGAAGCAAGAGTGAATGGGGAGCGTATATAAGCGCAGAGGTTATTGATAATAACCTGTCCTTCTTTGAGCTTGTCCTCATATTTGTCTATAGACTCGTCTTCAAGCCACTCATCTATGAGACCGACTAGCGTGTATACACCGCCCATACGGATAGGAGCTTTCTCATCACCTAGCTGTTCTACCGCCTTGGTGTACCGTTCTCTGCGTTCTGCTTTACGGTCCTTAAAAGCATTCGCTTCAAACTGTTCCTTTTGTTGAATAAGCATATTTTCTTGATGATCCCGAAGATTCTCGGCAGCTTCACGGTCGTTATCATTTTTTCGGCGAGTCTCGCCGAGAGCAATAAGAGCGATAAGCCCACCTGTCGCTAGAAGAATTGCTTGCCGGAGCGCCGCCGCTCCTCCAGAAGTAACGCTTCCTTCTTCTAAACCCATGACGGCAGGTAATAAGAACGCATATGAGCCACCCACTATGCCACTAGAAAGAATGCGTGCATGGAACCAGCGAGGATCGTTATCCTGTTTGGAATCTTTACCCTGCTTGAAGAAATTGAAGATTTTGAAGACGATGGGACTGAAGACGGTGGGCCACAGAATCAGCGTCAGGTACCCAACCGATAGGATTCCAAGACCCACACCACAGTAGAACTGCGCAAAATGCTCAGTGTTAACAGGTGGGGTCCAGCTACACCAAGAGAAAACTTGCGTGACTAGCCACCATAAACCCCACAGCACTTCGGCTATAACAGTCCCTCCAGCGATCCAACCAATAGCACGACATTTCTCCTTCTGTGAAGTATCCGGCGTAGTGTCATGTTGTAGCGTAGCCTCTACATCTTCGTATTCTTTTGGCATCGACTATCTATTCCTCATGAGTGAGTGGCCTGTTCCTTCTCTACTCTATCGCACCTTCAGTCTGTATATCAGATTTTCCTAGATTTTGACTCAAGGATTACTTTATACATATCTGCCATTTCAGCGGCTGTAGAATATTACATACCTTTGTGAGTTATCATCCGCTCTGGTTTCGCAGAGCTCAATGGGTCCTTATTGGGGTGTTGAATCTAGACTCTGTTGTGAGTGTCAAATAGCTAAGTAATGATGGTATTCTGATTGCTTTGAATATTATATTTATCATGAATGAATGTTTGGTATTAGTATATGATTCTTACGAGTCATTGCTATTTTGGGCAGATTGTAGTTCCCGCAGCCATTTTTCTAATTCTTCAAGAGAGCTGTTTTCTCGCATGTAATTATAGGCAGTATTTTCTTTTGTGCTTATTTTACGACAGTTAGGGGGTAAACTCTCATTTGGACGTAGGATCGATGAATTACTGTTTTTTGAAACCATAAAGTCAGAAGGATGTAGATGAGAAAATAGTGATCCTTCGTTATAGTGCGTAGAAAAGCTGGGAGTATAGTCGTAGTTTGAGATAGAGAAATCCACAGATTTTATGTATATATTATGATCATATTTTACCGTGCTCTTGTATTTCGATTTAAAGAAATCTGCTCGATCGTGGTAGATGGAATTTGCGAATGATGTGGAGGAATTGTACGTAGATTTATAGAATAATGCTAATGACATATAAGATGCATATTCTAAATAAACTTCCTTTTTGTATGTAGAGTCAGTAAAATAAGCAACATTCTTATATTTAGAAGGAGATTCCGGGCTGGAGAATTTTACATTAACATGGTAATGAGACCTTTTAAATGTAACAGTATCTTCGTAAAGTGAACCTTCAAATGACAAGAAGTAATATTTTTGACTGTTTTCTGGTTTAGGTTGATTATAGATAGAATGTTCAAACGATACTTTTTTCTTGTATATACAGTTTTTCCTATACAATAGACCTGTATATGTCGATCCAGAAAAATCAGCATCTTCTAGATATATACAGTTTTTCATATTACATAAATCATTCCAATATGAATCTTTAAAATCTACGATATAGAAAAATGTACTTCCCGAAAAATTGTATTCAAAATTTGACCATGCTCCCGATTCTCCTTGGGTGGATTTCTGTAGGCGATCATGTATTTCTTTGATAATAATTAGCCGAACATCTTTTTCCGCATTAAGAGTAGCTTTGTCTGAATAAAATTTGTCTGAATAAAACTTATATGGCTTTTCTTGATAACTTCCTGTAGGTTTATCTTGCATAAGCTCATCATAATGTGAAGACAGTGCGAAAGGTGAACGTATATAGGAGCACAAGTTATTAATAATAAACTGTCCTTCTCTGGTTTTTTCATGCTCAGATAGATTTTCGTCCTCAAGCCATTCAGTTACGAGTCCCACAAGTGTGTAGATTCCGCCTATGCGGGCAGGTGCCTCTTTGTGCGTTAATTGTTCAACAGCTTTGGCGTACCGTTCTCGACGCTCTGCTCTAACTTGTCGCCGGTGTTCCTTGTCGTGTTTCTCTTTTTCCTGATCGTTCTTGAGCTTTTCGTTATTGTTCCTGCGAAATGTTTCAATAAGACCTAGTACCGCAATGGCGCCACCAGTTATATAAAGAAAGGCTAATCGCAGATTGCTCTGAGCCAGTAAAACAGAAGCACTTTTGTCGTCAGGATTGGCAGGAGTCTGAAAAACCTTTTGCGGAATAGAAAGAGCGCACACTAACCCAACGCTGGTAATCAGCACAATTGCAATTGGTAGCCACCACCGTTTTGCCCACGACCATGCTTTGTGTAGTCTAGGATTTTCTTCAGGCTGATACTCCGTATAGAACTGTTTCTTGCTTTTCATACTTGAAGGCTCCTAATGATGGGTGCGTCCTCTTTCCACCCTACCGCATCCTTATTCGCCGCCTACAGATTTCAGCCGCTAAAAAAGGCTCTTTATCCGAATAAAGAGCCTTTTTACGCAAGAAGCGCAAGAGACAGGGGAGAGAGCCCCTAAACCCCTACCTGCTGGCGGTCTTGCTCCTGCAGCGGGATCGTCGTGATTTTCTCGCGCCAGGCGTGCAGTTCCTCAACGGTAGACTTCAGCCTCCCCGAAAGTTCCTTGGTCAGACCCAGCTTATCGGTGCTGCGCGCATCGTCGCCGTGAAGATGCTGGGTGATCTCCTGCAGCTCCCCGTTTTTATGCGCCAAATACTGCCGATGCTCCACAGCCAGCGGCGGGCACTCGCTCGGCAGCCCGCATGCACCGGTATCGATAGAGTAGCCCTGCCCCAGCGAGAAGACATTCTCCGTCGGTGCGAAGAACGAAATGTACTGCGCCCACGCCTCAACATTCATGAAAGCGGGCGCCGCGCCGGTAAAGACAGAACCCTGGAAGGTTACCGCATTACCATACACGGAACCCCTAAAGAGCGCCTTGTCGGCATACGTCGAGTTCTGGAACCCCGCCAGACCGTAGTACAGCGAACTCGTGTAATTCGCCCACTTGCCGTACACCGAACCCTGAAAATCAGCCCAACCGTTATAAACAGACCGGCGGAAATACACATCGCCACCGTAACGGCAGTGATTGAAATGCACGTCGTCCGTGTAGACAGACCCGCTGAAATCCGCCCGATGATAGGTGCAGTCGCCAAAACTTGCCACCCGCGTGTACACGCAGTTATGAAAGTTCGCCTGATTATGATAAACGGAGTTGTTGAAGGTCACGGTACCGGTGTAGACGGAGTTATGGAAGTTCGCCTGATTATGGTACTCAGAGCGGCTGAAATCCACCGCGCCAAGGTACGTTGAGTTACGGAACACAGCCCAGTTGCGGTACGTGGAATTCACGAAAGTTACCGCCTCATGGTACGTAGACCCGCTAAAGTTCGCCTGATCCAGGTACAGGTTGCTGCTAAAGTCTGCGGTGCTGCGGTATACGGAATCGTTCAACGATGCCGCGCCGTGGTACGAAGACCCACTAAAGTTTGCGTGCGCCAGATAGGTAGAACCGCGGAAATCCGCCCAGTTACGGTAGATCGTGCCGCTAAAATCGGCTTCGTACATGTAGGTGCACCCGCTGAAATCAGCGGTCTTATTGAAGAAGACTCGGCTGAACTCGATGGGGTAGAAGAAGGTGCTTCCCGAAAAATCGTATTCAAAGTTCGTCCACGGGCCGTCCTGGTATCCGCCCGCATCCGAGGGGGAGCGCAGACGGTCACGAATCTGCTGCATCAGGCCGAAACGCAGCTCAGCTTCTTCGCGCAGAAGGGCACTCTTCGCGTGAAATGCGCCGTACGTAAGCTCCAGGGCGTGCGGGTCAAAAATCGGCGGAGACTGAATGTACCCGCTGATCTTATTGACGATGCGCTGCCCCTCCTTATTGCGGTCTTCGTAGCTTAAAGTTTCGTCCTCAAGGCATTTATCGACGAGCGCAAGCAGGGTATAGAGACTTTTCTGCCGCGTTTTCGCCTGCTGATCCTCAAGCTGAGCGGTAGCTTGCTGGTAAATAGACTCGCGTTCTGCACGTGTAACGCCAAAAATATCAACGCTTTTGTGGGCGACCGTCGCCACGCTTGGCCGGTTCCGGCGGGTGAATACGATGAGTGCGAGAACTGTGAGTACACCGCCGATCGCATACAGCACAAGCGAGAGAGTGGTTTGTTTGGTGAGGAATGGAATAATAATTGCGGCTATCACGCAAAGGATCGCACATATAAGAATCGACCAGGCGATAGGTCTGGCAATCCGCGGCTTAGAAGGCTCTAAAAGCGGCGGTTCTGTAATGCTTTGTATGTGTGACTCTGCATTGAGGCGGTGGTCGTCCATGACGGGGCTCCTTGTGGCGAGTGGGTGTCTAATGCCGTACTTGTCGTAGAGCTAGTCTTCAGCAGGAATTTTACACCTTTAAGTTGAATCTGAGACACCCCACGCCATATAAACAGTGTTCCAATATTCCGTGACAAGGCGTTATTTTGGTAACACTGCACTTAACAGGTGGAGCTTTTACCCGCTCTTATGCGCTGTTACGCGCGAGAATATGCGGGGTATCTAAAATCCAGAAGCGAAGACCGTGTTCCCATGCAATTTTTCGCTCCCGCTTTGGTATCGCTGCGAAAAGTTTCGGACAGAGAGTGAGCACCCGACGGAAGAACGAACGTCGGGTGCTCACTAGGGAGGTGCTCTCACTGACACTGTGCGAGGGTCTGGAGGGGTCTACCCATCCCTCCGTACCGCGTGCATGTAAAACGTCAAGCACGCCACAAACTCAAGGGGCACGATTGTGAGCGTCCACAGCGCATCCAGCGCCAGGTTACCGCTCGTAAGCAGTCGGAACCACAGCGGAGAAACCGCCACACACAGTACCGCGCCCAAAGCATTGACGGACCGCACCAGCCCGGTGCCCATCCGAAAATTGAAGCACACGTTCGCAACAATATGCCCCAGCGCGTATACCAGAATGAACTGCCCCATCGGGTGGAACAGTATGTGGCTCCAGTCGCTAGTCAAATCGCCACTCACCAGAAGCGCGAAGAACGTCATCACATACGGGAGTACCATAAACAGAACGCGTACCGTGTACCCCACGGATGCCAACGTATGCCTGAAGGTAACCTCACCCGAGCCATGCTGCGGGATGCCGTGCGCACGCTCAACGCCACCTAGGGCGGTGTACGCTCCCGCAGATGCTGCTCGTGTGCTCATGATTCCCCCAAAATATGGTTCGCAAGCATGTCTGGTGTATAGGTTGAATTTCTATAGTATGCCTTTGCGGCATTAAAAACCCTCATACTCAGGGATGATTTATCAAAACTTAATGTTCGTAAGCTAAATACAGCTCAGATATACACATGTTCAACCGAGGGTTTGAAGGCGTTATACCGGGGAAGAAGCACGAGTGTCTAGTAAATAAGGCATGACGTCACAGTCTGTAACAAATCGGCTGATTAGGCAGGTTTTTCTAGGACTAGAAGTGTCTGCAGTCCTTTGACGGGGTACACAGGCATTTAGTCCCAAACCGTGCCAGCCGGTAGTTTTCTGCCGTAGAGTCTGGCATTTTCACAAGGGTGTATACAAAAGTCGGATGCGCCAGGATCGTACCCGGCGCATCCGACCTTAGACTGTGAGAAAACGACCGCCTATTCGCGTGCTAACCTTTCGGGTTCAACGTCGTCCTTCGGCTGCTCGATGATTGACCGAGCCGAAGCAATAATCACGCTCAGAATAATATCCGCCATGATGAAGATATAGGCCCCGGCTGAAGAATCTTCACCCGACCAGCCAGCATAGACGATCGCCGTGACGATCAGCAGAATAATACCCAATCCGGCGCTAATTCCATTCAGGATGCGCATGCCCTTTGTAGACTTCGAGCGCACCGCGAAAATGCACGCCGCAATCTGCACGAGCATATACACTGCGCCGCCGTAGCCGAGCATCATGTTGAAGGTTCCGCCGCCACCAAAGCCGAAGCCATACATCACCAGGCATGCGGCAAGCAGAACGGTACGAATCGCGGTTACCGTAACAATGGTCTTGAGCTCGCGCGAACGTTTCTGCTCGGGGGTTTTCTCGGCGCCCGCAGGCACCGCCCCTGTAGTTGCGGCTATCTGACCGCTTGCCGGTGCCCCGACCGATACCGCCGGGGTGTTCGCCGTAATGATCGGAATTGCGGATGCGGGCATGGTGTCTTCATACACCTTCTTAGCCCCGGTTTTCTTTGCGGAAGCCTGTGTCTCGGATGCGGCGGAGTCGGCAGGGGCACTAGACCCGCGTTCTGCCCGGGCGGCAGACATCGTATCGGCAATGGACGGGAATGCGCCCTGTTCCTGGGCCTGGGCGGGAAGCTGGCGGGTCCTCACGTCTTCCGCGTCGCCAGCCTCGTCAGCATCCGGGCGCGAGATGGACTGCGGAATGTTATCGGCAGGTTCAGCCTCCAGTGCCTCCGCGTGTGCGGCGGGTTCAGGAGCCTCAGAATCCTGTGGTTTCTCCGAAAGATACGAGCTTAGCGGACCCTGCTCAGGTCGGCTCTGTACCGGCAGCTGACGGGTCTGCGTATTTTCGTGGTGCACAGCCTCGTCAGCATCCGGGCGCGAAATGCTCTGGGGAAGCGCCTCCGCAGGGGTGTTCGTATCGATCTCAACGGCGGCGGGTTGAGCGCTCACGGCCTCGGCAGGCTGGGGATTTGAGGTCTGTGAGCCCCACGGTGTGGACTGGGCAGCGTGAGCGCTCTCGGCCGGGGAATCCTCGGCAGATTTCTGAGCGGACTCTTGAGTCTTCGCGTCTTGCGGATCCTGCGCTGCCTGCGAGGTCTGGGTGTGCGCATCCGGCCCGGCATCCTGAGGGGGCAGCGAGTTTTGGGCAGGTGATTCTTCCTGCGCGTGCTGCACAGTCGTCGAAGTCTGAGAGCGTCGAGGATTGCTGAAAGGCGCACCTCCCTGGTGGTGCGAATCCTGTATGCGCTCAGAGGTATGAGGATTCTTATCGCTCATCGTGTCTCCCTCGGATGCTGTGGCTGGTGTTAAAGTCTGTGGGCAGGTGTTGAGCCGGTGCGGGCGGGGTGGTTTTCCGCCTAGAAAATCCAGCGGGTGCTAGGCACCGGTAAGATCTCAGCTAAGGCGCAGTTAGCGGTATGGCTAGGCTGCGAACTGGAATTTCGCGGGATAACCTCTGCAATAGTACCCAAAACGGGCACGAGTTGCCTAAACACCCCGGAAATATTGGGCTCTTTAAGGATAGCGAGAGATATCTCCAAGTCAGCGTACAACACGAAGTTACCTTGCACAACACCATATGTATAGTCGAGCTTGAGCCTGCAGTCGGATGCGCGGCAGGCACCCTCTTTCGGGTGTGTGTATAGCCCGGAAAACCCGGTGAATCTTCGCACGCGGTACTGTAGGCATGAAGCCGACGGCGGGTAGAAGAAACTGAACACACCTAAAATAGATGCACTGTAAAGTAAATTATTATAGCCGCATCCACGCAAGAAACCTGTGCATGCCGCTTGTGCGACACGCGTAAAGCACGCGAAATTCCCTTACAGGCGCTCAGCCAGCCGATCTTAACGCTGGCCAGACGTTACGGTCTGCGGGATGGTTGTGTTTTGTTGCCCAGGCGCATCCACAGGTATTTGACACCCCATGCCGTGCCGACCGCTACCGCGAAAGGTGCATACGCCTGCCAGTCTTGCCCGGCGAACCCAAGAATCAGGGCGCAGGCACTCAGCGGGGCGTTCATCGACAGGCTCAGGAAAGTGACCGCACCCAGCAGCCCGGCGGTGCCGAGAAGTTCTGATGCATGAAACGCTCCCGCGCCCGGTTGAAGTTGAGTCAGCGTCGGGAACACGAGGATTAGAGTGCCTGTAAGCACGAAACCGCAGGCGGAACCCAAGGCTAACCCCGGTGTGAGCGTGCCTCCGTAGGCACCGTTGCGCAGGCTCGCCACCACCAGGATCGCTTTAGCTGCCAGCAACGCGAGGGCATAGAGAAGCGCCTGGCCTAAGGCGGTCGCGTCAAGCCTGCTGGAGCTCGAAGATAAACCGGATGCGGCATCGAAAATATGCTGGGTCAGCGGGCGGCCGTTCCCTAGAATCTCCGGCAGGAAAATCGAGGTCACCGCCACCAGCGCAAGTACCAGAGGAAGCCGCCAGAGCACGTTCCGATTCGTAGTTTTGCGTCTCTCTGCGCGCTGAGACGCCGCCCGGAACCACAGCGCCAGGGGAGTGATAGCCAGACCAAGAACAACCGCGAGCAGCAGCGATTCACCGGTGGTCTGCAGCTGCGGGACGGGGTAGGTGGGCGCATCCGAAATCACCAGATGCGCGGTGCAGGTTGCCACAAAAATCAGGATCGCACCCGTGAAAATATTGCGCAGCGACAGGGCTAAACCGAGAGCCTCAAACAGGAAAACAAAACCGCCCACCGGAACCTGGTACACAGCCGCTAAACCCGCCGCCGCAGCCGAGGCTACCAACACCGGGCGCACGGTCTGCGGAATGCGCATCAGATCCGCCAGACGCCCAGCAAACAGTGCGCCCAGCTCGCGCGGGGCAACCTCTTTACCCACCGGTGCACCCGCACCCACGGCCACAATCTGAGTGAGGCTGTGTAGGGTTTGCCGTAGAAATCCCGGGTGGCGCTCCTGCGGAGTTTCGCCGCGAATCTGCGCCTTAACGGACACCAGCTTAGTGCGCCGCTGAAGTAAAAACCAGATGATAGAGACCGCCGCGCCCACCGCGATCAACACCAGCACACGTCGAACAGTATCGCTGTGATCCGTCACGATCGGATGCTCCGCCTCCGTATGCCCGAACGTGAGCTCCTGCATGATATCCAGGAGGTAGTGCAGAATAATCGCCCCGCCACCAGTGGCCGTGCCAATCAGCACGGTGCACAGCAGAAGGTGGGCACAGCGAATCAGACGTGTTTTCATCGTTTTACATTCTAGCCGCGAACCGCAGCCCTTTTTGTAACGGAGTACATGCGGGGAACAGCCGGAACTGGTGTTGGATTGTATGCTAGATAACAAACCCTGTGATGCGGGCGGCATGCGCCCCGTGACACGAACGAAGCAGACAGTAAGGATCGAAGATGACCGAACATATAGCATTCCTCGGCACCGGCTCCATGAACGGTTCCATCGCTGCCGGGCTCATCGCGGGCGGATACCCCGCAGAAGCTATCCGCGCCACCGTGCGCAGCAAAAACTCCATAGACCGCCTGCGCCATCAGTTGGGGCCTAACGGGCGAGATGCCGTCGTGATCGGGTGCGAGCTCAAGCCCGAAGCCAACCGTGAGGCGGTCAGCGGCGCATCCGTGGTGCTTCTGGGGGTTAAACCCTATGGAATCGTCGAGCTGGCACGCGAAATTTCGCCCGCTCTCACCCCGGACGCGCTCGTCATTTCGGTGGCGGCAGGAGTCACCCTCGATACGCTGCAGAAGGCTCTTCCTGCGGGGCAACCGGTGATCCGCTGCATGCCCAATACGCCCTCAAGCGTGGGCAAAGGCGTGCTGGCGATCTCGGTGAGTGAGAACGTAACTGAGAAGCAGCTTGTGCTCGCCGAGAAGATCCTAGAGACCGTAGGTATGGTAGTGCAGGTGCGAGAAGATCAGATGGATGCTGTCACCGCCGTTTCGGGATCCGGCCCCGCCTACGGGTTCCTGCTGGCGGAGACTATGGCGAGTGCCGGCGTGAAGCTCGGTCTGGATGAAGAGACCGCGCAGAGGCTCGCATCCGCAACGATTGCGGGCGCCGGGTACCTGCTGGATAGTAACCCGGATGCCGCCGCCCTGCGCAAAGCGGTCACCAGCCCGAACGGAACCACGGAGCGCGCTATCAATACCTTTATTGACAAGGGACTTTTCGATCTCACCGAGGATGCTATGCGCGCCTGCGCCGCCCGCTCCGCCGAGCTGAGCGAACAGTACACGGCTGACTAGCCCCCGCCTCCTGCCTACTCCCTACATAAAAAGAGCCTTTATTTGAATAAAGGCTCTTTTTATGACGAAGAAGGGGAAGACAGAACCTACGGGCGGGCCGCGAAACGCTCGATCAGATCCACCTGCCCCGAGACAATCAGAATATCCCGGGAATGGATGCGCGTTGCCGCATCCGCATAGGTAAACTCTTCGCCAGGAGACTTAATGCCCACCACAGACACCCCGTATTTCGCGCGAATATCCGACTCCGCCAGGGTGAACCCGTGAGTCTCCTTCGGCGGGCGCATCTTGGCAATCGCGAAGTCGTCGTCGAATTCGATATAGTCCAGCATGCGCCCCGACACCAGGTGCGCGGCGCGGCGGCCCGCATCTGCCTCCGGGTAGACCACATGATGCGCGCCAATACGCTCTAGAATCTTGCCGTGTGAGGGGGTGATCGCCTTCGCCCAGATACGTTCAACCCCCAGATCGACCAGGTTCGCGGTAATCAGCACGGAAGCCTCAATCGAGGTACCCACACCCACAACCGCAGACCCGAAATCGCTCGCGCCCAGCTGCCTGAGCGCGTCAATATCGCGAGCATCTGCCGAGACCACATGGGTGAGCACGCCCGTCCATTTCTGCGCAATCTCGGGGTCTTTCTCAATGGCGAGAACCTCTTTATTTTGGGCGTGAAGCTGGGCTGCGGTCGCCGAACCGAACCGTCCCAACCCAATAATCAGTACGGGGGCGTTGTGGTTACTAGCCAATGACGGGCCTTTCTTCGGGGTACTTATACAGGCGGCGGCGAGACCTCAGCGCCAAACCGGTGGCGGCGGTAATGGTGCCGATTCGCCCAATAAACATGAGCAGGGAGAGCACATAGATGCCCGAGGGCGGCAGTTCCGTGGAGAGTCCATTTGATAGTCCGCAGGTTGCGTATGCGGAAATGACTTCAAAGAGCACGCGCACGAGCGGCTGGTCTGTTATCGCCAGCAGAACTCCGGTGCCCACAAGTACAATTCCGGTACTCATCATCGTCACCGAAATGGCGATGCGTAGCGCCGACACCGGGATAGTGCGCCCGAAAGTCATCACGAATTGGTCGCCGCGTGCCTCCGCAATAATTGCAAGCATAATCACGGCAATCGTGGTGACTTTCACGCCGCCTGCGGTAGATGCTGAGCCGCCGCCGATAAACATGAGCACATCGGTTATGAGGCCGGTGACCGGGCGAATATCGTTCATATCGACCAGGTTGAACCCGCCCGAGCGCGTCATGATGGAAGCGAAAATCGAGCTGAGAACTTTCTCACCCGCACCGTAATTGCCGATAGTACGCGGATTTGTCCATTCGGCTATGCCCCAGAGCAGGGCACCCAGCACGAACAGGATGCTCGTGGTCGTCACCGTGAGTTTGGTCGTTAGAGTCCAGTCGCGGGGCCGGAAGGGCTTCTGCTGAATCGTCATCAGCACGGGGAACCCGAGTGCCCCCAAGAACACGGCGATACTCACGGGTGCGAGCACGAAAAAATCGTGTCCATAGGGCACTAAGCCATCGGAATGCGGGGTGAACCCGGCGTTGTTGAAGGATGAAATAGCGTAGAAAATACCGTGCCACAGGCTGGTGGGCAGATTCTCGCCAAGAAGCAAAAAACGCGGGGTAAGAACGAGAGCGATCGTCGATTCGATCCCGATTGAGGTATAAGCGACGGTACGAAGCACACTGCCGACCTCACCGAGACGCCCGATACTGAGCTCTTCCTGCGCGATAAGTTTAGAGCGCAAACCCATTTTCCGCCCGATCGCCAGGGCAAGAAGCGAGGTCATGGTCAGCGCGCCTAAACCACCAATCTGACAGGCGAGCAGAATCATAACCTGCCCGAATACTGACCACTGGGCTGCTGTTGAAACGGTCGTCAAACCGGTCACGGTCACCGCACTGGTGGCGGTGAAGAATGCATGGTGAAATGGCGCAGGTTCGCCTGTGACCGAAGAAATCGGCAGGCTCAACGTTACGGTGAAGAAAATGATCACCAGAAAGAAGGATGCGATAGCGGTTCGCGAAGGTGAGGAGAAGACAGTCGTATCAATAAGGTTGCGCAGCTTCTCGTAGCTTCGGATATCGAAGGGGTTGAAGCGGCGAGTAACCTCTTCCTGTTCATACATCATCGGCGATGTAGACGGAACTTTGCCGATAGCGGTGGAGATGCGACCCTCAGAAAAATCGCGCACCCGTTTGCGCTGATGTGCGCGCAGGCGACGTAGATAGCGTCCCACGGGTGCCTCCTTTCCGATCGTGCGCAGAGTTTGGGCGGGGTACGGTCTTGGTGGGGATGTTTAGCTTTCTCTAGTGTATCGCCCAGGCATGCAGCTGAGCGGAACATCATAGGTATTTCTAGGGATAATGTTGGAACGGTTGTTGTGGTGCATGCACTGTGTGGGCGTGTATATGCCATAAACGATATATAGCTAGAACGGAATATTATGAGCATTTGGTAATATACGCGGAAAGCTTAGCGAAAAACCGCGTAGTTTCGGGCTAGAACCCATAAAACAGGTATCGAGCATACGCCTAAATATGTCATAATCGCTATATGCAATCAGACGTTTTTTCAGTGATCGCGGACCCCACCCGCCGCAATATCGTTCATCTTCTGGCTGAACAAACACGTACTGTTGGTGCCGTTGTTGAGCACTTGAACATGAGTCAACCCACTATCTCAAAGCACCTTAAGGTTCTACGTGAGGCACGGGCAGTCACCGTGCTGGTCGAGGGGCAGCGCCGCCTCTATTCGCTGAACCCTGAAGTATTTGACGAGATCACCGCCTGGGTTGCCGATATACAGGCGATTGCACACAGCACGAAGGAACAGCGGGAGTCGCAGATTAAACAGGCTTCCGTGATTGAGGTTGTCGATGTTGTCGAGTCCTCAGACGATGACACCGCGAAAACCGAAAAGACTGAAGAGCCCAGCGCCGAGGCCAAGACTGAGAAAACTGCGCACGCTGGCGAGTCTGAGACCAACGAGCAAAAACAGCAAGATACAGAGCAGCACCCTAAAGCTACCGGTAAAACCACCGGTGAAACCGCTGGTGAAGCTGCCACTGCCCATGCTCAAGATGTACAAGATCGAGATAAGACCTCGGATTCGGATGCGCCCGCCCAGCCTGTAGAATCCTCGTCCGTCGTTGAGCAGCCCGAGCCGACGCCTCAGGAACGTGTATCCAAGACCCTCTCGCAGCGTAAGCGTTTCGAGGCTTTCCCCGGTTCTACCGGTTCCGCGAACGCTGGCGTGAAGCCCGGAGCGAGCCCTGCGGGCGAGCGGGATGCCGAGAAGGCTTCCGGGCAGAAAGATCGCGATGGGCAGGGCGCTTCCCACGAGGCTGGCGCTCATGATTCGCACGCTGAGGGCGAATCGTCGGCTAAGAAGAAGACGACGACTGCCGCGATTGCAAAACCCGCCATTTTTGATGAAGAGGCACGTTCAGCCGAGAGCTCGGTGACCTCCGGTCTGGGGCCGAAGACCTCGACTAAATCTGCTGCGCGCATCGTGTCAAAACCTGCCCAGCAGGCGGCACCCGCCGCATCGGAAGAGGGCACAGAAACCGCCGGAACCGTTGAGGAAAACGAATTTATTCCCATGCGTCCTTTCACGCCTTCGGGGTCTTCCTATCAGGAGAAACCGCAGCAGTCCTATGGGTATGACGACGGAATTGATGACGGTCAGCAGGGGTTCTCACCCGAAGCACGTGGCTTTGTTCCCCGGTCAAAGTCGCAGGATAGGACCACCGCACAGGCAAAGCCGGAGGCAGTGAAGACCGACAAGGATGAGTCAGCTCAGAAGGACGCTGAATTGTCTGTGAAGGGCGCCGAGCAGACTAAGGCTCCCGCGCGTTCGTACGATACGAAACAGCTCCACGCTGAGGCACAGACTCAAGAACGCGCGCACGTTTCAGGCGCTCAGCAGCCTGCCCAGCAATCCGAGGGTGCTAAGCCTGTGAAGCCGAGCTCCGCCGAGTCTAAACAGACCTCTCACGCCGCGAAGGCCGAAGCGCAAAAGCCCGTGAAGGATGCTCACAAGAGTGCTCAGACAAAGCCTCAGAAACCCGAATCACCTTCGCCGCAGGCTCAAACTGCCGCGAAAACAGAATCGGCTCAGGCACAATCGGTCCGTGAAGAGGTTTCTGCCCCGAAGCCGGGTTCGGAACGGGCGGCGCAGGCGCATACCGGAAAACCCGGTGCGAAAACCGAAGCGCACACTGGTTCTCAAGAAACCCCAGCCCAGGCTGCGAAACCCGCCGAATCCCCGATGCAGGCGGCTGCATCCGAGAAGAAACCCGAGGATAAGCCCGCCGAAACCACCGCGACCAACGCACAAACCGCCACCCAGCCCGGCACATCTTCTACCGTGAGCTACGGCATCGACACTGCCGAAAAGAGCACGGAAAATGGGGAACGTGCGGTACAGGGTACTGCGCAGAAAAAGCAGACCGAGAAAGGTCAGGGGAACGCTGGCTCGCCCGATACCAAGGAACCGGCAAAACCCGCAACGGTTAGGTCTGCTAAAGGTACCGCCTCCACAGGTGCTGCAGCAAAAACTCAGGAGCCCGAGAAAAAGCCGGCGACTCAGGTGGAAGAGCCATCGTCAACCGCTCAGGAACCGCAAAAATCGGGTGCTGAAACCCCAGCAGAAGCCGCCCCTGCCGCTGCACAGAATATGACGCAGGCACAGTCCGAAGAAGCTAAGGCAGTGGAAGCTAAACTCGCCGAGAATGCGCCGGTCAAATCAGATTCCGTGACCTTCACGGCGGTGCTGCCCGTCGTCACCCCGGAAATGAGTTCCGTGCAGGGTGCCCGTCCTCAAGAGGACGAAGAGGCAGCCGATGCCTCTGACAAGACGAAGAGTGCGGCATCCGAAAAATCTGGTAAGAACGAGGAACTTCCGTACCAGACACAGACGGAATACACCTCAGCATTCGGCACAGCAGATACCCCGAAAGAACCCCCGCGCGGGCTGCTTTCACGCGTTTTCGGAAGGCGCCGGTAACATGGATATTTCACAGCATACGTCTCGTGGTGTTGTGCGGTATAGACCGCATGCGTGCACGACGGTTCTCATAGCATCCCACCTCTAACTCGTATAAACGGAGTTCTCATTGGCTATTCATCGCAAGATTCTGCGCTGGCTTGAGACCGAGCTTTTTGAAGGCAATATTCAGCTCGGTCAAAGCCTTCCTGACGATCAGCGGATTGCCCACGCCATCGGTGTGGGGCGTTCCCGAACCCGAGATGCACTCAAAACCCTTGAAGATATGGAATTGATGCGCCTGTACTCTGGGCGCGGTAAAGAGATCATTCCTTATCTCTATGAGGAACCGGCGGCTGCGGCTGCGGGGCCCATTCGTCTGCACATGTCTACATCGCGTTACCCAACCCGCGATATGCTGCAGACCCGCATCCTGCTTGAGAGCTGGGCGGTGTCTAATATTGACCCCGACAAGGTCTCATTTGATGAGGTTGATGAGGCCCTTGAGACGCTCCAAGACGATACTCTGAGTATTGGTGAGTTTCTTGATCAGCTTTTGACCTTCCACCACCGGCTGGTGCGTTTGGCGGGTAATGAATTGGTCGTGGGCTTGCTGGTTGCGATTCGTCAGTCTTCCTTTGATTCCCTGCTGTCGCTTATGGGACGTTTGCCGCTGTGGAGCAGCACGATGACGCGCATCCGGGTGGAAAACCGTGCCATTGTAGATGCTGTCAAGGACGGCGATGCCCGCACCGCGCGCGAACTGATTGCCCACCAGCTGCAAGAGCTATACTCCGAAGCTGGCATAGAGCTGGATCAGGCGGCAAATACCCCGAACGGTATGCCTGGTGACCCCTCTGAGGACGACGAGGAATTCCAGGAGGAGGAATACTCCGAGGAAAGCACTGATTCTTCTGAAGAATCCGACTCTGGCGCTGACGTGGAAGAACACGAGGAAACAGAACCGGAGCAGGATACCGACGAGAATATTCCCGAATCAGAATATAAGGCTGAGCAAGAGAAATCTCCGGCCGCGCAGCTTCCAAAAATTATTCGTGAAGGAACCACCGTTTCACGCCGCCGTCAAGGACGTATGCGCGTGCCGACCCCGGTGGCCGTGGGCTTCGAGGAAGATGAGGCAGAAGAAACCGCATCCGCCGAGAACACGGGTGATACTCCCACGGCTGACATTCCCGAGCAGCAGGAAACCGTTGAGAGCACCCACGAGTCTCCGATCGATCCCCTTGAGGAAACCGCGGCACACGAACCCCAGCTTGAGAGCGTGCAGCCCGAATTTGAGGATGACGTTCTGCCGGTTGACGAACCCGGTGAGTCTGCATCTGACGATGCACAGGGCAAAGAGTCTGCTGAAGAGATAACGACAGAAAAGGCCCCCGACAAGTCTGCTGACGGATCCGAAAAATCCAAGTCTTCGGAAGAGGCACAGGGCAAATCACAGGACGACTCTGCCTCTCACGAAGACTCAACCGAAAGCACCGACGATAAGGACGCTGAAGAGACACCCGACGAACAAGAACCCGTTCGGGAAGTCTATGTCGAGAAGGCTCCGGTGGGTAAAATCTCCGCCGAAGAGCTTGTGGCGACCGGTCTTATTCCGTGGCGCACTATGGGACAGCAGGCCGAGAACGGAACCTCAACCCAGGCCGAAGCCGAGGGGGAGGACGATGTTATTCGTGCACCCCTGCGCCGAAACGTGCCGCCCGTGCGCCCCGCGCAGTTCTCGCCGCGCAAGTCCGAAAAGCCAGAGAAAGCGGAGAAGCCTGCGAGCGAGCGCATCAGCCTGATTCGCCGCGTCCGTCATTACTTCGGTCTTGATTTGCCGCATACCCAGGCGGTCAAGCTGGTTGAGGCGCAGGAGGCAGCCGAGCAGAAAGCCGCAGACAACGCGAAATTTGCGACAGAACCTCCCAAGGTAGAGCCAAAGTCCGCTTCTGCTTCATCGTCTGAGGATGCCCCTGCCGCTGCCTCCGCCGAGGCCTCCAAGTCTTCGGCGGCTGAGCAAGAGCGGGAAGCCTCCACAGAACCGAAGAAGCCAGCGGCGGAGCCATCGCCCGCGAAGGCGGCAGAGGCTCCCAAGCCTGCTGAGGCGCCGAAACCCTCGAAGCCATCGAGCGATGTAACTTCTAAGAACGCCGAGCCCGCGCCGGAGTCAGCACCTGCGGATAAGACAGATTCGAAGCCTGCTAAGCCTGCGGAAAAACCCGCATCCGCCCCTGCACAGAGCGTAGATTCGGCGAAGCACGAGAAACCCGCCGCAGAGACCCCTCAGACGGATTCTTCTGACTCTGTGAAGGCAGAACCTTCGGATGCCCCCGTTCAGAGGGCGGCGGCGAATGTCGAGTTGGAGGAAACTCCGGAAGAGATACGTTCTGAGTTGCAGAGCGCGATTACTCTGGACGAGCCTTCACTCGATTCGGTGCCGACCCCGACCGCTGAACCCGTGGCGGTTAAACGCCCCAATCGCAAGGATTCAGATTCTCAGGCTCCGGCAAAGAATGTTTCGGTTGCGGCTGCAGCCATACCGCAGCCCGTTCCAGCGGTTGCTCGCCCGGAAACGGCTAATTTGAGCGGTGTCGATTCGACTCCGGTTGCTCCTGCGGTGAACGAAACTAAGAATAAGCCTGTGGAATCTCAACCCAAGCAGAAGGCTCAGGCAGATACCGAGAAAGCACCGGTAAAACCCGCCCCGTCGCCTTCGGAGATTGCCCAGGCATCGGCAAAACCGGCTTCGAAGAAACCCGAGACGAAAAAGCCTGCGCCCGTAGCAGGTAACGCTTCAAAGTCTGCAGCCGTTAACAAGAAGGCTCTGACGGCGGTAGACGCTAACGGTGCTCCGAATCCTTTTGAGGGCTTCGACGTCCTAGGAGCTGTCGAGCGTGCGCATGCGGCGGAAGCGGCTGCTGCCCAGAAGAAGCAGGCAAAGAAGCAGAACCCCGCAAGCGAAGCTAAAAAACCGGCTCAGAACGGTGCTTCTAAGGGCGCCAGTGCCCTCTCGAAGGGGAAGAAGAACCGTAAGAGGCGCCACTAGCGCTATCGCGCCACCATCTAGGGCGGCGGGAACTCGGGATTATGCACCCGTGGTTCTCGCCGCCTCATGGTATATCTGCTGCGGTGGAAAAGACATCGGGGCGAGAGAAAGCTCGCAAAATCGAAGGTTTTCTGCCCTTCAAATGGTGAAAATGGGCTATTACCTTGTACCCTAGGAAGGTAGCGTTCTCAAAACGTCCGGGCACTGCTGTGCCTAAAATGCCTTTTAGAGCGTTTATACCGGTATAAACATACCCGGGTAGCTACCAAACCGGTTTGGTTTGGCCGGGTCTAGAAAAGTGAGGAAATCCTATGGGTTCCGTTATTAAGAAGCGCCGCAAGCGTATGTCCAAGAAGAAGCACCGTAAACTGCTTCGCAAGACTCGCCACCAGCGCCGCAATAAGAAGTAATTAAGGCTTCTGCGCCCCGCATCCAGCAGGTTAAACCGCAAGGATGCGGGGCGTCTTGCATCTGGCGCACCAGTGCGTGAACCTAGATGTGGCGCTGTGACCTGTATATATTCCCGACCGAGCATATGTGCGAACAAGAATCATATATCGCGTGCAGACGTGGGCACACAAGACAGCGTGACAGAACCTCAAGAAGCTGCACGGGTATACACTGGGAACTATGCCTGAACCTGTCATTGAACTTCTGACCCGTCCCGGATGCCATCTCTGCGAGGATGCGCGCCTAACCGTGAGCGAAATCTGCGCCGAGTACGGGCTGGACTATACCGAGCTCGATATTACCCATAACCCAGATCTGCTCAAACGCCACGAGACCGAAATTCCGGTGCTGCGCATCGACGGCGAAGCGAAGGATTTTTGGCGTATTAACCCCAAACGCATGCGCAAGATTCTCGACAAGAAACTTGCCCGCTAACCGGACACTTCGCAATATATTTTGGGGTAGCGCCGAAAGTCTGAGAAACTGAGAGAATGACTACTCAGCCCACGGTTACGGTTCACCTGATGCGCCACGGCGAAGTTCACAACCCCGAACGCATTGTCTACGGTCGCCTGCCACACTACGCTCTCTCCGAGAAGGGGCAGCAGATGGTGCGCATGAGCGCCCAAGAATTTGCTCAGCGCGCGCAGGACGGTGCCAAGATTGTGCATCTGGTATGCTCACCCTTGCTGCGCACCCGCGAATCTGCCGCGCCAATCACCGAGCTGCTGGGTCTGGAAGCACATGCGGATCAGCGGGTTATCGAAGCCGATAACTATTTTGAGGGCGAGCATGTCACCAGGCAGGGCCTTCTGCGCAATCGTAAACACTGGGGCAAACTCTACAACCCTCTGCGCCCATCCTGGGGGGAACCGTACCTTGATCAGGTAAAACGCATGGCATCCGCTATTCAGGATGCGGCACGCACTGCCTACGACAAAGGCGGCGAAGGCGCACAAGCGATTATTGTCTCGCACCAGCTGCCCATCTGGGTCACCCGCCTGGGGTTAGAAGGTCGCTTGCTACAGCACGACCCGCGCACACGCCAGTGTAACCTTGCCTCGATCACTTCCCTCGACTTTAAGAGCACGGATTTTGACCATGAAATGCCGCAGGTGAGCGGATACTCCGAACCCGCCTCGCCCCTGTACGGCGGCGTGATTCAGCTTCCCGGAAGCTAGTCTCCTATAGTTTAAGAACGCAGGCCTTCGCACACACCGATGCCGCCACCAGCTGGCACGGAAGGAAAGCATGAACCCTATGCCAAAACCCACGACGCCAAATACCCCACTTACTCGCCGCGCGCTTCTGCATACGGGTGTGGGTATTTGCGCCACCGCCGCAGGTGCTGTGCTCCTCTCGGCGTGCTCATCCAGCGATGATTCCCTAGCGAAACAGGCAAATTCGGGTGATAACAAAGGCTATATCGCGGGCGATGGTTCCGTCACCGAATACCAGGAAGCCGAACGCGGTGACCCTGTCGCCTTCACCGGCGAACTCTTCGACGGAAAAACCGTAACCGCCGAATCCCTGCGCGGTAAACCGGTACTGCTGAACTTCTGGTATGCCGGATGCGCCCCCTGCCGCGCCGAAGCACCCGACCTGCAGAAACTCTCCGAAGAATTCAAAGATAAAATCGCCTTTTACGGCGTGAACGTGCGTGACGAGAAGAACACCGCGGAAGCCTTCGAGCGTAGCTTCAACGTCACCTACCCCTCCTTCAAAGACGTTACGGGCAAGGTTCTTCTCTCGCTCAGCAAATACGTACCCGCGCAGGCGGTGCCCACCACTGTGATCCTGGACGAGAAGGGGCGCGTGGCATCCCGCGTGCTGGGGCAGGCTAACCCGTCCATCCTGAAAACCCTCGTCGAGACCGTGACGAAGGGTGCCTAGCGTGCCGCACACGCCCGTTCAGCCGCTCATCGCTATCGCCGGGGTCGGTGCTTTCCCCGTGGCGAGCATCAGCTCGACCGTGCTAGACGGCTCGCTGTGGCTGTCGATACCGCTTGCCGCGCTCGCGGGGTTTATTTCTTTTGCTTCCCCGTGCGTGCTGCCGCTGGTTCCGGGGTATTTAGGATATGTTGCGGGGCTGACCGGGGCGAATATACCGGCAACGGGTGCATCACAAGCTGATGGGCATACGGTGGAGCCCGTGGATGCGAAAACTTTCGCCCTCGTGAACCCGGCGGCGGCGCGGCGTTTAGCGTCAACGGTGCCGCAAACACAGGATGTAGTAGACAATCACAGCGCTTCTGCGCCTATAACAGCAGAGAGTAAAGCTCAGACACCGAATGAGTATGCTGTAACTCGCCGTAAAGCCACCTGGCGGTTACTCGCCGGAGTTGCCCTGTTTATCGCGGGATTCTCCGCTATTTTCGTGCTTCTCTCTGTTGTCCTCGCCCAGCTCGGCACCGCACCCTGGCTCAAGGGGCAGTCCTGGGTCACGATAATTTTGGGCGCGCTGGTTGTGCTTATGGGAATCGTATTTCTGGGCGGGCTTTCAATTTTTCAGACCGATAAACGCCTGCATCGCCGCTCGATCACCGGGCTGTGGGGTGCACCGATTCTGGGCATAACCTTCGGGCTGGGGTGGGCACCCTGCATCGGGCCGACCTTCGCGGCCGTGCAGACCCTCGTATATACGGGCGGTTCCGGCACCGGCAAGGCAGTCGTTCTGACTCTCGCATACTGTCTGGGCCTGGGCGTTCCTTTTCTGCTTGTGGCATGGGGCATGGGCAGGGGAGTGAGCACTCTGGCGTGGGCGCGAAAACATCGCCTGGGCATACAGCGGGTGGGCGGTGCCGTACTCATCCTGATCGGGGTACTGTTCATGACGGGGCTGTGGACCGAGCTGATGTCATGGATACAGGCGGCATTACCCGCCTACGAACTACCGATCTAAGAAAGGAGGGCTGTCATGGTTTCTGAACACAGCGATGATGAAAACACTTCAACAGAGGCAAAGGACACAAACACCGCAAACCGCGAGGCGGGCAAAACCGCAGATGCTGGGCGTGCCGTGAACGCATCCGAGAAGACCGAGAAAACCGGTAAACCAGCGCGCAAGGATGCGCCAGCCCTCGGGTTCGTGGGTATGCTTCGCTGGTGCTGGACTCAGCTGACCAAAATGAACACGGCGCTCATGCTTCTGCTTTTGCTGGCGGTAGCGGCGGTGCCTGGCTCGATCTTCCCGCAGCGTGTCCAAGACCCTACCAAGGTTACCGATTACATTAAGAACCATCCCGGCTGGGGCGAATTTGCCGATAAAATTCAGCTTTTCGACGTGTTCTCCTCAGCATGGTTCTCTGCCATCTATCTGCTGCTGTTTATTTCGCTGATCGGATGTGTAACCCCGCGAGCCATCAAACACGCGAAAGACTGGCGTAAGCCACCGGCACGCACCCCCAGAAACCTTTCCCGTATGCCGGTGCACCGTCAGCTTGAGATTCCCGTGGCGGATGCCGGGCTGAACCTGAGCGCCAAGGGTGCGATTGAGGATGCGGCGCGCATCCTGAAAAAGAGCCACTACCGAGTTGAAATTCGGGACGAAGAGAACGACCACTACTCGGTCGGTGCCGAACGCGGGTATCTGCGCGAAATAGGCAATATCCTCTTTCACGTGGCGATGATTGGCATTCTAGTAGGGGTCGCCTTCGGCTCGCTCTATGGATACCGCGGACAAAAAATTCTGGTTCAGGATGAAACTTTCGTCAATTCGCTGATTGGCTACGATTCGTTTACTCCCGGCACGAACTACAACCCTGACTGGCTTACCCCGTATGCGGTGACGCTTAATAATTTTCAGGTGCGCTACGACCGCCAGCAAGACAGCCACACCTACGGGCAAGACCTTGACTATAAGGCGGAACTGACGGTGCATGACCCGCAGGGCGGAACCGAACAGAAGACCCTCAAGGTGAACGACCCGGTCGATATTGGCGGTACCAGCATTTTCCTCTCGGGTAATGGGTATGCGCCCGTGGTGCGAGTGACGGACGGTGAAGGTAAAGTTGCCTATGAGGGTGCCGTGGTGGGAATTACCACGGACGGTAAATACACCTCATCGGTGGTGCTCAAGGTTCCGGACGCCAAGCCCAGCCAGCTCGGTTTTGTGGGCATGTTCCTGCCTACCGGCGACTATGCGCGCGGCACTACCGTACCCCACTCGGTAGATTCCGCCCCCGCAAACCCCATGCTGATTTTCCAGTCCTATTCGGGCGATCTGGGGCTCAACTCAGGGCAGCCGCAGAATGTGTACGTACTCGATACCTCTAAACTGCAAGAGCTGAACTCCATGGCACAGGGCAACGGCATTGTACTGAGCGCGCAGAACCCCGAAGCTGTGCTGCCCGATAACAAGGGAAAGATCGAGTTCTTGGGGTATAAACGCTATGTCGGTCTGGATGTGCGCCACGACCCCGGGCAGAATATTGTTCTGTACTCCTTTGTGGTCGCGTTCGCCGGGCTTATCGTCTCGCTTTTCGTGGCGCGCCGCCGTGTATGGGTGCGTGCCCACACCGCCGATGGCGTGCTCGTGGTCGAATACGGTCTGCTGGCACGCGGGGAAGATCCGCGCCTTGCGAACGAGGCCGAACGCCTCACCGATGCTTTCGCCGCCGCTTGGGGGCTAGAATTTGATGATGATAACCATGATGAAAACGAGGGTAAGTAGCCGATGCTGAACGACTCATTAGCGCGCTCCAGCGAACTATTTATGTACATTGCGGCGCTGATTTACACCGTCGTTTTTATTGCGTTCACCTCCGATGTGGTGGCAAACTCGCGCGTGACACGGCGTCTGGAGGGGCGGTCTGAGGGCATCGCACAAAAACCCACCGTCAAGGCGAAGATAAAGGTTGGTGCGGGTGCTGTTTCTGACGCATCCGCGACGGCGAATACCTCTGCGGATACGGTTCGCACGGGTGGGACCGAACAGGGCACCGGCGAACGCGGCATGGGGTATAAGGGTGCTGCCGCACGGGCTCTCGAAGGTGAGGTTGCCGATTCTGCGATGCTGTACACGGGCGTTCGCCGCCCCGCCGCGCGCATCGCCGTGGTTGTGATGGTGCTTGCCGCTCTCGTGCACACCGCCGCCGTGATAATGCGCGGTATCGCAGCGCAGCGCGTGCCCTGGGGGAACATGTACGAGTTCTGCACCACGGGCGCGCTCATGGTGTCTGCGGTGTTTCTGATAACCCTCATGTTCCGCGATGTGCGCTTCGTGGGCACGCTGGTGTCTGGGCTTGTGCTCATTATGCTGTGCGCCGCCACAATTGGTTTCCCCACGCCGGTAGGGCATTTGAAGCCTGCGCTGCAAAGCTATTGGCTGGTAATTCACGTATCGATTGCGGTGTTAGCATCCGGGGTGTTCACGATTACCTTCGCGATGGCGGTACTGCAGCTGGTGCAGACCAGGCGCGAGCAGCGCATTCTGAACGGTAAATCGGGCGGATGGGCGTTTATGCGCTTGGTCCCGAGTGCCCAGGCTCTAGAGAATTTTGCGTTCCGCATGAACGCGCTGGCGTTTGTGATGTGGACGTTTACGCTTGCCGCCGGTGCGATTTGGGCGAATCACGCGTGGGGACGCTACTGGGGCTGGGACACCAAAGAGGTGTGGACCTTCGTGATCTGGGTGGTGTATGCGGCGTATCTGCATGCACGCGCCACCCGCGGCTGGGCAGGCCCCCGCTCGGCATGGCTGTCTATTATCGGCTATGCGTGCATTATCTTTAATTTCACGGTTGTGAATATTTTCTTCTCGGGTTTGCATTCATATTCGGGGTTGTAATCTGGGGCGTGAAACCGAGAATGATTTATACATAGGGTATTTCGCCGGTATATGATGCGGCAAAAAGTACTCTGGTGCGTGATTATCATCTCGGGATGTCATTTAGCGGTTCACACGCTTGAAATAGCGGCTCCCGGTAGCTGGCTCTGCATTGTTATATGCCGAGTGGAGAATACCGTGAGTTGAATATGTTTATAACGTGGTATTTCTTGAGAGCAGTTTTATCTGTGTGATTAATGTATTGTGGGCGGTATTAAACACCTACCGGGTGTTTTAGTACCGCCCACAATATTTATAAAAAATCTCTAGTACCCCGTGTCTTAGTTTTTAGAGCCATCTTGCCCGTCAGGATCGTTGCTTTCGCCGTCAGAACGTTCACCCGTGCCGCCGTCCGCAGATCCGGTGCCCGCATCCTTTTCGCGGGAACGGCGCTGACGGTCGGCTTTCGTCTTGAGCCAGCGCAGGTACTCTTCATCATCGTCGGGTGAAGATGTTGCCGGTGGCGGTGTGCCTCGCCGGGAGCCCGTGAACCCGCCGCCCTGCCGCGTTTTAGGGGCTCGCACGGCGCGCGGGCGGCCCAGCAGAAGCCACAGGAGAGGTCCCACGACGGGGAAAAAGATCACCGCAATAATCCACAGCCATTTGGGGAAGGTACGCATCTGATCCTGATGCGTGCGCAGCGCATCCAAGAGAGTATATAGAGTTAGCCCCACCACCAGGGCGAAAGCACCAATAATCATCATGGCTCGAATCATAGTCTCTAGTGTTACACACTCCGAGCATAACCAACAATGAAAACTGTCAAATAATCTGTGACGTTCCCGGCGTGCCGCATCTCGTTTGCTTGGGGGCATATCGCAACCCCGATACACTGGATGTTATGAACTTGTTCAAGTACACACTGCTGCGGCTTGGTCTTGTCGTAGTACTCTTTTACCTTTTTATGCTAATAGATGCGGGTATTTTTATTGCTGGTCCCGCCGCTATTCTATGCGCCTTCGCCCTGGCGTATATTTTCTTCCCCAAACTTCACGCCGCCGCCAGCGCGGATATGCGTAAAATTTTCAAACGCGCCCCCACCATTAAAAACAAAGATGAAGCGGAGAACCGCACGCTCGAAGATCAGCTCGTCGATGAGCATAAGAAGGTTTCGGGCGAAGACTTCTAAGATATTCTCCCATCAGCCCTAAATCTGCCTCCATAGAACAAAGATGCGGCACCCCAGCCCCAAATCCACCCGGCGGTGGCAGGGGCACGGGAAGCCGCATCTTATGTATATCAGGTGGCGAGCAGGTTGTTTTCGATCCGAGCAGGTAGTGTTTTCCTACCCGCTCGACCAAAAACTACCTGCTCGGCAGCTCTTAGTCTTGAGCTGCCTTCTGGTAGATGTCCCAGACGGGGCGGTCGAAGATCGCACCCGAGACGGACGTATTGTTATTGGTTGCGAACGAGGTTACGCTCTGGACCTTACCCAGGCCGGTCGCATTATTGTAGTCGGCAAGCCACGGGCCACCTGAGGATCCGCCCGCGAACTCGCATCCCGAAAGTGTGGGGAAGTAGTAGGGAGTAATGCGGATCGTGTGGGTGTTCCCCCAGCAGGCGTGCATAACCCTACCGGACTCTTTGTTGCCGGGGTATGCGAAGACGGTGCTCTCGAAGATGGGGCTGCGGTCCACATTCAAGCCGTGCCCGCCTACCATATTCACGAGGAGCTGACCCTTCTCGTTGGTGTTGGTCTTGATGAAAGCAACGTCGTGCTTGTAGCTGTCGCCGGTACCGCCTGTGGGCTGGCCGTACTGAACCCAGTCGTTGGCAACACGCAGGTACTGCGCGCTGAAGGTGCCATGCGGGCGCACGCCCCGGTTGTAGCCGGGAACAAACACGATGTTGCGGTGCCAGGTCTTATTCTTACCACCGTGCACGCAGTGACCGGCGGTTACCACGGTACGCTTGGTGGGAGTGTTGATCGCCGCACCGGAGCATACATAGTTTTTACCGTCACTGGCATCGGTGTAGAAAATCTTGCCGTTGGTGTGCGAGAAGTTCGTTACTTTGGATGCACCCTGAAGCTGCACACCATTACGTGCGTCCTTCTGTTCGGGCAGAACGGGGTCTACAGACTCAGCGGTGGTTTCAGGCTCGTCAGCTTCCTGAGTGAGAGTCTGCGGGGTGTATTCCTCACCGGACTCGTTGGTTTCCTCCTGAGAAACGACCTCGGGATTCTGCTCTTCAGCCTCCATCTGAGAGACGGCATTGTTGATCTCCTGCTGGGGATCCTCTACGTTATCTGCAGGAATAGCGTTTTCCATACGCTCGGTCGTCCAGTAGGTAATGACTCGCGGGTCTCCCTCGGGAATAGCCCCCGGGTTCTCGCCTTCCTGACCTGCCACAACCGATGCCTGGGGATCGGCGTTAAGAACGTCGTCGCTGAGAGGTGCTACTGCGGAAGCGGAATCATCGCTTCTCTCAGAGACGGTGTGGGTGTACGATGCGGAGTCGTTAGGGGTAGAAACCGCATTCGCTGGGATAAAACTTGTCGATACAAGCAAAGATGCTGCAAGAAAAAAGGGTGCACGCTGCACGGCACCCTGAAATGAATGGCGCACGAAAGTGTCCTTTCAGGTGGGTAGAGTGGTGATTCAAGAGTCGCTATGTAATTGAGTGAATGATATGTCAACACTTGAAATTACTATTAATGTAAATAAAGATTTTTTCAAATGTCAATATGACATGCAGAAAAGGTATAGATTATGTCATGAAAAACTCACGATGTGGGAACATGTGAGATCCGTCCGCAGCATCCCACATTCCCTGTGGGTATAAAGAGAATCTTTATGTGAATGAAACGTTAGAAAAATTTCTTTATTCGCATAAAGAGCCTTTTTGGCATGGGGGAGATGCTGGTAGGATGGCGGGAATACGCGGTAAAAACAGAGTTCAGGGCGTTTTCGGCAAAGTGGTGCGTATTCTTAATACCCTGTGAAAACCTCAACGGTATTACTCAATAGATTTAATCCATGTAGCCATACTGAAATAGTAACTAAAATACTATAGATTAGTGCCACAATTCCTGCTTGTTTGAGAACAGGTATAAGCGCCGGTCCCTGTTTAAACAAAACCGTTACGCAAGAATGAACAGTCGGCCCCAGAAGAATAAAAGTTACCAAAAACCAGGGATTATGTGGAACCACAAAAGCACCGATGAGAAGTGCTATCAGCATTTCCGCACAATAGGCGATGCGTGCCCGCCAATCCCCAAGCCGCACCGCCAGCGTGAGCTTACCGGATTCACGGTCGGTCGGAATATCACGCACGTTATTTGCCATGAGCAGGGCGCAGGATATGAGTCCGATAGCTATCGCAGACACCCACCCGGTCACCGTCAGCTCATGAGACTGCGTGTAGAGGGTACCTAAGGTGGCGACCAGGCCGAAGTATACAAACACGAAAATATCGCCCAAACCCATGTATCCGTAAGGGCGCTTACCGCCGGTATACCCCCAGGCTGCGAAGACCGCGGAGGCACCAATCGCCAAGAACCACCACTGGTTTGCCAACGCCACCAGAATCAAACCGGAACACATGGCTAGGCCAAAGCACAAAAACGCGGCGTATTTGACAGATTTCGCGCTTGCCGCGCCGGAACCGACGAGGCGCATCGGGCCAACCCTGCCCTCATCGGTGCCTTTGATACCGTCGGAATAATCGTTTGCGTAATTCACCCCGACCTGTAGAAAAAACGCCACCAAAAACGCTAAAAATGCATACCAAGGTTTGAAAGCATCAATCTCGTACGCTGCGGCTGATCCGGCGATGATAGGGGCGATGGCAAGCGGTAAGGTGCGCAGGCGTGCGCCTTCAATCCACTCTGCGGGTGTTGCCACGGTGATCCCTCCGGTAGCGAGCGTGCGAAAACTGATTCTTGGCGGGGTCTTTAGCCCCTCGTATTTGTGTATTCTCTGTACAGCATACTGTATATAGCCCGCAGGTCGGGTTTGCCTGTGCTTGCGGTCGGAAAATCGGCGAATATCCTCAGGTATTTAGGGGTACCCGCCGCACCCAGTTTATCGGTGCAGAACTCACGCAGCATATTGTATGTAGCCCGGGGAGCATCGGAGGCACTCTGCGCCGCAGATACGCCCCGTAGGGTGATCGCGGCAGCCACCGCCGAGCCCCAGCGCGCATCGGGAATGCCCATGACCGCAGCCTCACGCACCGCCGGATGGCTTTCAAGAACGGCGGCAACTGCGCGAGCGGAAACTTTGACCCCTCCGGTAATAATCACATCATCGGAGCGCCCCACAATGTTCAGCATCGGGGCGCCCTCGTCCTCTGGCGCATTCGGGGTAGAGGGTGTGAGCGAACCGTAATCGTCGGTGCGGTACCACCGGCATCCGTCGGCATCAACGAAGAAGTGCGATGCGGTGCGCGCGCTATCGCCCATATACCCGCTGGCAAGGTGCTCACCACCAAGCCAAATGCACCCGATGTTAGAGGGGCCCTCTGCCGAAACGCCGCCCCGCCTGGTATCCGCAGCGTCGCCCGCCACAGAACTGTCTAATAAACCCGCGTCCTCGGGAATCACACGCAGCCGCACCCCGGGCAGTGCGGTCCCCGAATACACGCACCCACCGGCGGTTTCTGCACTGCCATAGGTGGTGACCACGTTCAGCCCAAGCTCGCGCGCCGCCGCCAGTAGGGATGCGCTCGCCGGGGCACCGCCAAGCAGGATGCCGGTGAACTGACCGAGCGCATCGTAAATCTCTGACCCCAGTGCGGGGTTGGCTTCGGCGGCTTCTAGGAGCTTGTGCACCTGCGTGGGCACAAGAGAGACGAATCGGCGGGCGCAGCTGAGCCGTTCGGCGGCGTTCAGAAATACTTCGGGTGTGAAACTAACCCCGTCGGTAACCGATGCGGCAACTACCGGTGTCGTTCCGGCGAGCGCCGACCGGGCGAGAACCTGGGCTCCCGCCACATAGTGCGCGGGCAGGGCGAGAAGCCATTGCGCAGGAACCTCAGAAGTAGCCCTCTGCGGTTTAGCTGAACCGGCCGAAGGGTAGTCCGCAAAAAACCTCTCGGTCGCCCGAGCGGATGCCCGCAACGCCCGTACGCTTAACGCCGTCTGTTTGGGTGCACCCGTGGACCCGGAGGTGCCCACCACGAGCGCAATAGACTCCGGGCTTTCTGTCTGCCCGCGCGGGTCTTGACTATCGTGAGCGCTGTTCGGCAAGTCCCCGGTAAGAGAGCGCTCGAAGGCGCGCAGAATCTCTTGCGGATCGGCGGGTTCATCGGCGCTGAGGATGACCGCGCGCGGATGCAGCGCATCCTTGTGCGGGGCAGGAAGCGGCGCGAGCAAACCGGGGAAAGCACCTGTCATAGCGCCTGCCTCGCCGCTATCCACCCGGGACTCGCGGGGATCGCAGGGTCCCTCCGACACAATAGAACGGTTATTCTGCAACGCGTGAAACCCTAGAAGTAGTAGGGGTAGTTCGACCAGTCGGGGTCACGCTTTTGCAGGAACGCATCGCGCCCCTCGACAGCCTCGTCGGTCATATACGCCATGCGGGTTGCTTCGCCCGCGAAAACCTGCTGCCCGAGCATACCGTCATCGGGCAGGTTGAAGGCGTACTTGAGCATACGGATAGCCTGCGGAGACTGCCGGGCAATATGAGCCGCGTATTCCAGGCCTTTGTTTTCCAGCTCTGCGTGGGGCACCACATCGTTAACGGCACCCATCTTGTACATGCGCCGCGCATCGTACTCTTTGGCGAGGAAGAAGATTTCGCGCGCAAATTTCTGCCCAACCTGCCGCGCCAAAAGCGCCGAACCGTAGCCTGCGTCGAAAGAACCGACAGTCGCATCGGTCTGCTTAAACTTGCCGTACTCTTCGGAAGCAATGGTCAAGTCCGCAACCACGTGCAGGGAATGCCCGCCGCCCGCAGCCCACCCGGAGACCAGAGCGATCACGACCTTGGGCATGGTACGAATCAGGCGCTGCACCTCCAGAATATGCAGCCGCCCGGCACGTGCAGGGTCAATAGATTCGGCGGTGTCGCCGCTGGCGTAGTGGTAGCCGTCGCGCCCGCGGATGCGCTGGTCGCCGCCCGAGCAGAACGCCCACCCGCCATCTTTGGGGGAGGGTCCGTTCCCAGTCAGAAGCACAGTGCCTACATCCGAGGTCATGCGGGCATGATCGAGCGCCCGGTAGAGTTCGTCCACGGTATGCGGGCGAAAGGCGTTACGCACCTCGGGCCGGTTAAAAGCGATGCGCACGGTCGGCAAGTCGCGCAGGATTTCGCCCGTCTCGTCGCGCTGCACCTGACGGTGGTAGGTGATATCGGTAAAATCCTCAAACCCTTCAACGATGCGCCAGTGCTGCGGGTTAAAAATATCGGAAACCTGGGGAGGGAACGTAACAGTCATGCCCCCTATTTTACGCAGTATGAACCCGCCCATGCTCCAGACCCAAGAGGATACTTCCGTCCCCCTTGAGCGATAAGCCACGAAGCAGATGTAAAGCGTACACACATTTCCCCGATAAAACCCGTTGATTCCTTGAAGAAATATTGCAGGCCTAGGCACCATATTCAAGGGTTTTGCCGTGTGTTTACCCGATATCGTGGCAAACACGACGAAACATGTCACGTTCATATTCCTTGCGCATCCACTCCTGCTATAAGATGCTGGAAGAGCCTATTTATGCCCGCCCAGCCACCAAGGACAGAAGAATATGTCAGAGTACACGTCGCGAACTTCTGCAACACCCGATGATTCCCTCATCCACCTTCATGCAATGCGGCATGAACGGTATGCGGCGGCGACCGCGCTTCTAGGGGAGAGCGGATTTGCCACGCGCGTGGGAGGGTTTAACGCTCTGGTGCGTCTTGCCGATGAGTGGCTTGCGGATGATCGAACCCCCGAAGAACAGCGCCTTGCCGAAGCACAGGTTATTATCGATACATTTTGCGCGTGCATCTATGCCCCATTCCTGCCCGCCTCCAGGCATAAAGACTACATGCGGCTCAACCGAGAACCGAAGAAACGCTGGGACTCCCAGAAAAAAGCACGATTCCGCGCCGAACAAGCCGAATTTCGTGCTGAGGCGCGGTTCCGCCAAACCGTTCTCGATACCATTCACCTGCGGGTTATGACCCGCTATGAGGGACCGGGACCGTGGAGCCGCCTCTCCTTCGACTTTTCGGGCAGCGTGTTCTTCTATCCGGTTAGCTTTGGGCGCTCGCAATGGGAAGGACGTCTGAACCTGCGTGGGTGCACCTACTACGCTGAGGCCGATTTTTCGGGTTCCACATACACCTGGTATTTGGATTGCAGCAATTCCGCCTATTACACAGAGGCCGATTTTTCGGGTTCCACATACAATGGAGGGGTTAACGCGAGCTTCTGCAACTACCGCGGGAACGTCGATTTCAGCGATTCCGTGTACCGTGCCAACGCCAGCCTGAGCTACAACGTCTACTGGGGCGAGGCTGCCCTGAACGACAGTATTTATGAGGGGCACGCCGATCTTGCCTGCTGCACCTACGTGGGCCACGCAAGCCTGGGGAACTGCGATTACAGGCGCGGAGCAGACCTATTCTTGAGCACCTACGCGACCTTCGCCGATCTTGACCGGTGCACCTACGGCGGGCGGGCGAACCTGAGCAAGAGCGTCTATTACGGTCGGGCATGGTTCTGGCATTCGACCTATTTGCAGGAGGCCACGTTCGGAGATTCTATCTATAACGATTCCGTCGATTTCTCCGATTCGCATTTTGCCGGTCCCGTCAATCTTGAGGATTCTGCATATCTCGACACCACGAACTTTCAGAACACGATTTTTGAGGAGGACAGCCCCTCTTTCGCCCGGAGCGTGTATGTTCCCGAGAATAACGAGCACACGGGGTACAACTATGGGGTGGTGCGCGTGCTGACGCTGGACGAATTGCAGCATCTCGACCAGCTGCGAGAGCCGCGCTACGAGATTGAGCAAGAACTCTTCAACGTTGATGACGCTACGGATGCGAAAACGTACCGTATCCTGCGTAGAGCCTTGCTGGAGGCGAGCCACCCGATCCAGAAATGGTGCCAGGAACTGATGGCGGGCACGCTCTAAAAGCCGTGTGAATTAGTCCCTAGCCAGAGGCTAGAGCTGAAAATATTAAAAATTTGCCCCGACCCGCGCATTACGGGTCGGGGCAAATCTGTGAGCAGAAGTTCAGGCCTTAGCCAGCCTTGGCGAGCTCTGCAGCCTTATCGAACTCTTGTTCAATTTCTTCGTTCTTCTGGTAGGTAGCCAGAGAGACCACGACGGTCACCAGGAAGGCTAGGAAGAACCCGGGGATCATCTCGTAAACATCGATCGTTTCGGTGAGGTTGAAGACCTGGCGCCAGAAGAAGGTGACGACAGCACCCACGGTCATGCCCGAGACCGCACCCGGTAGGGTGAGCTTGCGCCAGTACAGGGAAAGGATCACGATCGGGCCGAAGGCCGAGCCAAAGCCTGCCCATGCGAACTCCACGAGCGAGAGAATCGAGTTGTTCTTATCGAGTGCCATGAGGGTTGCAATAACCGCCACGATTGCTACGCCCGCACGTCCAAGCCAGAGTGACTGGTT
>ERZ773090.274-NODE-274-length-36221-cov-14.8671_pt1 | contig 36221 bp, 38 predicted proteins | sample MGYA00580579_ERZ773090 | MGnify/ENA primary metagenome ERZ773090 (study PRJEB29015, sample SAMEA2738014) | human oral metagenome | biome: human oral; feature: human-associated habitat; material: dental | place: China | collected 2132 ... | reverse complement strand
TCCGCTGGGGTTCAACTCTCAAACACCTCAACCTGTTGCTACTGCTGCCCCAGCTTCAGCTGGGGTTGAATCCTCGACCACGCCAGTAGACAAGCTGGGGTTCAACTCTGATATCCCTCAGCCACATCTTCCCTCATCGCCTGAACCGGAAAAATCAGCAGAAGTATTGGGGGGCAACCCTCGCATTCCCTCCCTTGCTATGCCGCCGGAGGAGTCAAACCCCAACGTTAATAAAAATAAATCGGAAATACCATGGTATCAACGATTTATCCAGTGGATTAAAGAACACCTAGAAAGACGTAAAACCCCTGCTCAACCCGGCTGGCAGGCAATCCCACCCACAGCCATGCCCCCAACAGCTGGGGTTCAACCGACTGCGGGGATGTCTCCGCTGGGGTTCAACTCTCAAACACCTCAACCTGTTGCTACTGCTGCCCCAGCTTCAGCTGGGGTTGAATCCTCGACCACGCCAGTAGAGCAGTCAGCCCTGAAACCTCATGATAAACTCAGTATCGACAACATTGAAGCTATCCTCACCGAGTATCTGGCTGGGGTTCAACTCTCAAACCCCACTCCACAAACCCGTAACATGGTCATTGGATTGACCTGTGACTTCCTTGGCGTAGAAAAATTTGATCCCAAACTCAATTTTCCTGACAAACCAGACACGAAGAAATACACCACCTACCGTGATCGCCAGACCGCTGCTGCTGCCGCATTACACATTGTAGAAGGTCTAGCAGAAACTGATACCTTCAAAAAATGCTTCCCTGACCCAAAAATCCGTCAAGAAAAACTCGCTGCATTCACACAGCACCTTGACGATTTCAGCCGTGGGGGTTTAACCCGGAAAACCCCACCTCACATCCAACAACGACTAAAAACCATCCAAGAAATCAAAAACCAAACCCGAAACCAACGCCAGAATAATCGTCCTCGTATGGCGAGGGGTCTTATCCAACCTGATAACACCCACCTCATCCGCAACCCACACAACAACCACCCAACACCAGAAACCCAACCCACCACTTCGCAACCAGACTTTATCACCAACCCAAACCCGGAACCAGAACTCTAACCACCACCACAAACCACAAAAACACATTTACATATTTACACTTATACATTTCCATCACCATCATTCACCACCTCAAACACCACAAACCCCAACCAAACACCACAAACCCCAACCAAACACCACAAACCCCAACCAAACACCACAAACCCCAACCAAACACCACAAACCCCAACCAAACACCAACCAAACACCACAAAAAAGTAAACCCAGATATACAAAAAACCATCACCCACCCCCACCCACCAGCCAGCAGGGACCCGGCCCTGAAACCCCTGGAACTCAATCTTCCCACAAAAAATCCCCCCAACATAACCTGGACATGAACTTTTAGCAGCAATTACTAGTGTATCAGGGGGTTCAGAGTCGTTTTCCTGGCCTTACTGGGGTTTATGGACTTCGCGGGTTTGCTCGATATATTGTTTGATAGCTGTGTGGGCGATGGTTTTCATGCTGGTGCGTAATCCTGCTGCAAGTAGTTTGAGTTCGGTGTGGAGGCCGGCATCCATATCAAGAGTGAATTTGACGGTGCTTTTGGTGTCTGGAGTATAGAAATGGTTTTTGACACTCATCTCGTCAGTATTACGTTGTTTGCGAGGCTCCATGGGGTTGGTGTTAGAGATAGCCATGAGATAGTGATCCTTTCAAAAATGAATTAATTAATTTTTATCGGTGACATTAAGTGCTGCGAAGATATCGCGAGCGACTTGATCGTAGCCAAACAAGTCAGTGGGTTTCGTGCGGTAGGAATTAGAGATTGATTCCCGAAGTGGGATACCTGTTGGGCAGTCGATGCTGACGTTTTCAAAAGTGGGGGTGTTTTGTTTTTGTAATGCCATGGTGACAGCCTTGCCCGCATTAGTGTGAGGGCGTACTTGAGTAAGAAGAACAGCGTAGGGTTTACCAAGGTTTTCTAGTGTGTAGACAGCATCCCAAACTCGTGTGATATCAGCGCTTCGAAGCCCAGCTGGAACAATAACAAAGTCAGCTACATTAATTGCAGCATCAATAGCATCACTGTCACCAGGTGGAGTGTCAATAACGAGGACATCAGTGGGGTTGATGGTATGTGCTTGCCGACGAAGTTGCTTCGGCACACTTAGGGTGACATCAAAATCAAGGGGATCGTGGTCTTCTGCGGCACTTTGAGCCCAATCTACTGCTGATGCTTGACGATCTAAGTCGATGACATGGGTGGGGTTCCCCATCCGCGCATATGCCGTTGCAAGATAGATAGTTGTGGTGGTTTTTCCTACTCCACCTTTAAGATTAACGATACTGATAATCATTATCAGTCTCCGTTCATGAAGTGTTTGGTGTGCAATTAATACACTCCTCATTATAATAACTTTACATTTTAAAGTAAAACCGGTTTTACTTTTCTACTTTTCATTTAATTAAATGAAAGGTTTGAACTCTATGTTTTGTGGATTAATTACATTCTATATGTAAAACTGTAAATAGTGAAGCACGTGTATCACTTCAATCACATGCAGCAAGTGAAGCACGTGTATCACTTCAATCACATGCAGCAAGTGAAGCACGTGTATCACTTCAATCACATGCAGCAAGTGAAGCACGTGTATCACTTCAATCACATGCAGCAAGTGAAGCACGTGTATCACTTCAATCACATGCAGCAAGTGAAGCACGTGTATCACTTCAATCACATGCTATGCTCGATTGTATGAGGATTGCTTTTGTGCATACGAAAGGTGGTGTGGGAAAAACGACAAGTGCTCTCATGTTGGCTTTAGCTGCTGTATATGACAAGCAACCTGTTGTTGTTTATGATGCTGATTGGCAACATTCAGCACGGCGATGGGCGGATGTTGCTAATCAGCGCGGCATTGACTTAGGATTTGACGTTATCCCCATTAATAGCAATGGTTTACGCCAACTTCCGCCTAATTCTCATCTGGAGATTATTGACACTCCGCCAGGGCAGGCACAGGAAATTCAGGCAGCGATCGATGTTGCTGACTTGATTATTGTTCCCACCGGTGCGTCCCCTATGGATTTAGATCGAGTGTGGCCGACATTGAAAACTATGTCTGGGCGAAAAGTAGGAGTGCTTTTAACTGGGGTGACACTGCGTCACGTGTTGTATCAGGAAACACGAGCACTTTTTGAAAATCAACAGATACCTACTTTTTATCATACGGTGCCGCAGCGAGAAGCTATTAAAGCGGCGTTTGGTACTGCCCCAACGGATTTGCAGGGATACGAAAAAATTTATCAAGAGATTATGGAAATAGAGGAGTTATAACTGATGGCACCAACGAAGAAGACGAGGAACAATCGGCTTGCTGATACGTTGCGGGAGCAAGCGATTGTAGAGCAAGAATCTCCCCCCACGCCTGTTGCGGATATTCTTTCTCGCCCTGTTAGTGATGAGCGTCGAACGACTGTGTATTTATCAGAAGATCTCCGACGAAAGTTGAAGATGAAAGCTGCTGAGCATGGCACAACTATTTCCGATATCACTGCCCGTGCTTTACAGAATTATCTGGCTACTGGGGTATAGCTTTCACGCTTTTTAATTGTTATTTTCTATGATGAATTCTCCTAATGTGTTTGGTGGTGGTTGTTGAAGGCTACTGTGGCTCAGGTTATGTTGGGGGGATTTTTTGTGGGAAGATTGAGTTCCAGGGGTTTCAGGGCCGGGTCCCTGCTGGCTGGTGGGTGGGGGTGGGTGATGGTTTTTTGTATATCTGGGTTTACTTTTTTGCGGTGTTTGGTTGGGGTTTTTGGTGTTTGATGTGGTGAATGATGGTGATGGAAATGTATAAGTGTAAATATGTAAATGTGTTTTTGTGGTTTGTGGTGGTGGTTAGAGTTCTGGTTCCGGGTTTGGGTTGGTGATAAAGTCTGGTTGCGAAGTGGTGGGTTGGGTTTCTGGTGTTGGGTGGTTGTTGTGTGGGTTGCGGATGAGGTGGGTGTTATCAGGTTGGATAAGACCCCTCGCCATACGAGGACGGTTCCGTTGTGTAGGTGGCGTAAGTTGTGTGTTTTTATCCAGCAGTTTGCCTAGCTGGTGGTGGTTATTGGGAACATCATTGCCTAGAATTGTGTGAGCATTGTTGTAGAGGTTTCCGAATAGTTCATAGGTGTAATCATTGACAAGACTCTGCTCCAGCGCAGAACCAATTGCTTTTTCGTATTGATCGCGCCAATCATCACGGACGGTTTCGGTGAAATAATCCTTACGAATATTCTCTAGTGCTTGATGTACATCATCACTGGTGGTGATGATGTGTTCCTGGTCACCGGTACGGGAACGGATTGTTACTTCTGCTGCAATGTTGTTATCAAGTAGTGCTTTGATGGTGGAAGGCATGCCTTGAATCGCATTGGAATGCGTTGCTTCGCTGGTCCATCGAGGATATTCCGCAGTTTCGTGTGCCTTTATATACCGGGTCACGATGCCTAGTCGAGAGGCTGCATCTGGTACTGCTAAAGCAATAAAGTTGGTTTGGTAGCCGGCATCTTGGAACCTTTTTGCTTCTTGGCTGATAACCTCAGGTTGTGCAAAGGTATTTTCAACGATGACATGGAAGCGCTGTTGGCGAGCCTCGTCGATGAGGGTTTTCATCCAAAAACCCACTGGGTTGTTAGACAATACATCCATGCGGAACGGATCGACGCTACAGATCTTATCCATGTCGGGGTGAAGCATCCGCAGTTCATCGGAATCGGCAAGCACAACGCTCCTCAGGTGTTCTTCGACTGAACTGATGGTGTTACTTTTTCCAGATCCTGGTTGTCCACCAATGAAGACAGCAACTGGTTGGTCTTGGGGCTGCACCTGCCCTGCTATCTGTTGAAAATATTCGTCAATGATGGATTGTTGAGTTTCAGGTGGGACAGGGAAATCGGCAGCGTTAAGTCGCGCCATTATGAGCTCCGTGCTGCTTTGAGTGCATTGAGCTCTTGTGTAGCTAATCGTGCGACCTTTTCTAGGTCTTCTGAGGTAGCGTTGCGTAAGTCGAAGATGAGACCTTTAAGTGCTGCGTGTTTGGCACCCCACCATTCTTTTTCTCCCTCTGTTTCTGCGGCAATAGATTGGTGTACGCAGTAAGCGGTGAGTGCGTATATTGCGTCGCGCATGACGTCTTGTTCAACAGAGGTGTCGGGGATGTGTTTTTCTTGTGCTTTACTCATCATGAAGAACTCCTTGACTGAGGTTTGGTTTTCGCCCAGTGTTATTATACCTAGGCTCGGGTGTTTATGGACGATATCACTGCTTGAACTTTGCAGGGTTACTGGCTGGCAGCCAGTTTTGTGAGAGGAGTTGAACCCCAGCGGGTATGCAGCATATCTTTTAATATATCAGGGGGTTTTAGGGTTGAGTTCTCACTCCCAGATTGGGAGTTGGTTTGTGGTTGTTGTGGGTGGGGTGTCGTAGTGGTTTTTGAGTTGTTGGTAGGTGTGGGGGTTGTAGCCTTGGGTGAGGAGGAGGTGGCGGAGTGCTTGGGAGCGTTGGGCGCGGTTTTTTGAGTTGACTGTGAGTTGGGGTCCGCGGTTGCGGCCGACGGTGACTGCGTGTTGGAGGTTGTGTTGTTGGGTGCTGATGGTGACGTGGTTGGGGTGGACTTTGACGCAGAGGGGTTCGTCGCATTTGTGTTCGATGATGGCGTTGGGTGGGATGGGGATGTTTTCTAGGAGAATGGCGAAGCGGTGGGCGGTGAAGGTTTTTTGTTTTCCGTTGATGTGGATGCTGACTCGTCCGTAGCCGTCGGGGGTGGAGATGCCGCCGGTATAGAACCAGCAGTTGGGGGTTTTGATGATTTTTTTGTAGAAGTTGTGGCGTTGTTTGTTGGTGATGGTGGGTTGAACTTTGGCTAGTTCTAGGCCGGGTATTTCTAGACCGAGTTGGTTGGTGTGGGGCATGGGATAGTGGAGTGGGGTTTTAGGGCTGAACTTCAGCTTTGTAGTTTTTGATGAGTTGTGTGACTTTGGTGGGGGTGATGTCGAAGTATTGGGCTATTTGTGTGGTGGTTTTGCCGAGTGTTTTGAGTGTGTGGCAGTGGTGTCCGAGTTGGAGTGTGGCTTGGTGGATGGTGTTTTGTTCTTTGAGTCCTTGGGTGATGGTGGTTTCGATTGTGGTGATGGTGTCGAGTTCGGCTTGGAGTTTTTGGCGGGCTTTTTTGCGTGCGGTGAGGTGGGGTGTGGTGGAGGTTTTTTTCTGTGTCATCTCCATAATTATTTCTTTCTTCGGATGGCTGGGAATTTTAGAGTTGAACCCCAGCATGAGCTTAAACCCTACACAACTTCTTTTGTTGGTTTGTGGTTGTTTCTTTGTTATTAATGTAGCTCTTTTTGTTTTTTGATGGAGGTTTTTCTTCATTCACACCATTGGCACTACTAGTGAATTGGCTATTTTGTGATTTGTATCACTGTTTGGGGTGGGGTGTGTTGGGTTTGGTTGGGGAGGGGGTTATTGTTGGTGGTGTGGTGATGTCGCTTCGGGTTGTGCATGCTGGTTATGGTTATCGGTATTTGTTGCGGTCTGTTGCGGTGAATGATGTGGATCCTGGGGGTCGGGGTGTGGGGTTGGTGGATTATTATCAGGCGAAGGGGACTCCGTGTGGTCGGTGGGTTGGTGCGGGTTTGTCTGGGTTGGGTTCTTCTCGGGTGGTTTGTGGTTCGGAGGTGTTGGGGGAGCAGATGAGTGCGCTTTTTGGTGAGGGGTATCATCCGGATGTGGATGAGTTGGTGATGGGTGGAAAGGCACGGTTGGGGGAATGTCAGTTGGGTCGGGCGTTTCCGGTTTTTACGGGTGGGATTGAGGTGTTAGAGGCGATTGCCGTTGAGGAGAGGAAGTTGCGGGGGTTGGTGGGACATCGGTTGAGTGAGGGGGAGCGTAATGAGGTGGCGGTTCGGGTGGCGCGGCCGTTTTTTGTGCGGGAGTATGGTGATAAAGAGGTGCAGGATAGGCGGGTGTTGGCGTGGATAAATGAGGTGAAAAATGGTGTTGGGCAGGCGGTGAGTGGGTTTGATTTGACGTTTTCTCCGGTGAAAAGTGTATCTGTTGTATGGGGATTGGCGGATAAGGAGTTGGCGGGGAAGATTGCGAGGTTGCATCATGAAGCGGTGGATGAGGTGTTGGGGTGGGCGGAGGAGAATTGTGTGTTTACGAGGCGGGGTGTGGGTGGTATTGAGAAGATTCGGACGCGGGGTTTGATAGGGGCTCGGTTTACGCATTTTGATACTCGTGATGGTGATCCTGATTTGCATGATCATGTGTTGGTGTCGAATAAGGTGCAGGGGGTTGATGGGGTGTGGCGGTCGGTGGATAGTCGTAGTTTGCATCGGAGTGCGCAGGCGTTGAGTGCTAGGTATAACTTGGTGTTGCAGGATAAGTTGTCGCGGGTGTTGGGTTTTGATTTTACGGAGCGGCCGCGGGGGGATGGGAAGCAGTCGGTGTGGGAGATTAAGGGGGTTTCTGATGCGATGATTGAGGCGTTTTCGTCGCGGCGGGCGCAGGCGAAGCCGGTGCTTGAGGGGTTGGTGGATGAGTGGGTGAGAAAGCATGGCGTGTCGCCGTCGCGGCGGCGGTTGTATCAGTTGTGGCAGGAAGCTATTTTGCAGACTCGGAAGGTGAAGGGGGAGGCAGCAAGTTTGGATGAGTTGCGGGAGAATTGGGCGGCGTTGTGTGCTGGGATGATCGGGGAGGAGGATCAACGAATGTTGTTGCAGGTGCTGGATAACTGTGGTGGTGGGGTGCATGATGCACCATTGTTTGATTATGGGATGCATGCTGACCAGGTGATTGAGGATGCGATGGCGCAGGTGATATCACGGCGGGCGGTGTTTTGTCGGTCGCATGTGGAGGTGGCTGTTAATCAGGTGTTGCGGGGGTTTCGGTTTGTAAGTGATGTGGAGCGGGATAAGGTGCAGCAGCAGGTGATGGATCAGGTGATGGTGCGAAAAGCAGTGGTGATGAATCCATGTGAGGGATTGGTGTTGCCGGATGCATTGGTTCGGCATGATGGGCGGGCGCTTGATTTTGATGAGTTGCAGGTGCGGTACACTACGAGGGAGCAGTTGGGGCAGGAATATGATGTGGTCCATGCAATGGATGAATATGCTGGCTTGGGAGTGGGTGCTCGGGATGTGGCGAGGGCGCTTAAGGCTTTTGCTCGTGAAAAGGGATTTGCGTTGAATGCGGGGCAGTCAGCCATGGTGGAGCAGGTGTTGATGGATGATGCTAGGTTGAGTGTTGCGGTGGGTCCGGCGGGGACGGGGAAGACGACGTCGATGGAGTTGGTGGCCAGGGTGTGGGAGAAAAAGGGTGGGAAGGTGATGGGGTTTGCACCATCAGCGGCGGCGGCGAAGGTGTTAGAAAAGGATATGGGGGTTGGGTGTCATACAGTGGATTGGTTGGTGTTTTTATGGCAGAAGGGTGTGAGTGAAGGGCTGGGTTCGGCGGAGATTCTTGCTGATCCACGGATTGGGTTATCGGCAGGGGATTTACTGATTGTGGATGAAGCCGGTATGGTTTCAACATCAAAGATGCATACGGTGATGGAGATTGCTAGGGCGGCGGGGGCGAAAGTGTTGATGGTGGGGGATCCTGCGCAGTTGGATGCGGTGGATACGGGTGGGTTGTTTAAGACGTTGACGAAAAATGAGAAGGTTGTGATGCTAGATGAGGTGATGCGGCAGGTTATGCGGAATGATGTGGGGGAGGTTGTGCGTGATGAGGAGCAGGCGGCAGCATCAATGGCGTTGCGGCGTGGGGTTGTTGGGGAAGACTTAGATGATGCGGTGGGGGTGTATGCAGCACGGGGTTGGATTACTGGTGGGGGTAGGAAAAAGATGTTGGAAGAGATTGTGTCTGGGTATTTATCGGATGTTCGGGCTGGGAAATCGTCGCTTGCGATGGCAGCAACGAATGAGGATGTGCGGTGGCTGAATGAGCAGATTCAGAAGGCGCGGATTGGTGATGGGGAGGTAAGCCATGAGGTGGTAATCCAGCTTGCTGATGGGTTGGTAGCAGGTGTGGGGGATGAGGTTGTTGCCAGGAAAAATGATTATATTACCCAGATCAGTGGGGTGAAAAAGCGGGTGTATAACGGGCAGAAATTTGTTGTGACGCGCGTGGAAAAGGGAGTGGGGATGTGGGTTCGTGATGTGGTGTCGAAAGAGATGATGTGGTTACCAGTAGAGTATGCGGGGGAGAAAATCCAGGTGGCGTATGCGTCTACCTTGCATAGGGCGCAGGGGGCGACGGTGGATACGGCGCATGCTTTGATTACGCCGATGGTGGATAAGAATGCTGCGTATGTGGCGATAACCAGGGGGAAGTGGGTTAATAAGATGTATGCTGTAACGGATCAGGTGTTGGATATAGGGGCAGAAGATGCGCATATGCATATGGCTGGGGATGATATGGCGAAGACTCCGGAAGAGATTATTAAAAATGTCTTTCTGCGGGATTTATCGCAGGTATCAGCTTTGGATGAGATGGATGTTTTGGAGCAGGAGTCGAATTCGTACCGGCGGGTGCGGGGGCTATATGTGGAGGGGGTGGCTCAGGCAACGCGGGTGTTTGCTGACTATGTGGTAGATGAGGTGTTAGGGGTGGAAGAGGATGAGTTTGAGGGGCGGGATGCGGTTATGAATGCGGTTATTTATGCAGCGAATCGAGGGTTGGATGTGCGTGATGTGGTCGATCTAGTCAGCGGTGTGTCGTATGGTGGGGTAAAAAGTTACGGTAGGTTAGTGGCATCGCGGGTGCGGGCGTGGGTTGATGATGTGGTCGATAAAGAAGAGTTTGCTGATAAGGTGGCGGCTGGGCATGCTGCGGGGGTGTCGGTCATTGTTCCGCCGCCGCCGTCATGGAAGGGAGAGGATCAGCAGTTACGGTCGTGGTTGGTGGCAACCCGGGAGCAGTTGCACGTGGGGGAGGCAGCATTTCATGATATGGTTGCTGCTTCCCAGCAAAAGTTGGGGGATGAGGAGGTTGTGAAGAATCAGGTTCTTCATGGGGTTCAGGCTGCGGGTATTGATGCTGGTGGTCGGCGGTTTACGGGGGTGGAGTTTGTGGATTGTGACCTGACAGGTGCTGATTTCACCAGGGCAGTATTTGATAATGTGAAGTTTACTGGATGCACGTTAACCGGTACACAATTTAATAGTGCACAATTGGATAAGGTGCGGTTTGTGCAGTGTTTTGCGGATCAGGCTGATTTTCATGATGCGACAAGCAGCGATGCGCAAGGAGTGATGTTTGTGGTGTCGCGGTTGAAACATGCAAGCTTCCGGGGAGTGAAGTTTATGGCGTGTGTGATGCGGGAATGTATGGTGCAATCTGCTAATTTTTTGGGGGCGGTGTTTAAATATAGTACGTGGCGGCATAGTGATATGACGGATACGAAGTGGGATCATACACCTCAGTTAGGGGTACGGCCGCAAGTGTCAGAGATTACTGGTGAGGTGGGTAACCCATTAGTTGAGGTGCAGAATCAGCAGTCATCACCTGGTTTGTTTAGGCAAGGCTGGGGGTCTCCATCGCATGATGTACAGCATGAACAAACGCCACATGGTCATGAGTTGCTGGGGTTTGATTTTGAAATCTCTTGATGTGTCTGGTGACGGGTGGGTAAGTGGTTGTGGCTCAGGTTATGTTGGGGGGATTTTTTGTGGTGAGATTGAGTTCCAGGGCCGGGTCCTTACTGGCTGGTGGGTGGGGTGGGTGATGGTTTTTTGTATATCTGGGTTTACTTTTTTGCGGTGTTTGGTTGGGGTTTTTGGTGTTTGATGTGGTGAATGATGGTGATGGAAATGTATAAGTGTAAATATGTAAATGTGTTTTTGTGGTTTGTGGTGGTGGTTAGAGTTCTGGTTCCGGGTTTGGGTTGGTGATAAAGTCTGGTTGCGAAGTGGTGGGTTGGGTTTCTGGTGTTGGGTGGTTGTTGTGTGGGTTGCGGATGAGGTGGGTGTTATCAGGCTGGATAAGACCCCTCGCCATACGAGGACGGTTTCGTGTACGTGGTGTTGGTTGTTGCGTGTCCTCGTTGATTATGGACAGTGGGGACTGCGGGGATTGAGGGGTAGCATCCAGCGGAGTAGTGATATCCATATACAAAGCCTGCATCGGCCATGGGTCAAGCCCATGATCTGTAATGGTCATCTCGGAAATAGCCACGAAATCACGGTATCCATCTTCAATTTTAGAAATATCAAGGTCAATACCATGGTCATATGCCAGTCTGCTCATAGCAATCCGGGTGGCACGACCGTTACCTTCCCGAAATGGGTGGATAAGATTAAGTTTGGCGTGTATGTCTCCGAGTTTTGCAGCATTAATATAGTGCTTCAGGTCATCGGCTTCAATGTCATCATTATCCCAGTCGAATTCTGCAATATCAGTGTTAACTTCCTCCAGCATGGGAATGATATCGTTCGGGCCGGCAAAGGTTGTCTCTCCTTTAAACATCCACACGTTTCGTGGCTGCCCAGCCCAGTCATAGCAATCTTGGAAAAGATACTGATGCACAGCAAAAAGTTCCTCCCCAACATTCCCAGTAGTCAGTCCTGTACGAGGTTGAAGATCAGCGTTGCGCGCTGCGACGAAGCCACGTTCCATTTTGTGCCATTTCGCAGCCTTGGTGATACCAAGTTTATTGCGTAAAACTCCGGTGGGGTAGAGATAGGCTTCCCACCGGTCGTTTTCTTGTTTCCAGTCGTCGTACTCACTCATGAATGACTCGTGGTATCTGGTGGGGTGACCCCATAGCGCTGGAGGATCTCATCCCGGATTTCATCTGAGGTTTTCTCTCCCAAGATAATTCGGATGACATCGTCAATATTCTGGTCGGTTAGCTCATACCCCTCAAGACGGGAATTGGCGACAACATTGTCCAAGTGTTTTCGTTGTTCTGGTGTGAGCGGCGCGTTTTCACGGGTGTACATAATGATCTACCTCATTACTTATCAAGAGGAATAAAACTAACTTTACCTCTTCAAGTATGGCATATTCCTAGCTATTACACAAGGTATTTAACGGTAACCCGGGTTTACATTTTTACATTATTTTACTTAATACTATGAATATTATCCTTATATGCATTGATTTTATATCTCCCTGAAGCGTTGGACCATAAAAACGGATTTACGGTCCAACACTTCAGAGGATGGGCTATCTTCAATAACTTCAGAGAGCTTGAGATTTAAACCTCAACCAGCAGCGCCATCATTTCTTCAAGAGTGAAAAGCCGACCCCCAGCATCAGAAGGCAGAGTTTCGAACCCCAGTATCTGCCGGCATTGTTCCAATAACGTATTATAGGCTGGAGCCATACGATGTAATGGTTCGAACATGCCATCAGCAGGTAATAACTCATCCCACCCATACTTCATAATCAACCACATAGCATAAGACATCATCTGTGGCTCCGCAGCAAGGTGATAGCCACGAAACGTTAACAGGTCTTTCACTTTATCAGGTACGGTGTTTCCAGATTTCTCTACAGCGGCTATGCTGCGGTAGAAACGCCGAAACATCATTAATGTGTCAGTGACAGTCATTGCATCCTGCGGCGCAAAATCTGGTCGGGTAGGGGCAAGCGCAACAGGATACTCAGCAGCAAACCCTTCACGGAAGATCAGCATCTGCTCGGTAAGAAGGTCCTCGGTATGAAAAACGTCCGCAAGCTCTGGGTGCAACCGTACCAATGCTAGCTGCACGTTTGTCACCATTTCTAAGAGTTTACGGGTCGAAATATCAATTCGATCAGGCATACCCAAATGTGAGTTAAACTCCGAAATGTTTTGTGCTGCGATAAATTCCTCTATAACCTGCTTGACTAATTCATTGACGTTAATGCCCATTTTCTGGGCATGCTCTGCTACTGCTGTTTGCAATTGGGCATCAAGATGTACGCTAATTTCTGTCTCCACAATCATTTCTCCCTTCGGCTAGCTGGGAATTTTAGAGTTGAACCTCAGCAACCTCAGCTTGTAAATCAGGGTGTTGAACCTGCAAGGACGTATGCACATCCAACTGGGGTTGGGGTTGCTGGACCATGTTGTCATATTGCTGTTGATGAGCAAGAGATGGCGATTCTGGACTAAGTCCGACAGAATTAATATAAGCATTAATCATGTCATCAGGAGCCCCCACAGCCATCAAATCTTCGGCTTTTTCATACGGCGAGAGCATTGTATTTTTAGTGAGATAACGACCTTGGTCAGGGTACTCATTATTTAAAGATGCCTCTAATTGATGAAAATGTCCTGGTTGCAGATTATCCGGGTTAGTGTTCATCACATGATTAAAGACCGTGTTATGTCCCAAATCAGATGGAGTGCTACTGGGGGTAAACTGGTCGATGTCATGCAGATGATCCATAACATGAGCAGATTCCACCATTCCCCGTCGTAGGTATTCATCTTGGATAAACTGTTGCTGATTATGATTGGCATCTAATGCTGCACGAGCAGTTTCTACTGCCAACCGTCCTAACGAATACCGAGATAATAATCTCGGCCCCGGCGGAACAACCCGCGGTGGAAACTGCCGAGGCTGAATAACCGTCGTGTTATGAGTAACAAACTTCTTAATAACCTGCGTTAGCCGCAGTGCATGCCGGGCATCTATCGTCGTGTGATTCTTAGGGCTCAATATTCTTCCTACCTCCTACCAAGCATCCTTATTTGATGAATCAGTTTCTGATTCTAAATTCGGCAGCGGAAGAGCATCCGCAAACGTATCACTTGTTTCATCTAAGATGCCCCCAGGTCGCATCAAACGATCCATATGATAATCAGCATACGTTCGCAAAAACGTCTCTACATACGTACTAGGCTCTGTGCGCCGCAGTAACTCATAGCGCTGCCATAACTCATGAATACGCAATAACACCTGCTCATGGTTATACCATTGATCCGACCAGTTCACACGAGTCAATGCAGCCTCTGTATTACCATACGCAGGTGCCAAAAACTCAAGGAAAAAATCATACTCATCAAAAAACTGCGGTGTCGGTGGTGGGGCACCGAATAATTCCTCCTCAAGCTGCTGATATGCCTTATCGGCCACTGCATCAAGCGCCTTGGTAAAATCATCACGATTAGCCAACCCATCAGCATAATCAAGAATACGGTCATTAAGATGCGTTTCTACCTGAGAACGAAGCGCATCAAAAAGCGCCTGATGCACAGACGACTCTAGAGGATGCATAGCCATACAATCATCATCCTTTCACCAATTAAAACGTCAGAAGGTTATTGTTCCTTCGGCAATAACGCTGTAATGTCCTTATCCCAATCATGACGTTTCCAGAAAGGAATTGCCTTTAACGCCATCGGGGAACGCTTTGAAATAAACGCTAATACCCGCCCCTCACCTAATGAAGCCAATTCTGATTGAATAAGAATCTTTTTTTCCTTCTTCGACGAACTCACCGATCGTGTCCCCTCACTATGGGAAACAGATTGCTCCCATTCCTCATAATCACCAACAAGCTTTTCCAACCGCTCTAGCATGTCATTATCACGAACCCCACCGCCATACACGACAACTGCTGCTGCGGACCACAATAATTCCATGCCTTCTTTACCCCAGACCCCCACACCCTGGTTATACGACTGCAAAATCGTCATAAGAATAATCGACCGCGATCCATAATGAGAATACAACCGAGGAAGATCCGGCCACTTCACCACATTAGCAGCCTCATCTAATGCACACACCATCGGCACCGGCAATCGGTTACCATTTTCCAAACCGTATCGTTCAGCCGCTTTGGTAATAGCAGCAATCAATGCCGTCGTTAATGCAGCAGCATTACTTGCACCATCTTGACTAAGCACATACATAGTATCTGATTTCTGCCGAACAAACTCATCAGGATGAAACTCCCGTACCTTCGGATTCGGAGTCACCCACGCAGGAATAGAAATACTCGCCAAAAACGCCAACATAGCCTTGGCCATGGAAAACACACTCGACCGGGTCTTATCCGTAATGTTATATAACGCCATCAACGAATCAGCAAAAGGCGATAAATCAATAACATCCTCCCACTCTTGACTACTTTCATCATGAGGATCAGGGAATCGAGAAAAATGCTTTTTCGGCCGTGATACCTTCAGCTTTTTATGCTTCGTTAAAATAGTAATCGGGGTTTTATTCTTATCATTACCAGCCCACTTCACGCACTCTGTAATGGGTAATCCATCTAAAGCCGCAGCCATAAACCACAGCTGCAACAATTCCGTCCCACTATTGACAAAGTATGCATTATCCCCCGAACTTGCATCCGCCCCCAACGCCGCAGTCCTAAAAATATCCGCCAACGCTTTTGCTTCCTCATCCATCTTATACGGATCGCGCATCAACGCAGATAACGGATTATAAAACCACCGAGGCTGATCATAATTTGTCGCAATATCCTGCGGATCAAACACCCACACCTGACCCCGCGCCTCAGTGATCGCCGATGTCTCATACACAATATCCGGCTTATTCGAACTCGTTAACACATTACCAGGAGCATCCACAATCGCCGGAATCACATAACTGGTTGTCTTCCCCATCCGTGGGCCACACACGATCAACCACAATGCCTCCCAGTCCGCGTACACCTTCCTATCCCCCCTCGACTTTTTCTTCGACACCGCAGGTAACGCCGCACGAGTAATAGGCTCTCCAATCACCAACCCAGGATGTTTTTCTGCCAAATCTTTATCCGGCATCCACTTCAACGCTTTTCTTTCCGCTTCACTCCGAGACAACGAATCAAAATCCGCCTGCGGCGCTAAATACTTCTGCATCTTATCCACTCGAATAGCTTTCCCCTTCGGTTTCCGCAGAAAAAACAGCACTCCACCAGCAATCACGAGTCCCAGAAGTAGAAAAAACACAACTCCCGACAACAGTGTCCACTGTGCTTTGCCAAACACTGTGAGAATGAAATTCTCAAGCGGATTTTTCCGCACTGACTGCGGTTCGCCGGTAATCCAGACAGACACCCACATACTCACAGATATCAACACTGACAACCCCACTGTCAGCCCGAAACCCCATAAACCCAACAGTAATTTTGTCTCCATTTTGGCGCTACCAGCATCACGCGCCCCATTCCGCCCAGACATACTATCGCTTACCTCCATACTTCGTTTACCTAAACAATAAATAATAGAGATAAAAAATTCTAGAGTTTCCTCCCCCATTTATGTACTGGCTGAGGGTTCGGTTTTGGAATCTCTTGATGTGTCTGGTGGTGATTGTGGCTAAAGTTATATTGGGGGGATTTTTTGTGGGAAGATTGATTTCCAGGGTTGGGTGATGGGTTTTTGTATATCTGGGTTTACTTTTTTGCGGTGTTTGGTTGGGGTTTTTGGTGTTTGATGTGGTGAATGATGGTGATGGAAATGTAGAAGTGTAAATATGTAAATGTGTTTTTGTGGTATGGGGGTTGATTACTACATTCAGCCATAGTGATTTCATTGCTAGCGTACTAGGAAGACTTTGAAGATGCTGCTTTATTGGCAATACTTTCACATATGAGTCGTGCTGCTTCGGTGTGTCCATATCCATGTTTTTCAAGATAATTTAGATACTTGGTCGCTACTGATTTCTCCCCGTAGGATACGATAGCCGTTTTGTTGATCTTCATCGGTGAGATAATAGCCACCCATATTCATTGATGCTTCTACCGCAGCGATTTTTTGCTCAATAGTTCGAGTATCTTTTATGATTTTCCTTTGAGTGTGCATGATGATCTACCTTATTATTTATTAGGGGAAATAAAACTAACTATCTCTTCAAGTATGGCATATTCCTAACTGCCACACAAGACATTTAACGGTAAACCGGGTTTACATTTCTACATTATTTTACTCAATACTATGAATATTGCCCTTATATGCATTGGTTTTATATCTCCCTGAAGCGTTGGACCATAAAAACGGATTTACGGTTCAACACTTCAGGGGATGGGCTATCTCCAATAATTTCAGAGAGCTTGAGAGTTGAACCTCAGCCAGCCAGCTCCCTTTTTCACGACGTAAACCGTTCATATCCTGCATCACCAATAATTTCCGCACCTGTGACAGCAATACTTGGTACCCATTGATTCCTCTCTGTACCTGTTCCTGGCATAAACTCCGCGGCCACCATCACCCACATTCCATCAGATACCCTCGCAAGAATCCCCTTCGGATCATGCAACCGCACCTGATACATACGGGCATCTGCGGCACAACAAATAATTACCACCCGAGATAACACCCGCATGTCATCACGTGTACTCACCTGCCCCTTCACCATAAACTTCTGCCCCCGCAACCGTAAATCTTCTGGAACACCAGATCTAGCAATAACCTCCCGTATCCGCAGCTGCGGTATAGTCGTAGGATCAAGCGGCGGCCACGACGATGGATCACCACTCCCCCTAGCAACCACCTGATTCGCCCGCTCAATAACCCGAGGATCAAGCAAAGCCGAACCCCCACTCATCCCCATCGCTAAAATAAAACTACCTATAAAAACCACATGCACCCAGCTGGGGTTCAATTCTAAAACCGCCTGCTGAGCATGACACTCACACTCATCTACAACACGGAAAGTAACCATACACCGAGCTACAGCCACACCAATAAGAAGAATCCCAGCGCCCACCAACACCACCGGCCACGTAGTCACCCACGTGACACTTATACCCGTGACACCAACATACACCATGCTTATACCAACAAGCACCAACATCACACTCAGACACCGGTTAGCCATGCTATCACCACCACCCCAACATACCTGCAATAACAAAAGTACTCATCACACTCATACCAAACCCAGTCAAAGCAAGAAACCGCGTTGCTGAAGAACCCAGTACCCCCTCCATCATCACCCCCAGCTTCACATCCAAAATCGGACCCAACGTCATAAACATCACCATCCCCGCTGGATGAACCCCCACAAACGATGCAGCCACAAAACTATCCCCATAAGAACACAAGGAATATACCATTGCCAACACCCCCATCACAATAACCGCAAGCACCAGATAATCCCCCAACTTCATCACCACAGATGACGGAATCACACTACTTGTCACACTGGCAAAAAACGCCCCTAACACCAAAAACCCCAAAGCCTCACCCACATCATGATGCATAACAACCACCGCTTGCCGCCACCGCACCCCCACCTCCCGCGCCGGTACAGAAGAACCAACTACCCCAGAATCCCCCACAAAAGAAGCATCCTGAATCATACACGAAGAAAAGGCCTTCTCACCCCACCACGTAATACATAATCCCACACCTATCACCGCCACCACACTTGCAATCATTCGAATCAATGCCCACGACCAACCACCAAATGCCGTCATAGTTGCAACCATCACCAACGGATTCAGCGACGGAGCCGCAAGCATCATCGTCACAGCAACAGCCGGTGGCACACCTGATCCCATCATTCGTTTCGCCACCGACACCGACGAACACTCACACGTCGGCAGAATCAACCCACACCCAGCGGCCACAACAACAGCACAATACTTATTCTTCGGTAACCATCGCGCCCACACATAAGATGGAATAAAAACCGCCACCATAGCTGATATAACCCCACCCACAAGAACAAACGGAACAGCCTGCAACACAAGCGCTACAAAACTATTCACCCCCACCACAACCCGAGGATACTCAGATAACATACCCCTCCATACTGCGTTTACTTAAACAATAAAACGGTCGAGATAAAAAGTCTAGAATCTCCCCCATTCATCAAACACCACTGTTGTCCAACTCACTGAACATAATGATAAACTTATTTATGGTGTTCTAAACACCTCCTGCGTCGTGACAAAGTCCACGTTCAGCAGGGGTGCCTTCGTCATGGTTGACGCAGGGCCCACGACTATGGAGGATTCCAAATGAAAAAATTCAATTGGAAACACCTGGGTGAAAACATCACTGCCGCCACCAAACTGGTGACGGCAGTAACAAAATTCATCCATACTCTAGCTGAATTATTCACCTAGCTAGAGCCGGGACGCTTATCCCAGAGCCAATCCAGTAGTATCTAACCCATCCTACCGGGTGGCTCCTTTTTACACCCCAAGTATAACCTGGTTAAGGTTCACCCTCAAGCTAGTTAGCTAGTTGTCAATTGGCTGGGCTCATGAGCTGGACAGTAGCACTACCGGTATATCAGGGGAACCCAAAGAAGCTATTTACTATTCAAATAATCCAAAGAAGCCACCTTCCACACACCTGCTTCTTTCACCAAATGAGCATCAATATCATTCGTATGAATAGGAGTCTCATCCCCATTTTTATGCCGCACAACCGTTCTAGCTGTCACAGGAATCACCACCGACACCGCATCCTCCGGAATATCACTATCCCCACGTATCGTCACAAAAACCATAATACGATCCCCCGCCTGCTGCCACTGATACCACTTTTTCGTCCGAACTGGCTCATGATTCGACTCCGCCGCATCACGAAGCTGTCCACTTAACCGATCCTTTTCCACCCGCAACCGATCATCAGAAGTCTCCCCCATCGCAGGAGAATACGACAACATCGACGTTACAACCGCAATCGCTGCATTCTGCGCATCCTGCTTTACCGGATCCACACTATCAACCTCTGGATCACCCACCCCCACAAACCCATCCACCGCAGGCCGCGTCACTGACCACACAATCACCCCCACACTCACCACCGCAACCACCAGACACACACCCATAACAACCTTCCACCACCGAGTAAGAAAATCCATAATACTCACCGCACCTTCTTCTCATACTTCTTCGCCTGCGCCGGAATCTTCTTCACATAATCCTGTGTCTCACCATTCAACGGCACCCCACCAGCACTCTGAACAGCATAAGGCCCAGCATTATACGCAGCCAACATCAACTCCGTATCATCACCATGCACACTCCCATTCGCCTTCCACTGCTTCACCTTCTGCGCAGCATCACACAAATACCTGCCTGAAGCCATCAACGCATCCGGAATGCTCCGCGGATCACCGCTACCAGGCGGACCAATTACCTCACCAGTATTCTTATCCACCTCAGCACCCGACGTAGCCCACGTATCCGGCATAAACTGCGCAGGACCCTGCGCCCCTACATTACTTACCGCCCCAATCGTAAACCCAGACTCCGCCCAAATAAGCGCCGCCTGAATCGGAGCCGTCAACTCCTCACACTGCGCCGCCGACTTCTCAATCCACTTCACATACTCCGGCGGAATATCGTCACTGTTACCTAACTTCTCCTCACCCACCGGCTTACCACTATGCAAGCACTCGACACTTGCTTCCTCCACAAACACATCCGTTGTCTCCCCCTTCAACACATACTTTTCATCTGGCTTCGGTAACCCACTCGGCTTCGTTGTCACATGCACATGATCAAAATGATTCAGCCTATAAGAACCCTGATCCTTCATCTTATTCGGCTGCCCCTCAAACGGCCGATACGTCTGCCGCCAAATCGTGTACTCCACCCCAAAACTCGCAGCATTCGCCTCCACATACGCCAATACATCATTACCCAACTGCTCCCCCTCCCCATTCTGCCAACCAGGAATCATAATATCCACAGCCAACCCTTTACCATGGTCATCATTACTATTACGCCACCCACCAATCGTCTGAATCTGCGGAAACTTATGCGCCACCGCCCGCGCCACTAGTACCGCATTCTTCTGCAAATGCTCCTCACTGACCACGGCCTTCTGCGGGCCTAACTCCACATCCCGCTTCTGCTCATGTGACCCTGTACTTGTCTTAATCACCGATGATGCAATCACCCCAGCAAACGCCTCCCTCCCCGCATCCGTAGGATGCACCCCATCATGAGAAATATACTCCGGATGCTCAGCAACCACCTCAGCCCAATCCGCAACCCCTACCTTCGTATCATTCTTCTTCACCAACGCATTCACCTCACCAGCAGCAGACACATTCCGACCCCCCACCGTCATCAACACATACCGCCGCGCCTTCCCAGAATTCAACGTCGCATCAATATCAGCCTGCGTAAACGGCCCATTCGTACCCAACGCCATCACAATCACATCATACTTCTTCTGCAAACCCCGCAACTGCTCCAACCCCCACGAATACTGCTGAGACTCTTTCGCAATCACATCCACCCCCGGAAGCTGCTTCTCAATCATATCCTGCGCACCAACAGTAATCGAATCACCAATCACCGCTACATGCGCCCCCACCTCCTCCTTTTGGCGCGACTCTTTACTCCGCCGCCGCGAATCCTCCCTAGCCTTATTAAACACCCCCTGCACCTCACCAGGATTAACCGCCTTCTCCAAAAAAGGCTGCGGATTCACATCATGCCCACCCGTTAACCGACCTTCCGGCCACACCTCAAAATGCACATGCGATCCCCGCACATCCTGCGGTATCACCGCACCGTTATACCCCTCCTTCGCAATCACTTGACCAGCTTTCACCTTCTGTCCTACCTGCACCAACACTCCTTCCGGAAACATATGCCCATACACCGTCGAATACTTCTTTCCATCCCACACATGGTCAAGAATAATCCACTGCCCAAAACCATCCGCGGGGCCCGCAGCCACCACCTCACCATCTGAAAACGCATGAATCTCCGTCCCCAACCCCGAAGCAATATCAAACCCCTGATGATTCGGACGATCTGGTGTCCGCCACCCTGACTTCACCTTATCCAGCGCATCCATCTCCGGCAAACTAAACTTCCCCGCCGGCACCTCATAATCTTTAATCGGCCCTGTCCCTGCCTTCGCCCCCACCGGTTGACACTCATTCATCTGCTCCCCCTCGCCATCCTCATCCAGCACCACCACAAGAATCACCACAGCAAGAAGACAACCCACAATAAGACCCAAAATCGTTTTCATAACACTACTACTTCACACCACGAGAAACACCATCATGCACCACAACTGCCTCCCCCTCATGGAGATAACCTGACTCTCTCACTGTCACATGTACATGATCACAATGATTCAATGTCGAAGACCCCTGATCCGGCATCTTACTCGGCTGTCTACCAAACGGCCGATACATCTGCTGCCAAATCATGTACTCCACCCCAAACTCCACGGCATTTGCTTCTATATACGCCACCACATCATTGCCTAACTTCTTCCCCTCCCCAGTCTCCCAACCAGGAATCATAATATCAATAGCCAACCCTTTGCCATGGTCATTATCTTCATCCCGATATCCACCAATCTCTTTAATTGCAGGAAACCGATATGCCACTGCCCGCGCTACTTTAATCGTCCCACGCTGCAATTCCGCCTCACTTAACACTGCTTTCTGCGGACTTAACTCCACACCTTGTTCCTCAATAACCACCCTCGACGAGGCCACACCCCCGACAAACTGCGGTTGAGAAACAGCACACCCACTCATCACCATGACACAAAGTAGTAAAAACCCAGAACACACCCTACGCATCACTGCTTTTCTCCTCAACCCCACCAGAAGACTCCTGAAAGAAGTCATCAAATCGCTTATTCGTATCATGCAGCCGATACGCTACTTCCGTCGGCGTTAACACCGTCCGCACCGGAATACCCGGAGTACCATCCTTCGCCGTTTTAATCATAAAACACCCAACTCCGCGTGAGGAGTTGTCTTTTTGTCCCCGTGATCGTTTCGGGTTTGCACCTGCGGCCCAAGAAGTAATGAGTGTTTGCTCTGCTGGGGAAAATTGTACGTGGTCGTTCAGTTTCACAAGCTCGTCTTTGTCTAGGCCGCCTACAATAAGCATGCCGGCGCGAGCAATAAATCCTTTTGCGATTTTCTGGTCTTTTTCGCTAGCTAGTGCTTCCAAATCTTTCATGGTGTGAGTAATCATATTCAGTGATGTCCCAACTGTTCGATTAAGTCGGGTTAAAGCGTCGATTTTTTGCACCATTTGTGGTGCCGCACCCATGACTTGCCACATCTCGTCAAGCGTGACGGAGAAGTATTTCTGTTTTTCCAATCCTGCATCAGCTAAAATATGTGACGCTTGGATAGCACCAAATGCATTTGACCAGCAGCTCATCATGACTGCTGCTTTCATTTCAGCGTTATTCCCATCAATGGCAGATACATCAATGCATACTGCTGAGGAATCTACACTAATAGGTTCTGTGGTTTGGCCGGAGAATATCTTGCCAGTTGCGCCGTCTAATAGCGCATTCAACGACAATAACAACGGCTTCGTCTGCTGATCCCACGCCTCATCAGACTCCGCACGAGCCTTCTGCCGCAACCTAGGCGAACCCCGCTCTAAATACTCAATCAAATCCTGCAAAATCGGCGGATTATCCCAATCAATATTCTCCTGCGAATAAATCTCCCCCAACGCAATCGACACCACCATCGCCTCCCAATCCAACAACGGCTCCTGCCTAGATAAACTAAGTAGTGTGGAAACCATTGTGACTTGGCGTTCTTGGATTTGTGATTTTGCATGTTCTACGAGGCGTTCTAGCTCTGTAATCCGCTCGGTTATTTGATACGACTCACTCTGCTTCTTCAAAAGCAATAACGCATCAATTTTCTGCTCAAGAATCCCCTTCTGTTCCTCCAACAACACCCGCTGACCCTGAGCATCAGCAATAATATTGCGCTTTTCCTTCTTAGCAATCGAATCAATAATACCCACACACCGGTCGTACTCCGCCTGCGCCGCCGCCACCTCATTCCGAAGCGGCGTCAACCGCTGATCCAATTCATGAGTTTTCTTCAACAACTCATCAAATTCCAGCTCACCCAACCCAGCCATACCATGATTCCTGGTCCTATCATGTTCTTGCTGCGCGGCTATAACCTTCCGCTCCGCCTTGATAAGCGTTACTTGCGCCGCCTGGTAAAGTTCATTTTCTTGCAGCCGTTGCTGCAACAAGGTTGAATCCCCCTCACCCATCGAAGATGATTTCGCAATCTGCGCCACCACCTCCTTTAACTCCCCCTGCACCTGCTGCAACTGCTGCTCCACATCACCATCACTATCAACAAACTCCGCCACCGCATCAGCAGTCGCCGCAAGCACCGCAACATCTTCACGCAACCTCATAATCTCCGCCTCCAACGTCGGAATCGCCCGACCCAACGCCCCCACATCAAGCGGATTTAATCGGGAATCACCACCACCAAGGGAGATAACTTGGCCGCCTACCTGATGAACAAATCCCACGTATTCACCTTTAATATCACCAGCGATAATAGGGATATGCCCTTGAGCAACATCCCCCATCAGCATTTTCCGTACTAGAGTGGATTTTCCCTTCGCAGGTACACTCATTAAAAAGAACGACGGATTATCAATGATTCCTTCTCGAAACCATGCTAGGGGATCACAGCAGATTTCTGCACCTGTAATCACGTGTTGACCAATGGGAGTACCAATTGCAGGAGCTGGTGCCCCCACCACATTCGGATTAAACCCCCCACCCAAATTCGTCGTCGTTTGGTATCGTTGCCCACCAGATACCACCATCGCCTGACCCGACAACCTCCCCACAAACCCCCTCGCACCAGCCGTCGAAAACCCCCGCTCGCCCACCACCGGTACCTGATTACCCACCTGCTTCGCTAACCTCTCCACCTGCGCCGCATGCTTCTTATTCAGCTTCAACCACTTCGCATATTTCCTCCCCACCGCCGAAAACCGCGACGGCACCTCCCGATCACCACGAGTAATCTCATCATGCAACACCGCACAATCAACATCCACAACCCGAGATATCACCAAACTCCTAACTCCTCTTACTTCTTCACCATCTTTGACACCAACGACGTCACCCGAGATGTCTGCCACCCATACACCGGAATACCCGCTGCTAACAACACACCCAAATACTGCCTCCCATACAACCGTGACAACCGCAACCGTGATCTAACAGAAATCCGAGCAATCATCTCCGCAGCAAACCCCTCCAACCCCACATCAGATTCTGCTGACAAAACTATAATGCCCGAACGACGAAACCGATCCGCCTCCGGATACTGCACCCGATACAAACTATCCGTCGGCCGCACCACCTCCACCACATACATCGACTCCCCTACCCCCAACGAAGCAGAAACCACCAACCTCCGTATCTCCTCCAACGCCGCCAACCCAGCAGCATCATGCGCATTCACCTCAAACACCACCCGCGCCACCCCATCACACACAATCGACCGAGGCCCCTCCACCAACTCATCCGCAAACGGCGGAAATACCACCTTCGAGGACGGCGCCCACACAGAACTCGCATACCCCGCCACATCATCCACCGACTGCACATGCCACATAATCTCCACCTCATCAGGCGAATAACACAACACCGACAACCGCTTCGCCACCAACGTCAAAAACTCATCCCGCGACAAACCCGACATATCAAACGTCACCATAAACCGAGGAACCCCACCATCAACACCCGCCACCGTCATCACCGTAGCCACAACAACCCTCTCCACCGAAGAAATATGCACCAACCACTGATCCACCTCCTCCCGCGTCGTATCCTCATCCCCCCTCACCACTACAGTCGCTTGATGAAACACCGACTGCATCATCACCCCCACCCTATACCCACCAATATCAACAACCTCCACCAACTCCACCCCCCGCAACACCGGCACCTGCACATCCTTACTCCGCCGACCCACCGACTTCTTCCACAACACCCTCAACTCACCAACTTCCCCATCAACCTACGAATCCAACCACGACGGCGTAGAAGCCTTCACCCAAGGAACCTGACCAAAACCACACGCCACCTGAAACGCCGCATCCTGCTGACGCTTCATCAACTCCAACCGAATCGATGACCCCGCCGCCAACTGCTCCACATCATGCACCACCCGCGACATATCATCCCCCTCAGCAAGCGTCGCCGTCACAAACAACGAATACCTCCCCAACTGCGAACCCTTCGCCTGCGCCCGCCTGGCAGCCTCCGTATGCTCAAGACGCATCTCCGCCGCAGCAGAACGCACCTTCTTCGACGAATTCGCCGCATTCAACGCATCCAAATGCTCCTTCTCCACCAACCGCGCCGACACCCCCGCAGCATACGGCTGATAACACAACGCCACCCTTTTACGCGCCACCCGCTGATGCGGGGCACATAATCCATGGAGCACCATATCATCAAATGTTGAGCGGGGAGCCTCACGCATTTCCCAGGTCACCGATCGACATCCATCATGGAAATAAAACCGAGGAAACACACACGCCACCCCCGGACCCGCATCCTCCCATGAAAGTCCATGCTCCTCACCTGATAACAACAACTGCTCAAAATCCACCTCCGCCGCCGGATTAAAAAACGAATGCACCCGAGCCACCGCCCGCTCATACGACATCGGCTTCACCACCATCGACGACCACCCCGCCATCTCACACCAACTCGGCACCCTAGTTGCCAACTGCCCCAAAAACTCATTATCCTTCATCACACCCGAACTCACCTTCACCGTAATAGCAATATGCCCATCCACCTCAGGCTTCCCTGTTGAAATCGCCGACGCAGCCTCAAACAACACCTGCCTAGCAATCTCCGGGGCATCATCACGCACAATTGAACGTACCTCGTCGGCTACTAACATGCCTGAGCCTGGCCTGGTGGAAACAACAGTTACTACCTGTTCAATATCCCCAGATAATGATAGATTCGCTAAAAAGTCACACCACCCCGATGTCTGCACATTCCGCTCCGCCTGCGTCACCTTCACCTGACCCGTGAACTCCACATCCAACAACACCGTCGCCTCCTTCTGCGGCCTATCCAAAACCACCGCAAACTCCCGACCCAACACATCCCGTCCCCGCAGTAACTGCGTCCTAGCCAACAACCCCGGCAACCGCCGCTGACCACCCGGAACCCGCGAAAACTCACCCGACACATACAACTCCCCACCCACCAACGACCGCCGAAAAGACTGCCACACAATCACCGCATACTGCGCAACAGAACGATTATTCCACCGCATCGAAATCACCACAGCAAACCCCACTGCTGGCACCACCACCACATACGCAACCAGCCCCAACCCCCCAACAAGCTGCAACACCAACGCAAAAATAAACCCCAAAAACACCACCATCGACGCCCGCGCCGAAAACCCCCCAATACCCGTCCGCCGCGCCGGCAACCCCAACGCATACTGAATCGGCTTATCCCAATCCACCTCAGACACAACCACTCAACACCTTTCCCAACAACAACCTTTAATAACAAAACCACACATCACCGAGCAATCTGCCCCGGACCGCCCATCGCATTCTCCATCATCGACTCATACGCCCGCACAGCACCACCACCCATCCGCGCACCGGACGACGCCCCCCGAGCAGCAAACGACGCAGCCCTACCAAACCGCGACTGCCGAGGCATATTAATAACAACAGGCGGCGGCGCCCCATGACCCCCACCAGCAGCACCAGCAGGCGCAGCACCCGAAGAAGACCCACCATCACCAGCAGCCACCGGCGGTGCCCCATGACCCCCACCAGCAGCACCAGCAGGCGCAGCACCCGAAGAAGACCCACCACCGTGGCTACTAAACACACCCCCCGGTGGCGCACCAGCCCCAGCCGGCGACCCCGAAGACTGACCCCCACCACCAGCCTGCTGCTGTCCCTGCGAACCACCAGAACGAGCACCCGACAACGCACCTGTTACCCCACCCATCGCAGCACCCGTAATCGCCCCCGTCGCAGACACCGCCGCCGATAACGCCATCCCCCCAGAACCACCACCAGCCTGGGCAACCGCCGGCACAATCATCCGCACAAGAGAAGGAGCCAAAAAGCCCACCATCGCAATCATCATCGCATTAAACAACGCCTTCTTACCATCATCCCCAATCGGAGCCGACGTATTCCAAATCACCACCACATAAATCAACGCACACGCCGGCTTATACGCCAAGGCCGCAATAATATAACCCACCAAATGCCGTAGTCCATTACGCCCCGTCTCACTAAACGACGCAGCAGCAAAAAGCGGCGTTAGCCCCAGCACAATCGGCAACACCAAATCCCGAATCACCAACGCCACAACCTGCATCACCGACCCACACAAACACACCAAAGCCAACGCCAACATAATCACCGGCCCGAACTTCGTCTCCTGCAACGTCCCAATCTGAATAATCGCCTTTGTATCCTTCGACCCAAACTCATCCATAATCGCCTTGGCTAACGCATCAGATCCCCGCAAAGCACTTATCGTGCCCGCGGGCACGACAATCGAAAACATCAACCACTTCCCCACCCCCTCACCAATCTCTTCTAGGCCACCCATCACACCCGACTGCCTCGCCATCGCCATACGAATCCCCCCAATAATCAACGACGCAATCATCAAAAACCCCGTCACAAAATACACAATATTCTGCACCCACCGGGCATTATCCTTCATCTGCGTCGGCGACAACACCTCAATATCCATCCAAAACGTCATCGCAACCTGCAACGCCTCCCCATTCCCCTCCATCACAGCCTTCGTAAACTTCCCAACCGGATCCCCCCAAAACTCACTTTCCTTCCGATTCACGTAAACTCCCACAGCTTCAAAAATGGAAACTACACTACACCTCATTCCGTCTCCGGATTTAAGATCTTTACCTTCAGTCTCAAGTTGTCGCCGTTTTTCTTCAAAAAGATCCAAATGCTGACTTTTCACGTCCTGAATTGCGCCGTCTACACCTTTTTCATCCGCTAACTGATGAAAAATTCGATCTAAAGCAGGAAGCTTACGTTCTTTAGCTAAAGCTTCGAATACGTACTGATCAGTCGTCCTGCTACGGCATTCATCACTTGCTTGTTGCCGCGCGCTGCGCGGATCTTCTTCTCCAGAAGCAAACGGGGTAGAAGAAAATGCAAAGAAAACTACACACAGAAAGAATATTAATTTCTTCATGAATAACTAATCTCCGCAAAATCCTCTTTTTTCAATCCTGAGTACTTCGATTCCTGATACGCCTGATTATCAGCCGCTCCACTCAAATTTGCTTGCCAATCTCCATCCTTCCATACCATTGGAATTCGAGTAATAAGTTGCATGTCTTGCGCATAACAAATTGTTTCTACCACAATAATATTTTCTGAGCATTGGACAACTTTAAAACCATTAGGGGAAGGAAGGATCTTAGGACGATAATTAGCCATGAAAGCTTCATCTTCAAATAAGTCTTCCTGGGCCTTCGCTGAAGACTTCCATAGAGTTTTCGTTAGCTCTACGCCAATTTCATCTTCTTGTGGACGTCCGTAGTATGTCATATTAATGGTGGCAAGGATTGCTCCTTGCGGGGAATGTGCATAGCCGCGGGGAACGCCTCGCTCCATCTTCGTGGGACCAGCTTGCTCGTTCACAACCAAATACCGGGCGTTCACGTACTGCTGCTGAGTTTTCCCCTCCAAGGTGATCTTATCCGGGGTTTTACATCCCTCAAATCCGTCTTTCAACCCACTCTTCTTCGGCAAATCCCCATCATGATTAATAGGAGTCCACACCGGCCGCTGTTGGAACATATCAGGAGAATACTGGCCTGGAGTTTTATGTCCCGAATCATCAATTCGACCGGATTTATCTGGCCATGTGCGTTGAGTATTGCCAATTAAAGCTCCAGGGAAATTGTAATTCGGATCTTTCTTGAGTTTTTCAATATGCTCATGATACTCATGGTTTTTTTGTTTTTGTTCCACGAAGGAGTCTTCATCAGTCGCCGCTGAAGAAGATGTATTCTCCGCAGCCGTATTCTCACTGGGAGCATCCCCCCTCGTCACCACATACACCGCAATAACAGCGATGATAATAGTGGCTGCAACCACACCGATGATAAGTGGCTTCTTGCTGATTCCCATAATAAAATCACCTATTTTCCTCTTTATAATGGGATGAATTCTTTGTTGAGTTGGTCTGCTGTTATTTCTACTAAATCCGGCGCAGCATCCTGCGTCGGATTCACCACACGCCAATCCCCACTGGAATGCGACACCTGCACCGGGTAAGCAGTGATTGCACCATCCGGTTGCTTCACAGCAATAAGAATGACCGCTTTATCCGGCGTGTACTCCGTAAACTTAAAACCAGCAAAAAGCGGCGGATGAGTCACCCTCCCATCCACCGTCACCAACGCCCGCGCTTGCACCCACTGATCCCTACCAGGTCCAGGTTCTAGCAGGTGATTAGCAACCTCCGGAAAAGCCTTATCATCAGCACCAGCCATCCACACCTGCGCCGTAATCGCAGCCAACAACGCCCCCTGCGGAGTCGCAGAAAACCCATGCGGCACCGGAGAAGACTGAAACGGCCCATCAACAGTATTTTTCGGCTGATTCAACCCAGCCGGCCCAATTGACCACGACAAATTCTCAGGAACCGTAGTAGTTGACACCACCTGCGGTTGATTTTGATCCGTACCAGCAGGATCATCCCCACACGCAGACAAAACACCCATCACAACACCGCTTACCACCACAAAACCCACTAACCAACATGCCTTACTCACCATCATCACCTCGCTATTGCATACCCCAGCTGACCAGCCACCCCAATCAACATCGCAGCCACCCCAATCCGCAACAACACCATATGCGGAGCCGTCGCCGAAATAGCCTCCCCACGCTCCTTATCCAACGCCAACGCCGCCCCAAACATAATCAACGCCACAATACACACCGCCAACCCAATCCACGTCAACCACCCCAACCACTGCACAATATCCACCTTCAACCCCTGCAAATACCCACTACCATTCCACGGCGCATCCGGATGCTTCGTAGCAGGAATCTCCAACGGACGTGCCCCCGATGTCTGCGCCGCAGCCATATCAACCTCCACCTATCACAACTACCAATACTGAAACCTACGAAATCAACGCACTCACCAACGTCACCGCCGTACTAATCACCACCGTCCCCAACCCAATCCGCAAGAAATTCGCCGTTGCTTCCTCACTCGACCCCTCACGACGCGACAAAACAAGCCCAATACCAGCAACAATAACCCCCACAACCGCAAAGAAAATACCAAAATACTGCACCCACGACAAAAACGTATTCATCTTCCCCGCCAACCCCGGAGGAGCCTGCGGCTGAATCCCCTGACCCGGAATATCCGCCTGCGCCATCACCAAAACAACCCCCACCTTATCCACAAAAGCATTCATCAATTTACTCCTCTCCTTCCTTATTTTCCTTGTTAGAACTAAACCCCAGCTCACTAGGGACATCTACCATAAAATCATCACCAAGAACAGCCGCTACAATCTCCTCCCCCAACCGCGCAACCGACACCGGTACCCGCTCAATCATAGACACCTTCCGCCCCCGCCTCGTGGTATCCACCACATCACCCGGCAGCCACATAGCTAACTTATCCACCTCCACCAACCGCAGGTCAGAAAGATACTCCAATTCCCACACTGTTGTCAGAGGACGTAACACATCAATTTTATTTTTCACCAAATTTGGGTACTTACCAGGGGTTTCCGCCACCACCACAACACCTATCACATCCACAGTTTCTACTTGCTGCTGGCCTTGCAGGAGAACCTGGTGTGCTTTTTCCAGTGATGGCACACTAGCTTTCGCCACGACCACGCACACCCGATTTTCTTCATGCACCGGCCAACTATGCCCCGCATCCCCAGCAGGGGCTAATAAGGTAGCCAGCGTGGTTGTTCCCGCACCACCGTGCGCACCAACAAACCACCATAGCGGAGCAAACGTGGATGTATCATCCGCTATCACCTCACTATCCCACAACCGATTGGCCGCTTTATCCAACAAGAAATCTTCATTTAGCGCAATCACCCGCGGCAACACCCGATCAGACACGACCTACTCACTACCCTCAGACTCATCAGATGCCACCGCAGCAGCAGAAGTAGTCTTCCCAGTAGTAGTGGCAGCAGAAGAGGTTTTACCAACAGTTTTCTTCCCAGACGCACTCTTAGCAGCAGTGGTAGTAGTGGTGGCACCAAACCCATCCACCGCCTTCTTCGACGCAGCATCATCATAATCCTGCCTTGCCGCCTCAGTCTTCGAAGCCGCCGACACCAACTTCGCCGGCGCCTCATCACCAAGCGCATCAGCTGCTAACGCGGACAAATACTTCGTCGTCGCAGACTTCGGCGACTGCCCATCCTTCGTCGTAGGGTTGGAATACGCCCCATCACCAATAGTCTCACCAACCGCAGCTTCCACAGCCACCTCAGCGATTTCAGTATCCTCCATACCCGATGCTTTAGCTTCATCCACAACCCGCATCGCACCCGTCGATGCAGTCTCCGGAGTAAACAAATCAGTGGATGCCTCAATAAGCTTTTCCGCAACCACTAAACCAGCAGCTTCCGGGCCAAGTGCTGACGCAGCAGCAATCTGGGCGATATTCGATGGGGTAATCACTTTCTTCGCCACCGTCACACCAGCAGCCAGAGCCATACCCCCTAACTGAGCCCCAGCAGCAACTAACCGGCGATCCACCTCTGACTGATCCACCTTGGTTTCCGCATTCGCCGTGATCCGACCGATCAACGTATCATCCACGCTTTTTGCCCGCTTAAAAGTAAACCCATTCGTCCCAAAATCCACATCCTCAGCTAATGACTCCACCCCAGCCAACGCCACCGCCGGACCCAACGTTTGCGCCACATAATTCATCGACTGCTCCGGGTTATGAGCAAAATCAGCATGCTCCTGGGAATGCTTCACCAACCGGGCTAATGGGGCACCCTTTTTCACCCCACACCTGGTATCACCATCCACACACCAACTCATCGTCCGATCATTCAACGTCCCATAATCCGACGGCTTCTTTTCCTCAGCAACCGTAGCCACCCCAGAACCCTTTGTCGTTGGTGAATCAATCTCCACCTGATCGACATTCTTCCCACTCGTCCCAGGAGCTTTACCAGCCTTCTTCGACCCTGATGCAATCGTTGGTTGATCTTCAGAACGAGTCGGGTCAGCAAACGTTGCCACACCAGCCACATGATCGGCATCAATCACCCCCTTACCAGCACCAATATCCCGAGCAATCTCACTAACAACAGCGGCACCCTCATTCTCCCCGACAAGGGATACTTTCGTATCAGGGCATTTCTCATGAATCTGCTTCAACACCCCATTAACCTGTTCTTTATTGTCACCAACAGTCTCACGCCACGATGGATTTCCTTCTTTATGCACACCCGGAATAAACGACCCCGTCTGCTGCTGAGAAGCCAAATTCACGTATGTCCGCCCTACTTTACCTGGACTCTTCTTCGATGCTCCCATAGAAGCCTGCGTCGAAGGTACGACCGGTGAAGCCGTCGTCACAGATGCTACAACTGGTTTCACACCCGCAGATTGCAAGGCAGCCGCAGGCTTCGTCACCGGCGCAGCTGACTGCTTCCCCGCATCACCTGCTTTCTCCTTCTTCTCTAAATCCTGTTTCAACTGATCCCGCCAATCCCCACCAGTAGTAGGAACAGGCTCCGGCTTCGTCGCCGTTATCGTCGCAGTCTCCGTCGATGGCGCCATCGGATCAGTACTTCTCTGAGTAAAACCACCGGACTTATCCACATCCTGGCCATCATTTGCATCACGCACAACCGGACCCACCACACCCCCTAAAAACCCAGTATCAGCACCCGAATCATCAAACGAATCCGCAGCAGAATTCACCACCACAAACTGCATCTTCGGACACTGACCATCAAGCCCACCCACTGATGAGGGCACCGCCGATGCTGTCCCGGTAGTCTGCGCTAATACCTGCGGCGGAGAAAGCAAACAGCCAACCGCGATAGCAGCAACCACCATCTGGGCACATGTTATCCGTCTCATCACAACCAACCCTTCAATCCACTCAACAACAAATCCACCACAAAGCCATGACCAATCATGATGCCCCATCCCCCTCATCATTAGTTTTATCTTTATTCTCTTGTGCATTTTTATTATCATCAATCGCAGTGATCTTATACTCACCATCTATCTTCTTCGTATGAACCTTCTGCAAAAACACCAGTTCATCCCCACTTTTCTGCTTCACCGTCGTCGCAGCATCCACCACACCCCCATCATCACTCACCCCCACAATCTTGACGCAAAACTCTGCCCCCTTCATCTCCGCCGCAACCGTCGCCCAATCCACCTGCGCCAAATAACTCTCAGGATCAAGCGTTTTCAACACAGCTTCATTATTGGCATCAAAATACGCTTTCTGATACGCCACAACAACACCCCGCGGCGACTTTAACGACGCAGCCGGCTGATCCACACACCTATCCACCGGCTTCACCGACGACGAAGCCACCGGCTCCGGCGCACTCGATACCGCCGGCACCGGAGCAGCCGTTGTCTGCCGAGATGGAGACATCAACGACAGTATTGCACTCGTTGCCAATATTGTCGTCGCAAACACCGCAACAACAACCAAAACAGCAGTCCTCGACGGCATAGCAGCCGCTATCACCTGCCCCACACCTGATGTCGATGAAGAAGCAGACACCGCCTTCGCGTCTTTTCTGCTTCCACGACGGGTTTTCTTGTGTTTGAGATCATCAGCAGGCTCACACACCTCAGCAGCATCCGCTGCCTCCCTTTGCTCATGAATAAACTCAATCCATGATATGGCCATGATATTTCACCTCAATCCCCACACAGAAGAAAACCCACACATATCAACAAACTTTTACACGTTCACCTGCGGCAACGCTACATTCGGCACACCAGGAATAGACGACCCCGGCGGCACAGGAGCAGGCGGTAAGTTTGGTACCTGCGACTGCATCGACAACGCAGCCTGAGAACTCAACGCCTGTGCATCCGGCATACTTGGTGGCACATACCCCTGATTCTTCGCCTGCTGCGAATTTGGCATCGAATCACCAGGCTTTTCACCAGCAAGTGGTTCCGCACCATTGGCAACACGTGCCTGTGATTCCAAATCCCATGTAGTATTTGCCACCGTACGATCCAATGCAGCACGACCACCAGGAACAGCCGTCGCACCCAATTGCGCACCAGCTAATGCACCAGCAGGCGCAGCTGCCACCGCACCAGCACCAGCACCAGACAAACCACCAACAACCGCACCAGCAGCAGGCCCCATAGCCCAACACCCAGCAGCAACCGGCGCAAGCGGCGGAGCTACCGGCACAGCAGCAGTTGTTGACGCACAGATTACTGTTGATGCACCAGCACCAGCAGCAACACCGGCTGCCCCGCCTACCGCAGCACCAGCAGCAGCGCCAATGACGGTGCCAGCTACCGCACCACCAGCAGCAGCACCCTTCGCCATATTGATGGTTTCACGGTCTTCGGCAGCAACATTACGTTCAAAAGTATTTGCCACATTCACAGGGTTTAACACTCTCGATCCACCTGCGGTTGCTAAAGCTAATCCAGGCGAGGTTTCGTATTTAACCACCTTGATAATGTTCTGCTGCACAACCACTTTCTTTACCACTGGCTGCACCGCAGCCTGCTGTGCCCCTGGAATAAACGCAACTGCCTGAGGTTGCACTGGTGCAACCTGCTGAACCGGCGCTGCCTGAGCATACACTTCCGGTTCAGCAGCTGGAGCTTCTGGCTTTTCCGTACCAGGCTGCGATGCAACCTTAGGAACCGCACTTGCATATGACGACGCAGAAACCGCAGCAGTTGCCGCCGTAGCAAAAGCCACCGCCGACTTCAAAATACGCCTCTGACGAGCACTTAACCTGCGGTGCTTACCCATAACAACATCTCCTCACACTTGCAAACAACACACTTATGACAAAGCACAAAATATCTACTTGCTAATCATTATTGCCTACCCCCAGGACACCGTAAAGTATCCCATAAAAACCCAAGAAAAAAATACACGCAAACACAAGGCTTACGTCACGGTAAATTTAGTTAAAATTAATATAAAACACAGTAAAAGACCAGAATTGCCGCCACACTAACGCTAAAATAGTCCCCCAAAACTATCATCAAACAGCAAAAATACTACACTGAAAAGAAACACTGCTAACTGTGAAAAATAATTACACCCAAATGGGTGCAAACATGAAAACTAAGCCAAAACTTAAAGACTCACGCACCACACACCCCACCACTAGCCTCCACAAACCACACCCATGTGATTCAATAGAAAAGTAAATAAAAAATGCACCCAACACGACT
>ERZ773090.273-NODE-273-length-36687-cov-5.95397_pt1 | contig 36687 bp, 33 predicted proteins | sample MGYA00580579_ERZ773090 | MGnify/ENA primary metagenome ERZ773090 (study PRJEB29015, sample SAMEA2738014) | human oral metagenome | biome: human oral; feature: human-associated habitat; material: dental | place: China | collected 2132 ... | reverse complement strand
CATCGTTCATCGGGTTGAATATTTCCGCCTCACTCATCGCGATCGCCTCCATTTCTCTATTATAAAGTTTTCAGCCATTTGCGTCAAATAAAAAGGAGCCCCGCATGGGGCTCCCGAATGCAACTCTCTGTCGAGATTAGCCGAGGATGACGAGGGAATCGCGCACCTTGACCGACTGTCCGGCGGAGACGTTGACCGCCTTGACCGTACCGTCTGCAGGCGCAGCGATTTCGTTCTGCATCTTCATCGCCTCGAGGATGAGGAGCGTGTCGCCGGCCTTGACTGCCTGGCCGGCCGAGACCTTGACCTCGATGATCTTGCCGGGCATCGGAGCGTCCACGGACTGCTCGCCTGCGCCCGCCGTCTTTGCCGGTGCCGCAGGTGCTGCGGGAGCTGCCGGTGCCGGTGCAGCAGCAGGTGCCGGTGCGGCAGCACGCGGTGCAGCTGCCGGAGCAGCAGCGCCCGCTGCGCGTACCTCCTCGACCTCAACCTCATAAGCGGTGCCGTTGACAGTGATGTTGAACTTCTTCATGTGTTATTCCTCCAACATTTATATTCCCAAGGGAACACGCCGTATCTATGCGTGAATCCCCCGCGACAGACCTCCTGCATGTGCAGGGCTACGGAATCAAATATTGCTGCGGTTGGCGAGCGTCCAAACCTCTGCGGGTTTGATGCGCACGGCGACAACCTTGCTTCCCATCGCCGACTGAACGGCGGCAGTGATGGCGGCGACGATCTCCGGCGCCACGTTGTTTGCAGCCATGTCATAACCTCCCAGACTTTAGAGCGGAATGTTGCCGTGCTTCTTCGCGGGGTTGTCCTCACGCTTGCTCGAGAGTGCGTTGAGTGCTGTGATGATGTAGGGGCGCGTCTCGCTCGGCGTGATGACCATGTCGATGTAGCCGCGCTCTGCCGCCTTGTACGGCGTTGCGAACTCCTCGATGTACTCCGCCGTGCGCGCATCCTTGTCCGGGTCCTTGCGGAAGATGATGTTTGCAGCACCCGCAGGGCCCATGACGGCGATCTCGGAGGTCGGCCACGCCATGACCTGATCTGCTCCAAGCTCGCGGTTGCACATTGCGATGTAGGAGCCGCCGTACGCCTTGCGCGTGATGACCGTGACCTTCGGCACGGTCGCCTCGCTGTATGCGTAGAGCATCTTCGCGCCGTGGCGGATGATGCCGCTGTACTCCTGATCGACACCCGGCAGGAAGCCCGGCACGTCGACGAGGTTGACGAGCGGAATGTTGAACGCATCGCAGAAGCGGATGAAGCGTGCCGACTTGTTGGACGCGTCGACATCAAGGCAGCCTGCCATGACGTTCGGCTCGTTCGCAATGATGCCGACCGTACGGCCGTCAAAGCGTGCGAAGCAGCAGATGATGTTCGTTGCGAAATGCTGATGCACCTCGTAGAACTCGCCGTTGTCGACGAGCGCACGGATGACATCCTTCATGTCGTACGGCGCGTTCGGGTTGTCGGGGATGAGCGTGTTGAGGCTCTCATCCTGACGGTTCGGGTCGTCGCCCGTCTCGACGCGCGGGGTCTCCTCCATGTTGTTGCTCGGGAGGAAGGAGAGCAGATAGCGGATCTGGTCAATGCAGTCCTCATCGTTCTCCGCGGCGAAGTGTGCAACACCGGAGCGCGTGTTGTGCGTCATCGCACCGCCGAGCTCCTCGGCCGTGACCTCCTCCGCCGTAACGGACTTGATGACGGCAGGACCCGTGATGAACATCTGGCTCGTGTTCTTCACCATGAAGATGAAGTCCGTAAGGGCAGGGCTGTAGACCGCGCCGCCCGCGCAGGGTCCCATGATGACGGAGATCTGCGGGATGACACCCGAGGACTTCGTGTTGCGGTAGAAGATGCCGCCGTAGCCCGAGAGTGCGTCGACCGCCTCCTGGATACGCGCGCCGCCCGAATCGTTGATGCCGATGCAGGGTGCACCCATCTTCATGGCGAGGTCCATGACTTTCCAGATCTTGTGGGCGTGCTTCTCGCCAAGCGAGCCGCCCTCGACGGTGAAGTCCTGTGCGAATGCGTAGACGAGGCGGCCGTTGACCGTGCCGTAGCCCGTCACAACGCCCTCACCCGGCAGATCCTTCTTATCCTGCCCGAAGTTGGTGCAGCGATGGCGAACGAACATATCCAGCTCGATGAAGGTGTCTTCATCGAAGAGCAGATTCAGACGCTCACGCGCGGTGAGCTTCCCCTTGCTGTGCTGCTTCTCGATGGCCTTCGCACCGCCGCCCTGCATGAGATGTTCTTTCTTCTGCAGCATGAGCTCAATTTTTTCCTGGACTGTGGACATCATATCCCTCCTGTATATCTTCCCGCAGAGTACCGGAATGAAGCATTCTGCGGGGAATATGCGTCAAGTGGTTGGCTCTTCCTCAACGATCCTCATGCTCGCAGATCTCGAGGAGAACACCCTTCGTCGATTTCGGATGCAGGAACGCGATCTTCGCGCCGCCCGCGCCGATGCGCGGCTTCTCGTCGATCATCTTGACACCCTTCGCCATGAGGTCGGCAATCGCGTTCTCGATGTTGTCGACGCGCAGAGCGATGTGCTGGATGCCCTCGCCCTTCTTCTCGATGTATTTCGTGATTGGGCTGTCGTCCGCCGTGCCGATGAGCAGCTCGATCTCGCTCTTGTTCGGAGTCGGGTGGAAGGTCGTCGTGACCTTCTGTTCGGCGACCGTCTCCTCAGCCGTGCAGGGGATACCGATCACGTCCGACCAGAAATTCTTCCCCTCTTCGAGATCCTTCACGGCGATGCCGATGTGATCTACTGCCAGAACCTTGAACATAGGTGCTTCCTCCTTGGGAAATTGCTGTCAATTTCCACTGTTAAGATAACATTTCGGCCATGACATCGCCCACCACTGTGTAGGGATCGGTCTCATGTGCCTTGATTTTTGCCACATAGTCGTCGAGCCTGCCCGTATCGACAATGCGGCCTTCGATGTGGCGCCGAACACCTGCATGCAGGATGTCCAGCATCTCATCACGTGTGCGGCGCGTGCGCCGCTCGGATAGAACGCCGTTGCTCTCAATGTGAGCGCGATGTTCCTCCACCGTATCGACCAGCTCCGCGATCCCGTCGCCGCGATTCGCGACGACCTTGCGGATCGGCGGCCGCCAGTCAGACATGTGATCGTCCAGATCCAGCATCATATTGATCTCACGGACGAGCTTATCCGCGCCGTCAAGATCGGACTTGTTGATGGCGAATACGTCGCCGATCTCCAAGATGCCCGCCTTGATCGCCTGGATGTCGTCGCCCATGCCCGGGATCAGTACAACCATTGTGGTGTCCGCCGCCCGCACAATATCCACCTCGGACTGCCCAACACCGACGGTCTCGACAAAGATGATGTCCTTGCCGAACGCATCCATGACCTTCACCGCGTCAGCCGTCTTGTGCGAGAGGCCGCCGAGGCTGCCGCGCGTACCCATGCTGCGGATAAAAACGCCCTCATCGAGCGTCAGGTCGTTCATACGGATGCGGTCGCCTAAAATGGCGCCGCCGGAAAAAGGGCTTGTGGGGTCGACGGCGATGATGCCGACGGTTTTCCCGCGCTTGCGGTATTCCTTGGCAATCTTGTCCGTCATGGTGCTTTTGCCCGCACCCGGAGGGCCGGTAATGCCCAGCACGTAGGCATGTCCCGTATGTGGATAGAGCGCCTTCATAATGTCGGTCGCCGCCGCACGCTCATTCTCGATCGCCGTGATGGCGCGCGAGAGTGCGAGGCGGTTTCCTTTCAGCACTTCGGCTGCAATATCCATGCGCCCACCTCCTTCACGCAGTCAACTCCATACAGGGGAATGGATGACAGACAAAAGATGCTCCTGCCTGTCATCCATCCTTTCAAATGACGTTGTTACGCCACATGCTCCTTAATGAAGTCAACCACTTCGCCGGTCGGTGTGCCAGGGGTAAAGACTGCGGCAACGCCCGCCTCCTTGAGTGCGGGGATGTCGCCCTCGGGGATGACCCCGCCACCGATGACGAGTACGTCTTTCATGCCCTTCTCGCGCAGCAGGTTCACGACCTTCGGGAAGAGATGCGGATGCGCACCCGAGAGAATGCTCATCGCAACGACGTTCACGTCCTCCTGCAGAGCTGCCTCGGCAATCTCCTCGGGGGTCTGACGAAGGCCCGTGTAGACAACCTCGAATCCTGCATCGCGCAGGGCACGGGCGACAACCTTCGCGCCGCGGTCATGACCATCCAGACCCGGCTTTGCAACGAGCACTCTGATTTTCTCTGCCATTTTTATATTCCTCCTGAACGGAGCCGCCGCCACGCGGGCGGCGTGCCCCCATTGCATTCACCTATTTGTTTGCGGCATCCGATTCTTACAGGTTGACGTGTGCCTCGTACTCGCCGAAGACCTCGCGCATAACGCCGCAGATTTCGCCGAGCGTCGCGTAGGTCTTGACCGCTGCGAGGATGTGCGGCATAAGGTTCTCGTTCTCGTCGCCGCACGCCTTCTTGAGGTCTGCGAGAGCCGCCTGAACGGCAGCATTGTCGCGCTTCGCCTTCATCGCCTCGACCTTTGCCTTCTGCTTCTCGCCGACGGATGCGTCGACGCGGAGCAGGTTCTTCGGCGCCTCTTCCTCCACCTGGAACTTGTTGACACCGACGATGACGCGGGCACCGGACTCGACGTCCATCTGCCACTTGTAGGCACTGTCCTGAATCTCCTTCTGGATGTAGCCCTTCTCGATCGCCGCGACCGCGCCGCCGAGATCGTCAATCTTCTTGATGTACTCCCAAGCCTCTGCCTCGATGCGGTTGGTCATCGCCTCGACATAGTAGGAGCCTGCGAGCGGGTCAATGACATCGGCGAGACCGCTCTCGTACGCAACGATCTGCTGCGTGCGGAGTGCGACCATGACCGAGTCCTCCGTCGGAAGCGCGAGTGCCTCGTCGCGGGAGTTCGTGTGGAGCGACTGCGTGCCGCCCATGACGGCAGCTGCCGTCTGGAGTGCAACGCGGACGATGTTGTTGTTCGGCTGCTGTGCGGTCAGCATGGAGCCTGCTGTCTGCGTATGAACGCGGAGCATCATGGACTTCGGCTTTTCCGCCTTGAAGCGGTCCTTCATGACCTTCGCCCAGATGCGGCGGGATGCGCGGAACTTCGCAACCTCCTCGAGCACGTTGTTGTGTGCGTTCCAGAAGAAGGAGAGGCGGCCCGCGAAGTCATCGACGCTAAGCCCTGCCTTGATGGCAGCCTCGACGTAGGCAATGCCGTCCGCAATGGTGAATGCAATCTCCTGCGATGCCGTGGAGCCGGCCTCGCGGATGTGGTAGCCCGAGATGGAGATGGTGTTCCAGTTCGGGACGTTCTTGGAGCAATACTCAAAAATGTTCGTGATGAGGCGCATGGACGGGCGCGGCGGGAAGATGTACGTGCCGCGTGCCGCATACTCCTTCAGAATGTCGTTCTGGATCGTGCCCTTGAGCTTGTCTGCCGACACGCCCTGCTTCTCCGCCACAGCGATGTACATCGCGAGGAGGACGGATGCAGGAGCGTTGATCGTCATGGACGTGGAGACCTTGCCGAGATCGATCTGGTCAAAGAGGATCTCCATGTCAGCGAGCGAGTCGATCGCAACGCCGACCTTGCCGACCTCACCCTCAGAGATGGCATCCGTCGAATCGTAGCCAATCTGCGTCGGGAGGTCAAATGCGCACGAAAGGCCCGTTGCGCCGCTCTCGATGAGGTAACGGTAACGCTTGTTGGACTCCTCCGCCGTGGAGAATCCTGCGTACATACGCATGGTCCAGAAGCGTCCGCGGTACATCGTCGGCTGAACGCCGCGGGTATAGGGGTAGACACCGGGGAAGCCGATGTCCTCCGCGTAGTCCGTCTCCTTGATGTCGAGTGGGGTGTAGAGCCCCTGCTCGGGAATGTGGGGACGCGCCGGGAACTTCGCCGTTGCCTTTTCTACGGTAGCATTGTACTTGTCAAGCCCCGCCTGGATTTTTTCATTGCTCATGAAAGTGTTCTCCTTTACCTTTTCATTTCTCTTATTGGGGTGATCCCCTAAAGGGCTTTCGCCCTTTTTATCTAGATAGGATTATTTCTGCATCGACCCCGTCTCGAGGAACCGCTGATGGAAGGAAAGCGCCTCGTCGAGAAGGTGCGGCGTCTGTGCGCCCTTGGTCGCTGCATATGCACGCTCGTAGTAGTCGAGCAGGAGCGGACGATAGTCGGGATGTGCGCAGTTGTTGATGATCTCGAGCGCACGCTCACGCGGGCTCTTGCCGCGCAGATCCGCAACGCCCTGCTCCGTGATGACGATGTCGACATCGTGCGCACCGTGGTCGATGTGCGAGCAGAACGGAACGATGGACGAGATCTTGCCGCCCTTTGCCTCGGACTGCGTGTAGAAGATCGTGAGGTAGGCGTTGCGTGCAAAGTCGCCGCTGCCGCCGATGCCGTTCATCATCTTCGAGCCCATGACATGAGTAGAGTTGACGTTGCCGTAGATGTCGACCTCGATCGCCGTGTTCATGGCGATGACACCGAGACGGCGCACGACCTCGGGGTTGTTCGAGACTTCCTGCGGACGGAGCATCATGATCTTCTTGTACTTGTCGATGTCCTTGTAGAAGCGCTGGAGGCCTTCGGGGGAGGGCGAGAACGCCGTGCCCGACGCGAACTTCAGCTTGCCCGCATCCGCGAGGTCGAACATGCCGTCCTGGATAACCTCGGTATAGACCTCGAGATCCGTGAAGTCTGAGCTGACAAAGCCCGCGATGACCGCGTTGGCCACGTTGCCGACACCGGACTGCAGCGGAAGGAGGCCCTTCGGCATACGCCCCTCAGCAATCTCCTTCTTGAGAAGATCGACCGTGAACTGCCCCATCTTGCGCGCAATATCGTCGACCGGAGCGAGTGCACGCGTCTTGTCCGTGATGTCACAGGGGACAATGTACTTGATCTTGTCGAGCGGGCAGGGCATGAACGTCGTTCCGATCCGATCGCCCGCCTTCGTAATGGGAATCGGCAGACGGTTCGGCGGATCGAGCGGGATGTAGATATCGTGCATGCCGACGAGTTCCATCGGCTGGCTCGTGTTCACCTCGACGATGACCACATCGGCACTCTGGATGAAGGATGGTGTATTGCCGACCGAGGTCGAGGGGATGATGCCCTCCTCCGTGATGGCGACCGCCTCCACGAGCGCGACATCAATCTTGCCGAGGAAGCCCTCGCGCGACTGCTGCGCGACCTCGGAGAGGTGCATGTCGAGGTAGCTGACCTGCCCGGAGTTGATCGCATTGCGCAGTGGTGTATTCGTCTGATAGGGGAGACGCTGCTTGATGCCGTCTGCCTCTGCAAGTGCACCATCGAGCTCGGGGCCCGTCGAAGCTCCCGTCCAAATATTGACCTTGAACGGATTCTTCTTCATGCGCTCGGCGATGGCCAGCGTGACCGCCTTCGGATAGCCGGACGGCGTGAAGCCGCTCGCACCGATGGTCATGCCGTCGGCAAAATACTCTGCCGCCGTCTCCGCACTGACAACCCTGTCAGTCAAGGATTTGGGTATGCGATCGGAAATATCGATCATAGAAAAACCTCCCTTTGATGCTCATCCGACCGATGCACCAAACGTCCTTGCAGTACTTTAGAACTCGTATTTCGTCGCGTCCTATTATTCACGCCAGGAATGTTCTAAATAACTACAAGTTATCGTAGGTGCATAAGTCAATTATATCTGTCCATAGAATATCACGAAAAAAAAATGCCGTCAAGATTACATTGACGGCATTTTCTGTGATTTGTGAAAAAAAGCCCAAACACGCGGCAAATCGCTAAGGAAGCACGGATAAATTCAGCACCGTTATCTTGACGCATCTTTTTTGCTCGCACTGTGTCGGCAAATCCTCCACATAGCTCCTGCTATGCGTCAGGGCTGCCTCTTTGTTTGGGCGAAAAATCTACGCCAATCTGAGGGGCTATTTTATCAGCGATTCCTTATTTTTTTCTGACAGGCGGTCTTCGTCTCCCGTCATATGCGTCAGATAGTACGAAAGCGAACTGAGCCCAACCGACAGATCCTCGCTGACAAACGCGATGCCGGGAGGCACTTGAAGTTTCACGGGTGCAAAGTTCCAGATTCCACGGATGCCCGCCGCAACAAGCTTGTCGGCAACATTCTGCGCTGCTGCGGCAGGCACGGCAATGACACCGATGCGGATGTCGCGCTCTGCGATGATCTCCGCAAGATAGGCGATGTCCTCCACCCGCCGCTCGCCGACACGTGTGCCAATGACGGTCGGATTCGCGTCGAAAATCGCAGCAAGTCGAAAACCGAGACGAGCGATTCCCTGATAGTTCGCAAGCGCAGCACCGAGATGTCCCATGCCGATGATCGCAACGCTCCAATGGTGGTCAAGTCCCAGAATATTGCCGATGCTCTCCTTGAGCTCCGCAACATAGTAGCCCACGCCCTTCTTGCCGAACTGTCCAAAGAACGCCAAGTCTTTTCGAATCTGTTCGGGGTTGATGGCAAGGCGGCGGCCAAGCTCCTCCGATGAGGCGATCTCCACGCCCTCATCGGTCAGTTGGCGCAGACAGCGATAGTAGCGCGGCAGACGGTCGACGGTCGCCTTCGATATGGATAGAGTTTCCTGCATAGTCATGCTTCCTTTATTTCCCCCGCAATCGTATGTGCCGCCGCCGTCATGGCCGCGAGCATCCAAAGCAGCATGGAGGACGGTATATTAAAGAGCAGGTGATCCGTGATGCCGTTGAGTGCAACGGAAATAAACGCCAGTCCAAGGCCGAGGGACACCCCCTCGACGAAGCGTCGTCTGCGCCAACGTGAAAGTGCCGCCCTCACATCGGCGACGGTTTTCCACTCGTGTTCATGTGCGGCAAGCACCACATCCCACGGCAGTACTCTCTGCGGCAGGCGAAAGGCAAGCAGGAGGGAGCCAAAGAAAAACCAGAGAAACGAGAGCGCCCCCGGAACACCGATTTCGGCGGCATAGTTCAGGTACATATTGTGCGCATGGACAATCTGTACAGGGGCCCCCTGCAGATAGAAGTCGTAATCAGGGTAAACCATGAAGTACATCCCCCACCCGATCCCCAGGAAGGGATGATCGAGAATCATCGCGACCGTGCTCTCCCAAAACGCAAGCCGCATCTCCGAGGAGGTATCCACACGCGTAAAGACAGAGAGCAGCCGATCGGCGAGTACGGGATCGGCGAGAAGTGCCCCTGCTCCGATGACGACAATGCCGAGGAGCACACGCCAGTCGCGCAGCGCACCGTAGCCCGCAAGAACGACGGCGATGACAAGACACGCCCCACGCGCATACGTCATGCCGAGACACGCGAGCGCACCAACGAGCATCAAGATCGCCAGGATGCGCCAGCCGCGCGTAAGCGCAGTTGCAAGCCCCACGGCAATGCAGGCAACGATGTCAAGATAGCCCGCGAGGATGTTCGGATTCTCCCACGTTGAAAAGACGCGTTTCGAGAGTTCGGGGAAGGACTCCCCGTCCACCCATTTCATCGCGGAGATGTCAATGCCGAAAATGAACTGATAGAAGCCATAGAGAATAACGATCCCTGCCGACAGTGCCATGGCGCTCACAACGCGCTGCAGCTCGCGCGTTTTCCGTAGGGTCTGTCCCGCGAGCAGGTAAGTCAGCGCGTAGATGGGCACGAGATGGTAAAAGTTATAGAAGCTGAACGCCTTGTCCGGCGCGACCGCCACGGACAGAAGCCCGATCACGACGAAGAGGAGTGCGGGCGCATCGTACGGCAGACGGCGCAGGTGAAAGTTGCGGTCAATCCGCAGCCGCAGGAGCATTGCTCCGCAGCCAAGAAGCAGCACAACCATCGCCGCGAGCGGTGCGAACGGGATGAGGAACGCCTCAGCGATGACGGCATACATCATCATGCGCGCCATGCGTCCGCCCCAGCGCTGTCTGCGCCGTATGCGTCGACGCTCCTGGATATCCTCTGCCATGCCGTCACCTCCCAGCCATGAGCAGTGCGCGAATACCGCCCACGAGATAGAGTGAGCCGGCCGCAACGAGGACGGCATGCGCAGCGCGCGCGCGCACCTCGGCCTCCGCGAGCGCCGTCCGCGGATCACTGCACGCATGGGTATCGGCCCCTATGCCAAGTGCAACCGCGGCGACCACATCCGCCCCCGCCGCACGCTCCGAATTTGGACGCACTGTGACGACCTGATCGCCGGGCCGCAGGAGCACGGCAAGCATGGCGTCGATATCCTTGTCCTTTAGGATGCCGAGCAGAAAGACGCGCGGCGCATCGGGGAAATAGCAGTCAAGCCCTGCACGCAGCGCGCGCATCCCCGCAGGGTTGTGTGCGCCGTCGATGACAATGGGCAGGTTCTCCTGCATGAGAATTTCAAACCGCGCGGGATGGCGCACCGTACGCAGCGCTGTACGGACGGCAGCCTCCGTGACGCGAGGGTCCTCACGCTCCATCAGCTTTGCCGCCATGATGACGAGCGCCGCATTCTCTGCCTGATAGCCGCCTGCAAGCGCCAGCGCATAGGGCTCGCTCTCGCGGCAGATAAGAGAGTGGAATGCGACCTGCTGCCCGCTCTCGGGGGAATGCTGCAGCACGGCAGAGAAATCCTCGCCGCAGACAAAGATATCCGCGCCGAGCTCCTCCGCACGCCGCTCGATGATCGCAAGAGGCTCTCCCGTCGCCGCTGTGATGACGGGCACGCCCTCCTTGATGATGCCCGCCTTGTGCTCCGCGATCCCTAAGAGTGTGCCGCCGCAGCGGTCGGCGTGATCCATCGCAATATTTGTAATGATCGTGAGCGCAGGTTCGACAACATTTGTCGAGTCAAGCAGCCCGCCCAGCCCCGTCTCAACAACGGCAATCTCGACCCGCTCCTCAGCAAAATAGAGAAACGCAAGTGCGGTTAGCGCCTCGAACTGTGTCGGGTGCTCGTGTCCCGCCGCGACCATTTCGTCCGCAGCCGTGCGCACGCGCGTGAGGAGTTCGGCAAACCGCTCCTCGGAAATATCGTGTCCATCCACACTCATGCGCTCCGTGTAGGAGACGAGATGCGGCGAGAGGTACCGTCCCGAACAGATCCCCGCCGCACGGCAGACGGCATCCATCATCTGCGTGACGGAACCCTTGCCGTTCGTCCCCGCAATGTGGATCACCTGATAGCTGCGCTCCGGGTTCCCAAGACGCGCACAGAGCTCCTCCATACGTGCGAGCCCGAGGCGGATGCCGAACGTATTCAGTTCATCCAGATAGAGAAGTGCCTCCGCATAGTTCATCGGCACACCTCAGAACTTTGCCAGATCCGCGAGGCGGCTGCGGATGAGTCCGATCTTCTCCTCATATCCCGCGAGCTTTTCGCGCTCCGCCGCAACGACGGCTGCAGGAGCCTTCGATGTAAAGCCCACGTTCGCGAGTTTGCCCGAAAGGCGTGCAATCTCCTTTTCGAGGTTGTCACGCTCCTTCGTCAGACGCGCCGTCTCCTTCTCCACGTCGATGAGCCCCGCGAGCGGCAGATAGACCGCCGCCCCCGCGAGTGCGCCCGTGACGACGTTCTCCGGATCGGGTGCGTCCTCTGCGAGGAACGTGATCTCGGACGCGGAGGCGAGTGCGTGGAAATAGTCCGTATGCGCCGCAAACGTATCCGCAAGTGCCGCGTCGCGCACGCGCAGGAGGAGCGTGCTCTTCTTGCCCGGAGGCGTACCAAGCTCCGCACGCAGGTTGCGCGTCACCTTGATGACCTCCATGATCGCAGTCATCGCCGCCTCTGCCTCTGTGTCAATATCCTTTTCATCGACCTCGGGCCACGGTGCACGCATAATGCTGCGCCCCTCGTGCGGCAGCTTCTGCCAGATTTCCTCGGTAAGGAACGGCATGAAGGGATGCAGCAGGCGCATCGTTCGCTCCAGCACCGTACGCAGGACGTAGAGCGCCGTGTTCTTTGCACGCACATTCTCCTTGTCATAGAGACGCGCCTTCGTCAGCTCGATGTACCAGTCGCAGAACTCACTCCACAGGAACTCATAGATGGCGCGTCCCGCCTCGCCGAGCTCGTAGTTCTCGAGGTTCGCCGTCACCGCACGCGTCGTCTCGGCAGAGCGCGTGAGAATCCAGCGGTCGGCAAGCGTATAGTCGCTCTCCTCGGGCACAAACGCATCGTCCGCGCCCTCGAGATTCATGAGCATATAGCGCGACGCATTCCAGATCTTATTTGCAAAATTGCGCGCCGCCTCGACGCGCTCCCAGTAGAAGCGCATATCGTTGCCCGGCGTATTGCCCGTGATGAGCATGAAGCGCAGCGTGTCCGCACCGTACTTCTCGATGACCTCCACGGGGTCGATGCCGTTGCCGAGCGACTTCGACATCTTGCGCCCCTCGCTGTCGCGGACAAGCCCGTGGATGAACACGTCGCGGAACGGCACATCGCCGCCGAACCGCAGCCCCATCATGACCATACGAGCCACCCAGAAGAAGATGATGTCGTAGCCCGTGACGAGCGTCGCCGTCGGGTAAAAATGGCGGAGGTCTTTCGTATCCTCCGGCCAGCCCAGCGTCTCGAACGGCCAGAGTGCGGAGCTGAACCACGTATCGAGCACGTCCTCATCCTGATGGATATGCGTGCTGCCGCAGTGCGTACACGCCGTAATATCGGTACGCGAAACAGAGGTCTCGCCGCAGTCCTCACAGTGCCACGCGGGAATGCGGTGCCCCCACCAGAGCTGGCGCGAGATGCACCAGTCACGGATATTCTCAAGCCAGTTTTCGTAGATTTTCGTAAAGCGTTCGGGGACAAAGCGAATGCGCCCGTCCTTCACCGCTGCAATCGCCGGTTTTGCCAGATCCTCCATGCGGACGAACCACTGCTTCGACACGAGCGGCTCGATCGTCGTCTTGCAGCGCGAGCAGTGCCCGACCGCGTGCTCATGCTTCTCCGTTCGGACGAGTGCGCCGATTTCCTCGAGCTCCTGCATGAGTTTCCTGCGGCATTCATAGCGGTCAAGCCCCGCATACTTTCCTGCACCCTCGCCCATCGTGCCGTCCGCATTGATGACGACCACCTGTTCAAGATTATGACGCAGCCCCATCTCAAAGTCGTTCGGATCGTGCGCCGGCGTCACCTTGACCGCGCCCGTACCAAATGCGGGATCGACGTACGCATCCGCAAAGAGGGGAATGCGACGCTCCACCACGGGCAGGATCAGCGTCTTGCCCACGAGATGCTTATAACGTTCATCGTCGGGATGCACCGCGACACCCGTATCGCCGAACATCGTCTCGGGGCGCGTCGTCGCAATCTCAACGAAGTCGTCCGTCCCATCAATCCGGTAGCGGAGATGCCAGAGATGCCCCTCCTCCGTCTCATGGTCGACCTCGATGTCGGAAATCGCCGTCGAGCAGCTCGGACACCAATTCGTAATGCGCGTGCCCTGATAGATCAGCCCCTGCTCATAGAGGCTCACGAACACCTCGCGCACGGCACGCGAACAGCCCTCGTCCATCGTGAACCGCTCGCGCTCCCAGTCGCAGGACGCACCGAGCATGCGCAGCTGGTACATGATGCGGTCGCCGTACTGCTGCTTCCAGTCCCAGACGCGTTCGAGGAATTTCTCGCGCCCGAGTTCGAAGCGGTTCGTGCCCTCCGCACGCAGGCTCTCCTCGACCTTTGCCTGCGTTGCAATGCCCGCGTGGTCGCAGCCAGGAATCCAGACAACATTTTTCCCGCGCATCCGCTGATAGCGCACGAGGATGTCCTGCAGCGTGTTGTCGAGCGCGTGCCCCATGTGGAGCTGCCCCGTCACATTCGGCGGCGGGATCACCACACTGTACGGCTCGCGTGATTCATCCGCCGCATCGTGAAAAAGATTGTGTTCTTCCCAATATGCGTACCATTTGCGCTCAAAACTCTGCGGGTCGTATGTCTTTGGAATATTTGCACCGGATTCCTGGCTCATCTGTCTGTTCCTCCCGAAAAAACGCCCCCGTCCCGAGGGGACGAGGGCGTCCGCACATCGTCAATGCTGTTGGCTCTATGAATTGCAACGATAAGATTAGCACAAAACAATGTATTTTGCAAGGATATGTCCGCTGTCACGCTTTGCAGGAAAGGATCACGTCACAAATACGATCTACTGCCGCCTCCTCCAGTTCCGGATAGATCGGCAGTGTCAGAACGCGATTCGCAATATGACGCGCGATCGGCGTCTGTTCCACATCGTACTTGCCGTGGAAGCACTCGAATGTATTCGTGAGCGGATAGAAATACTTTCTGCTGTAGATATCCGCCCGCTGCAGCGCATCAAACACTTCGTTGCGCGTCCTGCCGAATTCACGTTCATGAAACACGACAGGGAAGTAAGCATAGTTCGGCGTAACATTCTCTTGGACTGGATTCAGCTGTATGCCGCAGACTTCTTCCAGTCGCTCACGATAGCGCTCTGCGACCGCCTTGCGCCGTGCAATATCATCGTTGACATGACGCAGATTGCACAGCCCCATCGCTGCACAGAACTCGTTCATCTTCGCATTCGAGCCCACCCCGTCGACGCACTCTGCATCGCGAATGCCAAAGTTCTTCAAGCGGTACAGCCTTTTCCCAAGCTCCTCATCGCGAAAACACGCCGCGCCGCCCTCGATGGTGTGAAAGACCTTCGTTGCGTGGAAACTGAAGCACGCGACGTTGCCGAATACAGCCGTACTCTTGCCCCGATAGCGCACGCCGAAGGAATGCGCGGCATCGTAGATCACCTTCAGCCCATATCTGCGGGCAATGCGCGCGATTTCCTCCACGCGGCACACATTTCCATAAACATGGACGGGCATAATGGCAGACGTGCGCTCTGTAATCAGAGGCTCGATCTTCGTCACATCCATGGTGTAGTCATTCGGGTCGATATCACAGAATACTGGCTCCAGGCCGTTGCGCACAATCGCGTGCGTCGTCGAGGCAAAGGTGAACGGCGTCGTGATGACCTCGCCTGAAAGATTGAGCGCCTGCAGCGAGAGTTCAAGTGCCATGTGTCCATTTGTAAAGAGCTCGATCTGCGCTGCACCGAAAAAAACCCGCAGTGCTGCTTGAAGGTCCTGATGCTTTGCGCCCATATTGGTCAGCCATCGCGACTGCCATATATCGCGAATCTCCGCGATGTACTCCTCCATCGGCGGCATCGACGACCGCGTCACCAAGATGCTCATGCCCTGCCTCCCCTATGTTCCTTCTTATTTTACAACGATATAGACCGTTGCTGTTTCTGTTAACGCATTTTCATACATTGCCTGTGTTCCAAAATACTTCTTTTGGAATTGAAGCACTTGAAACCCCGCCTCCGCCAGCCGTGCAAGGTATCCTGCTCGGCTATACATTCGGATATGGTCATCCTGCCCGAAGCGCCGCCATCGTTCACCAATGTCCGTGCAATCGGGATCCTCGTCGATTTCTGTCTGGCTGAGGTCAATCGGCACAACGAGAATACCACATCCCGTCTTTTTCAGGATACGGTGCAGTTCACGCATCGCTTTTCGATCATCACGCACATGCTCCAAGACGTGGGAACAGATAAAGAAATCGACACTCTCGTCTGCAAGACAGTTCATGTCCATAATATCGAGGTGATAATCCACCTGCTCCATAGAGAGATCTGCCGTTTTGTAATCAGCTTTGGGGAAATTCTCCCGAATAAAGTAAGATAATGCCGGCGCAGGCGCAATATCAAGAATCACACCAGAAAAATTTTCCGTCAGTTCCCGTCTCATCCAAACAGCATAGGCGCGATCCCTGTCAGCAGAGTAACACCATGGACAGAAATAATCCGTTATATTTACCATTTCAGGATGCCCTGGTTTTCCACCGTATTTTCTTATCTCCTCCAAATAAAACGAGGGGAGGGGCAAGTATGCAGAAACATAGTTTCCACAGCAGGCACATTGGCGGTATCGCTGCAGGATACCTTCCGGGATATGTCCACGATACAAGCCTACACGATGTCCGACTATTTCATAGTGAAGCAGAGGGTTTGTCCCTCCCCATCGAATATTTGGATTTTCTAAGAGATACATTTCAGTTGAGAAGTATTGGGATGGATTCCATCCCTTCGCGTAGCCTTCCGTAAGATAATGTTCTGCTGCATTTTTCTCCGCATCGATCCGATAGGTCTTGCGATACCACGCTTCGTCAAATAGAAGGGAGCTTGCGACAATGCGAACGGCTGCTTCAAATGAAACTTCCATACGTCCTACCTTCTTCCCATTGTTTAGAAGTCACTTACAAAACAAAGTTTGTTCGATCCGTCCATTTTTCTCTGTCAAACAGCTCTGCTTTTCACAGTATACGCAGTCATCGACGACCGCGTCACCATGATGCTCATGTTCTGCCTCCCCTCTACATAGATCATCAGTCCTCATCCATATGCAATACGAGCGTTGTGTCAATATCGAACGCAATGCGACAGTCCGTGCGAAGTGCCTCCGCCATCGCTGCATGCACGCACAGCAGATCCTTCAGTTCCGTATCCTCCCAAACTTCCGGAATCTTTGTTACGGCTTGAAATAACAGGCTCGCTATCACGAGCCACCCCGCAATTGCCATTCGACGTGTGCTGAGTTCATGGAGGAACAGATTTCGTTCAATCGCATGCCGAATCACCAGGGCCCAGCTGATCGTGCCACGGATACGGCACTGTACACTCAGCTGTTCATTGCCGCCGTGCATACGAAATTTACTGAGTGGCCGCGGGAAGTACATCATATTACTCTGACTGAGCATGCAAAGCCACGTTGGGAAATCCGATATGAGATATTTCCCCTCCCTGCCCGAAAACCCCAGATCATGTCCATCCAGCATAAATTTCTTTTTGAGCAGTGCCGTGGTCGGTTCGCCAACAAAATTAGTCAGATGGATAAGAAGATTTGCTCCAATTGTTTCTCCGCTGAATTTTGTGAGTTCCTGAGCAATTGGTCTTGTTGCAGGAAAATCCGGCAGCTTATTTCCATCCGCATCGATCAACTCCCGATATGATGTGACAAGGCTAAGATCGGGGTGTGCAAAGAAACAGTCCATCATGACCTCTATTTTATCCGGTAGGAAGAGATCGTCGTCCATCAACCAGTTGACATAGTCTGCATCTTTATTGTCGTATCTGCGGGCGCATGCCCAATTCTCATACGGCCCATAGGAGGGATGATGCTCATAGTGAATGCGCGGGTCGTCTGCAAAATCCCGCCGCATCATGTCCGCCGTCTCCGTGTTGTGTGAGTTGTCCGTGATGAAGATGTCCAGGTTGCGGTAGGTCTGCGCTAGCACGCTCTCAAGAGCGAGGCGGAAGTAATGCGGTCGCTCAAACGTTGGAATAACGATCGAGACAAGTGGATAAACATCCTTTGAATACGTATCGAGAAACACATTGCGGCTTGCTTCATCTGCCAGACCTTCCCTTTTACGTGTGAGCAGCCACGGAGCATCTTGCTGCGGAACCACCGTACGATACCCCTTACGGCGAAATTCGATGCACTGCGCTTCTGCAAAAAAGCAATTGCTATGGAAAAGGTCACTGCGCCACGGAATATCGTACTGTGTGGCGATCAGATCGCTGCTTACCGCCATGACCTCCTCCGTCGCCCTCTCGACCGCCACTCCATGAAAGGCGGTATCATCGGTATAGAGCAGTCTGCCCTTGAGCATCGGCGATGCGCCAAGCTCCCCCGATGTCGAGAGCTGTGCTGTGCCAACGATCCCCATAATGCCGATGGCGGGCTCCTCAAATACGCGCAGCATTTCCTCAAAGAAATTCAGCCGCAGCAGGATGCTCCCCGGCGCAAGGTAGATCTTGTATTTCGCATCACTTTGTTCCATAGCGTGTTGATAGACATCCGCAACTCGCTCATTTGCAGACACTTCAATCAGCTCCACCTCATAGCCCTGTGGCACATCAATCGCAGAGAGATACGGGCGTATGGCAGAGGCTCCATCTACCTCACATTGTGCTATGACAGCAATTTTTTTTTCGTTCATAAAAAACCTCTTCCATTTGCTTCAATAATTAATCAGTCAGATCATCTGTATCACACGGCTCATCGTCCGAATAAGATCGACACCGTCCCAGACGAGCGCAAAGTCCATCGTGCGTCCCATCGGCACGATGCGGTCAACACCTGCGGGACGCATGGCGAGAACCGCCCGCAAGAGGCTGTCCCGTTCCACGCCGTAATACGAGAGGGTCTGGCATGACCGTCCGCAAAGCGGACGAAGTTCCGCAAGCTCCTGCGCCGCATACTCGATAAAGAAGCCGCTTCCTGCCTTGTATGCGGCAAGTTCCTCCGTCAGCTCCGCCACACAGACGCGCGTGATCAGATTGTCCTCCATAGGTGTTTGCTGCGCTGCAGCGTGCACGCCGAGCCGATAGAGCTGCGTCAGCTTATCCACCGCCTGAACTCCTTGCAGCGTGTAACGATCCTTCACAAGCGCATGCAGGGTGCGCCAAAACAGATCCTGCGCCGCCATGACCTTCTCTGCTGCGCCGAGCCATACGACAAAGCGGGGCGCGGTACAAGCGTTTTGATCGCTGAGGTACGTGTCGTTGTAGAAGTCCTGCGCAATCCGTTCCCTGTCCTCTGCCGCAAGATAGGCAGGGGCATCGATGACAGCAAGCGAGTGGCGGTCGGCAAACGTGATTTCATTCGTGCGCGGCGAAAGCGCTGCGCGGCGTATCGCCCCAATCGTCGCATCCCCGCCCCATACGACACGGGTCTGACACATCCGTGAATAGTGCTCGTTCACCTCCTGCACGTGTCCGTAACGGACAAAGAGGAAGTACGGAAAGAGCGCGGGAAACTCCGCAAGCGTCTCTGCGAAAATCCGACAGAGAACATCGACCTGTGGGAAGTCCTTCGACGGCAAACGCACAATGCTCGCATTCCCCGCGAGAAATGCCGCGAGGCACGAGTAGGCAAAGTTCACCGCTACATTGGAGGGCGCGATGTGAAAGACAATGCCGCGTCCGAGCCGATTCCTTTCCGCATCATAGAGCTTCTGCATCTGACGCAACGCGGCGGGGCGGCACCAAAAGCCGAGCGTCACGACATCGGGGTACGCCTTCGCCTCCGCATCGGCAAGAATCCGTGCCGAGAGAGCGGTGAGAAAGGCAACAGCTTCCGCCGAAAAAATGGGAAGCGGGCGAACATCCGCCATCTGCATTTCGATTTCCGCACTGCCGAGCGCATAGGTCACGCTGTCAAAATGCTGCTGCATAGGTATCGCTGCACCCCCTCAGCTCCGCTTGCTTCAGCCTGCCAAGCACCTTGAAATACTTCCCCTTGCGCCCGCACGGACAGTCGTCCTCACCGACCAGCACGCCCTCATCCTCCGTCAGAAGCGCATGACCGGGATACGACTCCGGCAGGAGCGAGACGACCTCGATGATGCCGCGCTCACCGAAATCTGCGGGCGAGAAGTCAAGCGAACGGCGCACAATGACATCGGCGTACGTGCTTGTATGGAGGTGACCCTCTGCACATTCGAGATGAATGCAGCCCGTCTGCTCCACCATGCCGTAGTAGTCCGCAACATCAAGATCGCCGCAGACCTCGCGCAGTGCCGCGCGAAACGCCGCGGGCGTAACCGCCTCAGAGGCGAGCTTTTTCCAACCGCCGCCATGAATCAGTATGGCATTCGAAAGGTCAAGCCGCTCCCCTGTTGCCTGCAGTGCCTTGTAGAAATGCTGCCACACCATAAAGGTAAAGCCGAACAGCAGGATGCGCTCGCCTACGTGCTCTGCGAGAAATGCGCGGACGGCATCCAACTGCAGTTCCATTGCGTCATTCAGCGCGTAGAGCTTCTTTCGTCCGAAGATCGAAAAACCGAGGATACCCGCACCGCGTGCCGAGAACATCGCGCGATTTTTGAGAACAGAGGGGCAGTCGAGAAAGATCATTGGCATGCGGCTGCCCCCAATCCGATCAGAGACAATGCGCACAAGTGTCTTTTGCTGGTTCGCCGCCGTTTCGCGGTCGAGGAAAATCTTCGACACCTGCTGCCCCGTCGTCCCCGACGAGGTCATCGTCTTGAACACGTCTTCCTCTGCCACGCTCCGCAGCGCCATCTCCTTGAAGAGCCGCACGGGCAGAAACGGAATGTCCTCCACCGAATGAACGTCCGCAGCAGAAAAGCCAACCGTCTCCATCATGCGCGCATAAGGCGCACAATGCGCCCTATGCTGCTCCGTCAGACGCAGCAGCTCCCCACGCAGTAGTTTCTGTTTTTCCGCACGCCCCACACCGAACGGCGGCAGAGCAAGCATTTCCTCATACGTCATAGTACTGCTCCAGCTCCCGATAGACCGTCTTGCCCGCAGCATTCTTCGGAATTGTCGCGATGCATTTCACCGTAAACGCCGTGTGGTGCAGTCCGAGCTTTGCACTCAAAAACGGCACAATCTCGCGGACAAATACCTCCTGTGTCACAAAAATGTAGAGGTTGTCATCAATGCCTGCGCACGCGACCTCGATTTCACCGAAACGCTGCCGCAAGATGTGCTCAACCTCCTGCAAATTCGTCCGCTTGCCGAACATCTTCAAAAAGCGGCGCTTGCGCCCGACGATGGTGTAGTACCCATCCGCATCGCGGCGGGCAAGATCGCCCGTCTCATAGCGTCCATGGCGTTCATCGCCCCGAGCGAGATCCGCGCCGCTCTCCGCATAACCGAGCGTAACATTCGCGCCGTAGTAGACCAGCTCGCCGACCGTATCCGCCGCCGTGATCTCCACGCCCGCCTCGTCGACGAGCGCAAACCTGCCGCCCGGGATCGCAATGCCCATCGCCCCGATCTTTTCCAGTGCATCCTGCGGCGGCAGATATCCCATGCGTGCCGTTGCCTCTGCCGCGCCGTACATCACGACGAATTTCTTCCCGTGCGCATCTGCATAGGCAGCAAACTCGCTGTGCAGCTCGGGATCGAGCTTGCCGCCCGCCTGCGTCAGCGTACGGAGCGCGGGGAGATCCATACGGAAGAAGCGCAGTCGTTTCAGCATCGCGTAGGTGTAGGGAACGCCGGAGAAACTCGTAACCTCTTTGTCCCGCATCAGCTGCCAAAAACTGCGGTCAAAGAGCGTCTTCTCCGTCACAACGACCGAGGCACCGACCGCAAGGTGCGTATTCAGAATCGAAAGCCCGTAGACATAGTGCAGCGGCAGATTTGTCACGGCACGCTCCGTCTCGTCCAAATGCAGATATGCTGCAATGGATGACGTATTCGCGTGCAGATTCTCATAGCTCTGCCGCACGAGCTTCGGACTGCCTGTAGAACCCGATGTCGTCATGAGAAGTGCGAGATCCTCATGGAGCGGATAGGACTGTTGCTCGCCCGTATCATAAAGAACACTGCTCTCTATGTGTAAAATCTGCGTATAACGGTTTAAACAGTCGAAATGTGCTTCCTCTGCAAAAATATAGGCCGGCGAATACTGCGCCAAAAGGCTTTGGAACAGTTCCTCATCCAACTCCTTATCGACCATGACGGGAACAATCCCATGGTTGATAAAGCCCACGTATGCCGCAATGGATGCAGGGGTATTGCTGCACACCAAAAAAACCAACGAGCGCGTTGGTATCATCCCCGCAATCTTTTCCGATGTATCAAACAACTTGTTGTATGCCCACACCTCATTTTCCATAAAGAGTGCGGGCATCTCGGCAAAAGATTTCAGATCAAAAAACACGGCACAGCCTCTTAAAATGTGATGCTGTAATTCTTCGACAGGATCTCTTTCCCCCGTTCAAAAGAATTAAAGTCGATGATATCATCGGTATCCATCATGATATCAAAGGCATCCTCGATGGCAGCCACCAATTCCATGTGTCCGACCGAATCCCATGCACTGATGGACTGATATGTGAGTCCCTCCACATCGTCCTTGGAAACGCCAAGGCTGTCAGAAAATATCTGCGTGTACTTCTCCAAATTCGTCATGATATTGCTTCCTCTCTGTATACGTTATTGATTGTTGATCTTTCTGGAAAGTGTCAACGGCATATCATAGCCATCCCAAACAAAGGACAGATCAAGGCTGTGTCCCATAGGAACGATGCGATCCCCCCCTCGCAGCCCCTGTTGGAAGATGATCTCATTGATTTTATCATGCAGATGATCCCCCAGATACGTAACGGTCTGACACTGCTTGCCAAGAACGCATGCCAGTTCATCCAAGCTCCCTAAACTATATTCGAGAAAGTACCCACAATTTCCTTTATAATTCATCACATCCTCGAACAGTTCCGGCAGCTCAATTCTAACCAGACCATTGTTCTGTCGAATCTCCTTGATGCCGGGACAGGCAGCCGCAAGCACTGCCGTCTGCAGCAGTTTTTCCGACCCGCTGATATCGCTCAGCGAATATTCTTGATCCGCTTTTTCTTGAATGCTGTTCCAAAACATCTTTTTTGCGCGGTCGATATCATTACCGATCCACAGCACGAGCCGCGTTGAGCTGCAAGCGTTCTGATCAGAATAGTAGGTATCGAGATAAAAATCGCGCGCAACGATCGTTGGATCCTTCTGCAAATACGTATCTGCGTCAATGACAGCAATCGAATACCGATCCGCAAATCCTAGCTCCACGCATCGAGATTGCGCGAGATTGCTCCGAATCCCTGCAATGGTTTGGTCTCCACCCCATATCATTCTGAGATCACAGAGTGATGACAGCACGCGCGTCGCCGCGTTGTCATGTGCATATCGGACAATACAGATATACGGATGCAGTTTCTGAAACTCCTCCTGCAATAGCATGTTGATCGTCTCACACAGGAGATCCACCTGCTCAAACTGCTTATCGGATACACGAATCACTGACGCATTGCCGGCGGTCAACGCATAGACAAGGGAAACCGCAAACTGCACGGGAATATTCGACGGCGCGATATGGAACGCCATCCCCCAACCGATTCTTCTGCCAGAAGCTCCATATTTGGCGGCCTCTTTTTTTATGGATGCCTTGCGAAGCCAAAAAGCAAAGGCAGCGATGTCCCCATACGCCTTCGCTCGGGGATCACGGAGCAGCACCTCGGATAATCTCCCCAGAAAGGATACAACATCTTCTGAAAACAGCGGCAGTGCCCGCGTCTTTTCCATCTTGCAGAGGACATCCATATTTCCGACCAAAAAGTCGATGTCCCTATATACGTGCTCCATAGGTATCGCTGCACCCCCTTATTTCCGCCTGCTCCACCCTGCCTAGGATGCGGATGTATTTCCCTTTTCTGCCGCACGGGCAGTCATCCTCCCCCTCGATGATACCTTCATCCTCCGTGAGAATCGAGTGCCCCGGGTACGAATGCGGCAGCGTAGAGAGGAGCTGAATAAAGCCCTTCTCGCCCATTGCACAAGGCGAGAAATCACGATATCGACGTATGATTACATCCGAGTAGATGCTGGCATGAAGATGCCCATATTCGCACTCTGCATAGATGCAGCCCGTCTGCTCTGCCATTCCATAGTGATCCACACAATGCGTGATTCCGCAGATTTCCCGTCCCGTTTTCTTAAAATCCGCGTTAGAGATCTTCAGGTTGACTAATTTTTTCCAACCGCCCGCCGTAAGCAGATAGCCGTTCGACAAATCGGCAGTTCTCCCCGCTTGCTTTAATCGCTGGAAAAGATGCTGCCAAACCATAAAGGTGAAGCCAAAAATGATGAATGGATTGGCTCCGTAGGCTTGAATAAAGTCATCCAGCACATCTTCCTTGAGCTGCATCTGTTCATCCAGTGCAAAAATCATGCGTCTGGCGGCAAACTCCAGCCCCATGATCGTCGCGCCTCTGGTGGTAAAGTTTCGTCGATCCTTGATCATCGCCTCCGAATCGATCACCAGCATCGGCAGCCTGCGGCTTCCGATAAAGTCCCCCAACAGTCGGAGCAGCACCTTCTGCTGCAAAACCGCTGTTTCCCAATCCAGATAAATCCTCGACTGTTTTTGACCGCTTGTTCCCGACGACATCATCACCTTGAAAACATCGTCATCCGGGATGCTCTTCATCTGCAATTCTTTGAATGCGCGAATGGGAAGAAATGGTACGTTCTCCAACGTTTTGATCCCTGCCGGATCATAGCCGACAGCATCCAAATACCTTTGGTACGGAACACAGCGATGCCGATGCCATTCGGTCAATTCCCGCATAGCAGAGAGTAAAAGCTTTTCCTTTTCAGTTTTCGGTAATGCATACGGCGCGATCTTGTGAAAGTCTTCTACCATATCTCCATCCCTGTACTATTCCAGATCCCCTAGAAAAAGCATCTCGTCCGCTTCCATATCGCGTTTCACTTTCTTGCCAATCACACGGGCAACCTCATTTGGAGGTATTCCGTCCCCCGGCCGTTTTGCGTCAAGATCCTCCATCAAGAGCACATGCCCTGCAGAAATGTGCTTCGCGGCAACAATACTCCTTCGCATCTTTACCCGCTGTGCGAGTTCCTCTTCCGTCACACTTCGTTCATAAGACCCCAGCGCCGCTGCGACGTTTCGACATTCCCGCACCAACTTCTCCATTTGCTCAGGCTCAGTCGCCATCTGATTATCCCAGCCGATCATGCTGCTGTCGAGGGTAAAATGCTTTTCGATCATCACTGCACCAAGTGCCGTTGCGGCACATGCGGCTTCACTTCCCATGGTATGATCCGAATATCCGACACTGCACTCTGGGAACTCCGCTTTCAGCATGCGCATATTATTCAGATGGACATGTTCATGCGCCACGGGATACAGTGAAACACAATGGAGAATACAGATCTGATGATTTCCTCTGCCCTCGATCGCACGAACAGCCGCCCTGATTTCATCAAGCGTTGCCATCCCCGTAGAGAGTACAATCGGAACCATGCGGCCTGCAATATACTCCAAAAAAGGGATGTTGTTGATGTCCATGGATGCGATCTTGATATACGGAACGTCACACGCATCAACCAGGAGATCAACCTCGCGACGGGAGTAGGGCGTGGATGCAAAATCAATGCCGCTCTCCCTGCAATAGACGGACAGTTCCACGAGCGCCTCCGGCAAAAGTGCAAAGCCCTTCACCATACGCCGTGCGATCGGGTTCTTTGTGTAATATGTCTTGCTGTAGAGAGAGGTCTCCGTCCATGACTGGAACTTGACCGCATCACAGCCACATGCCTTCGCCGCATCAATCATTTTTTTTGCGATGTCAACCTTTCCCCTGTGGCTGGAATTCAGCTCAGCCACAATATACGGACGTGCTTTATCCAAATACATTCCACAGACCTCCTTCGCTCAAATCCAGTTTCATCGTCACCCCCCCGACAGAGACTTTCGTCCCCCATCAACCACGATATTTTGTCCGGTAATGAACGATGCCATATCCGATGCCAAGAACAAAATGGCATTTGCGACCTCTTCCGGAGCCCCCTGCCGTTTCAATGGCGTCTCTTGAAGTATTTTCTCCTTGAGCGCATCACTGCGCGCATGCCACATATCCGTATCAATAAACCCGGGAGAAACCGCATTCACCCTGATGCCGTATTTTCCGAGTTCGAGTGCCATCGTCTGCGTCGAAAAAAGCACCGCGGCCTTGCTGCTGCCGTACGCGAGCCCGCCTTCCTCCGCCTCCATCCCGGCGACCGAGGCTACATTGATGATCGCCCCCGCCTTATTTCTCATCATATACCGTGATATAAGCTGAGCCAACTGCACCTGCGACATAAAATTTGTATGCATGCAGTCTTCCATCGTTTTGATTGCGGTCATCGGGAATAATTGTTCCACGGAGATTCCCGCATTATTCACCAGAATGTCAATGCACTTTTGTTTGTCTCCGATGGTTTTGATCGCTTTTTTTACCGCGTCTGCATCTGCGACATCAAAATAGAGCGGATAAATTTCCGTCGCATATTTTCCCGACAGTTCCTTGATGTTCTTTTCAAACGCATCTGTCTGCCGTCTTGCACAGGCCCATACACGAGCATGGTGCTGGGCGAATTTCTGCACCGTTGCCCACCCAATGCCGCGATTCGCACCTGTGATGACCGCGATTTTACCGTTCAGCATTTTTTTCCACTCTCTTCGGCCGATATTGATAAAATACAGAGGGAATCAGAAGTGTCACCTCTGCTTCACAGGCAAGCTCACCATCTACATACCCTCTAGACACACCTTTTCCGATTCCTCTCGTATACGATTTTACTTCTGCAACAATGTCCAAGCGATCCCCAGGGCGGATTTTTTTAATGAATTTGACTTTACATTCTACACCTTCAATACTGATATCCTCAACCCCATCCATTGTATTGAGTGCAATTGTCAGCATTTGACACAGTGCTTCCATCTGAACGGCACCAGGCATAAGCGGCTTCCCTGGATAATGTATAGGGAAAAACCACTCATTATTCGTCAGATTTTTATATCCCTTGGCATATTTCCCCGGCACACATTCCGTTACCCGATCAATATAAAGAAACGGATAGCGGTTCGGCTCGTATTTCTGGAGCTCATCACTATCGAATGATAAGATTTTTTCTTCTGACATACGGATATAACCTCACTTCCATCTAGTTCCGAAAAACCTTGTGATCATCATTGCCCTTTGTTACTCTGGCAGGGTTCCCAAGAACGGTGCATCCATCCTCCACCGACCGAAAAACCATGGAGCCCATTCCGACAATAACATTATCCCCTAAATTTGTGCGCTCCCTCATCGAGGTGTTCAGACCGATAAATGTATTTTCACCAACGATAGACCCGCCGCCGACCGTTGCCATCGGACATACAACGGTATTCTTTTTCAGATGTGCATCATGCCCGACGACTACATGGAATCCCAAAAGACAGTTTTCCTCCATGATGACATTGGCTGACACGATGGACTGTGCGTTGACAATGCACCCCGGGGCAATCTTCGCTGTAGGTGAAACTATGACAGAAGGGTCAACGAGGGTCGCTAATTTATAGCCGCTTTCCTCAATACGCTTCAGCAGAAAAGCACGTGCCGAAGGTTCACCGACGGCAATAACAAATTCAAATTCTTCCTGTGCGATCGTTTCACACGAAGAAAAGTGAATCCGTTCCGTCCCATAATACGACACTTCTTCTTCAAAGTCATCAATGAGGTAAATTTTCGAATACCTGTGGGATACTGCATTCACGCGCTCTGCCAAGTCATAGATCTCGATGGCAGCACCGCTTGCTCCATATATGAATAATATCATTTACACATCACCATTTTCTAGGTATACCATACAACACCAGTTCCGGAACCGTACACCCATGATGTCTTAAAAATACATCATACTTGAAGTTTTCATTTTTGCAGCCGGCAATAAATTGGGGCAGCGTGATAAGATCTTCCTGCTTGTGGTACGCAGAGATCGCGAGCACAGGCATATCTCTTTGAATGACATGCGCAGCTCCCTTTAGCGCCTCAAGCTCACTGCCCTCGACATCCATTTTGATAAACGCGATTTTGTGATCACCGACCACATGGTCAATCGTATCTGTTTTAATTTCTATCGTGCCTTCCTCCTGAATCCCCGACGCAGCATCTTTCCCCGGAGAAAAGTGGAGCGTTGTCTGTGTACTCCATACACCGACAGGAACAGCAAGCACATCAAGCCCCGCTGTATTTTCCAAAAGCTTGGAATAGTTCTTTGCATCCGGTTCAAAGGCAAAGATTTTTCGCCCCTTTCCATAGGCATTCACGAAAGATTGGATAGAGTCACCTGTATATGCTCCACAGTCAACCATCCCCCCTTCATGGATATCATCGGTCAAGTCGTTAAAATATGTCCCATCCTCTGCCAACTTTATGTCGTCTGTGGGATCTCCCTCATAGATTTTCAGATATGCGTCAAAAGTCTTCCGAGAATACTCATCGGCAAACAATTCGCGTGTCGTTGCAAATGCAGCTTCATGTTTATGCGCAAATGCCTTATCCTGCCACATTTGATAAACATCGTAGGTCAGATAGACCTCCGAAATATCGTCCCTCTTCAATACATCCCGCAGTGCTGACGGCTTGGCAATTCCCCAGATCAGATATCCGTCATGCTGTTTGATCTGCATAAGGCAATCTTGGAAGGTGGACATATCCTGTCTGCTTTCATCATAATATTGGTCATCGACAACATATGCCCGAACCTGAACCCCTCGCTCTTTCAAGAAAATGTAAATATCCCTTCCAAAATCACCGGCACCATAAATATATACATACGATGACTTGGCCATATCTTTTAAGACATCGCTGTTTCGATCAAACAGTTTGAGTTTCATTGACAACACCCTCTTGCCCCATCATAATTCAAAACCTATCCATTTTATATTTATCGCCGAAAGCTCTCCGTGTACTGCCACACAATATCCATAAAATACCGTGTGAGTGCATCGTCGAACACCTCACGGTAGCTTTCACTCCGCTCATGAATGTGGTACGTGTACCGATCAAGCGAGATCGTGCCTTCTTCGCGCGTCGGCTCTTCCGTCTCAAGGTGGAAGGCATGACGCTCCGTACGCACGCAAATTTTATAGGTCTGCCCCGGATAGATGGAGTTGCTGACAGTGTACTCCCGCCGCTGTCCGCCGAATGCTTCCGGCAGATTCCCGTCCAGATATGCTGCGTCGATTGGATAGCCCGCGAGCTTTCCAAGGATCTTGTAGATGTCAACGGAGCTCGTGAGCTCGTCCACGCGCCCGAGTGCCGGCACCCCTGCACCGCGCGCCATCAGTGCCGCGCCCGTCTGCTCCTCGCTCATGAGATACGGACTACGCGCGTGTACCGATGTGCCATGATCCGAGTAGAGGAGGATGATGTATTCATCGTCCTCATAGTGCCGTTCGAGGTAATCAAACAGATACCCAAGCTGCCGATCTACCGCCCGTATTTCCGCATGGTTGACATATTGGCTAAGCGGATTTGGCTTTAGAAAGACCGCCGCCTTGGTACTCTGTTCCTGCAGTGCGTCCGCAAGGCAAAGACGCGCCTGTGCACCGACCGGTGTACTCACATCCCCATTGTAAGGGTGCGTATCCGCAAAGTGCATAAACAGGAAGTTGTCACATTCTCCGAACGCCTCTAAATGTCGAATCGTGCGCTCGATCCCGTCAATGGCGCGCAGTGACCAATGATTCACAATCAGTCGGTCAAAGCCGCGCGTTGCACCGTTGTATACGCCTTCCCCATCCCCTTGGATATTCGTACAGTAATAACCAAGGCGTTTCATCTGCTCCGACATTGTGATACAGGAGGACGGCAGAGCAAACGGTATGCCGGGGGCAGCAATCTGTGTATGGTGCTGGTAGAGCCCTGACTCGATGGAGGACAGCGCTGGATAGGTATACTCTGCTGTCGAATAGTTATGATCGAAGATCACGCCTTTCCCAAAGAAGTGCATGATGTTCGGCACGCATACGCAGTGCTCTCGCTGCACCTCCTTCCAGCTGAGTCCGTCGGCGAGAATGTTCAACACAAGTTTTCTGCGCCGCAGACTATGGCGAAGAACAATCGGTGCGCCGACGGCGAAGGGCAGCTCCGAATGAATCGTCACAGGCTCCTCAATGCGGTAGAAGTTGAACTCCGCTTTACTGAGCAGCATCGTCCGCTGCAAATTCTCCGCCGTGAAATGCAGGGATTGCCGTACCGTCTTCCCCGCAATCGGCAGAAGTACGGAGCTCCCGTCCTCAGGCTCTGCATGAATCTCCGTATGCTCCTGTGCTTTCATCAAGTCAAAGAGGAAGTCATTGTAGATCGGCAGATCGTATTCATCCGCCTTTGTATTCATGAGCTCCAGCACCTTGTCCTTGATGCAGATCTGCCCGTATGGATTATAAATGCCCGCCCAATAGGCGGGCATTTCCTTGGAAAATCTCGGTAGTTCCTCCGCAAAAATCGCTTGTGTACGGGTCTGCATGACACCGTCGACAAGATAGGGCACCTTCGCGAATGGGGCAAACCGCGCATCCAGAGATGCCGCGCTCAGTTTACGGAAAAACGAAATACGCTCCTCCGGATCATGCGGGAATACCATCTCATCACGCCCCTTGGAAAGAACAAGGAACTGCATTGCGCAATCATAGCGCCCCGCTGCATAATAGACGCGGTATAGGAAATCACAGACGGCCGTGCTCATTCGGCGCTTTTGATATGCCGCTTCCCCACAGTAAACAGCTTTATCGATATTGCCGTAGAAAAGAGATGCCTCAGCACAAAACAGTTCGTAAAGTTCTCCATGCGGACAAAGTGCATGGTACTCCTCTGCAGCTTTTTGTGTCTCAACATCGAAGTCCTGTTCCGCAATCGCCGTTGTAAGCTTATGCGCCAAAGCGCGTATCCATTTCACTTGATTCACATGCTGAGCCTGCTCCACCATCGTCCCTCTCCCCTCAGAACAACCCCGTGATCACGCCATCCGCAGTGATATCCATGCCCATCGCCGCAGGTGTCTTCGGCAGTCCCGGCATGGTGAGCACGTTCCCCGTGAGGGCAACGACGAAGCCCGCGCCACAGGAGGCGCGGAGTTCGCGCACGGTGATGCGAAAGCCCGCCGGTCGGCCGAGGAGCGCAGGGTTGTCCGAAAGGGAGTACTGCGTCTTTGCCATGCAGACGGGGGTCTGCGTCATGCCGAGTGCCTCCATCTCCGCAAGCTGTTTCTTTGCCGTGTCTGTGAAGTCCACGCCGTCCGCACCGTAGATTTCTCGGGCAATGGTTTCAATCTTTTCGGCGATGCTTTTCTTCTCATCATAGACAGGGTGGAAGTCTGCACGTTTGCCGAGTGCTTCCGTCACAGCATCCGCGAGGGCAAGGCCGCCCGCGCCGCCCTTCGCCCAGACCTTGGAGCGCACGCACTTTGCGCCGAGCCGCGCACAGAGTTCTTCGAGGAGCACAAGCTCTGCCTCGGTATCCGTCGGGAACACATTAACGGCGACGACGCCAGGTATACCGAACTTGCCAATGTTCTCAATATGTTTTTCGAGATTCGCTGCCCCCTGCTTAAGCGCATCGAGGTTCTCTGTGCCGAGTTCGTCCTTCCCCACACCGCCGTTCATCTTCAGCGCACGCACGGTGGCAACGATGACCGCTGCATCGGGGGAGAGACCCGCGAGACGACACTTGATGTCAAAGAATTTCTCCGCGCCGAGATCTGCGCCGAAGCCCGCCTCCGTGACAACATAGTCGGCGCAGCGCAGCGCGTACTTCGTCGCCATAACGCTGCTGCACCCGTGCGCGATGTTCGCAAACGGGCCGCCGTGGATGAATGCGGGTGTGCCGCCGATGGTCTGTACGAGGTTTGGCTTGATTGCGTCCTTAAAGAGAAGGGTCAACGCGCCCGTTGCACCCAGTTCGTCCGCATGGACGGGACGGCCACTGCGCGTCCAGCCGATGAGAATGCGCCCGAGACGGCGTTTCATATCCTGGAGCCCATCCGCAAGGCAGAGGATCGCCATCATCTCCGAGGCGACCGTGATGTCAAAGCCCGACTCGCGCGGTACGCCGTGCACACGCCCGCCAAGCCCCGTGACGACATGGCGCAGCGCTCTGTCGTTGATGTCGAGGACGCGCTTCCACACGATGCGGTTCACATCGAGGTCGAGTGTATTTCCCTGAAAGATGTGGTTGTCGATCAGTGCAGCGAGAAGGTTGTGTGCTGTCGTGATGGCGTGGAAGTCGCCCGTAAAGTGGAGGTTGATGTCCTCCATCGGGACGACCTGTGCATAGCCGCCCCCCGCCGCGCCGCCCTTCATGCCGAAACACGGGCCAAGCGATGGCTCACGGAGGGCGACGACAGTCTTCTTGCCCTGTTTGTGGAGAGCATCAGCAAGCCCGACGCTTGTCGTTGTTTTGCCCTCACCCGCCGGCGTCGGGTTGATGGCCGTGACGAGGATGAGTTTGCCCTGCTTTTCACCCGTACCCGCAAGAGCCTCGGGGGTGAGCTTTGCCTTATATCTGCCGTACGGCTCAATATCCTCCTCTGCAATGCCAATCTGCTCTGCAATCTCTGCGATGGGGCGCAAATGTGCCGCGCGTGCAATCTCTACATCCGTTTTCATCGTCATCGCCCTCCCTTTTCCCTCTGTGTCTTTGCTGCCTGTACGACGTTCTCCATCAGCATAGCGACGGTGAGAAGCCCCACACCGCCGGGCACGGGCGTAATCGCCCCCGCAACCTCGGACACGGCTGCAAAGTCCACGTCGCCGACGAGTTTCTTCGGTGCAATGCGGTTGATGCCGACATCAATAACAGTCGCTCCCGGCTTCACCATATCTGCTGTGACGAAATGCGGCTGCCCGACCGCCGCAACGAGGATGTCCGCCTCACGCGTGATCGCGGCGAGATTTTCCGTCCGCGAGTGACAGAGCGTGACGGTCGCGTGCCGTTCGAGGAGCAGCATCGCCATCGGCTTTCCGACGATGTTGCTGCGGCCGATGATGACAGCGTGCGCTCCCTCCATCCGTATGCCTGCGTATTCGAGCATACGGATGCAGCCCGCCGGCGTACATGGGCGCAGCCCCGGTGCACCGATGGAGAGATGCCCGACGTTCACGGGATGGAAGCCGTCCACATCCTTGCGCGGATCGATCCGGCTCAGCACCTCCTCCTCACACGCTGCAAGGCCGACGGGCAGCGGCAGCTGCACGAGGATGCCGTGCACCTCTGTATCCGCATTCAGTTCATCGATGCACGCGAGCAGTTCCTCCCGCGTGGTCTCAGTGGGCAGAGCGATGTGATCGGACAGTATTCCCAGCTCCTCGCACGTCTTCTGCTTGTTGCGGACATAGACCTCGGAGGCGGGATCGTTGCCGACGATGATGACGGCGAGGCGTGGGTGGACACCGTGCTCGCGCAGCAGAATCGCCTCATGCTCCGCGCTCGCCTTGATGCGTGCGGCAAATTCTTTGCCATATAAAATGCGTGTCATTATGCTCTCCTTTGATCCGTGATTTTACATAAAATAGCTGATCCACGTAAAGACGAAAATTGCAATCGATACAATTCCGTTCCGCATGAAGTACATCTGCGTCACGCGCGAGAAATCCGTGGGGCTTGCGATGCGGTGCTGATAGATGAGCGTCCCCGCCGCGATGCCGACCCCGATGTAGTACGGAAATGTGAGGTGCATCATGACCCCAAGCATCACAAAGAGGATGATGGACAGGACGTGCATCGCACGCGAAATCTGAAACGCGCCGTGCGCACCGAATGTGACCGCGAGGGAGTGGAGCCCCTGACTGCGGTCAAACTCCTCATCCTGCGCCCCATACATCGCATCGAACGCAGCGATCCAGAGTGCGACGGCGATGAACAGAACAACCGTCGGCAGCTCAATCTTTCCGCTGATCGCCACCCAACCGCCCGCCGGTGCCATGCCGATGGCAATGCCGAGAAAGAGGTGCACCCACCCCGTCACGCGCTTCATGTACGGGTAGATCAGAAAGGGGACGGCGGCGAACGGCAGGAGACGAATGCAGACGGGATTCAGCTGCAGCACTGCAAATACAAGCACAAGGAGGCACACGCCTATAAAGACGAGCGCCTCCTGCTTTGTCACGCGCCCCTGCACCATCGCGCGATAGGCGAGGCGGGGTTGCTGCTTGTCATACTTCAGATCGGCAAGGTTGTCGAGGGCGAGTGCTGCCGAGCGTGCCGCCGTAATCGCGAGTACGATCCAGCCGAGGTCACCGAGCGGGGGATTGCCCCCTGCTGCCAGAAGCGCACCCATGAGCGCGAACGGCAGGGAAAACACCGTATGGTGAAAGGCGGTATTGTTCATGTGCGCCCGCAGGCGCTCCATCCACCAGCTCAATCCAGACCGAACTCCTTCCACCGCTCATTGACGCGCTTCACGATGTCCTCGGACATCACGATCTCGTCGGGCCACTCACGCGCGTGCCCTTCCTCCGGCCACGTCTTGGTCGCGTCGATGCCGAGCTTCGAGCCCCACTTTGCCATCGGCGAGGAATGATCGAGCACGTCCAGAGGGCCCTGCACAATCTCGAGGTCGTACTTTGCATCGATGTTGTTGAAGACGCGCCACCAGACTTCCTTCATGTCCTGCACGTTGACGTGCGCATCCACGACGATGATCATCTTGACGTTCATCATCTGCCCCATCCCCCAGAGCGCGTGCATGACCTTGCGCGCGTGCATCGGGAACTGCTTTTTGATAGAGACGACGATGCAGTCATGGAACACACCCTCAAGAGGCATATTGACATCGACAACCTCGGGCAGCATCTGCTTTAAGAGCGGCAGGAAGATGCGCTCCGTCGCCTTGGCGAGGAAGCAGTCCTCCATGGGGGGCTTCCCGACCACCGTTGCGGAGTAGATCGGATCCTTGCGGTGCGTGATCGCCGTGATGTGAAAGACAGGGTACTCGTCCGCGAGCGAGTAATAGCCCGTATGGTCACCAAATGGCCCTTCGCGGCGCATCTCGTTCGTGTCGACGTAGCCCTCAAGAATAATCTCCGCTGTCGCGGGTACCTCAAGGTCGACGGTAATGCACTTCACCAGTTCGACGGATTTATGACGCAGGAAGCCCGCAAAGACCATTTCGTCGATGTCACGCGGAAGCGGTGCCGTCGCCGCATAGGTCACAACGGGGTCGGTGCCGATCGCGACCGCCGCCTCGATACGCTCCCCTCCGCGTGCCTTCATGTCGCGGAAGTTCTCCGCGCCGTTCTTGTGGATGTGCCAGTGCATCCCCGTCGTGCGGCTGTCATACTTCTGCAGTCGGTACATGCCGACGTTGCGCTTGCCCGTCGCGGGGTTCTTCGTAAAGACGAGCGGCAGCGTCACGAACGGGCCGCCGTCATCCGGCCAGCATTTCAGAATGGGGATCTCGTCGAGGTTCGGATTCTCTGTCTCGATGACCTCCTGGCAGGGCGCATTCTTCACGTATTTGGGGAAGTTGATCGCCTTGCGTGCCATCGGGATGAGCGTCATGAGGTTCATCTTGTTCTGGAGCGAGATGTGCGGGATCTTGAGGATCTCCGTGAGTTCATCGGCGATATCGTCGAGCTTCTCCACGCCGAATGCGAGCGCCATCCGCTCGTAGCTGCCGAACGCATTCATGAGGACGGGCATCTTCGAGCCCTTGACGTTCTCAAAGAGCAGCGCGACGTTCTTCTCTCCCTCCATTTTCGAGATGCGGTCCGTGATCTCGGTGATCTCAAGCTCGGGATCGACCTCTGCCGCAATGCGGCGGAGAAGCCCCCGCTCCTCAAGCGCGGCGATGTATTCGCGCAGATCCTTATATGCCAAAATATTCCCTCCTGTTAACGAATAGGCAATGCCGCAGTAATCCCCCAAAGCGCCCCCTAGTGGAGCAATCGGGGAAAGCGCACGGTACGCCCCGTCGGATTTCTTTCGTTCAAGCGAAGCGCGTTTAAGAAGTCCGACGGTATTTAAGCGTACAAGTGCGCGATTGATTGCACAACTAAGCGTTCGCACGGGGGTATTACGAAGCAGAATTACTTTCTCAATATAAATCTCACTATCAAATAGCCGACACCGTACAGAACGATCATCGGCAGGGCAATCATCGACTGTGTGAATACGTCGGGTGTCGGCGAGATCACGGCAGCAACGACGAACGAGAGAAAGACGACAATGCGAGCGTACTTCTGCAAAAACGCGGACGTGATCATGCCCATCTTGCCGAGAATCGTGATGACGAGCGGCAGCTCAAAGACGAAGCCGAACGGCAGCACGAACATGATGACGAACTCGAAGTAGCGGTTCACGGAGAACAGCGCCTCAAGCTCCTCGTTGCCGAAGCCCTTGAAGAACATGATCGCCGCGGGGAAGACGAGGAAGAACGAGAACGCAAGCCCGAGGAAGAAGAGGATGACCGAGACGGGCACGACGATCCCGAGCACAAGCCGCTCTGCCGGCGTGAGTGCGGGGAGGAAGAAGCGCCACACATGGTAGAAGATCACGGGCAGCGCGAGAAGAAAGCCCACGACAACAGCGATCTTGATATAGGTGAAGAACGCCTCCGCGGGCTGCATATAGTAGAGCTTTCCGACCGGCACAGTCAGATAGTGCATAATGTCGTCGATGAAGTAGTAGCCGACACCCGAGCCAACGGCAACGGCAAGCAGGCACTTGATGAGACGTGAGCGCAGCTCTGTCAGATGGGCGATGAGTGTCATACTCCCGTCATCGTCCGCCGCTGCATTCTCCGCATCCTGCTGTGCGAGCGGCATCACGGGCGGAGCATCTGCAGACACAGAGACGGGTTGCTGCTCCGGCTCAGGGGATTTCGATTCCTCCGCCATGGGTCAGCTCTTTGCCTCTTTTTTCTCAGCTTCCGACAGTTGCTTGGACTCCTCAGTGACGTTGATCTCCGCACGCGTGTCCTGCGGCTCGTTGTTGGCGGACTTGAACTCTTTGATGCTCTTGCCGAGCGCCTTGCCGATATCGGGCAGACGACCGGGACCAAAGACGACCAGTCCGATGATAAGGATAAGGACGAGTTCGGGAACTCCCAGACCAAACATAAGAACCTCCTAAAATAAATCGAATTTATGGGGTGTCATTGTTCGCTTGTGTAAAGCCCCACGCGAACACCTCGTTGCGTAATCGACCGCGTGCTTGTACGCTCAAATGCCGGTGGACTTCTTAAACGCGCTTCGCTTGAACGAAAGAAATCCGCCGGGGCATACCGCA
>ERZ773090.272-NODE-272-length-37187-cov-4.54996_pt1 | contig 37187 bp, 35 predicted proteins | sample MGYA00580579_ERZ773090 | MGnify/ENA primary metagenome ERZ773090 (study PRJEB29015, sample SAMEA2738014) | human oral metagenome | biome: human oral; feature: human-associated habitat; material: dental | place: China | collected 2132 ... | reverse complement strand
AGAGTACTTGGCTACGAACCAAGCGGTCGGAGGTTCGAGTCCTTCCGGGCGCGCTTAAAAAAGCCGGAGCCCCGCGAAAGCGGGGCTCTTTTTTTATGGTCCGATTGGGGCCCTAGGGAATGCCGGCCAGCTTATGGGTCTGCAGACTCAGCTGCCAGTGCTGGCCGCCGGGCCGGCCGTTCAGCGCCCCCAGCTGTTCCAGGGTGAAGCGCAGATTCATCTGGCCGTCGATTTCACAGGGAGACAGATAGTAGCGCGGCGCCACAATCAGCCGTTCCAGCTGGGCACAGAATTCGCCCATCTCCCCATCGACCACCACCCGCACCTCGTCGGCCCGGCGCAGGGCCCGGGCCGTGTACTGGCGGGCATAGAAGCGCTTCGGGCTGGTGGCCACATAGTCAAACAGCGGCGACACCGGCCGCAGGCCGTTGGTTTCCAGGGCGAGGAAATGGCCGCGTTCCTTCAGGGCCTGGAGCAGCGCTTCCAGCTGGGGATGAAGGGTCGGTTCGCCGCCGGTGATGATGACATTGCGGCAGCCATAGCCGGCCACCGTCGCCAGCACCTCGGCCAGCGACTGCCAGCGGTAGCGGTGATAGTCGGTGTCGCACCAGGGACAGGCCAGATTGCAGCGGCCGAGGCGGACGAAAACCGCCGGCATGCCGGTGTTGTAGCCCTCACCCTGGCAGCTGGCGAAGATTTCCACTATCGGCAGCCGGATTTCAGCGCTCATATTCACAGTAGCTGCTGGCGGTTTCATAGAGACGAATCCGGCTCAGGGGCAGGTCGGCGCCAAGGACGTCGAAGATATGGCGGCAGAGATTTTCGCAGGTGGTGCGGCCGTCCAGGGCGTAGGTTTTGGCGGCGAAGGACTGCAGCAGCGCCGCAATCTGGCACTCCCGCTCGCTGTTGCGGTCGTAGAGAAAGGCATGGTCCAGGGCCGTGAGAATCTGCGCTTCCACCCGGCTTTTCAGGTCCTGATAGTCCAGCAGCATGGCCGCCTTGGGCCCCGTCGGCTGAAGCGCTTCGCCGGCCACCTCCACCCGTAGCCGGTAGGAATGGCCGTGGAGATGGCGACACTGGCCGTCGTGGCCGTCGAGCAGATGGGCGCTCTCGAAGCGAAATTCCTTGGCAATTCTAAACACCGGCCCGCTCCGCCAGATAGTCGCGCAGGGACTCCTCCCGCAGCCGGCAGCTGGGGCAGTCGTGGCAGCCGCCGGCCACGCCCCGGTAGCAGCTGTGGCTGTGGTCGCGCACCAGCTCCAGACCGCCGAGCTCATCGACCAGGGCCCAGGTTTCCTTTTTGGTTCGGTACATCAGCGGCGTGCGCACGTCAAAATCCCGGCCCAGGGCCAGATTCAAACTGACATTCATGGATTTAACAAAAACATCGCGACAGTCGGGATAGCCGCTGTAGTCGGTCTGGCTGACGCCGAGATAAATGGTGCCCAGGTTCCGTTCGCTGGCGAAGATGGCCGCATAGAGCAGAAACAGGGCGTTGCGGCCGGCCACGAAGGTGTTCGGCAGGGCGCCCTGCATCTGGATTTCGGCGCCGGCGTCCATGAGGGCGTTGTGGGTGATTTGGCCCAGACTGTCCAGGCGCAGCAGCGTCTGCGGCACCCCCAGTTGTTCACAGATAAAACGGGCCCGTTCCAGTTCGATGGCATGGCGCTGGCCGTAGGCAAAGCTAAGCGCTTCGACCTGGGCCGGCCCGAATTCCTTCCGGGCCAGCAGTAGACAGGTGGTGGAATCCTGGCCGCCGGAGAAGACGACCAGGGCGCGGGGTGATGGATTCATGATTTTTCCTTGTTTTTTAGCGTGGGTAGTTGCGACCACGGGGGCGGCGATTATGCCAGAAGCGCTTCCCTAGCCCCAATAGAGCGTGCGGTTGTGCTGGCGAATGTGGCGCAGCAGCAGGGCGAGCAGAAAGGCCACCGTCTGGCAGAGCACGATGGTGGCGCCCGGGGCACTGTTCCAGCGGTAGCTGAGCAGCACGCCGGCGGCGGTGCTCAGCACGGCAATGAGGCTGGCCAGCAGCAGCATCAGCCCGAAGCGCTTCGTCAGCAGCTGGGCCGCCAGGGCCGGGGCAATGAGCAGGGCCACCACCAGAATCACCCCGACGGCCTGCAGGGCGGCGACGGTTATCAGGGTCAGCAGCACCAGCAGCAGAGCGTCGAGCCGGGCCGGGGCCAGGCCCACCAGCCGGGCTTGCACCGGGTCGAAGACGAAGAGCATCAGCTCCCGCCCCTTCAGGGCCAGCACCAGCAGAATCAGCAGGCAGATGAGCAGAATTTGCAGACGCTGGGCCGGCAGCATGCCGAGCAGATTGCCGAAGAGCAGATGCACCAGATGCTGGCCGCCGCTGCTGAAGGCGATGCCGAGGGCGAAGAGGGTGGCAAAGCTGATGCCGAGCAGGCTGTCGCTCTTCAGACTGCTGCGCCGTTCGAGCCAGGCCGTCAGCGAAGCGCAGGACAGGCCGGCGCCGAAGGCCCCGAGCAGCAGGGGCAGGCCGAGGGCGTGGGCGATGACCACCCCCACCAGCAGCGCATGGGAAATGGCATCGGCCATCAGCGACCAGCCCTTGAGCACGAGGAAGCAGGAGAGCAGGGCGCAGGTCAGGGCCAGCAGCAGGGCCACCCACAGGGCCTGTTGCATGAAGGGATAGCGAAGCGCTTCCTGGATAAAGTTCCACATAAAACCTCCTAGGTGCGCCACCGGAGCGCGCGTTTAATCAGGAAGATGGCGAAGAACAGGGCGCTCTGCAGCAGGACGATGAGGGCGCCGGTGTTGCGGCCGAGGAAATAGCTGAGGTAGGTGCCGAGGGCGGCGGTGCTGGTGCCGAGGGCGAAGGCAATCAGCAGCACCCGGTCGAAGCGCTTCGTCAGCAGAAAGGCGGTGGCGCCGGGGGTGATGAGCAGGGCAATGACGAGAATGGCTCCCACCGTCTGCAGCGAGGCCACCACGGCGGCGCTGACCAGACCAAAAAAGAGCCACTGCAGCGGCCGCACCGCCAGCCCCGAGGCCACCGCCTGGATTTCATCGAAGAAGAGCAACATCAAATCCCGCCATTTCAGCCCGATGAGCAGCAGCGATAGCAGGCCAATGGCCAGCAGCTGCCACAGGTCGCTGTCGGCGATGTGCAGGATATTGCCCTGAATCACCGCCTGCAGGTTCACGGCGCTGGGATAGAGCGAGCTGATGAACAGGCCCAGGGCGAAAAAGCTGGTGAAGACAAAGCCGATGACCGCGTCCTGCTTGAGCAGGGCGAGCCGGCGCAGGAAGAGCATGCCGGCGCCGGCGAGCAGGCCGGTGAAGAAGGCACCCACCGCATAGGGCAGCTGCCAGAGATAGGCCAGGGCGACGCCGGGCACCACCGCGTGGGAGAGGGCGTCGCCGATGAGCGACCAGCCCTTGAGCAGCAGAAACACCGAGAGCAGGGCGCAGACGCCGCCCACCAGCGTGGCGCAGAGCAGGGCCCGCACCATGAATTCATAGTGGAAGGGTTCGAGCCAGTTCATAGGCTGCTCCCCTGGTGGTCGAAGACGGCCGGATGCTCGTCGTCGCTGACGATGCTGATGCCGCCGAGGCCGATGTTCTTCAGGGCACTGCCGAAGGCCTTCTCCAGATTGGCGATGGTGTAAATCTCCTTCACCGGCCCGGCGGCGATGACGGTGCGATTGAGCAGCACCGTTTCATTGCAGTAGAGCGGCACGGCGCCGAGGTTGTGGGTGGCCACCAGCATGAGATAGCCCTCCTGGCGCAGCTGTTTGAGCAGGTCCATCACCGCATATTCGGTCTGCACATCGACGCCGGTGAAGGGCTCGTCCAGCAGAATGACCCGGCTTTCCTGGGCCAGGGCCCGGGCCAGAAAGACGCGCTTGCGCTGGCCGCCGGACAGTTCGCCGATTTGCCGGTCGGCCAGATTGGCCACCGCCAGCCGGTCCAGGGCCGCCGCCACCTTCTCCCGGTCCACGGGCCGGGGCTGGCGCAGCCAGTTCATGTGGCCATAGCGGCCGAGCATGACCACGTCGCGGACGAGGATAGGGAAATTGTGGTCAATCTGGTCGTTCTGGGGCACGTAGGCGATGGCGTTGGCGCGCAGGGCGGTGGCGATGGGCTGGCCGTCGAGGCTGACGGTGCCGGTCTGGGGCTGGACAATGCCCATGATGGCGTTGAACAGCGTCGATTTGCCGCTGCCATTGACACCGACCAGGCCGTAGCAGTTGCCGCTACGCAGCTGGCAGTGGACGTCGTGCAGGGCCCGGTGGCCGTTGGGATAGACCACGCTCAGGTTATCCACGGTGAGCACAGTTTCTTGCATGGCTTTTCCTCCAAAAAAAAACTCCGGACGCTATTTTGACACCAAGCGCTTCCCCCGCCCCGAAATATAAACCCGGCCGCCGTTTCCCTGGCCCCGGCGAATCGCTATGATGAGGCGTTTTCCGGGTTCCGGCGGCGTTGGCACTGCATTTGCCAGTGGCCAGCCGAACGGGGCCCGACCCCGAAGCTAACAAAAGGAAAAGCGATGAAAAAAAGCTATCTGGCGCTGTTGCTCAGCTCGTCCCTGTGGGCGGCACCGCCCGTGAAGGAAGTGGCCGAAGATTGGCTGCTGGTGTGCGATAACACCCACTTTTGCCGGCTGGCCGGCTACCAGAGCGCCGAGGACCCCAATCCGGTCTCCGTGCTGCTGAGCCGGGCTGCCGGCGATGTGCCCCTGACCGCCGAACTGGCCATTGGCCGGGCCGCCGAGGGCGACGGCAGCCTGCCCGGCAAGGTGCAGATGGCCCTGAACGACGTCGACCAGGGCGAAATCAGCCTGGACGCCAATGGCCGGGGCAAGCTCAGCGCCGAGCAGACCGAGGCCCTGGCCCAGCTGCTGGGCAAGAGCAGCGCGCCGAAGATTAGTTTCAGCAGCGGCGAACGGCGCTGGTTCCTGTCGCCGCTGGGGGCGGCGAAGCGCTTCGCCGAGCTGGAGGAAAAACAGAAGCGCTGGGGTAAACCCTCCTCCTACAGCAACCCGGGCAACGACAAATTGCCGCTGCTGGAGCCGGCCCCGACGCCGGTGGTGGGGGCGGTGAAACTGCCGAAGAAGGACCCCACCTTCTGGAAATACGGTGAGGCCGGCTTCGATACCTTTGCCAAGCTGCTGGCCAAAAAGTTGAAGAGCGTGCAACAGCGCTGCCACCCGCTGATTAGCGATGAAACTGCCATCAACGAGTTCCGCAAATTCGTAATTTTCCCGCTGGACGACAATAACCTGCTGGTGCAAACGGCCTGTGAGTACGGCTCCTACAACATGACCTCGGCCTTCGCCGTGGTGGACAAGGATTTCAGCAAGATTCGCCAGCTGGAGATGATTCCCTCCTATGGCGAGAGCGACGACCAGGCCTTCAGAAATGGCGTGCTGCGCGGCTGGTCGGTGCCCAGCGCCAAGGCCGACTGTGTCTATCGCATCGAAATGGTCTGGGACGGCTACAAGATGGCCAAAACCAGCGAACTAAGCGCCGGCCTCTGTCGCGGCTTCCACAATGGCGCCTGGCAGCTGCCCATGTTCGTGAGCACGGTGCAGCCGGTGGACAAGCCGCTGGCCTCGGCCCAGCCCGAGGAAGAGCGTGGCGGCCCGGCCCCCGGCAATCTGCTGCGCCAACAGAGCCCGGGTCAGCATTCCCCCGCCGGCGCCGACGACCTCAACCCCACCCAGCGACTTATGCAGTGTTTGAACCCCCCACCCCAGTCCTAACGGCTGGCCGGCGCTCCTCCGGGAGCGCTTTTTTTTGGCCAGGTAGCGCTTTCGGGTAGCGCTTTGCTGGGGCGGCCGGCCTCACCGGGCCGCTGCTCGGCAGCTCCGAAAGGAAGCGCTTCCTCGGACAAGTTCGGGTTTTTCCGCACGGCCGGCGGGGGCCAGTGGCTCTAGCGGCGGGATAGAGGGGGAGCGCTTCATTCCCACCGGGATTTTTCCAGCGCAGCGCTTCGCCGGGAAGGCGCCGGCGGGCGTGAGGCGCTTTCTTAAGGCTCGGAACAACCCTTCTGGCGGGCCGGGCGGATTGGTCTGAGCGAAGCGCTTTAGCCAAAACGGCCCCGGGCCGCAGGAAAAAATCCTGGGGCAGAGGAGAAGCGCTTCACTCGGGCGAAGTTGGAAAAGGGGAGCGCTTCGTTCCCGCAAGGTTTTTTCTAGCGAAGCGCTTCGGTTTAATGAGTCGGGCCGGGGCTATAGCTGTGGCAATCGTCCCAAGGGGGAAGCGCTTCGGCTGGCGGGCTAGTGTTTTTCATTCGGCCGGCGCGGGCCGTTGGCTTTCGCTTTACAGCAAGTGCTTCCGGCAGGGAAAAGCGCTTCAGTCCCATAGGGCTTTTTCTGAGGAAGCGCTTTGCTCTGGAAAGGCGGGGAAAGGTGAAACGCTTCGGCTTGATAAGGGAGCGCTTCTATCTCCAAAGGCTAGGAATAACGAAGCGGTGGTGGCGGCGGCGGCTCGCTACTCCGCTGCGTTGCGCTGCGATGTCGGCCGCTGGCCTCACTAAGCGCTGCTAACGAAGTGCTTTGCTTTACCGGCCCCGATAGGAATAAACACGTTCCCTAGCTACAGCGTTCCCCTCTGGAAGAAGCGCTTCATTCCAGCCACCCAGAAGCCGAAGCGCTCCCCCTTGGCGGCTGGAAGGAATATGCCCGCCCGGGGCGAAACGCTTCGTTCTGGGAAAACAGGGAAAGATGGAGCGCTTCGGTTCAGACAGCCGGGCCGGGGTAGAAAAGAAAACCCCAGCCGGCAACCGAAGCGCCTCGTTGGGATTGTTCCGGAGGGGAAGCGCTTCGGCCCCGGCGGCTAGAGGGGGAGCGCTTCGCTCTGGGAAAACAGGGAAAGATGAAGCGCTTCCTCCGGCGGACTCATTTTTATGCAGTTGGTAGGGAAGCGCTTCGGGCTTGAGGATTTAGAGGGCGCGGTTGCTCCTTCGGAGCGCTTCGGTTGGCCAATAAAAAAGCCCCCTAGAGGGGGCCGAGGTTAGATGGCTCGGGGCCGGGGCCGGGACCAGAAGCCGGGGCGGCCCGGGCCGGGTTTTTAGATGGCCCAGGCGCCATTATCCGGGTCGGCGCTGGCACGGATGATGCCGGCGGCCACGGTCTGGTTGGAGCTCTCGTCGATGAGGATAAAGGCGCCGGTTTTGCGGTTCTGGCGGTAGTCGGTGGCCACCAGCGGCTGTTGCAGCGCCAGGCGCACCGAGGCGATGTCGTTCATGGCCAGCGCCCCCACCTCGGCCCGGCTGGAACTGAGGGTCTGCGGGTCCAGCACCAAATCCACGGCGCGCACCTTGGCGGCCACGGTCTGCACCCCCTGTTTGAGCAGATAGCGCCGGGCCGGATTCAGCGGCTGCTGGTCAAACCAGCAGAGGGCGGCGTGCAGCTGCTTTTCCGTCCCCGGCCCGCCGGCGCCGACCAGGCAATCGCCCCGGGACAGGTCCACATCCTCGTTCAGCTCGACGGTAACGTTCTCGCCCGGCCCGACCCGGTCCCGGGGGCCGTTGATGTCGTAGAGCGCTTTCACCGTGCCTTCCCGGCCCTGGGGCTCAAGGCGCAGGCGGTCGCCCGGCCGCAGCTGGCCCTGCTCCACCCGGCCCTGGTAGCCACGAAAATCATCGGCGGTGCTGCCGTCCAGGCGCAGTACCCGCTGCACCGGCAGAATCAACGGCCGTTCCTCCAGCCGGGCCGTGCTCAGCGGCAGGCTTTCCAGCAGCGGCAGCAGCGCTTCGCCCGTGTACCAGGGCGTTTTTTCACTGCGGCGGACGATGTTATCGCCCTGGAGGGCCGAAATGGGCACCGGCTGGAAGTGTCGGATGCCCAGGGTGGCGGCCAGCTCGCCATAGGCGCGAACGATGGCCTCATATTTGGCCCGGTCGAAGCCGAGCAAATCCAGCTTGTTCACGGCGACGAGGATATGCTCACAGCCGAGCAGCTGCAGCAGGGCGCTGTGGCGCTTGGTCTGCACCAGCAGCTCGGCCCGGCCGGCCCCGTCGAAGCGCACCCGGGTGGCGTCGATGAGGACGATGGCGGCGTCGGCGGTGGAGGCGCCGGTAACCATGTTGCGGGTGTACTGCTCGTGGCCGGGGGTGTCGGCGATGATGAATTTGCGCCGGGGCGTGGCGAAGTAGCGATAGGCCACGTCGATGGTAATGCCCTGTTCGCGCTCGGCCTCCAGGCCGTCGGTGAGGGCGGCGAAATCCGGCTGTTCGTTGGCGGTCAGGCTCTGCAGCTGGTCGCTGAACAGGGCCTTGCTGTCGTAGAGCAGCCGGCCGATGAGGGTGGATTTGCCGTCATCGACGCTGCCGGCGGTGATAAAGCGTAGAAGTGTGCTCATGGGAATTCTCTAGAAATAGCCGGCGCGTTTGCGTTTTTCCATGGAGGCGGCGTCGGTGCGGTCGTCCATGCGGGTGGCACTGCGTTCGGAGACGGTGGCGGTGGCGGTTTCGGCGATGATATCGGCGACGCTGGTGGCCGCGCTGGCCACCGGGCAGGTGCAGGTGATGTCGCCGACGGTGCGGAAGCGCACCGAACGTTCGACGACGGCTTCACCGTCCCGGGCCGGGGTCAGCTCGGTTACGGGCACGAGCAAATCGCCGCGCTCCACCACCGGCCGGCGGTGGGCGAAGTAGATGCTCGGCAGGGGAAGCGCTTCGCGCTGGATATATTGCCAAATGTCCAGTTCCGTCCAGTTGGAGATGGGGAAGACGCGCATGTGCTCGCCGGGGTTAAGCCGGGCGTTGTAGATGTCCCAGAGCTCCGGCCGCTGGTCCTTGGGGTTCCACTGGCCGAAATCGTCGCGGAAGGAAAAGATGCGTTCCTTGGCCCGGGCCTTCTCCTCGTCGCGGCGGGCGCCGCCCATGAGCGCATCGAAGCCCTGGGCCTCGATGGTCTCCAGCAGCGTAACCGCCTGGTGGGCGTTGCGCGATTCCAGCGGCGTGCGCAGGCGCACCGTGCCCCGGCGAATGGATTCCTCCACCGCACCGATGACGCTCTTCACGCCGGTGCGGGCGATGGTCTCGTCGCGGAAGCGCAGCACCTCGGGGTAGTTGTGGCCGGTGTCGATGTGCACCAGGGTGAACGGCAGGCGCAGCGGCCGGCCGGGCAGGCGGAAGGCCTTCTGGGCCAGATGGAACAGCACCACCGAATCCTTGCCGCCGGAGAAGAGCAGGGCCGGATTGCGGGTGCTGGCGCTGAGCTCGCGAATGATGTAGATGGCCTCCTGCTCCAGCATATCCAGCTGGGCCGAAGCCGACGATGATTCCTGTGCGGTCATATTGCCTCTTTCTTATGGGTGTGCAGGCCACATTCCCGTTTGTCGGCCCGTTCCCAGCTCCAGCGGCCGGAACGAATGTCTTCGCCGGCGCGCACGGCGATGGTGCAGGGTTCGCAGCCGATGGAGGGGTAGCCCTGGTGGTAGAGGGCGTTGATGGGCAGTTCCTCGGCGTGAACATAGGCCCAAACATCGTCCTCGCTGAAATCGAAGATGGGGTTGAATTTTTTCATGGCCCGCTCCCGGTCGGCCTCGACGAAGGTCAGTTCGTGGCGGGTCAAAGCCTGGCTGCGGCGCTGACCGGTGAGCCAAACGCTGGCGCCGGCCAGCACCCGATTCAGGGGCTCCACCTTGCGCAGATGGCAGCAGGCGTGGCGCAGTTCCAGCGATTCATACATGGGATAGAGGCCGTGGCGGGTGGTGAAGTCGGCCACGGCGGTGGCGTCGGGCTGCACCCAGTGGAGGGGCCGGCCGAAGCGCTTCAGGAAAACGTCGGCCAGGGCCAGGGTTTCGCCGTGGAGGCGGCCGGTGTCGATGGCCACGATGTCGATGGCCAGATTAAGCCGGGCAATCACCTCGCTGATGACCATGTCTTCCACGGCCAGACTGGTCATCTGCACGATGCGACCGGGCTCCGTGGCGATTTGGCGCAGGCGCTCGTCCAGGGTGGCCCGGAGCTGGGCCAGCCGGTCGGCCGCGTAGACCGGTTGGGGGATAGACCAAAGGGCTGTCATGGGATTCTCCAAATGATTTGGCCCAATCTTAAGAAATCGCCCCGGCCCGGACAAAGAGCGGAAATTTATAGGCCCATGCCGAACGCTTATGCCGGCGTTGCTATACTGGCCGCTCCGACCGCTCGTTTAGGAGAAATCCCATGAAAATAAAAAAACCTTGGCAGGGGGCCCTATTTCTGGCGTTTGCCCTGGCGCTTATCTACGGCCTGCGCCGCTGGGGCGAGGGCGAAAGTCCGGCGGAAGCCCTGCTCACCGGCCTGCTCTTCGTCGGGCTGCTGCTGGTGCTGATGGGGGTAACGAAATATTGGCCCCAAATCCAGAGCCGCTGGCCGGCCCTGGCCCGTCGGCCCAATGCCCTGCTGTTCGGCTGGATTTTCCTCGTCCAGCTGGTTTTCCACCGCCAGGAGTCCTGGCCCAAAATGGTGGTGGGCGGACTGATAGCGGCCCTGGTGGGCACCTGGTGCTATTCGGCCTGGTGCCGGCGCCAGCAACGCCGGGCCCTCTCGGATAAACCGACAGCCTAAAAAAAAGCGCTCCTCCGGGAGCGCTTCTTTATTTTTCGGTTTTGCCGGTTTCGGGACGCAGTTTCTCGGCCAGCCAGAGGCCAAGCTCAAACATGCCGTACAGCGGCACCGCCAGCAACGTCTGGGAAATCACGTCCGGCGGGGTCAGAATCGCGCCGATGGTGAAGGCGGCCAGCAGCACATAGGGGCGCTGGCGGCGCAGTTTGGCCGGCTGGAGCAGGCCGAGCAGCACCAGAATAATCAGGGCCACCGGCACCTCGAAGACCAGGCCGAAAACCAGAAACATGGCCGTGCTGATGCTGAGATAGCGGCTGATGTCCGGCATAAAGCTGACGCCCTCCAGCTGGATGCCACTGAAAAAATGGAACATCAGCGGCAGGATAACGAAGTAGGCAAAGAGCACGCCCAGGTAGAACAGCAGCGTCGCCGACAGCAGCAGCGGCCGGGCGAAGCGCTTCTCGCTGGGCAGCAGGGCCGGGGCCACATAGGCCCAAATCTGGTAGAGCAGAAAGGGAATGGTGAGCAGCACCGCCACCAGCAGGCACACCTTCAGCGGCGTCAGGAAAATATCGATGCCGTCCTGGGCCAGCATGGTTTGGCCCTGCAGCAGGCTGGCCAGCACCGGCCGGGCAAAGGCACTGTAAACGGTGCCGGAAAAGGGCAGCAGCAGCAGGAAAACCAGCGTAACCGCGCCAATCATATAGAGCAGCCGGGTGCGCAGTTCCACCAGATGGGACATGAAATCCTCCGGCGGCTCCGGCGCTTCCGGCGGGGGCAGGGGGGGATTAGTCATGGTCGCGTTTCTCGAGGGATAGGGGTTGGGCCGGCGGGGGTTCCGGGCCGGTGTCGCGTTCGGCTTCGGCCAGGCCGGCGCCGTAGTCGTTCATATTCATGATGGAACGGTTGAGCTCGTCGATGTGTTCTTTGATTTCCCGGTCGTAGAGCTCCCGTTCCAGCTGGTCCAGGCCCAGTTCCTCATTGACCCGGCCTTTAACCTCGTGGTAGTGGCGGAAAAACTGGCGCTTCAGCTGCACCAGATTGCGCACCACCTCCGGCAGCCGCTGGGGGCCGATGACAATCACGCCCAGCACCAGCAGCAGCAGCACCTCGCTGAAGCCGATTTCAAACATCGGCTTTGTCGCGGGTCGGGGCGGTTTTCTCGGCGCCGGCGGCGCGGTGTTCAATCACGGTGGGCTGTGGTTCCGCCGGCTTTTCTTTGCTTTTATCGTCGCTGACGGCCTCGCGGAAGCCCTTGATGGCCGAGCCCAGGTCTTCGCCGAAGCTGCGCAGTTTCTTGGTGCCGAAGATGGCGAACACAATCAGCAGAATAATCAACAGTTGAAACGGTCCAACGCTCATAGCAATCTCCTTAGAAACGGGGAAGCGCTTCGGAGGGAAGCGCTTCGGGGTGGGGTTTAGACGGCCTGCACGGCGGTGATGGCGATGGTATAGACGATGTCTTCCACCAGCGCCCCCCGGGACAGGTCATTGACCGGCTTGCGCATGCCCTGGAGCACCGGGCCCACGGCGATGGCCCCGGCGGTGCGCTGGACGGCCTTGTAGGCGATGTTGCCGGCGCTCAAATCCGGGAAGATGAACACGTTGGCGCGGCCGGCCACCGGGCTCTCCGGGGCCTTCTGGCGGCCGACGCTGGCCACGGAGGCCGCGTCATACTGCAGCGGGCCATCGACGAGAATATCCGGCCGGGCCTCGCGCACCAGTCGGGTGGCCTCCTTGACCAAATCCACATCCGGGCCGGAGCCGGAATTGCCGGTGGAATAGGACAGCAGGGCCACCCGGGGCTCCAGACCGAAGGCCTTGGCGCTGTCGTGGGACTGGCTGGCGATGGAGGCCAGCTCGGCGGCGGTGGGATTCGGCACCACGGCACAGTCGCCGTAGACCAGCACCTGGTCGGGCAGGCACATGAAGAAGACCGAAGACACGGTGGCGGCGCCGGGCGCGGTTTTGATGATTTGCAGCGGCGGGCGAATGGTATTGGCCGTCGTATGGACGGCGCCGGAAACCAGTCCGTCCACCTCGCCGGCCTCCAGCATCATGGTGCCCAGCACCACATTGTCGGCCAGCATTTCCCGGGCCTGCTCCTCGGTCAGGCCCTTGGCCTTGCGCAGTTCCACCAGCCGGGCCACGTATTTTTCCCGGGAAGCGCTCGGGTCCAGAATGACCAAATCCGGATGTAGTTCGATGCCCTGCTGGGCAGCCACGGCCCGCACGCTGGCCTCGGGGGCCAGCAGCACACACTTGGCCAGCCGGCGCTGGGCACAGCTATTGGCGGCCTGCACCGTGCGTGGCTCGTCGCCCTCGGGCAGGACGATGGTTTTCCGGGCGGCAATGGCCTTTTTCACCAGATTGAAGCGGAAGTAGGCGCCGGAATGATTGGGTTTGGCGGGGGCGGCCAGATAGTCCTTGGCCCAGGCCGCGTTGATATCGCTGGCCTGGGTTTGGGTCTGGAAGTAGTGGGCGCCGTGCTGGAGCTGGCCGGCGCTGCTCCGGTCGGCCACCAGCACCACGTCCGCCTGTAGCCATTGCTGCACCAGCCGGTTCAGTTCCCAGCCATAGGGGGCGGCCGGGTCATGGCTTAGACCGTTCAGCAGCAGCACCGGCGCGCTGCCGGCCCGCTCGTCAATTTTTAACAGCAGCGCTTCGGCCAGGGCATCGAGCTGGTCCTCGTAGAGGGCGGCGGCGGGATTGCTGAGCAAATCGGCCAGATTCAGGCTGACGGCGCCGGGAAAATGGCCGGCCAGGCTTTGGGCGGCGGGCTGTTCGCCGCTGAGGGATACGAAGAGTAGGGTTTTCATGGCGACTCCTTATTAAGAGCTCAGGGCGTCGGTGTCGCGGGCAATGAGCAGTTCCTCATTGGTGGGCACCACCCAGATGGGCTTGCTGCCGGCGGCGGCAATATTGCCCTCCTTGCCCCGGAAGGTGGCCTCGTTCTTGGCGCTATCCAGGGTCAGACCGAGGAAACCGAGCCGCTCCACCGTCCACTGGCGCAGCAGCGCGGAGTTTTCGCCGATGCCACCGGTGAAGACCAGCGCATCGAAGCCGTTCAGCGCCACGGCCTGGGCGGCGATGTGCTTGGCCAGCCGGTAGGCGTAGACCTGCAGGGCGCGGGTGGCGTTGAGATTGCCGGTGGCGTGGGCCTCCTCCAGGGTGCGGCAGTCGTTGGACAGGCCGGAGAGGCCGAGCAGGCCCGATTCCTTCCACAGCAGGTTGTCGATGGCCTTCACGTCCATGCCCAGGTTGCCGAAGATGGCGATGGTGCCCGGGTCGATGTCGCCGGAGCGGGTGCCGTGGACGATGCCCTCCAGCGGGGTCAGGCCCATGGTCGTATCCTCGGAGTGGTCAAAGTTCACCGCCGCCACGGAGCCGCCATTGCCCAGGTGGCAGATGACCGTCTTCGGCTTCTCAATGCCGAGCAGCCGGGGCAGCTGGCCGGCCACATAGCGGTAGGAGGTGCCGTGGAAGCCGTAGCGGCGGATTTTGTGGTCGGTGTAGTACTTGTAGGGCAGGGCGTAGAGGTAGGCATGTTCCTTCAGGCGCTGGTGGAAGGCCGTATCGAAAACCACCACCTGGGTCAGCGTCGGGAAGCTGTGGCGGGCGGCTTTGATGCCGACCACGTGGGCCGGGTTGTGCAGCGGGGCCAAGGCAATGCAGGCCTCAATCTTTTCCACCACCTCATCGGTAATCACCACCGACTCGCTGAAATACTCGCCGCCGTGCACGATGCGATGGCCCACGGCCTTAATCTGCTCGAAGAAGCCGGCGGCCTTCAGTTCCTCAACGATTTTGTCCAGGGCCGCCTGGTGGGTGGGGGCAATTTCATATTCCTGCTTGTCGTTGCCGTGCTTGATGGTGATGGTGCCGGGGCCCGCCCCCACCAGCCGTTCGGCGATGCCCTTGAAGGGCTCTTCGCCGCTGTCCGGATTCATGACGGAAAACTTGAGTGAGGAGGAACCGCAGTTCAACACGAGAATATATTTGGACATGATGATTTCCTTACTTTTTAGCTATTAAAAATTGAAACGAACCAGCATTCTACGCCGGTTGGGGCCAAAAAAGGACGGCCGGCCATTGAAAATTCCGGGCCAAAGGAGAACAATTCCTATCTTTCCGCTAACCCATAACATTTGGAGATTGTCATGAAAAAATCACTGTTGTTGCTGCTGCTGCTAGCCCCGCTGGGCTGGGCCAAGCCCTTCACCGTCGCCACCACCTTCACCGTCATCGCCGACATGGCCCGCAATGTGGCCGGCGACGATGCGGTCGTGGTGTCCCTGACCAAGCCCGGCGCCGAAATCCACGACTACGAGCCCACGCCCCAGGATTTGATTCAGGCCCAGCAGGCCGATTTGATTCTGTGGAACGGCCTCAATCTGGAAACCTGGTTCCAGCGCTTCTTCGAGAATCTGAAAAATGTGCCGGCCGTGGAGGTCAGCGCCGGCATTGAGCCGCTGCTCATCAAGGAGGGCGTCTTCGCCGGCAAACCCAATCCCCACGCCTGGATGTCCGTGGCCAACGCCAAAATCTACGTGAAGAACATCGCCGCCGCCCTGGCAAAACAGGACCCGGCCCACGCCGCCAACTATGAAAAACGTGCCGCCGCCTACATCGAACAGCTGGAGGCCATCGGGGCGCGCGTCAAGGCCGAGCTGGACAGGGTGCCGGCCGACCAGCGCTGGCTGGTGTCCTCGGAGGGGGCCTTTTCCTATCTGGCCCAGGACATGGGCCTGAAGGAGGCCTACCTCTGGCCCATCAACGCCGAGGAGCAGGGCTCGCCCCAGCAGGTCAAGGCGCTGATTGAGACGGTCAAGGCCAATAAAATTCCGGTGCTGTTCAGCGAAAGCACCATTTCCGACAAGCCGGCCAAGCAGGTGGCCAAGGAAAGCGGCGCCCACTATGGCGGCGTGCTCTATGTGGATTCCCTGTCCGAGGCCGACGGGCCGGTGCCCACCTATCTGGATTTGCTGCGCGTAACCAGTGAAACCATCGTCAAGGGTTTCCAGGAAGCTGGAAAATAGTTGCAACCGTTTTCGGGCCCGGCTCCGGCTGGGCCCTTTTTTTACCTGGGAGGAAATCATGAAAAAAATAATGGGGCTGACCCTGGCCCTGCTTGCCACCAATGTGCCGGCCGGCACCCCTTCGGTACAGTCGGCTTTGCGCCTGAGCGTGGCCGAGCAAAATCGGATTCGGGACCAAGCATGGAGTAACCGTTTCTCCAATGATGATGAGGTTGTGGCCCTCTTCAAAAAGCTGGCCATTCGGCCGGGCCGGTGGCAGACCGAGGCCCTGGAAGAACTCGGCGCCCTTTACCGGCGCCGCCGCGACTGGGCCAAGTCCCATCATTGGCTGGAAAAGTACGCGGTCGTGAGCGGCGATAGCCGGGCCTATAGCTGGATTGCCGACAGTTTCGCTTGGGGCTGGATGGACCTCCCCAAGAACTACGCCCGGGCCAAATTCTGGTATGAAAAGGGAGCGGCGGCCGGCGATGCCAGCGCCTACGGCAGCATTGGCTATCTTTATGAGCGGGGCGGGCCGGGGCTGGACCGAGATTGGGAACAGGCCTGCCACTACTACCGCCGGGCCGGCCCGAAGTGGCGACGGGAGGCCCGGGAGGTCTGCCCGACGCTGCCCTATCTGTTCATCGACACGCTGCGGAGCCCGATTTTCTGGGGGCTGGTCGTCATGGGAACGGCCATTGGCCTGCTGACCGCCCTAGCCCACCGCCGCCGCCCCCGCACCGACTCGGAGCGCTCCGGGCCGGTCATTTGATGACCCTAGGCGCTTCCCTCGACCGAAGCGCTTCTACGCCACTAGGTGGCTCCGAAGCACTCCCCCTTTCAAATCACGTTGAGTTTTCTACGCTTCCCCAGCGAAGCGCTCCCCTTTGTCTGGAGTTCTGGGACGAAGCGCTTCAGCTAGGCAGACCTTCCCCAGGGAGCGCTTCCTTCGGTGCTTCCAGTCCGAAGCGGTTGCTACGCCACGTTATGGCTCGCTGCGCTTCTACGCCACTAGGTGGCTCCGAAGCGCTTCCTTCCAGCCGGGCCGGGGCCGGTGATGATTAAAAGCGGCGATGGGGGGAAGCGCTTCGGTTCAGCTGACCACCGGGGGGAAGCGGTTGCTACGCCACGTTGTGGCTCGCTGCGCTTCTACGCCACTACGTGGCTCCGAAGCGCTTCATTTCAGCCGACCGGTGAAGATTGGCAGGGGTCCGTCGGGCCGAAATGTTTCGCCCAGGTCCATTTCTATTTCCTGAAAAGGAAGCGCTCCCCTTCTTGCTTTTAGAACGAAGCGCTTCCCCTCGTCTAGCTACCCGACTCGAAGCGCTTCGGCCGGCGGGGTCAGAGATAAAGGAAGCGCTTCGCTTATCCCGCCGACTGTCTGGCTTTTTCCAGTCTTCCTAGAGCGAAGCGCTTCCCTCGTTCGGAGGATTGGGACACGCCCGGGCGGGCGGGAGAAGGGAAGCGCTTCCTCTTGTTGGGTTTCAAACTGAAGCGCTGCGGTTTTTCTGGCCTCCGGGAACGAAGCGCTTCCCCGTAGCAGTGGCTGATAAATAGGACGAGCGAAGCCGGCGGCGGCTGGCAACAGGTGGTTCTTTTTGATGGAGAGGGGGAGCGCTTCGGCCTTGAAACAGAAATAAAGCGAAGCGCTGCGGTTCCGTGGGGGAGGGTCGGTTCAAAACGGCCGGCAGGAAGCTAGTCGGCCAGCCGTTCCAGGGCTTCGGCGGCTTCCTCGTCGCCCTGGGCGGCGGCCCGTTCGTACCAGTGGCGGGCCTGCTCCCGATTGCGGGCGCTGCCGAGGCCGTTCTCATAAAGCACCGCCGCGTTGAACTGGCCGGAACGGTGGCCGTTGGCGGCGGCCTGTTGGTAATAAAACAGCGCCCGCTCGTAATCCTGCTTCGTGCCCAGGCCCTTCTCATAGAGATAGCCCAGGCTGTTCTGGGCCTCGGCACTGCCGGCGGCGGCCAGTGGGCGATTGAGAAGGAAGGCCCGGCGGTAGTCGCCCCGGTCGAAGGCATCATTGGCCTCCTCCTGGCTGACCCACGCCCAACCGGCGTCCTCCTCGGGGCGCTGCTCCTCAACGGTCGGCGCTTCCTCGGGGTCGGCCCCGGAGCCCCCGGCACAGACCCGGGCCCGGCCGGCCACATCGGCGGCGCGGCCATACCAGTAGCAGGCCCCCGCCCCGTCCGGAGCCCCGGCCCGGCCCCGTTCCAGATAGTCGGCCACCTTCCACATGGCGCCCCGATGGCCGGCCACCGCCGCCTGTTCAAAGGCATTCAGGGCCCCGGCCCAGTCGCCGGTCAGCTCCAGCTGCTGGCCCTGCTTGAAGCGGGCCTCGTCGTTATCATCGGCGGCCGCCCGTTCGTAGAAAAATCGGGAACCCCGGGCGAGCAGATTGCCCAGCTCCTCCAGCAGCCGGCCGCTCAGCCACTGGGGCACCGTGTAGAAAACCAGTCCCAGCGTCCCCAGCAGCAGGGAGCAGCCGAGCCGGTGGCGACCATAGAAACGCCACAGTCGAGACCACATGCCATTCCTCCGTTAAAAAGCTTTGTCCCCTACTACGGGATAGGGGCTAGGGCAAATGGACGTTCAGCGTCGCCGTGCCCGGGTTGCCCAGCTGCCGGGCGAGATAGTCCAGCTCCGGCCGCAGGCGCTCGGCCAGGGTGTAGGGGGGATTGATGACGAAAACCCCGCTGCCCCACAGGCCGAAGCCGTCGGCGTTGGGGGGGCCGATTTGCAGCTGGGCGTGCAGATAGCTGGCGCCGAAGCGCTTCGGCAACTGCCGTTCCAGCATCGCCACCTCTAGCCGGGCCAGGCGCGGATACCAGAGCAGATAGCAGCCGGTGGCGAAGCGCTTCCGGGCCTCCTCCAGGGTGTGCAGCGCGGTGCGGTAGTCGGTTTTCAGCTCATAGGAGGGGTCGATGAGCACCAGCGCCCGGCGCGGCGTCGGCGGCAGGGACGCCAGCAGGCCGGCGAAGCCATCGCTGCCCTGGAGCTGGAGCCGGCGGCCGAGGCGGAAGCGCTTCAGGCTGTTTTCCAGAATCGGCCGGTCGCTGGGGTGCAGCTCGAAGAGGCGCAGCCAGTAGTGCAGACCGTCCCGAGGCAGGGTCGCCAGCCGGCTGGCCACCAGCAGCGGCGAGCCGGCGTAGTGCTGGGGGCCCTGCTGCCGTTGCAGCGCCACCAGCTCGGCCAGCAGCGGCGGCAAATCGTCCCGGTCGGCCAGGCGCAGATAGCCGTTCTGGGCCTCGCCGTCGGCCTTGAGCCGGTAGAGGCCGGCGCCGGCGTGGCTGTCGATGTAGACAAAATCCTTGCCGCGTTCGATGAAATAGTCCAAAGCGCCCAGCAAAACCAGATGCTTCAGCAGGTCGCCGTGGTTGCCGGCGTGGAAGGCGTGGCGATAGCTCAACATGTCGTGCTCCTTAAAAAAAGCGGTCAAATTAAATGGGCCCCCCGGTGGGCTTCGGAAGTTTTAATAACAGACCAAAATCGTGCGAAAAAATATTAGGAAAACAGATTGTTACCCCGAGAAAAAAGCGCCGTCGGCGGGCCGGGGTCATTGTATGTTCTGCCTATCTTCCACACCTTGAGGCAACCATGACCACGGTCTATAACTACAGGGTCGTCAAGCAGTTTACCTGGGCGGCCATTTTCTTCGGCGTGGTGGGCATGCTGGTGGGCGTCATCATCGCCTATCAGCTCTATAACCCCCATTTCCTTGAAAACATTAGCTTTCTTCACTTCGGCCGCCTGCGCCCGGTGCACACCAGCGGTGTCATCTTCGCCTTCGGCGGCAATGCCCTCATCGGCACCTCCTACTATGTGGCCCAACGCACCTGCGGCGTTCGCCTCTACTCCGACCGGCTCAGCGCCTTCACCTTCTGGGGCTATCAGGCCGTGCTGGTGCTGGCGGTGATTAGCTACATGCTCGGCTATTCCCAGGGCAAGGAGTATGCCGAACTGCCCTGGCTGCTCGATGTGCTGCTGGCCATCGTCTGGGTGGCCTATGGCTATGTGTTCTTCCGCACCATCGGCCTGCGCCGGGAACAGCATATTTATGTCGGCCTCTGGTTCTACGGCGCCTTTATCATTGCCGTGGCCATTCTCCACATCTTCAATAACCTGGCTTTGCCGGTGGACTGGATTTATTCCTACTCGCTCTTCTCCGGCACCGTCGATGCCATGGCCCAGTGGTGGTACGGCCACAACGCCGTGGGCTTTTTCCTCACCGCCGGCTTCCTCGGCATGATGTATTACTTCGTCCCCAAGCAGGCGGAACGGCCCATTTATTCCTACCGGCTCTCCATCGTCCACTTCTGGGCGCTGATTTCCATCTACATGTGGGCCGGCCCGCACCATCTGCACTACACCGCCCTGCCCGACTGGACGCAGAGCCTCGGCATGGCCTTTTCCATCATTCTCTGGGTGCCCTCCTGGGGCGGCATGATTAACGGCATGATGACCCTGTCCGGGGCCTGGGACAAGCTGATTACCGACCCGATTATCCGCTTCCTCATGATTGCCCTGGCCTTCTACGGCATGAGCACCTTCGAGGGCCCGATGCTGGCCATCAAGACCGTGAACGCCCTGTCCCACTACACCGAATGGACGGTGGCCCACGTGCACGCCGGCGCCCTGGGCTGGGTGGCCATGATTACCATGGGTTCCATTTACCACCTGCTGCCCCGGCTCTACGGCAAGAAGGAAATGTACTCCACCAGCTGGATATTCCTGCATTTCTGGCTGGCCACCATTGGCATCCTGCTTTACATCACCGCCATGTGGGTAGCCGGCATCATGGAGGGCCTGCAGTGGCGGGAAACCCACGCCGATGGCACCCTGGCCTATACCTTCCTGCAGATTGTCGGCAGCAAATACGCCCACTGGTTTGTGCGCTTCCTCGGCGGCGTCTTCTTCCTCGGCGGCATGGTGCTGATGGCGGTGAACTGTCTGCTCACCGTGATTAAAGACCAGCCCCGCGACCGCGCCCCGGCCCCGCTGCCGGCCGACGAAGCGCTTCCCCCCCAAGCCGCAACTGCCGGAGTCCAGCCATGAAAATGAGCCACGAACGCGTTGAAAAGAGCGTCTGGGTGCTGGGCCTGCTCACCACCTTCGCCGTCATCTGGGGCGGCATCGTCCAAATCGTGCCACTGCTCGGCAACGAGCAGCTCCAGCCCGACCCGGACAAGCCCCAGGTCAAACCCTATGACCCGCTGCGCCTGGCCGGCTTCAATATTTATGTGCGCGAGGGCTGCTACAACTGCCATTCGCAGATGATTCGGCCCTTCCGCTGGGAAACCGAGCGCTACGGCCATTACTCCCTGGCCGAGGAGAGCGCCTATGACCGGCCCTTCCAGTGGGGTTCCAAGCGCACCGGCCCGGATTTGGCCCGGGTCGGCGGCAAATACAGCGACGATTGGCATATCCGCCACCTCACCAATCCCCGCGATGTGGTGGGCCAGTCCAACATGCCCGCCTTCCCCTGGCTGGCCACCACCCCGGTGGACGAAGCGCTTACCCTCCGTTCCCTTAAAACCAAGATGCGCCTCGGCGAACCCTACACGGCGAAGAACTTCCCGGCGGTGGCCAACGGCAACACGGCCGACGTGCCGCTCAGCGATTTGCAGCTGCAGGCCTGGGTCAAGGTCAGCCTGAAGGAACGCACGGAAATGGACGCCCTGGTGGCCTATCTCCAGGGCCTGGGCACGGCCCTGAGTCCGGCGAGCCCGGCCCCGGGCGGGGAGAAAAAATGATGTGGCCGCTGATTACCCTGCTGGTTTTTTCCTTCTTCATGGCCCTGTGCCTGCTGCTGCTCTGGCCCAGCGACCGCCGGCCCTATGCCGACGCCAGCCTGCTGGCCCTGAAGGAAAACGATGAAATCATCACCCCCCGCCACCGGAACAAGGACTAAGCCATGAAAATCGCGTTATTTATTGGGGTCATCACCATTCTGCACCTGCTCGGCTATGCCCTGCTGGTCTACTGGACCACCCACCTTCGCGCCGGCGGCGATGCCAAGGCCGGCGAAATCATCGGCCACGTCTGGGACGGCGATTTGCAGGAGAAAAACAACCCGCTGCCGGGCTGGTGGCTGAGCCTGTTCTATCTGATGATAGTGGTCGGCGCCGGCTATCTGGTGCTCTATCCCGGCGTCTTCGGCGATAAATATGCCGGCACGCTCGGCTGGAGCCAGCTCCGGCAGTACGAGCAGGAAAAGGCCGATTTGGACAGCCAGTCCGAGGCCTATTTCGCCGCCTTCGCCGACCGCAGCGTCGAGGAGCTGAGCCGCGACCCGGCGGCGGTGGCCTCGGGCCAGCGCCTGTTCCTGCAGAACTGCGCCGTCTGCCACGGCAGCAACGGCCAGGGCGCCGCCCTCGGCTATCCCAACCTCACCGACGGCGACTGGATTTGGGGCGGCGACGGCAAAACCCTGCTGACCACCATCGCCAAGGGCCGCAACACCAAGAAGGGCCAGGGCATGCCGGCCGGCGGGGCGCTGATTAATCCGGCCAAGCCGGCGGCCGACGACGAGGAGAAGCTGACCGCCGTCGCCCACTATGTGCGCAGTTTCAGCCACGACGACACCGACCCGGCCCTGGCCGAAAAGGGGAAAGCGCTCTATAACCGCTCCTGCGTCGGCTGCCACGGCAAGGAGGGCCAGGGCGTCCCGGCCGCCGGCGGTATCCGCCTCAACGACGACATCTGGCTCTACAGCGAGGACGGCGCCGTCGCCGATTTGAAACGGCAGATTCGCAGTCCGGCCAACAATGTCATGCCGGCCTGGGAAAAATGGCTGTCGGAAAACCGCATCAAGGCCGTGGCCGCCTATGTCTACAGCCTGAGCCACGAGCCGGACTAGGCCATGAGCACCCTCACCCTCTACGAAAAGCACGTGAAGATTCGTCCCCGCCCGGTGCGGGGGCGTTTCCAGCGCTGGCGCAACCGGGCCATCGTGCTGCTGCTCGGCATCTTCCACCTGCTGCCGCTGCTGCAGTGGAATGGCCGCCAGGCGGTGCTGTTCGACATCGGCCAGCGCCGTTTCTTTGTTTTTGGCCTCAACATCTGGCCCCAGGATTTCATTCTGCTGACGTTTATTCTGCTCGGCCTGGCTCTGGTGCTCTTTCTCTTCACCGCCCTGCTCGGCCGGGTCTGGTGCGGCTATGCCTGCCCGCACACGGTCTACGGCGAGGTGTTCCTCTGGCTGGAACAGAAAATCGAGGGCAACCGTTCGGAGCAGCTGCGCATCGCCCGGCTGCCCTGGAACAGCCCGGAGAAGCTGCGCAAACGCGGCCTCAAATATCTGGCCTGGCTGCTGGTGTCCTTTATCACCGGCGTGGGCTTCGTCGGCTATTTCACCCCGCTGCGGCCGCTGCTGGCTGACCTCTGGCACGGAAGCGCTTCGCCAGTAGCCCTGGGCTGGATTGCCGGCTATGGCGGTTTCTGCTGGCTCATGGCCGGGCTGGTGCGCGAACAGTTCTGTAAATACATCTGCCCCTATGCCCGCTTCCAGGGCGCCATGTTTGACCGGCACACGCTCATCATTGCCTATGACGGCCAGCGCGGCGAACCCCGGCGGCGGCTAAAGAAAATCGATAGACCCGGCCTGAAAAGTCCGCCCGAACCGGCGCCGGCCCGCAGTGCGCCCCCGGCCGCCCCGGCCGACGGCCGGCCGCTGGGCTACTGCGTCGATTGCACCATGTGCGTGCAGGTCTGCCCCACCGGCATCGACATCCGCGACGGCCTGCAGGTGGAGTGCATCGCCTGCGCCGCCTGCATCGACGCCTGCGATTCGATGATGGACCAAATCGGGGCCCCACACGGCCTCATTCGCTACACCTCGGCCGAGGGCCTGGCCGGTCGGCCCACCCGCTGGCTGCGGCCGAAAACCCTGGGCTATGGCCTGGTGCTCAGCCTGGCCTTCACCCTCTTCGTCGGCCTGCTGGTAGCCAAGCGCGATGTGGCCCTGGACGTCATCGCCGACCGCAACCATCTGGCCCGGCCCGTCCAGAAGGGCGCCCGGGTGCAGAATGTCTATCTGGTGAAAATCCTCAACAAGAGCGAACGGGAACGCCATTTTCTCCTCGCCCTTGATGGCCTCGCCGGCGGCGAAATCGAACGCAATCGGCCGCTGACCGTTGCCCCCAGCCAGATGCTGGAAAAAATCATCAGCGTGAACGTGCCCACGGCCACCGTGGCCGGCCACGACCACCTGTCCTTTAGCCTCGTGCTGAGCGCCAGCGACGACCCGAGCCGGGAGCTGCTGCGCCAGCGCACCACCTTTTCCGGAAAACGCCAGCCATGAAGGTTCAAGCCCACCACCGCCTTTTCTACCGCAACCCCATCTTCTGGGTGATTACGGCCATTCCGCTGCTGTCCATCGTCGTGTCCGTCGTGCTCATCGTGCTGGCGGCCCGCACCCACAGCGCCCCGCTGAGCCTGAGCCAGCCCCGGGCCGAGCTGGTGGCCGACCGGCTGCGGCTGGACCGTCCCGACGGCGAAGCGCTTCCCCCCCGGCTTCGGCTGCGGCTGATTAATCCCCGCAACCGGGCCGAGCAGCACCGCTTCCCCCTGGCCGCCGCCGAGGACGGCTACCCGCTGGCGCCGGCGACGCTGGCCCTGCTCCAGGCGGAACAGCGCTGGGAGGTGCTGCTGGAAGACCCGGACGGCCGCTGGCAAATCAGTGGCCTCAGCGACCGCCGGCCGCTGCGGCTGCGCTAGTGGGTGGCCATGAACGACCTGTGGTCAGCCTACGACCAGCCCGCCCTGGCGCGGCAGTATGTGTACGAGCGCGCCGACGGCCAGCGTGAAATCCATCTCTACATCGAGGGCATTCACTGCGCCGCCTGCGGCTGGCAAATCCGTACGACTCTGCAGCGGGCCTTTCCCGGCCTGACGGTGGCGGTGAACGTGGCCACGGCCCGGGCGGAAATCTGCTATCCGCCGACGGTGGCCCTGTCGGCCCTGCTGCGCACCATCGCCGGTGCCGGCTTCACCCCCAATCTCTTCCGGCCGGCTGAAAATGAACGGCGCCAGCAGGCCCAGCAGCGCGCCCAGCTGCTGCGGCTGGCGGTGGCCGGCCTCGGCATGATGCAGGTGATGATGCTGGCCCTGGCCCTCTACGCCGGGGCCTGGCAGGGCATGGAGGCCCAATACCGGGCGCTGTTCCGCTGGCTCAGCCTGCTGCTGACCACGCCGGTGTTTTTCTACAGCGGCTGGCCGTTCCTGCAACGGGCCGGGGCCGGCCTGCGGGCGCGGACGGTGAACATGGACGTGCCCATCGCCCTGGCCCTGGCCGGGGCCTACGGCGCCAGCGTTTATCACACCGTGCTGGGCCGGGGCGAAATCTACTTTGAATCGGTGGCCATGTTTATTTTCTTCCTGTCCCTGAGCCGCCATCTGGAGTTCCGCACCCGCCGCCGCGCCCAGCTCAATGCCATTCAATTTATGAAGCTGCTGCCGGAGGTGGTGGAACGGTGGGAGGGAAGCGCTTCGGTTTCCCCCGGCGCCGAAGAAGCGCCGGCCGGCTGGCGGCAGGTGCCGCTGAGCACCGTCCAGCCGGGCGACCGGCTGCGGGTGCGGGCCGAGGCCACCATTCCCGTGGACGGACTCATCGTGGCCGGCAGTAGCCGCGTGGACGAGGCCATGCTCAGCGGCGAGAGCGCTACGGCCAGCAGCACCGCTGCGCCGCAACCGCTTCCCCGCCGGCCCAGCAATGAAGAAGCGCCGGCCGGCTGGCGGCAGGTGCCGCTGAGCACCGTCCAGCCGGGCGACCGGCTGCGAGTACGGGCCGAGGCCACCATTCCCGTGGACGGGCTCATCGTGGCCGGCAGTAGCCGCGTGGACGAGGCCATGCTCAGCGGCGAGAGTGAAGCGCTTCCCCGGCGGCCCGGCGACCGGGTGCTGGCCGGCAGCCATAACCTGGCCAGTCCGCTGGAAATCGAGGTGAGCGCCACCGGCCAGGAAACCACGCTGGCCGGCATTCAGCGGCTCATGGCCCGGGCCGAGCAGCACAAAAGCGCCCGGCTGGAGGAGAATTTCCGCCTCGCCCAGCAGAGCATCATCGCCCTGCTGCTGCTGGCGGCGCTGGGCTACGGCCTCTGGTCCTGGCTGGCGCCGGAGCGGGCCTTTGAAATCGTGCTGGCGGTGCTGGTGGCCACCTGTCCCTGTGCCCTGGCCCTGGCGACGCCGACGGTGCTCACCGGCGCCCTCAACCACGCCCACCGCCAGCGCATTCTGATTAAGGACAGCGCCACCCTCGACCGGCTGCTCCGGGTGCGCGATGTGGTCTTCGATAAAACCGGCACCCTCACCGAGGGCCGTTTCCGCCTGCTGCAAAGCCATTACGACAGCGACGCCGCCGAGCTGAACGCCCTGGCCGCCAGTCTGGAACGGCACAGCAGCCACCCGCTGGCCTGGACAGTGCGCCAGCTCAGCCCGGACGCCGATTTGCCGCTGGCGGAGGTGGCCGTGGTGGCCAGCCAGGGCGTCAGTGGGCTTTACCGGGGCCGGCGCTGGTACATCGGCCGCCGCGAATTCATGCCCATTTCCTGCCTGCCGCCGCCGACCGAGGACGGCGTTTGGGTCTATCTCAGCGACGGCGAGCGCCTGCGCGCCCAATGGCAGCTGGACGACCCGCCCCGGCCCGGACTGACCGCGCTGCTGGCTGAACTGGGGGCTGACTACCGGCTGCATCTCTACAGCGGCGACCGGCCCGCCAACGTCCAGCGGCTGGCCCAGCTGGGCCCCTTCACCAGCGTGGCGGCGGGCCTGCTGCCGGCGGACAAGCTACGGCGGCTGGAAACCCTGCCGCCGGGCGGCCGGCTGATGGTGGGCGATGGGATTAACGATGGGCCGGTGCTAGCGGCGGCCGAGGTGGCGGTGGCCGTGGGCCGGGCCAACCCGCTGTCCCAGAGCCAGGCCGACATCGTGCTGCTGGCGGCCGGCGTCGAAGCGCTGCCCTATCTTTTCCGGCTGGCCCGGCGCTGCCGGCGGCTGATTCGCCAGAATCTGGCCTGGGCGCTGGGCTATAACCTGCTGATTGTGCCGCTGGCCCTGGCCGGCCTGCTCAGCCCCTGGCTGGCGGCCCTGGGCATGTCGCTCAGTTCGCTGCTGGTGGTGGGCAACGGGCTGCGCATCGGCCGCACGCCCCCGCCCTAGGAGGAACCATGGAAATTCTCTATCTGCTGCTACCCCTTTCGGCCCTGCTGCTGTTCATCGCGGTGCTGGCCTTCCGCTGGGCCCTCCAGCACCGCCAGTTCGATGATTTGCAGAGTCCGGCCCTGATACCCCTCCAGGACGACGAGCTCGAGGCCCAGGCCCGGGACGGCCGCTAGGGGCCACCAACGGGGAGTACCGCCGCCACTTCCCCGGTCCAACGAAGCGCTTCCGTCTCAGCAGCCAAGACAAGGGGGAAGCGCTTCCGTCTGGGCAATCAAACCGAAGCGCTTCGTTCTGGAAATGCTGGTTTTAAGGAAGCGCTTCCTAGCTAGAGGCTGCCCCAAGCGAAGCGCTTCAGGCGGTGGACTTAGAGAAGGGGGAGCGCTTCGTTCTTTCCAGATAGCCAGGAGGGAAGCGCTTCGGCCCAGAAGCGATTTCCCCGTTCTTGCGAACGGTTCGCGCGGGCAACGGCCAAAGGGGGGAAGCGCTTTATAATGGGCGCTTTTTTATCCACAGAATCTATGACCCAATCTATCCCCGATGTTCAAGGCTCCGCCGATAAACGCCACATTGCCATTAGCCGCGTCGGCATCCGTGATATTCGCATTCCCCTGCGGGTGGAAAGCCAGCAGCGCCAGGCCACCGTTGCCACCGCCGCCATGACCGTGGCCCTGCCCCACCACCAGAAGGGCACCCACATGTCCCGCTTCATCTATCTGCTCAACGACCTGGACACCCTGCGCCTCAACGACCTGGCCACCCTGCACCGCCAGATGCTGACCAAACTCAACGCCGAGGCCGGCACCATGGAATTCAGCTTCCCGCTGTTTCTGGCCAAGGCGGCGCCGGTGAGCGGCGTGGTCAGCAGCCTGGACTACCAAACCGTCTGGAGCACCGACGGTGGCCTGGAGAATCCGGAAATCTTCGTGCAGGTTACGGTGCCGGTTACCAGCCTCTGCCCCTGCTCCAAGGAAATTTCCCAGTACGGCGCCCATAACCAGCGCTCCCACATCATCATTCGCGCCCGCTACCTGCCGGAACGGCCGTTCCAGACCGAGGAGCTGATTCGCCTGGCCGAGGAGGAAGGTTCCTGCGAAATCTGGGCGACGCTGAAGCGGCCGGACGAAAAATATGTAACCGAGCGCGCCTATGAGAATCCGAAGTTCGTCGAGGACATCGTGCGCGACGTGGCCGGCCGGCTGAACCGGGACGACCGCATTCCCGCCTACCGCGTGTCCTCGGAGAACTTCGAGTCCATTCATAACCATTCGGCCTTCGCCTTCATCGAGCATGACAAAGCCGGCCATTAGGAGCTTTGTGCTGCGCCAGGGCCGCATGACCCCGGCCCAGGAAAAGGCCTTCGGCGAACACTGGGAGCGCTTCGGCGTCGATTTTGACCCGAGCCGCCCCCTGACCAGCGCCCGGCTCTTCGGCAACGACCGGCCGCTGGTGCTGGAAATTGGCTTCGGCATGGGTGACAGCCTGCTGCAGATGGCGGCGGCGGCGCCGGCCTGGAATTTCCTCGGCGTCGAGGTGCACCGGCCCGGCGTCGGCCGGCTGCTGAACGGCATTGCCCGGGCGGAGCTGAGCAATCTCAAGGTGATTCGTCATGATGCCGTGGAGGTGCTGACGGCCATTCCGGCGGCCAGTCTGGAGCGGATTCAGGTCTATTTCCCCGACCCCTGGCCCAAGGCCCGCCACCACAAGCGCCGGCTGCTGCAAACGCCGCTGCTGCAAACCCTGGCCGACAAACTGCGCCCCGGCGGCGAACTGCACTGCGCCACCGACTGGGAAAACTACGCCCAGTGGATAGCCGAACGGCTGTTGGCCCTGCCGGAATTGACCAATCTCGGCGACGCCGCCGGCTTCAGCCCACGCCCGGATTTCCGACCGGAAACCAAATTCGAGCGGCGCGGCCTCGGCCTCGGCCACGGCGTCTGGGATTTGCGTTTTATCCGAGCGCCGGGCCGGTGTTAATCTGATGGCTCCGTTCGTGGCCCCGGGCCGGGGACGGGCTTCTAACCGAAAGGAAATTTGATGAAAAAATTACTGCTACTGCTTGCGCTCAGCGCTTCCACCGTTTTTGCCGACGTTATCCAGGACGCCCAGCGCGCCTTCGAGGGCGGCAACGAGGCCGAGGCCTTCCGCATTCTGGAGAAGGCCGCCCAGGCCGGTAACGCCCAGGCGCTCTATAACCTGTCGGTCTTCTACAGCAACGGCATTGCCACCGCTCCGGACGATAAGAAGGCCCTGCAGCTGCTGGAACAGTCGGCCAACAAGGGTTTTATCGACGCCCAGAAGGATTTGGTCGAGTACTATCTGGCCCAGCCGGATTTCACCCGGGCGGCCAAGTGGATGAAGATTCTCGCCGACAAGGGCGATGCCGCCGCCCAGTATGGCTACGCCCTGCTGCTGCTCAACGGCCAGGGGGTGAAGGTGGACATCAAACAGAGTGAAAAATACCTGCGCCTGTCCATGGACAACGGCTTCCAGCCGGCCCACGATTTCATTCGCAGCCTGGAGGAAAAGGCCAAGGCCAAGGGTACCGGCAAAAATCCGCCAGCGAAGAAATAGCGCCCAGCAAAAAGCCCCTCGACGAGGGGCTTTTTTTTTGGCTTGGGGCGATTAGAACTGCACCCGCACCGGCGCCAGCTTAGCCGCCTCCACCGCCAGCACTTGGCCGGGGCGGAAATGGAAGAAGGCGGCGATGAGATTGGCCGGGAATTGGCCGTTGTTATTGTTGTAGTCGGTAACGCAATCGTTGTAGTACTGGCGGGCAAAGGCGATGCGGTTTTCCGTGGAGGTCAGTTCCTCGTGGAGATTCGTCATCTGCTGGTCGGCCTTCAGCTCCGGATAGGCCTCCACCGTGGCGAACAGGGCGTTCAGACCGGCGGTCAGGGCCTCATTGGCCTGGCTCAACCGCTGCAGCTGGCCGGATTTCAGCGCCGCGCTGGCCACGTTGCGGGCCTCCATGACGGCGACCAGGGTTTCCTGCTCATGTTTCAGGTAGCGCTTGGCCACCTCCACCAGGTTTGGAATCAGGTCGTAGCGCCGTTCCAGCTGCACGCTGATTTGGGCAAAGGCATTGTCCACCTCGTTGCGTTTGCGGATGAGCAGGTTATAGAGCGAAATGAAATAGAGGACGAGCCCAACCAGGGCGGCGACGATGACGATGGCGATGACGCTCATATTTTTTCTCCAGTAAAAACAGGTCTTCAGTATAATGCGCGCCGAGTTCGCCAGACAATCGCGCCCGCCCCGGCGGGGGAGGAAAGTCCGAGCTTCATAGGGCATGGTGCTAGATAACGTCTAGACGGCGTGAGCCGATGGAAAGTGCAACAGAAAGATACCGCCTCCGGGTAAGGGTGAAATGGTGCGGTAAGAGCGCACCGCAGGACTGGCAACAGGACTGGCTAGGCAAACCCCACCAGAAGCAAGACCAAATAGAGAGCCGATACGGCGGCCCGTCGTGGCTTTGGGTAGGTCGCTTGAGGCGGCCAGTGATGGTCGTCCCAGATGAATGATTGTCCTCGACAGAACTCGGCTTATCGGCGAACTCACCTTCTTTTTAATTTTCTAGGAATCAATATGAACAAACGCAGTTTGAACTATGACCTGCTGCAGAGCAGAAAGTACCGCCTCCGCGTTGAACGCGACCGTAAAAACGACTACCAACGCCAAGCCAAACACCGCCACCGCGACCCCGATGGCGGTTATTTTTTTGCCTATAATTGCCGCTTTTGAACTTTGCCCCGGAGCGCCCATGAAAACCAATCCCGCCGAATTTTTCTTTGACCAGCTGCAGGACAAGCTGCCCAACGCCCTGCGCCCCTTCGCCAGCGAGGCCCGCCAGCTCGGCAAGCGCTTCGTCAAACACAACAGCGAACAGCTGGATTTGGTTTCCCGGGAAGAATTCCTCGCCCAGCAGGCCCAGCTGGAAGCGGCCCTGCAACGGCTGGCCGAACTGGAAGCAAAACTGGCCGCCCTCCAATCCCGCCCCCGCCCCGAGGCCCAATCCTAGAAATGGCCCTCGCCCCAACGCCACTTCGGTGGCGTTTTTTTATGGCCGGCGTTGGGGGGAAGCGCTTCGGTTTTAGAGCCCAACGAGAACGAAGCGCTTCCTTAAACCGGGCCGGGGCTAGCAAAGGGAAGCGCTTCGCTGGGGGGAGTCGTCCAGCTGGCAAAGGCCTTCCCAAGTTGAAGTGCTTCAAGTTGAAGCGCTTCCGGTTGGCCCGCTGCTAGATTCCAACGTTTTAGAGAGCGAAGCGCTTCGGTTTGACGCCGACGATGGTTTCACCCAAGGGAAGCGCTCTGGCTGGGTTGTTAGAACGAAGCGCTTCCTTCCTATTGGGCTAGGCTCCAAGGAAGAGCGCTTCGGACTGTCGGCCAATGGTTGTGGCCAGTTTCCTAATCCCCGCCCGGGCTGGGTTTAGTAGAAACAGCTCAGCAAAACGAAGCGCTCTACCCCATTCCCAACAACACGCTTTCCGCTGGCAAGCCACAGAAGCAGGATTCCTTCTGCTCGGCCGGGGTGAAGCGCTTCCCCTTAATGAATGAACCTCGGACCAGTCTAACGAAGCGCTTCTGTCGGGAAAGTGGCAGAGGGGGAGCGCTTCTTTTGGGCTATTCAGCGCGAAGCGCTTCGCCATTTCCAGCAACGCTCTTCACGACTCCGCCCCGGATTCCCCGGCCGTTGCCTTCCCGCTGGAGCTCAAGGAAAAACACAGAAGCCGAAGCGCTTCCTTCCCAAAATCCTTCCAGTGGCGAAGCGCTTCCCTTCGGAAAAACGAAAAAGTTTGCCGGCGCCCGCCCGTTCTAAAGGAAGCGCTTCGCCGCCCCGGGGCCTGTATTTCCCGACGGCCGTTTTCCCCCTGGGGCCCAGAGGGAAGCGCTTCCGGCTGGCCAATCAAACCGAAGCGCTGGGTTACGGGAACACCGTTGGGCCGAAGCACGACGGCCCGGAAGGTCTTTGTCTGATAGGCGATTAGTCCAATCGAAGCGCTTCCCCACCCCGGCCCATTCCGCCGAGATAGCCCCAGAGCGCTTTGCCGGCCACGCCCGCTTTTAATCAGACGCTTCTTCCTCGGCCGAGTTTGAAGAAGCGCTTCACCGGCTGGCTTTCAGGCCGACGATTCCACCGGCGTAGCGCTCCCGACTGGAAAGAGATGAGCTTCCCCGGTCGAAGCGCTTCGGTTTGTTCTGGTCTTTGGGAACGAAGCGCTTCAGTCGGAGACTCCAGCAGGAAGCGCTTCGCTGGCCGCGCCCGCTTTTAATCCGAGCTTCTTCCTCGGCCAAGTTTGAACAAAGTGCTTTACCGGCTGGCTTTCAGGCCGACGACTGCCACCGGCGAAGTGCTTGGGCTTGTCCCCGCCCCGGGAAACGAAGCGCTCCCCCGTTTTATTGGGTGGCAGGTCGGGGTGGCCATTCTGACCTCCGCCCCGGAGGAAGCGCTTCCTACTAGAAAGCCACAAAAGCCAAAGCGCTTCTTTCCTAGTCATCAGCCCGAAGCGCTTCGATTGCTCTGGCCCGTTTAATAAAGCGCTTCGGCCTGTTTTCGCTCCGGCTTCCTAACTGATGAGCTCGGCCGGTTTAATGAGGCGCTTCGGTTTGGGGAAGTCTTGGTCTGATGGGTGATTTCCCGGCGAAGTGCTCCGGTGGTTTTAAAAACGGCGTGGGTTCTGGTTCGAAGGGGAACACTTCAAAACGAGGCACTTCACCGGGCCGGGGTTTTCTAACGTTCTAAAACGAAGCGCTTCCCTTTGAACGCCCGGAGAAAGCGCTTCCTTCTTCAGCTGGGGGAACGAAGCGCTTCCCGCGAGAAAGGCGCGCGGGAATGGGTCGGTTAAAAATCAAAATGGCCCCGGGCCGAAGCGCTTCGCCATTGCCAACGGTGATTCAAGCGAAGCGCTTCGGTTTCGGCATTTAGCCGGCGGGAAGCGCTGTCCCCATTCCTGGGCCGGGCGTTTTACCGAAGCGCTTCCTTTGGGCCCAGCAGAGCGAAGCGCTGCCCCCGGGTTGCCGCCCACAAAAAAACCGGAGCCTTACTCCGGTTTTTGCCGGGGCTAGCGCTGTAGCTCCTTGGCCAGGGCCTCCAGCTTGGCCGGCGATACCTTCTGGGCGGTGCCGAGCTCCTGGGCGAAGAGCTGCACCCGGTATTCCTGCAGCAGCCAGAAGAATTCCGCCCATTTGTCCTCGGCGGCGTGTTGGGCCCAGAGCGCTTCCCAGGGCTGGAGCTGGTTCAGCCACTGCACATCGCGCAGCGGGTTGGCACTGATTTTCTCCAGCCGTTTGAGCACGGCCTGGAGCAGCCGGTTCAAAGTGCCGAGGCGCTCCGGCGGCGTCGCCCGAATGAAATTCGGATAAATCAGCGCCTTCAGCTGGCCCTCGATGTCGCTGCGGCTGGCGCCCTTGGCCAGCTGGCGCAGGCGCTCATTGATTTGGCTGTAGAGGGCCAGCAGCTGTTGCAGCTGGCGGTGCAGTTCGCCGGCGGTGCGAATCAGCTCCTTCTGGCCGCGCGCCAGGGCCGCCTCGTAGTCCTTCTGGCTGCGTGGCACGCCGGCGGCCAGGCAGCAGCGTTGCACCGCCGCGCTGGTCAGGTCGGGCAGATAGCGTTCGTTGGCACTGAGCTTGTGGTAGTAGAGGCTGATTTGGCTGAGCTGGGGCAGATTTTTCTGCAGATATTTAATCTCGCCGGCCAGCTGGCGCGTCAGCAGGGTTTCGACGCCGAGCCGGTGGGCGGCCCGGGCCCGGGCCTCGTTGTCGTGCAGGCGCAGATGCAATTCCTCGCCCTCCAGGGTCAGGGCCGGATAGCCGACGATGCCCCCGGGCAGCCGTTCGCTGGCCGGCAGTTCGTCCCAGAGCCAGCGCGCCACCGGCCCGCCGTCGTCGCTGCGACTCTGGCTGCGCCGTTGGAAGGTGGCCGCCGCCGCCGTGCCGTAGCGGGCCTGCAGGGCCGCCAAATCCCGGCCCTCGGCGATGACCTTCTGGCCGTCGAGCAAACGCACATTCATTAGATGATGCGGCTCCAGATTCTCCAGAGCAAAGGCGTCCCGGGGAATGTCCGTGCCCTTCATTTCCCGCAGGGCCGTGCAGATAGCCGGCAGCAGCGGCCCGTCGGTGCCGACGATGCGCTCGTGAATGGCGGCGGCAAACTGGGGAATGGGCACCAGCTGGCGGCGGTAGAGCTTCGGCAGGCAGCGCAGCAGCGCTTCGATTTTCTCCGGCAACATGGCCGGCACCAGCCGTTCCAGGTCTTCCGGCCGCAGGCTGTTCAGGGCCGCCAGCGGCAGCAGCAGCGTAACGCCGTCGGCCGGGCTGCTCGGGTCGAACTCATAGGCCAGATTGAGCCGGTAGCCGTGCAAATCCAGATGCTCGGGATAGTCGCCGATGGCCGTGTCGGCGCTGGCCGGCAGCAGGTCGGCCTGGCTCATGCGCAGGGCGTCGGCCCCGGCCGTCCGCGCCCACTGCTCCAGGGTTACGACGCTGTGCACGGACTCCGGCAGCCGGGCCCGGTAGAAATCGCCAATGGCGCGCTCATCGACAAAATCCCGGGTGCGGCTCCTGTCCTCCAGGGCCTCCAGCTCGGCGATGAGGGCCCGGTTCGCGGCAATGACGGCGAGGCGGGTGTTGATTTCGCCGGTTACCAGGGCCTCCTCGATGAAGATGTCGTGGGCCAGGGCCGGGTCCTGGCCGGCAAAGGGCTTCTGGCGGCCGGCCACCAGCGGCAGGCCGTAGAGGCTAACCGTCTCCTCGGCCATGACGTTGCCGGCCTTCTTCGACCAGTGCGGATTCTGCAGCTGGCTTTTGCAGAGGTGGGCGGCGAGGCGCTCCAGCAGGGCCAGTTCGATGGGGGCACAGGTGCGGGCGAAAACCTGCTGGGTCTCGACGATGCTGGCCGCCATCAGACTGGCCGGGCGCCGCTTGGCCAGCACGCTGGCCGGGAAGATGCGGAAACGGCGGCCGCGCGTGCCGAGGTAATCCTGTCTGCGCTCGTCCCAGAGGCCCACCTGGTCAAGGAAGCCGGTGAGCAGGGCCTCGTGCAGCAGCGGCAGGCTGTCATTGACCAGCGCCAGCCGGCCCTTGCTGCCGGCGGGAAGCGCTTCGGGCCGGGGCTGGGTTTTGAAGTCGTTGGGGTTCAATTTCAGGTCGCGGCAGTCGTGCAGCAGCTGATTGACCAGCTCCCGCCATTCGCGCATGCGCAGGAAATTGAGGTGGTAGTACTTGCACCAGCTGCGCAAACCGCTGTTGCTCTGCTCGCGGCGGGCGTTCTGGTAGGCGACGAAGAGATTGATGATGCTCTGGAAATCGCTCTGGCCGTCGGCAAATTCGCCCTGGCGCTGGTCGGCGCTGGTCTCCTGGCCGAAGGGCCGTTCGCGCGGGTCCTGCAGAGAGAGGAAGGCCAGAATGATGAGCGCTTCCTGCAGGCAGCCCCGTTCCTGGGCGGCGAAGACGATGCGGCCGAAGCGCGGGTCGATGGGCAGCTGGGCCATGCGCCGGCCGAGAGCGGTCAGCTGCTGCTTCTCGTCCACGGCCTGGAGCTCGAAGAGCAGCCGGTAGCCGTCGTTGATTTGGCGCTGGTCGGGGGCATCGACGAAGGGAAAATCGGCCACGTCGCCGAGCTTGAGATAGAGCATCTGCAGAATAACCGCCGCCAGATTGGTGCGCAGTATCTCCGGCTCGGTGAAGGCCGGCCGGCTCTGGAAGTCGGCCTCGCTGTAGAGGCGAATGCAGGTGCCGGCGCTGAGGCGGCCGCAGCGGCCGGCGCGCTGGTTGGCACTGGCCTGGGAGATGGGCTCGATGGGCAGGCGCTGGGTTTTGGTGCGCAGGGAATAGCGGCTGATGCGGGCACTGCCGCCGTCGATGACGCCGTGGATGCGCGGCACCGTCAGCGAGGTTTCGGCCACGTTGGTGGTCAGAATGATGCGGCGCCGGGGGCCCGGGTGGAAAACGGCCTGCTGGGCGCCGAGGGAGAGGCGGCCGAACAGGGGCAGCACGTCGCTATGGCCGAGGTTAGCCCGCTCCAGATATTTATGGGCGTCGAGAATTTCCCGTTCGGTGGCGCAGAAGACGAGGATGTCGCCCCGGGGGTGGAGCTGGTCGAGGGTGCCGATGGCCTGCAAAATTTGTTCGTTCAAATCCTGGTCGGGCAGCGCCTCCTGGTAGCGCACCTCTACCGGGTAGCTGCGGCCGCTGACGCTGATGTGCGGGGCGTTGTGGAAGTGGCGGGAGAATTTCTCGGCGTCGATGGTGGCCGAGGTGATGATGAGCTTCAAATCCGGCCGCCGGGGCAGCAGCCGGTGGAGATAGCCGAGGAGGAAATCGATGTTCAGACTGCGCTCGTGGGCCTCGTCGACGATGATAACTTCATAGTTTTTCAGATATTTATCGTTGAGGGTCTCGGCCAGCAGCAGGCCATCGGTCATGAGCTTAATCCGGGTTTTCGGGCTTAGCGCTTCGTCAAAACGCACCTGGTAGCCGACGGCCCCGCCCAAGGGCACCTGCAATTCCTCGGCCAGGCGGGTGGCCACGGACTTGGCGGCGATGCGGCGCGGCTGGGTGTGGCCGATGAGACCCCGGGCGCCCAGGCCCAGGGCTAGGCAGAGCTGGGGAATTTGGGTGGTTTTGCCGGAGCCGGTCTCGCCGCTGATGATGACCACCTGATTCTCCCGAATGAGCGTTTTCAGCTCCTCCTGGACGGCCAGAATCGGCAGGTCGGCCGCCAGGGCGGGCCGGGGCAGGGCGGCCCGGTTGGCCTCGTAGCGCCGCTGGGACTGCTGGAATTGGCGTTGGAATTTTTCCCGCTGGGCGGGGTAATCGGGGGCGTCCGGGGGGAGCTGTTGGAGGTGGCGTTGTTGGCGGCGGAGAAAATGCAAATCCTTGCACAGAACCCGCGAGAAATCGTTTTCTATCATGGTTTTTCCGCTAAAATTGCTAGTTTAAAGCACCCCATTCCTTTAGAACTGGGGAGAAATAAATCTTCATTCCAATGGCCAAATAATTATGAATAAAAGGTATCGTGGCATTGTGATTTCTTTGGGAATTTTCATCATCATGCTGCTGGTGGTTTTTGTCTCCAATCTGGGCAATAGCAGCAGTTCCAAAGATATTAATGCGAATTTACGTCTCGTAAATAATATTTCCAACCAAATTCGCGACTTGGAAAATAATCTCTTCGAATTAAAATCCAATACCTATAACGAAAGTTTTGACCGGGGCAGCCTGGTGAATAGCTGGGTAAAACTCCAGGGTGACATCAGCGACAACATTAATAAAAAACTCGAAAATTCCAGCGCCGTTTCCAGCAAAAACATTAAGAAAATCGTCCTCGACTGGGGCATCATCACCGGCGTCTTCGATAACAATAAAAACAGCAAGGACAGCAACGAGGAGGCCCTGTCGCTGCGTTCCATTGTCTCCAAGGTGGACCGCAGCGACATTAGTCTGCCGCAGAAGCGGGAGGAAGCGCTTAATCTGGCCATCGACGCG
>ERZ773090.270-NODE-270-length-37624-cov-6.51684_pt1 | contig 37624 bp, 34 predicted proteins | sample MGYA00580579_ERZ773090 | MGnify/ENA primary metagenome ERZ773090 (study PRJEB29015, sample SAMEA2738014) | human oral metagenome | biome: human oral; feature: human-associated habitat; material: dental | place: China | collected 2132 ... | reverse complement strand
TCGCCTTGTTCGGGCAGATGATGGCGCGGACGCGGTCGGACAGAATCTCCGCACCACCGCCGGGGAGCGACGACAGCCCCGCCGCCTGCAGCGTGTGCAGGATGTCGCGGACGGAAGTCCCCTCTGTCTTCGCAAAGTTCACAACCTCCACAGGCGTAAACGCCTTGATGTCCGCTTGGGGAAGTGCCGCGCGCACCTGCTGCACCACGCCCTCGTAGTAGGAGAAGGGACGGTCGGGATGCAGCGCACTCACAATGTGGATTTCCGTGAGGCGCGGTGTTTTTTTCGCCAGTTCCAACACGCGAGCCACATCATCCGTTTCCATAATATAACCGCGCGTATCTCCCTGCTCCACCTGAAACGCGCAGAGTGGGCAGTTCGCGCTGCATATATTCGTGAGGTTGATGTGGCGGTTCACCGTATAGTAGACGTTCTTCCCGCTCGCGCGCTCCTTCGCCGCACGCGCCCACGCGGCGAGCGCGAGGAGATCGTTGTCCTCGTAGAGGGCGAGCGCATCCTCCCTCGTCAGCCGCGCCCCGCGCTCGGCGGCAGCACGGGCTTTCTTTCGATCTGACATAACAGATTTATTCTCCATATTAGACTGGAATACTATATCCCGTAACAATTGGCGACTGCCAGACTGTCGTGAGATTCCCCGGCACGCGGCAGAGGACTCCCGCCAACTGACTAAAGCTGCTGCGATCTGCGATACGGAACCGGCAGAGAGACATCAGCTGCATATCGACGTATGCCTCTCTCCCGCGATTCCCATCCACAACTGTTAGGCGCGAACGAATCGCCGTGAGCCCCAGCTCATCCGCATGCTCCAGGCAATAGGCGAGATCATCGGAAAACAGGAAGTAATGGTCAATCGAGGCCAGTCGCTCAAGCTCCCCGATCGCTCGACGGAAGTACTCCGGTGGATTGGAACATCCAAGTGCCGCCATATCCCCACGACGCACATGGATCGCCACGGCATTCTCCATCGAGGAGATCTCGCGTGCCGTTCTGACCTGCTTCTCTGACGAAAAGGGAGGGAATCGAAAGCACTCCCAAAAAGATTTCTGAATTTCAGTGAAATAGCCAAAGTCCATCCAGTAACCCGCAAAATAAATCATCTGCGTGCGTGAGAAAGACAAGATACGGGCGTGATCCGCCGCATTGACTTCCGTCGTATCCCCCCAAAAATCAGGGCAGTCGCCTGCATCCTGACGGACATAGATGATTGAAAGTCCGCCCTCCCGCAGCTGTTCGGGGATGGACATCCCGCATTCCTTGCGGGCGACCATCTCGTCCCATACATCCGACGAGAAATGTGCGCTTAGACGCGGAAGAATGCCCTGCGGGAAAAAGAGAGGCACCTCAAAACCCCCGTGCGCCACATGTGCGCCAAAAAAGGCAGAGTCGTCGATCACAACGCGTGCGCCGTTCTGTGCCAAATAGAGGGCAAAGATGTACTGAAACATCTGATTGCCGAGCCCTCCGTTCAGCATTACAATCCACATACGAACCGCCGCCTTTCCCTCATAACACACTCACGCAAGTGTACCAAATGCGGCAGGATTTTGCAAATTCTCCACTTGCGCGTCTGCTCCGCTTTATGCTAGGATAGCAGAACTACCAAAAGGAGGATGTTCCGTGGCACAGCTATCCCAGCCCATCACCTACCGCACACTGCTCGCGTTCGCCGTGCCGATGATCGTGTCACAGATCTTTATGAATGTGAACTTCATCGTCGACGGCTTCTTCGTCGCGCACGCCGTCGGGACGGATGGGCTGTCGGCGATCAACATCGTCATGCCGTTCATCCCGCTCACGATTGTGCTTGCAACCATGCTCGGCGCGGGCGGGAGTGCGCTCGTTGCAGCGCAGCTTGGCGCGGGCGAAAATCGCCATGCACGCGAAAATTTCTCCCTGCTCGTCCTCGTCTGCGTCATTCTCAGCACGATGATTGCCGTGCTCGGCATGACCTTCCTGCGCCCGATTCTCTACTTCTTCGGCGCGGACGATGCCCTCTATCCGCTCTGCGCCGTGTACGCCGTTCCGCTCTTTCTCTCGACCCCGCTCACGATGGCAGGGCTGATTCTCGACATCTTCCTCGTTGCGGCGGGACAGCCACGTCTCGCGATGCTCTCCTCCTTCGTCGGCGGCATCGTCAACATGGTGCTCGACTACATCCTCCTCTTTGTCCTCGGCTGGGGGCTGGAGGGAGCATCCATCGCGACGGCGACGGGCTACTCCATCTCCGCATTCGTAGGACTTTACTACTTTGCCATCCATCGGCGCGGCACACTGCGGTTCGTACGTCCCGTCTGGCGGTTGCGCGCCGTTCTCTCGGCGATGGGCAACGGCTCAAGTGAGATGGTGATGCAGCTCTCGATGAGCCTCATCATGATCGTCATGAACAACACGATGATGCGTCTGGCGGGTGCGGACGGCGTGGTGGCCATAGCCATCTCGGAGTACATCTCCGGTCTGCTTACCGCCATTTACATGGGCTACGCCGAGGGCGTCGCACCTCTGGCAAGCTTCAACTACGGCAAACGCGACACGTACGCCCTGCGTGGAATCCTGCGCCGCAGTCTCACACTCATCGCCGCATTCTCCCTCTTTACCACCGCCCTCAGCATCCTCATCGCTGCGCCGATCACAGGCATCTTCGCCGCTGCGGGCACGCACGTCTACGACCTCGCCGTGCACGGCTTCCGCATCCACGCGATCGCCTTCCTCTTCCTCGGATTCAGCATGTACGGCTCATCGTTCTTCACCGCACTCGGCGACGGGCGCACCTCCGTCCTGCTCTCCGTCTGGGACACACTCGTCTGTCTGCTCGGCTTCCTGCTTCTCCTGCCGCACATCTTCGGCGTGGACGGCGTATTCATGGCGACGCCTGCCGCAGACTTCCTCGGTGCATCGCTCACCTTCCTGCTCCTTTGGCAGAAACGGAAGCAATACGGTTATTGGTAAGACAAAAGGCATCGGATGGCAGTGCTGAATTTATCAGTGCTTCCTCAAGCACGATACGCCCAACTTTGCCCGAAAGACCTATTGAAGAAGTCCTTCATTCATACTATCATCAAAATCGGATTTACCGGCCTCCGTGGAGACGATGCCGGACAGACTTCTGCGCAGCAGGAACAAAGGATAACAGAAAAGGAGCCCCCTGATGCAAAACGGCTACCCCCTCAAGGACTTCGACAATCGCGTGATGGATAAGGCAACGTGGCATCTCGATAGTCTGCGCAAAAAGAAGCTGCCCGTGGACGAGATCACGGCGTACAACCACATCGCGATCTATCTGCGCTGGTGTATTGAGCACGCGCTGATGGCGGAGTGGTTTGTCCGCCAGTACACAGCAGCGATCCGCGCGGTGCGGGAGCATCCGACAGATACCGACCTGCGCCCCTTTCTCCGCGACGAACTGCACGGTCTTCTCAGACGCGGCTTTTTCAGTGCAGAGGGCAAGGCATTCGCGGAGTATTACTACGACGGCGAGGCACCATCCTTCCCCTCGGACATCGACAATTATGCCCTCTCCTACTTTGGGGCTTCGCGTTACCACTCGAATGAGTTCAAACAGGAGGCATACCTCTTTGTCCCGTTCGACGAGGACTACTATGCGGCAATGGCACAGCTCATCGCACAGCGATGGGACGCATGGAAGCGAAACGCTCCCAAAACGAAAGGAGAGATCACACGGAGCAAAAATGCCAAACCGGACGCGCGTACAGCTGCACTCATGCGCTATCTCGGCTGTGACTGCACATATTTCCCGCCGATGGCAGACGATGATCCGATCACGGCGGCATACAGCTACGCCCGTCGGCTCGGCGTACGCGAGAGCTATGTTCCCATGCTCATCGTGCCGAGCGATACGCTGTGGGAGATCCTGACGATGAATGCAGGAGCGGAGCGCGGGGACTTTGAGGACTACGACTTTGACGCCAAAGCGGTTGACGTATATCGCAAGAGAATCCTTGCACAGCCCATTGGGGACGGCAAGTGGATTCTGATGGAACGGCTCGGCGAACGTTTTGAACTGAGCCGAGAGGAGGCACCGGACGGTGGAGATGGGGAAGAGTTCCGTGAGATCGACCACTTTATCAGCTATTGGGACTACGAGACGCAGAAAACGCAGCCGATGATCCTCGCCAAGATTCCCGTGAAACATCCGTGGACGGTGTTTGCGTATCTGCCGTTCGGCGGGTGGAACGACTGTCCCGACACCGCCGCGCTGATGGCGGTGTCGAAGTACTGGCACGACCGACACGGCGCAGTGCCCGCCGTCCTCACATACGAGACGCTTGAGTACAGCGTGCCCGCGCCCGTATCGCAGGAGAGCGCATTACAGCTTGCACAGGAGCAGTATGCGTTCTGCGCCGACATCGTCGAGCAGGGCGCGCCCGGCATGACCGTCACACGTCTCGCGCACGATTTGAAGCAATCAAACATCTGGTATTTCTGGTGGGACTAAGCAGAGGTTTTTCATGACACTACTCGAACGGTGCCAAGTTTGGCACGAGAACAACGAATTTCAGAAAATCATCACAGAGATCGAGGCCCTCCCCGCCGAGGAGCGTACCCCCGAGCTCGACAGCGAGCTGGCGCGCGCCTACAACAATGCGGCGAGCTCAGAGGACCGCGCCTATTTTGAAAAGGCGATCGGGCTTCTCGCCCCCCACGCGGACTATTTCGCGGGTGACCACCTCTGGAACTTCCGCATGGGCTATGCCTACTACTACCTCGACCGTGAGGACTGCGCCCTCCCCTACTTCGAGGCGGCACTTGCCGCTCTCCCGAACGATGCGGACACGATGCAGATGATCGATGCCTGCCAAAAGCGGCTGCGTGTCATCCACGCCGCACGAAAACCGCTGCTCTCCCCTGCGGCGGTCAAGAAGCTTGAGGCGATGGACGACGGCTCGACGGGCTATTTCTACAAGATGCTGCACTATCTGGAGTCCTACATCAAGAACGGAACAATCAAGGGGAATTTCACGCGCGAGGAGGCACGCGCCAATCTCGATATCGCGCTGTGGTATGCGTACGCGTGCAACAATATCGATGCCTACGAGTACTACTACCGTACAACGCAGTGGATGCCGGCGGCAGCGGCGAATGCAAATGGCTGTGGGACATACTACTATCGCTACGCCGTCGCACTCATGTACTGCGGGCGACTGGACGATGCGCTGTGCACGGCAGAAAGGGGCGTATGTGAGGAGCCGGACTACCCGTGGACGTATCTGCAGCTCGGAAAGCTCCGCAGCCATTTCGGCGACCGTGACGGGGGACGCGCGGCGGTACAGAAAGGGCTTGCGCTCGTGCCGGACGATCATGAATTCCTGACGCTTGCGTGTGAGATCGAGGAGGGTGCGACCATCGAGCAGATGTCCTACCACTGGATTGATCCGACGTTTGATGAGGAGCTGCAGGAGGCGGCTACGACAGGCGAAACATTGGGGCTGCGTGACGGCGTGGATGCCGATGGAGAAATATACGATAAGCAGTGCGCCATCGCCTGCATGACGGTCAATGAGGCAGGGCTTGCGTATTTCCGCCAGCTTTTCCGTCCCGACCCGAAGAACTACGAGAGGAATGCGCCCTATTGCAGCTTCGACTATCCCGTGGGCGATACATCTGTGCGGCTCGTCTTCCACATGAACGAGGCAGGGCTGTCGAAGCGCAGCCCCGCATGGCTGCGCACGCAGAAGGAGCGCCTCGATGACGGCGGTTGGATGAGGCGCACGGACGAGGCGGGCACGGCCACCCTCACCGCAGTTCATTTTGAGCTGGACAATCAGGTCACACTCGCGTACCAGTACCCGTGGCAGGAGAAGTGTGTCTACATCCCCTTGGATGAGGACGGGAATCCGAGGGATGATGATGAGACGTAACCATTCGCATATGAAAAAGGCGGCAGATACCGCCTTTTTGTGTGTCCAAATTTATAATCCCAGTTCTTCCTCAATCAGCACGAGCTCCATGGGACGGTAACTCATCTTCTTGTAGTGGATGGTGAGGGCGTTGCAGATGCGTTCGAGCGCCGCACAGTCATAGCAGCGCGTGCCGTCCTTCGCGCAGGGCGTTTTCTTGCCCTTGCGGTGGGCGTTGCGCGGAGCGGCGATGTTGTGGATGCGTTCGATGCCCGCCGCGATGTCGGGAACGAGCTTGTTGATGCCGACAACGAAGTAGGTCTTTTCGTGTCCGAAGAGCGAGCCCGCGACACGGTTGCCCGCACCGTCCATGTTGAGGATCTGCCCCTCTTCCGTGATGGCATTCGCCGAGAGCAGGAACACGTCCGTCATCAGTGCCTCACGACCTGCGGCGAGAAATGCCTCGATACCGCCGACGTGCCCCGCGTGCGGCGGGTCGATGACCTCGTTGTGCGCGCTCAGCCGCTCGTAGAGGGAGAGGGCGCGCAACGTCTCGGAGTCGCCGAAGCCGACGCGCTTGCCGCGAATCTCGCGCGCGAGGTAGTCTGCTGCCGCCGTGCGCTCGGCGAAGCGCGCGACATCGTAGCGATTTCTGCGAAACGCCTCAAGCGTGCGCACGATGCGCTCCTCATATTGCGTGTCAGACATTTCCCTTCCTCCTCCGTGATGCCAATATGTCACGGAGCGAACCCTAGTGAAGCAAGCGGAGAATAGTGTGCGACCCGCCCCCGACGGATTTCTTTCGTTCAAGCGAAGCGCGTTTGAAATCCGTCGGTATTTAGGCGGACGAGCACACGACCGCTTGCGTAACGAGGTGTTCGCGAGGGACATATTGGTAAAATTTCAATAGGTCTCGATGATATTAAAGTTCGAGTCGCACGCGGCGGGCGTACGCCCAATCTCACGGATCACGCGGATGATATGATCCTCCGAGAGAGCGCGCGGACTCTTTGCTCCCGCATCGTGCAGGATTGTCTCCTTGTGCACCGTGCCATCGATGTCGTTCGCACCGAAGCAGAGCGCCACCTGCGCCACGGGCACGGTCAGCATGACCCAGTACGCCTTGATGTTGCGGAAGTTGTCGAGCATCAGGCGCGAGATTGCAATCGTCCTGAGATCGTCCCACATCGACGTCTGCCGCACCGTCTGTCCGAGCTCCGTATTCGACGGCAGGAACGGAAACGGAATAAACGTCTGGAAACCGCCCGTCTCATCCTGCAGCTCACGCAGCCGCAGCATATGCTCGATGCGCTCCTCGATGGTCTCGATATGTCCGTAGAGCATCGACGCATTCGTCTTGATCCCAAGTGCATGCGCCGTACGGTGCGTTTCGAGCCACTCATCCGCCGTTGCCTTGTTTGGACAAAGTTCGCCGCGCACGCGGTCGGTCAGGATCTCCGCGCCGCCACCCGCAATCGACTGCAGCCCCGCCTCACGCAGCCGCAGGAGCACCTCACGTACGGAAAGCCCCGAACTCTTTGCAAAATGCGTGATCTCCACGCCCGTAAACCCCTTCAGATAGAGCGAGGGGAATGCCTCGTGCAGAGCTTTCAGCCGCTCCAAATAGTCCTCAAATGTCCACGCGGGGTGCAGCCCGCTCACCACGTGCAGCCCCGCCAGATGTGGGTCGCGCATCGCATCCGCGACGTGCGCCACCGCCTCCTCCACGCTCATCTCGTACGCACCCGCATCCTCCGCGTCGCGCCCGAACGCGCAGAACTTACAGTGCGCGAGACAGATATTCGTGAGGTTCACATGGCAGTTCACGTTGTAGTAGACAATGTCACCGCACTTCTCCTGCCGCACGCGGTCAGCAAGCGCACCAATCCATGCAATATCGCGGCACGCAAAGAGCCGCAGCCCATCCTCCCGTGTCAGCCGTTCACCATTCTCTATTTTCTTCTCAATATCCATGTATTCTCTATGCAATTCATCGTCTCCTAACGTTAGAAGGAATTCGACACGCACGTCAAAACTCCTTCCACCCCCACACAACGGACATTCTGCCATCCAATGTAATATTATTGAAACTTTTTCCTCTCACGGTATTGACAATCTTCTGATTTTTGACTATACTAAAGATAGTTAAGGAGGATTCGTAGCAGCCTGATTCAGGACAGGCAGCGTCCATACGATCCGTAAGCGTATGGGCAGAGTTCTCCGGAGTTTCCACAGTGTTGACCGACGGTTGTTGGAGAGGGAGTCGGCTATGCAGCTTCACTGTCTGAGCGAAGGGCGCATGGCAGGTGTTCCCGAACGGACTGGGAGGAGATTCCGATGGGTCATTGAGTGGCCGCAGGGCAGCTGCACAGATGGATCAAGTCTCGGCACGTGACGGGACAGGGGTGTCGTAAGGGTGCGGCAGGAGGATGCGGCAGCCCGTGAAGGACGGGTGCAGGGGCATATACCAAGCAGATGAGCGGAAATCTTCCACAAGTGGATTTGTGGCATCGGGCTCGGCTATATGTCAAGGTAGTTTCTCAGCGTTTTGGAGGAAAGTTCCGTAGCTCATGCTAGCGGGGGTGCGGAACGAAGCGAAGATCGTTTGGATGCAAGAGAGTTACCTATCACTTCCCGTATTTTCCTCAGACCGCCGACAGGTGACGAGAAAGCCTGTCGGCGGTTTTGTATTGTATACATGATGTTCGATACGTTTACATTCTGTATTTCTATGTTATAATATTTTCGTTATTTTTCACTTTATTGTATAGAAGGACAGGTGGTTATCGCATGAAAGATTCGCACAACGAGTTCATGCAGCACGAGCTGAGGCTTCCCGAGCTCACCGTGCGCGGCATGCTGCTCGGCGCGATCCTCACGATCATCTTCACGGCCTCGAACGTCTACCTCGGGCTCAAGGTTGGACTGACATTCTCGTCGGCGATCCCGGCGGCGGTCATCTCGATGGCGGTGCTCAAGATGGCGAAGGACGCGAACATCCTTGAGAACAACATGGTGCAGACGCAGGCATCGGCGGCAGGTACGCTGTCCGCCATCATCTTCATCATCCCCGGTATGCTCATGATCGGCTACTGGCAGGGCTTTGAGTTCTGGCAGACGCTCATCGTCTCGGCGTGCGGCGGCTGTCTCGGCGTGCTCTTTACGATCCCGCTGCGCCGCGCAATGGTTGTGCACAGCGACCTCGCCTACCCTGAGGGCGTTGCCGCCGCAGAGATTCTGAAGGTCGGCAGCCACACGAAGGACGACGGCAAGTCCGAGTCCGGCATCAAGGAAATCCTCTCAGGCAGCGTAGTCGCGGGTGTCATTGCTTTTCTCACGAACGGTCTGCAGGTTCTCGGCAGTTCCCTCTCGGCGTGGTTCCACGTCGGGCGCGGCATGACGCAGCTGCCGCTCGGCTACTCCACCGCGCTCGTGGGTGCGGGCTACCTCATCGGCATTGCGAGCGGACTTGCCATGCTGACGGGAATCGCTATCGCATGGGCGGGATTCGTTCCCTACTTCACCATGACAGAGATGCTGCCCGACGGCATGACCATGCAGAAATTTGCGGGCACTGTCTATCAACAGAAGGTACGTCTCATCGGCGCAGGTGCGATGGGCGTCGCTGCGATCTGGACGCTCATCACACTTGCCCGCCCCGTCATCGACGGGGTGAAGGAGGCAATCGCAGGGGCACGTATGGATGATACGGAAAAAGACATCCACCGCATGGATACGGACATGACGATGCGCAGCATCATGCTCGTCTTCGGCGTGACCGTTATCGGACTGCTCGGCATTTTCTACGTCTTTGTCTCGCCCGAGCACATCCCGCCAAGCCAAAAACTCATCTTCACCATTATCGGTGTCGGTGTTGCCGTTCTCATGGGCTTCTTCGTCGCCGCCGCCTGTGCCTATATGGCGGGACTGGTCGGCACGTCCTCCAGCCCGATCTCGGGCATCGGCATTCTCGGCATCATCGTCGCCTCGCTCATCATGTACTCCCTCTGCGCCTCGTTCGGCATCTTTGAACTGCCCGGCGGAGAGAAGTTTGCGACGGCGACCGCCATCTTTACCACATCCATCATCCTCGCGATTGCGTGTATCTCGAACGACAATATGCAGGATCTCAAGACGGGCTGGCTCGTCGGAGCAACGCCGTGGCGCCAGCAGGTTGCGCTCCTCATCGGCTGTGTGGTCGGTGCGCTCGTCATCGCGCCCGTGCTGAACCTCCTCTACGAGGCGTACGGCTTCCCCGGTGCGATGCCGCGCGCAGGCATGGATCCCGCACAGGCACTCTCCGCGCCGCAGGCGGTGCTCATGACCACCATCGCACAGGGCATCTTCTCCAGCAAACTTGCGTGGGAGTACATCTATATCGGCATCGGTCTTGGCGTGGTGCTCGTCCTCATCGACCTATTCCTCAAGCGCACCACGCGCAGTCTCTGTCTGCCGCCGCTCGCCGTCGGCATGGGCATCTACCTCCCGCCCGTCATCCAGACACCGCTCGTTGTCGGCGCCATCCTCGGCTACTTCCTCAACCGCCACCTGCGGAATACGGGTGGCTCGAACGCCGAGGCAGCAGGTCTCAGGCGCGGCACGCTCTTCGCCTCGGGGCTCATCGTCGGTGAGTCCATCGTCGGCGTTCTGCTCGCAGGGGTTATCGTCGTCTCCGTTTCGAACGGCGGCGGCGAGGCACCGCTCGCCATCGCCCCCGAGGGCTTTGCCGACACCGCAGAGATGCTCGGCCTCCTCGTCTTCCTCGGCATCCTCGGGCTATTCAGCAAGGTCGTTCTGAGCGGGAAGAAATCCGCGTAACTCCATACAATGTGAAGCACGCTGGCAGAAATGTCGGCGTGCTTTTTACGTATTTATTTTATACGTATTCTATTGTATAATACGAACAAAGGGAGGTGTTCGGATGACACCACGAGAGGCAGAAAAAATCATTCTGGCCGACGGCTGGCAGTTACAGGAAATTCAAGGTTCACACCACCAGTACACGCATCCGACAAAGCCCGGCAAGGTCACAATCCCCTTTCATACAAAGCCAAAAGATCTAAGCAAGAGAACACTGAACTCGATTCTGAAACAGGCAGGCTTGAAATAACTGCGCACACATATTACAGAGGAGAACTACAATGCTTCACATTTATCCCGCCATCTTTTACCATCAAAACGACGATAGCTACAGCGTCGTCTTTCCCGACCTGAACCACCTCGCAACCGAAGGCGAGAATCTGGAGGATGCAATGGCAATGGCAACGGACTGCCTCGCAGGCTATATTCACACAATGAAAGCGGAGCACGCGAAGCTTCCCGCCCCTACCCCACTGGAACAGGTCGACCTCTCCTCAGAGGACGATGAGGGCGAAGACTATTCCGATGAGCGCGGTCGCTTTGTCTCACTCGTCTCCGTCGACGTAGAGAGCTATGCGCGTACGCATTTCAACAAATCCGTAAAGAAAACGCTGTCCATCCCGCGATGGATGAACGACCTTGCCGTGGCGCGAAGCATCAACTTCTCAAAGACACTGCAGAATGCACTGCGGCGAGAACTCGGAATCGAGGCATGAAAATCTGCAAAGCAGACGAATTCTGTGCTACAATATCCTCATAGAATCATCTCGTGTCTGCGCCACTGCGAAGCACACAAGGCAAATGGAAGAATGGAGGTCTTATGCAGCAGCTTTTTCGCACACTCCTCGCCGTCCTCGCCCTTCTCTGCTGCGCCCTGTCCATGGTGAGTGCAGGGCCCGCGCCCGCGCTCACGCGTGTCGAGCCCATCGCACTCTGGTCGGAGGCGACAGAGGCAGTTCCTGCGGAGGCGGACTATCCGAACCGCCTGCCCGAGGGCACGGTGTTCCGTGGGGAAAATCTTTTTATCAAGACGCGCTTTATCGGCTATCCCGCATGGAATCTGTTGACCTATCGAAGCGGATCGGAGACAGGGCGCATGCTGGACTACAGGGAAGTCGCGCGCACACCGCTCACGGATGATCTGCGCACGATCGTCGGCTATGAGCAGATCGTCAGCATTCCGTTTGCAGAGATCGGCACAGCGGAGATCGACCTCTGCATCGCCGCTGCCGATGCGGGGAGCGGCGCGCCGCGCCACGCCGTTATCCGAGGAGTACAGACAGAGAAGTAACAACACAGGGATTGAGGGAAAAAGATGAACATGAGGGATGAATTCGAGCGCATCATGCGCGAGCACCGGGAGATCGCACTCGCGACGACGACGGACGGGCTGCCGCACGTACGCATCGTGAACTTCTACTATGCGCCCGCGGAACGCTGCGTCTACTTTGCCACGTTCAAGGACAACGAAAAGGTCGTCGAGCTCGCAGCGAATCCGAACATCGCATTTACCACCGTTCCGCACAACGACACGAACGAACACGTCCGTGCGAGCGGCTGCGCCGTCAAGTCCGCGCACACCATCTACGATCTCGCGGCACTGTTCGCCGCAAAGATCCCGCGCTATCAGGAGACCATCGATGCCGTCGGCAACGATCTCATCCTCTACGAGATCGCGGTCGCCATGGCGGTCGTCACCGTGGACATGGAGCACATCGAGCACATCCGGCTCTGAAACAGACAACAAACGGGGCAGCGGTACGAAGTTTTACAACTTCGTACCGCTGCCCCGCTTTTTATTTTCTAGGGAATCGCTGATAAAATGAAGTCCGTCGGACTGGTACAGAGTTTTCGTTCGGTCAAGGAAAGAAACCCAACGCTAGCCAAAGCTATGTGGAGGATTTGTTGACGATGGCAGGGGAAAAAGATGTGCTAAGACGGCGGCGCTGAATTTATCAGTGCTTCCCTAGCTTCCCCTGTCGCGACGGGGAAAGTGCCGAACATCGTGAGGCGATGAGGGCATTTGTGGCGAATGAGGCTTTCTCACGTTGGAGATGTACAGATCGTTCATAGCGCCCCTTCCACCGCTTCGCTGTCCCCCTCCCCCGTGACGAGCGGTCAACGTCAGCCAATCACACATCGCTAACGCTCGTGTTCTTGGGCCGTTTTCCCATACGACCTGTTGCCCAATCAGCTTCGTCCTACGGACTTGCTTCTTGGACAGGTCAGCAACGGGGGAGGCTTGGGCTGTGTGTTTCCGTCCCCTTGCGGGGATGTGGTTTTAAAATCCTTGCGGCTGAAAGCCTTGCTGTGCCTGCCTCAAAATGGCACTTTGCGGCGCGGATGTGTTTCCCCTCCTTTTTGCGTCGACGATACGTTCTAAAAACCTTCGCCAAGGTTGCGGCTCTAAGTGCGGCGCGGATTTCACTTTTGAGTATAGCACATTGTCCCTCTTCCTGCAATCCCTCCACGCCTTTGGACGCTAAAGGAAGCACTGATAAATTCAGCACCGCCATCTTGACGCATCTTTTTTGCCCGCACTGTGTCGGCAAATCCTCCACATAGCTTTGGCTATGCGTCCGGTTTGCCTCCTTGTTCGGACGAAAAATCTACGCCAATCTGACGGACTTCATTTTATCAGCGATTCCTAAAAAATGATAACATCCTCGACGTGACGATCTCCGACGCCCCACGAGCGGACGGAGGTGTGGTTGGCGAGGAGGTAGATGCGCAGGGAGTCGGTGATGTCGTAGGAGCGTGAGCTCCCCTCCTGCACTGCTATTCGTGGATTTCGAGGGCTTCTTCGAGCCAGCTGTTGATGCGGCTGTAGGTTGTACGCGCCTCCTTGACTTTCGTTCCATAGACGAGGGTGAGCATCTTGGCAAAGGTGTCCATAAGCGCGGGTGGGGTCATCTGTGTGTCCTTCTGAAAGCTCTCGCGTGTCACGTTGACGATGACGTGAGCGACACTATTGCGTACTTTTCTGACGGCATCCAGCTTGGCGAGTTCGACCATCATATCGCTGTGGAGTTGTGGGTCCTTTGCCAGTCCTGCCTCCTGCATATAGGTACAGTAGTGGATGAGCAACAAGAAGGACAGGTCGGTATTGGTGTATTGGTGGGCATTGGAGCCCGCGAATTCCTGATCCAACAGGACTAGGAAGTTCGGCGCATTTTTTTCGATTTTCTTGCGCTGCAGTATGGAGCCATCGGTATTGTACTTTTTGATACAGAGGTTGTCGATGTGCTGTGCATTCTTTCTGCCGCCCTTCACATTTTTTGCGACGTAGTCGTGCAGGAATTCATAGAGGAAGGGGGTGATGCGCAGCATGAAGTTGGAAAGGCGTTCATTCTCCTGATCGATCTGCATGACAAGGAAGTATTCGACGATGCGCTCTTCGTCTTCCTTGAACAGGAAGAGTTTCTGTCCGCCGTACTCGGACATGATTTTTCGCGCTTTGTCGGGGAGGAGCATGGTGCGGTAGGCGGCGTGTTTGAGCAGCTGTTTCGCATCGGCGGGGACGAGGCTGCTGCTGCGTGCAAGGGTGAGTGCCGCGTTGTACTCGTACGTGCGAAGGAGGGAGATGATGCGGTTCTTCTCCGCATGGTAGCGAAAGATTTTGAGTGGTGGCTCATCACAGCGGCGTACCGCCCCGGGTTTGTTGTCTTCATTCATCTGAAGCATAGACTGAAGTTCTTCGGGGGTGATTTTTTGCGGATTATTCGCACGCCTTTCAGGTGTAACAGTCTGTATGCCGATGCATCGCTCATTGTCTGCGGCAAGCATGGCGAGGATGGTCTTGATCTGGGGGGTGCCCGAGCTGAGGTTGAGCAGGATCTCGTGCTCGGGGTATTTCTGCAGGAGGTCCTGCACAGTCTGCGGCAGGATCTGACTGAACTCCTCGTATTGGCTTGCATCTACGATGTCAGTGAAGATCGGCGGATCGATGATGCAGTCAGGAGCAACATATCGAACAGCTGTAGTGTAACGCTTCTCATTCCGCTCGATCTCGCCCATCTCCTTGGTGAAGAAAAGGACGACACGCTCGGGCTGATAGTGGCGCAGGATGTGCAGGCAACCACCTTCATGGAAATTGTTGCTGCTCACGGGGTCGGTTGTTCCAATAGGTGAGAACAAAATTCGCTTCATCTCGTTCATCCTTTCCAGATATGTGTCTCTACCGCGCCCATGCCGAGGGCGGTTTTGATGCCGATTCCCGCGTAGGGAGCAAAGGCGAGGAGTGTGCCGAGGATGCGGCGCACCATGTCGCCGCCCGTGAACTGCAGTGCGATCTGTCCGCGAAAGCCGCGGATGGTATACCCCTCGACGGAGAACGCTGCTGAGCGCAGTGCGTAGCGCGTGAGGCGCGTATGCGCTGCCAGGGTCTGCGCGAGGTCGTCTTCCTCGATGCGGATGTCGGGACAGAATCTGTTCCACCGTGCGAGGAGGCTCTGCAGGATGAGTGCGCTCTCGGGCAGGATGATGTATGCTCCGCCCTGTTTGAAGCTGGTCGGTGTGAGAAAGTGGATCTCTGCACCGCGCGGTGCGGTCTCCGCGCGAAAGTATTCATCGGCGATGTCCTGATAGCTGCGCTCCTCGACGCATTGTATGTTTTGCATATCGACGGTGTAGCCCTTTTGTCTGAGATGGATGTGCTCCAAGGTCTGCAGTACCGCGCCGATGATCTCGCCCGCTGTGCGGTCGAGTGTGCCGATACGCCAAATGACGCGCTCCCGCGCTCTGTCCCAACGGATGCTCTGGCTGTAGGGGCGCAGGTTCTCTGTGTGCAGGTAGTCGGCGTAGTCCTCCGGCAGCTGCTCGATGAGTGCGCCGTGGAGGATGGAGCCCATGGAGGCGGGCGCACGTGCGCCGTCGGGCAGGCGCAGCTCCGCCTCAAAGCGTCTGAGCATTGCCAACTCCTGTGATGGAGCAGAGCCCCATGAGCCAGTCCTGTGTATCCATGCGCGCGAGTTTCAGTGTGCGCGGGCTGATGGCGCGGTCGTACTGACGATGTTTGTGTGCGCGGAACATGCTGTCGAGTGCTGTTTTGATGAAGTTCTGTGCCTCGTTGTCGCTGTCCGCGAGCGCGTAGATGAGGGTCTTGGCGAGGAAGCCCGTTCCTCCGCCGATGAGGATGTCGGCACGCGCCGCATCCGCGAAGACCTCGGGGTATCTCCTGCCGAATACGCTTTCCTGCCGCCGCAATCCGTCGGCGGTGCAGGTATGCGCCATGGCGATGATCTCGTCGAGGCTGCGGATGCCGAGGGTGCTGAGCATGGCGCGGTCAACGGTGATGGAGAAGCGGAGCCGCCGCCCCGCAGGGATGCACTCACGAAAGAGGGATACTTTGCTCTCACCCGCGCCCTCGTCCATGCCGGTGGTCGCGTCGAGTTTCCGCAGGATGACGGTGTCGGTCTCGCCCTCCGCGCAGACGGCATCCCCGACGCGCAGGCCGCGCATGGCGCTGACGACGGCGTTGTGTCGCGCTCCACGCACGCGCAGTGTATGGAGCAGCAGGATCTCGAGATCCTGCATGATTTTCTGAAATTCTTTCTTTTTCCATCGTGGATTTTCGATCACGCGTTTGCAGTCCTGCCAGACGCTCCGATATTTCTTCGAATCGCGGGAGATGAGCCCGTAGAGGATGCCCGTGCGCAGTGCGCCCTTGATCGAGCTGCCGGGGATATAGGGACGGCCGCCCGCGAGGATGGTCTGACTGATGATGTCGTTGAGGGTGTCCTTGTCCCCGTCGGTGAGCGGGTCTGCCACAGCCCGCCGTGCAGCGACGGCGGAGAGTTCCTCCTCGGTGACGCCGCGTGCGAGCAGCCACTCGCGCAGGTTGTCAAATCCGAATGCACCTTTCTGAACATACGCGATGAATGGGTCGATGAGGCCATGCCGATCCAGGAGGTCGATCCACCTGCGCTCGTTCGGAAAGGAGGCTTCGCGCGTCTCGAAGTTGTAGAGGTACTCAAATGCTTTGTAGGTCTCGCCCGAGCCTGTGTGGACGGGGCCGATGCACTCGAGTTCGTAGTCCTGTCGGATGATGTCGCCGCTCATGCTGTCACCCCCGCATAAAGTCCATAGCCGTAGCGCCAGATGGGATGTCCGTCGTGTGTCCCCAATGTGCTGCATGTGCCGCCAATCCGCACAGGAAAACAGGAACCTGCGTCGAGGAGATAGATGCTGTTCTTCTTCTCGGCGGCATGGGTCGGGTAGCTGATGAAGCCGCCCGCACGGCGCAGCCGATATGCCCCCGCCTTGACGGCGGCGAGGTCGTCCGCTGTCGGGAGGACGGGCGCGAGCGCGAGCTGCCACGGGGCACGGTCCGCTGTGAGCATGCCTCTGAGTGCTGCGATGTCGCCGCCATCGTCCGCGTCCATGTGGATGATTTCACCGACACGGAATTTGCCATAGCCGCTCGTACGCTTGCCGCCGATGCCGGCCATGCCGAGCCACGCGAGGAGGCGGTGCAGCCACGCGCCCATCTCCGCGTCCCGCACACGGGCGATGAGGAAGAGCCCTGCGCGGGCGGCAAAGGTGAACTGAGCGACGTAGTAGGGCAGAGGTTCCTCGCCGCGCGTGTTCACACGCTGGCACAGGAACTCGATGCCGAAGGCGGCGTCAAAATCGTTCTCCTCGAACGGGATGCCGCGCTCCATGGCGCGGATGTAGTCCTGCATACGGCTCGCACGGATGTATTTGAGTTTTTTCTGCTTTTTACGCAGGGTGGCGTTCGCGCAGGTGGTTCGGTAGTCCTCGCGCTGCTCCCGTCCCTTGCGCTCCACACGCAGGACGGGGCGCGGGAGGAAGAGTGCCATCGCGCCGTCGCTTTTGCGGCTCTGCCACGGCAGGAGGTCGGAGAGGCGCAGGTCGCCGCGCTCGACTTCCTCCGCGAGGCGTACGAGGCTCTCCTCCTCCCCTGCGACGGCGAGCTCGGCGCAGAGCGCACCAAAGAGGGCATCGGCGGGGTACTCCATGCACGCCTCGTCCAGTCTGCCGCCGCGCCCCGGCTGTCCGAAGTGAACGGCCGTCTCGAAGTGGAGCGGATAGATCACATAGCTCACATGGATCCGCCACCCTTCTGCAGGAGATCTGTGATGGCATCCAGCTGCGCTGCATCCGGTCCCTCACCGGCGAGTGCGAAGTGCTCGACGGCGAACGCTCTTAGCGATACTCTGCCGTACCCGCGCGATCCGTGCCCGCCGAGGTAGTCCATCTGGAGGAGGCGGAGCCCCTTGCCGAGGATCTGCATATCCTCCATGAGTTCCGCCGGACGCTCGATGTTGTATATGAGGGTGAATGCGAACTCGGTGCCTGCCGGCAGGCGCTCGATCTGACGCGGGTTCGCGACGGCGGTCGCACGGTTGATGCTGTTCTCGAATTTGATCTCGCCGATGTAGGTGTCGAGCTCCATGCTGCCAAACTGGGCGAGGGACTCCGGTGTCATGCGAATGTCGGAGAACTGCAGACGCGCTGCCTGTCCGCCTCCGCTGCCCTGTGCGGCACTGCCAAAGAGCCGCCGAATCTGCGGACTGTCCTTATCGATGTCGTTGAGCACGTAGTCCTGCGTGGAGCAGCTGCGTGCGAGGAGGGTGCGGATCTTGCCCTTGAGCGAGCTGCCGGGAATGATGGGCTGCTTCGTCAGCGGGTCGCGGATGAACTGTTTGTCCACTGCGCCGATGGGCGCGAAGTCGGACGATGCGCCGATGTGCATGCCTGTCTCGACGCGGAGAGTCGCTGTCACTTTCAGTTTCCCCACGAGTATGCTCTGATTTCCCTGTGCCATGGTCAGTTCTCCTTCCCACCGTAAAATTTGTGATAGGCGACAAGCGCCTCGATGTAGCGTGCAAAGTCGTTGTATCGCTTCATGTCCCTGCCGATTTTGTCGAGGCAGTCCCACAGGCGGGCTTGGTCGACGAAGTCACGCACGGCGCTGTTGCGTGTCGCCTGATAGGCGAGCTTGACCTTTAGGAATTTGACCTCCTTGGCAAGATCCTCGCTCAGTTCCTCTGCGTTTGGGTGGACGGCGCGATAGACGGTGACTTTGTTCGTCAGCGCGTTTGCCGCCGCGAGAAATTTGCGGATCTGGCTCTTGGTCAGCTCAATCTCATCGCGATGGTTGCGCTTGAGCTTCTTGATGATGCCCTCTGCGATTGCGGCGATGTCCTGTACGGGTGCGGCTTCTGCTCGTGTCTCAGCCATTTGATCCCTCTCCCTTCTCTCGGATGCTGTATATGATCAGCTGGAATGCGGTTGATAACTGTCTGCGCTCTGCCGGGTCGCGGTACCACTCGTAGAGCTGCGTACGTACGCGCCGATATGCCTCCTGTGCGGGGCTCTGTGCCGGCGGAGCGAGCCGTGCGAGTGCGTAGGCAAAGCGTGCGAGCTGGATCTGTCCGTCCTGCTCCAAGAGGGTGAGCAGCCGATAGACGGCGCTCTTGCCAAGGCTCAGCCGCTCTCCTTTCGCCCCCTCTTCAAAAATGCAGTTCGCACGCAGGAAGGCGAGTTTCTCCCCGCAGACACGGTCGATGAATGTGTCCCAGCCGTAGATCGGCGTGTGTCGCTCGAACTCTGCGAGGGCGCGGCCCTCGGTGACCGCGCCAAAGAGGGCGACGCTGTCCTTCTGCGGTCTGCCGTCCGCGCCGCGCTGATCCTTGGCACGCGACTCGAGGTCGCCGGTGCGGCGCGCCATCTCGGCGACGGGGCATTTGTCCTTGAAGAAGCCGAGCCCCGCCGAGAAACGGAGTTTGCCGCCCGTAAAGCGCAGGAAGGCACGGCGCAGATCGACGGCGAGCTCGACGATGTCGTCCCACGCGCCGAGGAGGAAGATGTCGTCGCCGCCCGAGTAGACGATGTGGACGTCGCGCTCCGCCTTCTTTTCTCTGCCAAAGAGGGAGAAGGGCGCGGTCTTTTGTCGGTCGCCGACACCGCTGACACTGCCGCTGCAGAGGAGGTTGATGTAGTGCTTGAAAAAGAGTGAGAGCCGCTGCGAGAGCGCCGCTGTGCGCGTCATGGTGACGTACTCCGACGGGAATCCCGCGAGGAATGCCGCGCCGAGGTTGTCCACGTCGGCGCGCATGACACTGATGCGCGGGATGCCCTTGCTGTCCTCCGTGCCGCCGCTGCGCCGTGCAAGGTTCTCCATCTCAAGTACCGCCTTGTTTTCACGCGCAGAGTAGTCGCCGAGCCAGAGGTGTGCGGCGGGCAGATCACCCGTGTACGCTGCGTTCTTCGCGTAGATGCGCTCGATCTTGTACGAGAGACGGTCGACATCGTCCAACTCCTCTGCCGTGAGGTAGAGGGTACGCCCGATGCCGGGCAGGGAGAGCGCCTCCGCACCGCGCTCTGCAGAGACGCAGAAGGCGTTCTTTGTCAGGATGCGCTCGCCAAAGGTGAAGAGATGCGAACACATGGCGCACGCCTCAATGGAGGGGTCGGCGGAGTAGTGCATGAGATGTGTCGTGGAAGTGTGGCAGACGGCACATTCACGATCCTTGTCCCGCGTTTTGTTCCATGCGCTCTCGGGCACGAACATCGCTGCGAGCTGATCCTCGGAGTAGCGGCAGAGTTTTTCCGCCGAAAGCCCCTCGCTCACGCGGCAAAATGCCTCCTGTGTGCCCTGCCCCGCAAGCTCCGCCCCCGTGCACGCCGTCCACGCCATCGCGAGGTAGAGGCTGCTGCCGAAGTGCTCCAGCATCCAGCTGTTGACCTCCGTATGGCAGCGTGTGAGGAGGTTCTGCACGTCCTCGGTGTTCGGCAGGAGCAGGTAGAAGTGTCCGCCGCCTGTGTAGAGGAGCGCACTGCGGCTGATGCCGCACGCGCCGAGGATCTCGTCCACGATGTTCTCAAGCAGGATCTCAAGGTAAAACGAGCGGCCGCGCAGGCTCTTGAGTGCGCCCTTGGACGGGATCGCGTAGATGAACGGCTGTATCCCCGAGATGTCCGCCGATACGAGGAGGAATGCGGGCAATGCTTCGCCGCCCCGTTCCTCGTACGTGTGTGCACTGTGGATGTCCTGCGCCGCCGCATAGCGATGGAGCGCAGCCGCGTACGCTGCTGTCATGCGTGCGTAGTCATAGAGCGCGATGTCCGCGCCCGCAGGGGACGGCACATAGCTCATCGTCTCCTCAAGGACGCGCAGCAGTTCGCCGAGCGGCATGTGCACGGGGGATTTGCGTGCAAAGTGTCTCGCGAGCCGATCGCAGACCTCCCGATGACCGCACACTGCGTCATCGAGGTCGCCGACGGGACATGGAAAGAGCATCCCCGCTCCATCCGTCAGACTGCGGATTGGAAAGCCCTTCTTCGCCCCATCGGCAGCACCGAAGCGATTGAACACGCTCTCAAGGTGTGCGGGCTCATGCGGCGCGGCATGTTCCGATGCGGATGTTCCCGCACCGGCAAGCCGCTGCGCCGCATCGAGGATCCATCCAATCGCGTCGTCGGATGCGCCTGCGTCGGCACGCAGCAGCTGCAAAAGCGCCGCATCCTCCGCGCAGTATTCTGCGAGGAATGCCGTCCCCGCATCGTGTGCAGCAGGATGCGCACGCGCCGCGAGAATGCGGACGGCGCGCAGGAGTGCCGCCCGTTCGATCCGTTCACACAGATCTTCCATAGCCTCATCTCCTTTCGTTTGCCCTTAATCTCAAACTAATAAGAAATATTCTCTCTCCCGATGAAAATTCCTGCATGTTTTTAAGATTGCAACAAAAAAAGCAGCACACGGCTGCTTTGCTTATGTTATGGAAGTATTAAGGAAGCATTGATAAATTCAGCAACGCCATCTTAGCGTATCTTTTTTGCCCGCTCAATGCCTGCAAATCCTCCACATAGCTTTAGCTATGCGTCCGATTTGCCTCCTCAATCGGACGAAAAATCTGTTCCAATCTGAGGATCTATTTTATCAGGGATTCCTTAAGCCTCCATCCCGCATTCGCGACGAATCGCGTTCTGCAGGAGCTGAGAGAAGTTGATGTTGTGCTCGCGTGCGAGCGTGTCCATCCATGCGGGGATGGTGAGGGTCTTCTTGACCGAACGGTTGTCCGTACGGCGCAGATATGCCTCCTCGTCCCATTCGATGAGTGTCGTGAAGTCACGCCCATGTGTCTCAATGTCAGCAGGATCGGTCGCGGGCGGAAAGGGCTTCTTGTCCGCTTTGAGCGTATAGAGATAAAGCCCGAGCGCATCACCTGCCATATAGAGAGCTTCGCGCATGGTGTCCCCCTGTGTATAACAGCCCGGCAAATCGGGAAAAAAAACAGAATACCCTCCCGCCTCCGGTTCAGGATGAAAAACTGCGGCATATTGTTCCTGTAACATCTTATTGCCTCCTACTTCAAACCTGCATCGCGCAGAATAGAATGCAGTATTCCCGGCTTCATATCGGTATTGTGCAAGGGAAGCACAATCGTCTGCATGATTTTATCATGTTTGAGAATGTGATGCGATCCATGTACTCTCTCAATATACCAGCCGTTTTTCTTTAGGATTTTCAGCAATTCCTTCGAGGTCGTGATGATCGCCTCCTCGCATCACGTGTATTCATATTTTAACACATATCAACACGTATATCAATCCCGCCGCAGCTTCGGCAGCAGGAAGCGCAGGAGGATGTAGGCGAGGAGGCTGCCCGCGCCTGTGGAGAGGAGGAAGGGGACGATGTAGACGGTGTAGCTCGCGGGGTTCAGCCCCATGAGAAGGGCGGCGACGGGATAGGCGGCGAGCGCCCCGATAAGCCCCGTGCCGAGAGCCTCAGCGATACAGGTGATGCCGAGACGTTTCGTATAGTGATAGGCAAGCCCGCACGAGAGCGCACCGATCATGCTGCCGGGGAACGCCATGAGGCTGCCGAGCCCTGCGATGTTGCGGAGAAGGCTCGCGGCGAAGGCGATACCGATGCCCCAGAGAGGGCCGAGGAATACGGCGGCGAGGATGTTGACGAGGTGCTGCACGGGGGCGCAGCGGCTGCCGAGTACAGGGATGCTGAACAGTCCGCCGAGGACGGCGACGGCGACGAGGATGCCGGCAAGGGTGAGTTTGCGGGTTTTTGAATCAAGCACAATAATCTCCTTACGATAGAGCGCCCTTCCACCACTCTGACGAGTGGTCCCCCTCCCCCGTCGCGACAGAGGAGGCTGAAACTTAGGCGATAAATTCGCTCCTCAGATCAAAACCATGCGCGAGGGGGCCGCTGCCCGCACCGAGATCAAGCCCTGCGGCGAGTGCGCCCGAGATATATGCCTTCGCACGTTCGACGGCGGTATCGAGTGTCATGCCACGCGCGAGGTTCGCTGCGATCGCACTGGAGAGGGTACAGCCTGTGCCGTGCGTGTTCGTGGTCGGAATGCGCCGCCCCTGGAACCAACGTGCACCCGCACCGTCGACGAGGAGATCGTTCGCGTCGTCGACGCTGTGTCCGCCCTTCATGAGCACCGCTGTGTGTGCACGCTCATAGATACGTGCCGCTGCTGCGGTCATGCCCTTTCGGTCGGTGATTGGCATATCCGCGAGCACCTCCGCCTCGGGGATATTCGGCGTGATGATCGCCGCACGCGGCAGGAGCAGTGAGACGAGCGCCTCCACAGCATCCTCGCTGATGAGGCGTGCGCCGCTGGTCGCGACCATGACGGGATCAACGACGACATTTTTTGCCCTGTATTCGTCCAGTTTCTCGGCGATCACGCGGATGAGTGCGGCATCCGCGACCATGCCGATCTTCACCGCATCGGGCGGAATGTCGGTAAAGACGGCATCGAGCTGCGCCGCGAGAAAGGCGGGCGGGACGGCGAGGATGTCGGTGACGCCCGTAGTGTTCTGCGCGGTGAGCGCGGTAAGTGCGCTCATGCCGTATACGCCGTGCGCGGTCATGGTCTTGAGATCCGCCTGAATCCCCGCGCCGCCGCTCGAATCGCTGCCCGCAATGGTCAGTGCTGTGTGCATTTTCATCGTGCTTCCTCCTCAGAGTTTTGGTCTATGGCAACTGTTACAGATTTACCATGCGTACTCCTCGCAGACCCCTCGTTACGCAAGCAGGCGTGTGCTCGTCCGCCTAAATACCTGCGGATTCCAAACGCGCTGCGCTTGAATGATTAAAATCCGCAGGGGGCGGGTCGCACACTCTACGCCGCTTGCTCCACTAGGGTTTGCTACGGAGTACTGCATTTTTTGTCCATAATCTAGATTTTTTTGATGTTCATACGTGCATCAAGTTCTTCGCCCGTCATGCGATAAATGGTATCAATGATGCGTGTCCGATAGGTCGCGTTGCCGTCGCGCTCCCCCATCTGCGCCCATGCAATCTCCCCTGCAACGCCCATCAGGGCAACGGTCTCGGCAACGGACGCGAGAAGTCCCAGAGGCTCAACAGCGAGAGGCGCCGCAAGGAGGGCGGAGAGCTGACAGCCCGTGCCCGTGACCCGTCCCATCTCCGCGCGTCCGTTGCGGATGACGTACGTAGTCACGCCGTCCGTCACAAGGTCGATTACCCCTGTGACGGCAATGATCGCCTCGGCGCGTGCCGCAAAGCCGCGCAGGAAATCCGCCGTCGCCGCGAGGGTCTCCTCGGTCACGGCATCCGCTGTATTCGCGTCGACGCCCTGTGTTGTGCCGCTCCCAACCGCCAGTGTACGAATCTCAGAGATGTTGCCGCGCACAACGGTCGGATGCACCTCATCGAGGATACGCAGAGCGGTCTCGGTGCGCAGTCTGCTTGCCCCCGCACCGACGGGGTCGAGCACAACGGGTTGCCCCAGCGCCCGCGCACGCTTTCCCGCCGTGAGCATGCTCGGGATGGTACGCGCATTGAGTGTGCCGATGTTGAGGCAGAGCCCTGCGCAGAGTGCGGTGATCTCCTCCACCTCCTCCGGATCGTCCGCCATGATGGGGCGTGCCCCGATGGCAAGCAGGACGTTCGCAACGTCGTTGACGGTGACGTAGTTGGTGATGCAATGGATGAGTGGGGAGGCCGCGCGGATTTGGTTGAGGATTGATGTAGACATTTATATTTTCCTTTCATTGGGGACTGAATGCGCGCCGCCATCTTCGCCATTCCGGCTCATGCACTTCGCCCCCCCATCACCCGATTTGCAACGAGCGCAAGCAAAAGCGTGATCGCCATGGTCGGGAGGGTACTGCCAACGAGGGTGTCGAGTGTCATGAGCCAGCGATAGCAGAGGAAGCCGATGAACCAGACAGCGAGGTTGACGACGTGGACAGAGCGCCCTGCCGCATCCTCGCGCAGGAGGAAGTAGCTCGCAATCTGAACGGCGATCATCGGCGCAAACACCGAGCCGATGATGTAGAGGAAGCCCGTGATGTCGTCCATCGGGTAGAGCGATGCCGCCACCGCACCGAGCACGGTCACGCCGATACCGACGCTGCGCCCCGCGGCGGAGTGCACGATGCTCTCGCTTGAGACCCCCGCCGAGTACGCATCGAGATACGTGGTGGTAACGGTCGAGAGGATGACGACTCCGAGCCCTGCCGCGCCAAGACCTGCGTGCAGCATGATCTGTGCAATGTCCGATTCGCCCGTGAGAATCGCCGCCCCCATGCCGATGAAGTACATCCAGCAGCTGACGAGCCCGTAGACGAGTGCGCTCACGGCGGCAGCGGCGACGGGCTTCTCCGCCTCGCGCGTGTAGTCCGAGATGAGCGGCAGCCACGAGAGCGGCATCGCAATCGACAGCTCAAGCGCCATCGCGAAGCTCATCGCCTCCCCCGCCGCAGAGGTCTCCGCCGCTCCCGTCCCGCCCATGATGACGGAGCAGAGAAGCACGGTGAGCAAAAACAGCCCCGTCATGGCGACGGCATTCACGCGCTCGATGCGCAGGATGCCAATCCGAATCCAAACGATAATCAGCACGCCGATGACGAAGCACCAGAGCCAATGCCCCGCATCCATCACGGAGTTTGCCGCAAGCGCCCCGTCGTAGATCATGATGCTCGTCCAGCCAATGAGCTGCATGACGTTGAGTGCGGCAAAGAGCAGCCCGCCGCGTGCTCCGAACGCCATCTTGACCGTCTCCATCGCGCTGCGGCGCGTGCGTGCGCCGATCAGCCCCGCGAGGAAAAGCAGCACACAGCCGATGATATGCCCGACGACGATAGCGATGCCGCCGTCGCGAAAGCCGAGCGGCGCAAAGAATGTGCCCGTTAAAATCTCCGCCAGTGAAACCCCCGCACCGAACCAAATCAGTGCATTTGCGGGGATGCTTGTCCGTTTTTCCATGAGAACCTCCTCTATACAAAAACGCGGCTATGCCAACTGACATAGCCGCGCTGTGTGCACATATATCCCTACGTTGGCATTATCCAAATCAGGTTATGGGTCGGAACGCTCAGTTCCCTCTCAGCCGACCGCTGTCAGCTCCCCTTATTCTGTTGTACTTACTGTGCGCTCATCGAGAGCTCGATGAACTTGTTGCCGAGCTTCGCCTTCTGCAGGACTTCCTCGGTGATGTCCGCACCCGCCTCAACGATGACAACGCCGTTGTCCATCTTGATCGTGCGCGTCGCCTTCTTGCCGAGCAGGAAGCGGCGGTGACGATCCTCATTCACGCGCTCCGCACTCTTGTCCTCGGCGGAGTCCGCCGCCGGCTCCTCTGCTGCGGGCGCAACTGACTCGATCGTCTCTGCAGGTGCCTCAGCCGCAGGCTCCTCCGCAGCTGCACTCTCGGATGCCTCTGCTGCGGGTTCTTCCGTCGGTGCGGGCTCCTCTGCAGGTGCCTCAGCAACGGGCTCCTCGACCGTTGATGTCGGCTCGTCAGCAGGAACCTCAGCAACGGGTGCAGGTTCCTCTGTCACAGGTGCTGCCTCTGCCACCGGCTCAGCCGCAGCCTCCGGAGCTGCAGGCGCTGTCACAGCGGGTGCCGCCGGTGCAGCCGCTGCGTCAGATTTTTTTCCGGCATCGCCCTCCGGGGAGATGACCGTGACTTCCTTGCCGAAGATCGAGACCTGATCCGCCGTCACCTCGGACGTGGACCCCTCGGGCGTTGTGATCTCACACTTCTCGATGCTGCCGTCCTCGCCGATGAAGATTTCGGTGATGTTGCCCTGAATTACGCCCGTACGCGTAATGGCCTTCGTACCAATGACGCGGATATTGTCGTCCAGCAGCGTCTCGAAATCGCCCGCCGCATCAAGTGTCAGGATATTCTCGCTGTTATTGATCGTAACGGCATCCTCACCGACTGCAATGACATTGTCATAGGGAATGAGCTTGACCCCGCGATACCAGTCCTCGTCCTCAATCGTGACCGCCGCCACAACACGGTTCGGCGCATCGATGAGCAGCGTCTTGCTCATGCCGAGCTCGCGCCCCTCTGTGATACTGATGACGGGAAGTCCCAGAATGTCAACGCTTTTCTTCATGTGTATTCCTCCATTTTACTAAAAATGTCAGATCGTTGGCTCCTCTGCGTGCCGATCCGCCTCCGCAAGCAAATCCTTCGGCACTTCGCCGAATGGGAGCGTAGGCGTTCCCCGCGCAGCGAGCATATGAGAAACGACGGCCAGGGATTTGCGGGAGCGCTCAAACTCCTGCGCCATGGCGGCGTTCTTTGCAATGATGGGCAGTGCGAGTGCCTCGTCAAAGAGGGCAAGCGCTGCATCGTAGTCTCCCAAACGCTTGTAGAGCGTCGAGAGTTCAATGATGAGATAGGGTATATAAGAATCATCGGGATATCGCCGGAGTGCCTCGCGATATGCCGCAACGGCGTGCAGGGGATCGTTCTCTGCCGCCTCGTACGCAGTGTCGAGCAGCGCATCAAGACTTTTGTCTGCGCTGTTCGACGTGCGCGTCTCCGTCTCGGAGATCTGCGGCGCGGATACCATCACCGCGGGCGGCACTGCCTCCTGCGTTTCCTCGTAAACGGCAGCCGTGCGTACGGGTGCACCGTCCGTTATTGTCATCGGCTCATCGGCACAGGTCTCCTGTGCGGCTGCACGCCGCCGTGCACGCGCCGTCAGGAACGCATTGTAGAGGGTCACGATGAGACCCGCCCCTGCAACCAATGCGCCCAGCTGGACGTAGTACATGCGGGTCAACGGCGGGCGCAGGATAATCATCCCAGCAACGACACCGATGCTCATCAAGACGGCAAGAACAAGCGCGGAAGGGCGGATCTGGGTCTGCAACAGCGTCGCCCCCTTTTTCCAAGAACCATCGCCCGGTCAGCGAGTACACTCATAGTTATTCTAGGATTCTTTCGACATGAATACGAAAATTCCTTCCTCTTTGCGAGAAATATTAAAAAAACCCGTGTATATTTTCTCGAAAAACTTTTTGGTAGATTGTAATATTAAGCTGCACATCCCCCCCATCATAGACGGCAACACATCACTTACATCTCATTGGGGACTTGCATTTACAATACTAAGTGCAACAAGCAGTAAAAAAGAAAACGTGACTATAGTTAGGAAACTGATATGTACGCCTTGCGGTAAAAGGCGTTATTGAAAAGCCAAACATTTTATAGTATAATGGCTGTGACATTCATTCGCGCACGGAGCAAGATGCGGGCGCGGGGAAAATATAGGCTGATTCACTAACGGATGGGAGATGTTCACATGACGCAGGAAACAGTGATGATCGAGAACAAGACGGGCATTCATGCACGTCCCGCATCGGTATTCGTTCAGACGGCGACAAAGTTCAAGTCCAAGATCCAGATCGAGGCCAAGGGCAAGAAGGTTGATGCCAAGAGTATCCTCATGCTGATGAGCATGGGGCTGGTCAAGGGCACGGAGCTCACCATCATCGCCGAGGGCGAGGATGAGGCAGCCGCGGTAAAGGAGCTCGCAGATCTCGTCAAGTCGAAGTTCGGCGAAGAGTAATTCAGAAATTTTGGGGACGCCCCGAGGTTTTCCTCGCGGCGTTTTTTCATAAGAAGTCGCCGGTTGTGGCCCCCGCGAATATGGACGGGATGATCGGCGCCTCTCACAGGGGGGATAGAATATGTCAGAACCAATCCGTGGAAAAGGTGTGATCTCCGGGATCGCCGTCGGTCAAGCCCTGCTCGCAGGGCAGAACCTCGACGGCTATCTCGCGGCGTATCATCCGGGCTCCGCTGCAGAAGAGCAGAGCAAGGCGGAGGCAGCACTCGTCGCCGTCACCGAAAATCTCCTCGCGACCATCGAACGTTTGCGAAGAGAAGAGCAGGCAGAACAGGCCGCCATTCTTGAGGCACACCGCATGATGGTGCAGGATCCGATGATGGCGGAGAACATCAAGAGCAAAATCGAGGCGTGCGGCAGCGCACCGCAGGGCATCCTCGACGCTGCGAACGAACAGGCACAGATCTTCGAGCAGATGGAGGACGAGTACTTCGCCGCGCGCGCGGTCGATCTGCGCGACGTGGGCAAGCGCATCGCCAAATACGTCCTCGGTGTCAAGGAGCCGGAGATCGGCGCGGGGCAAGTCATCCTCTGCGGTGAGGAGATCGAGCCGTCCGTCGTGGCAGGCATGCCCACCGAGCAGATCGCGGGCGTGATCCTCGGCTCCGGCAGTGCAACGAGCCATGTTGTCATCATCGCCAAGGCGCGTGCGATCCCAACGGTACTCGGCATCGGCGACAAGATCAACCTCATTCAGGACGGCGACGAGATCATCCTCGACGGCAGCCGCGGCGACATCATCATCCGACCGACCGAGGAGGAGCGCCTGCTGTACCAGGACAAGATCGAGGAGCAGAAGAAGCTCGCGGCGCACTATGCCGCACTCAAGGATCTGCCGGCGGTGACAAAGGACGGCGTGCGTATCGAGCTGACAGCGAACATCGGCACGCACATGGATGTCGACAACGCGCTCACTTACGGTGCTGAGGGCGTGGGGCTCTTCCGCTCCGAGTTCGTCTTTATGGGCTCCACAACGATCCCGACCGAGGAGGATCAGTTCAAGGCATACCGCGCCGCCGTCGAGAAATGCGGCGGTCACATCTGCGTCATCCGCACCATGGACATCGGCGGCGACAAGCCCCTGCCCTACCTCAACATCGATCCAGAGGAGAATCCGTTCCTCGGCTACCGCGCCCTGCGCATCAGCCTGGACCGACACGACCTCTTCCTCCCGCAGATCAAAGCGATCCTGCGTGCCGGTCTCTACGGCAAGGCCGCGATGATGGTCCCCATGGTCATCAGCGTGAGCGAGATCCAACGCGTGCAGAAACTCGTCGAGCAGGCAAAGGTCGAGCTCACCCACGAGGGCAAGGAGTACGCCGACGATGTGCAGGTCGGTATCATGGTCGAGACACCTGCCGCCGCCGTCGTCTCGCCACTGCTCTCCCAATACGTCGACTTCTTCAGCATCGGTACCAATGACCTCATCCAGTACACACTCGCAGTTGACCGCGGCAACGCGCAGATTGCACATCTCTACAACCCGTTCAACCCCGCTGTCCTCCGCCTCATCCAGCGCACGATTCAGAGCGCACGCGAGCGCGGTATCTGGGCGGGCATGTGCGGCGAGATGGCGAGCGACCCATATGCCGCCGTCATCCTGCTCGGTATGGGCATCACGGAGCTCTCCATGAGTGCACCGTCGATCCCGCGCGTCAAGGAGATGATCCGCTCCGTCACATCGACACAGGCAAAGGAGCTCCTCGCCGATGTCATGAAGATGGAGCACGGTGTCGAGATCCGCGCCTACCTGCACAAGATGCTCGAGAGCTCGGACGCAAGCGCAGGAGTCTGATTGTTGCAAAAGGCACAGACAAGAACACCGTTTTACGCCATACTGTAGACGTGTGTTATATTTTGAACAATTCCTGTTGCGCTCCGGTGCGGCGGGAATTTTCGTTTTCGGAGGATGCTATGAACCTATCCATCGACAGCACGGCGTGCGTCTCCTGCGGCATGTGTGCGGAGCGTCTGCCCGCCGTCTTTCGCATCGACCGCGGCACACGCTCGGCCGCACTCGTGCGGCAGCCCGTACCGATGGAGCAGGACGACGCACTTGAGGCGGCGGAGGACTGCCCCGCGGGCGCAATTATTGATGCTTTTTTTGTGGAAAATCCGCAATAATATGCTACAATAGAGAAGACTTTTCGAGGATCGTTTCTTGAGGGCGGCAAAGCCGCTGCAGGGGGAATCTACGGTGACGGAATTAAGAATGGAACCGTTCGGAGCAATGCCGGGCGGCGACCGAATCGATCTCTATACGCTGACCAACGAACGCGGCACCACGGCCGCTGTCACAACCTACGGCGCACGGCTTGTGAAGTTCGAGCGCAACGTGAACGGCACACCGCTCGACATCGTGCTCGGCTACGACTGTGCTGAGGATTATATTGCCGATCGAGCCTTCATGGGCGCGACCGTCGGGCGGCACGCAAACCGCATCGCGGGGGGGCGCGTCACCATCGCCGGACGCCCCTATCAGCTGGAACAGAACACGGGGTCGAAAAAACAGAACCACATTCACGGCGGAACGCGAGGACTGCACGCACACCTCTGGACGGCACAGCCTGTTGACGGCGGTGTTTCCTTCACCACGGTCAGCCCCGACGGTGAGGGCGGTTACCCGGGCAACTTCGAGGTGCGCGTCACCTATCGCCTCACGGACGATGACGCACTCATCATCTCCTATCGTGCCGTCAGCGACGCAGACACCATCTGCAATCTCACGAATCACACCTATTTCAACCTCGATGGTGCTACGGCGGACAGCGTGCTCGACCACACGGCGGAGATTTTCGCCGACGAGTTCACATGGGCGGACGCAGAGGCCCTGCCCGACGGGCGTATCCTCCCTGTCGTCGGCACCCCGATGGACTTCACCGCACCGCACCGCATCGGCGAACGCATCGATGCGGACTACGATCAGCTGCAGATGGCGGGCGGCTACGACCACAACTGGGTACTGCGCGGCGACATCGCACCCGAACCGTATTCCCATCTGAAGAAAGCCGCGCGCGTCACATCAAAGAAGTCGGGGCTTGCCCTCTCCTGCTACACAACGCAGATCGGGATGCAGTTCTACACGGGCAACTCCCTCGCGAAACACCCGCTCATCGGCAAGGGCGGCAGGGAGATCCAACGGCGCAGCGGATTCTGCCTCGAGACCCAGTTCTTCCCGAATGCACTCGCAAACCCGCATTTCCCACAGCCCATCCTCAAAATGAACGAGGTGTGGAAGGCAGAGACCGTCTATCATCTCGAGGATTTATAAGACCTCGTTCTATCTATAGAAAGACCTAATGTCTGTCATACTTTTTTCAATCATTTATTCCTGTGAAATCGCTAGACATTTCACGGGAATAAGGGTAAGATAGTATCTATCGATGAGTTCTGCTCATAAAAATTAAGGGAGGATTGACTAAATGAATATTCATGAGTACCAGTCCAAGCAGGTTCTGCGGGAGTTCGGTGTCAACGTACCGAACGGTCTGCCGGCGTTCACCGTCGACGAGGCAGTCGCAAACGCAGAGAAGCTGGGCTCCCCCGTTATCGTTGTCAAAGCGCAGATCCATGCGGGCGGCCGCGGCAAGGCGGGCGGTGTCAAAATCGCAAAGAACGTGAATGAAGTCCGCACCTACGCACAGGAACTTCTCGGCAAGGTGCTTGTCACCCACCAGACCGGCCCCGAGGGCAAGAAGGTCGGCCGCCTCCTCATCGAGGAAGGCTCGAAAATCAAGAAGGAATACTATCTCTCGTTCGTCGTCGATCGCCAAACGGCGAGCATCGTCATGATGGGCTCCGAGGAGGGCGGTGTCGAGATCGAAAAGGTCGCAGCCGAGACGCCCGAGAAGATCATCAAGGAATATATTGATCCCGTCATCGGGCTTGCTCCGTTCCAAGCAACGCGCATGGCGTATGCGATCAACATCCCGGGTCCCGCCGTCCGCAAGGCAGCGGCACTCATGCAGGGCCTCTATGACGCGTTCATCGGCAAGGACTGCTCGCAGGTCGAGATCAATCCGCTCGTCGTCACCGAGGACGACGATGTCATCGCACTCGATGCGAAGCTGAACTTCGACGACAGCGCACTCTTCCGTCATCCCGACATCGTGGAGCTCCGCGATGAGACCGAGGAGGACCCGAAGGAGCGTGAGGCTGCCGCGGCAGGCCTCAACTACGTCAACCTCGGCGGCGATGTCGCGTGCATGGTCAACGGCGCAGGACTTGCAATGGCGACCGTTGACATCATCAAGCACTACGGCGGCGAGCCCGCGAACTTCCTCGATGTCGGCGGCGACTCCGAGCCCGAGAAGATCGCCAAGGCGTTCAGCATCATGCTCGAGGGCGATCAGGCGAAGGGCATCTTCGTCAACATCTTCGGCGGCATCAACCGCTGCGACAACATCGCCAACGGCATCATCGAGGCGGCAAAGATCATCTCCAAGGACGGCAAATCCCTCCCTGTTCCCGTCGTCGTTCGCCTTGAGGGTACGAAGGTCGAAGAAGGCCGCGAGATCCTCAAGAACACGCCGATCGGCAACGTCTTCCCCGCAGCCACGATGGAGGGCGGCGCAGAACAGATCGTGAAACTCGTCGCACAGGCGAAGGCTTAATCGAAAGGGAGGTCATACAATGTCAGTAATGATTGATAAGGACACCAAAGTCATCGTCCAGGGCATCACCGGCAAGGCCGCGATGTTCCACACGAAGCAGATGCTCGACTACGGCACAAAGATCGTCGGCGGTGTCACCCCCGGCAAGGCAGGGCAGACCGTCGAGGGCGTGCCCGTATTCAATACCGTTGCAGATGCTGTGAAGGCAACGGGTGCAACCGCCTCCGTCGTCTATGTCCCCGCACGCTTTGCGGCGGACTCCATCCTTGAGGCGGTCGATGCGGATCTCGACCTCGTCGTCTGCATCACCGAGCACATCCCCGTGCTCGACATGGTGAAGGTACGCCGCTACATGCAGGGCAAGAAGACCCGTCTTGTCGGGCCGAACTGCCCCGGTCTTCTCACCTCCCAGCAGTCCAAGCTCGGCATCACGCCCGGCACGGTCAGCAAGCCCGGCCACGTCGGACTCATCTCGCGCTCCGGCACCCTCACCTACGAGGCAGCGTTCCAGCTCACGAATGCGGGCATCGGTCAGACGACCACCGTCGGCATCGGCGGCGACCCCGTCAAGGGCACGGACTTCATCGACGCGCTCCAGCTCTTCAAGGACGATCCCGACACCTATGCCGTCCTCATCATCGGTGAGATCGGCGGCACGGCAGAGGAAGATGCCGCGCAGTGGATCAAGGAGAACATGAAGGATAAGCCGGTCTCGGCGTTCATCGCCGGCCGTCAGGCGCCTCCGGGCAAGCGCATGGGTCATGCAGGCGCGATCATCTCTGGCGGCAAGGGCACGGCAGCGGACAAGGTTGCAGCCCTCAACGCGGCAGGCATCCCCGTCGCCGACACCGTCGCCCACATCGGCGAGACGATGGTCAAGCTCCTCAAGGAGAAGGGTCTCTACGACAAGTGCCACACCTGCTGAGATAATTTACAACATACAGCATAACAACGCCCCCGCATACGCGGGGGCGTTTTTTCGTGTGCAAAAGAAAATTTCGGCACTTTTTCTAAAAAAGGATGTTTGACCCTGTCATATATGACAGTTACAAAAATTCAAAGAATATGATACAGTAGGATTGATATACAATGGATTCTGTTTGAAAGGATGTGGAAGGCATGAACAGCAACAGATATGTACGCGCATTCTTCGCGCTCCTTCTTGCACTCACGCTCCTGCTCCTCGGCGGCAGCCCTGCGGCGGATGCCGCCGGAAGCCGGCTGCTCGGCACGACGACCGTCACGGCGAGCGATCTGCTCACAAAGCCCGCGCAGCGGGTGTACATCGTCGACACGGCGGGCATGGTCTCGGCAGAGGATGCTGCACAGATCTCGAAAATCGGTGCGGAGCTGCGCAGCAAAACAAAAGCGGAGATCGTCGTCGTCACCGTACCGACACTCGGCGACACGGACATCGAGTCGTACGCGAACGAACTCTTTCGCAGCTGGGGCATCGGCGATGCACGGATGAATAACGGCGTACTCCTGCTCATCGCAAAGGACGACCGCGCGTTCCGCATTGAGGTCGGCTATGGTCTCGAGGGTGCCATCACGGACGGCTATGCGGGCAGCGTCCTCGACGCGATGAAGGGGGAGTTCCGCAAGGAGAACTACTCCCCCGCGATCCTCACCGCGTATGTCACGCTCGTGCAAAAGGCGAGTGCGGAGTACGGCGTTGAGCTCGAAAGCCTCGGCGCGGCACTCGGTATCCCTGCGAAGCCCACGCATCTCGGCAGTGTGGCAGACTTTGGCGAAATGCTGATGCCGGAGGATGCGGCAGCGATTGAGCGGATGGGCGGCGACCTCACGAATGCGACCGACACGCAGATGATTGTCGTCACCATGCCGACGGTCAAAGGTGTGGATGCACGGCGGTTTGCACAGCAGCTCTTTGCCGACTGGCAGCTGAAGGACGCGGCACACGGGAACACGGCGCTGCTCTTTATCGCAAAGGAAGAGCGCGAGGTGTTCTTCCTATTCGGTCCTGCCCTGACCGAGATGGAACAGGAGCATGACACGACCTACGCCCTCAATCGCATCCGTTCCGAGTTTCCCTTTGACAAGGACGATATTTCCGAAGAGATCCGAAAGGGCTATGCCACCGTCGCCGCAGGGCTGTGCGAGAAGGCTCATGTCGCCGTGCCGGACTCCATCGACGAGGGCGGCAGTGATCCCTTCTACGTCTACATCTTCGGCTTTCTCGTCTTCATCCCGCTTCTCCTGCTCCTCCTCTGGATTGTTGGTCAGGTATTCGGGCTTGCCTTCTTCTCGCTGGCTGCTCTGCTGAACCTCCTCAGCTCCGGAAAATACGGCAACATGGGCGGTGGATCGGGCGGCGGCAGATATGAGGAGGATGACCGCCGAACCTATCGCGGCGGCGGTGGCTCCTCGGGCGGCGGCAGCTACGGCGGCGGCTCCTCCGGCGGCGGCGGCGCGTCGGGGAATTGGTAAATAGAACGAAAGGAAGTTTTCACCATGAACAACAAGGGCTTTATCTCCGTCGGTGTCGTTCTTCTCGTCGTCCTCCTCATCGGCATCTTCGGCTTTTTCTCCCTCTACAACGGGCTAAAGGAGGCGGAGATCCGCGTCGATGCCTCCTACGGACAGGTCGAGAACCAGATGCAGCGGCGCAGCGACCTCATCCCGAACCTCGTGAACACGGTCAAGGGCTATGACGTGCACGAAAAGGCCATCATCGAGGAGGTTGTAAACGCGCGTGCGAAACTTGCAGGTGCGCAGGGCGTGGAGCAGATGGATGCGGCGAACGCGGAGCTGACGGGCGCACTCGGTCGTCTCTTTGCCATCGCGGAGGCGTACCCCGACCTCAAGGCAAACACGCAGTACCTTGAACTCATGCGCGAGCTGTCGGGCTCCGAGAACCGCATCGCCGTCGCACGGCGCGACTACAACGAGGCGGTGCGCGAGTACAACGTACGCATCTCGACCTTCCCGGGAATGTTCCTCGCAGGCTTCATGGGCATGACGCAAAAGCCCCAATTTAAGGCAAAGGAAGGCGCGGACGCCGTGCCCGAGGTGAAGTTCTAACCGAAAAGTACGGGACGATGGTCCGTAAACAGAGATAAAGGAGGCATACAATGAAGATTTCGCTCAAGAAAACAATCGCTGCGGCACTTGCCCTGCTCACGCTTACGGCGGCATCCGTGTCTGCCAAATCCTCCACCGCACGTCACATCACATCGCCTGCGACAGCAAAGAAGCAGCTGAATACCATCGCCAAGGCAGAGCCGCTCTGGAAGGACGAGTTTGTCGCACGATGGGACGCAGGGCAGACACCGCAGCCCCATCTGCTAAATTATGACCCCACCCAGACCCGCTTTGCCGTCACCGATCTCGACGGCAACGGACGTCTCGAGCTGCTCTTCCGTCACGCCGCTATGCCGCAGGGCATCCCCCCGTATCCCCTCCGTGACATCCCCACAGCGGTCGCCATGGCAGTCTACGAGATCGGCACGGACGGCCGCCTTGCACGCCTCCCCGAGGCGGAAAACGGCTACGGCGCACCCGATCTCACGAAGCTGTACGCGCTCCATCAGGTGAACGCCGACGGCACGCGTCCGTACAATATCTGCACGAGAACCATCACAGAGGACGAGCACGGTCACTATCACGGTACCGTCGCCTATCAGCAGATTGCCCTCGCAGACGGTGTCGTCACGTACAAACTGCTCGCAGAGGAAAGCAGCTATTACAACGTCTATGACATTGACCGCATCGAGGAGGTTCCCCTCTATGTCAGCATCTGCGACGGCGACCCCTCCCATATTGAGATGAACCCTGCCGATTTTGCACTGACAGAATTTTATCAGGACTTCTATCGGATCTATACGCCCCCCAGTGCCGTACATTGGATGAGCGGCGATGAGCTGAACCGCGATCCGCGTGAAGCTCTTGCTGCCTCGTGGGCTGGTTTTGTCTACGGTGTCATCGACGGCAAGGGATAAAGATTTTTCACGAAAGGGGTAGGGCAATGACATTCATTTCACTCAAAAAAACCATTCTCGCAGCACTTGCCGCGCTCTCGTTGACGGCATCTACCGCCCCCGCTCCCGGCGCAGCCGCGCCAAGCCCGGAGGCACAGCTGCAGATGATCGCGGAGGCAGAACCGCTGTGGAAGGATGAGTTCGTCGCGCGCTGGGACGAGGGGCAGACACCGCATCCCTACCTCATGCGCTTCAACCGCCGTCTGACGCACATCGCCGTCACCGACCTCGATGCCAACGGTCGCCTTGAGCTGCTTGTACGCCATGCGATGACGCTGATGGATATATCCGGCCCCCATGCGGCGGGTCTTGAGGGGATCCCGATTGATATCAGCCTGTCCGCCTACGAGATCTCTGCGGACGGACGGCTCGAACG
>ERZ773090.269-NODE-269-length-37830-cov-4.21842_pt1 | contig 37830 bp, 30 predicted proteins | sample MGYA00580579_ERZ773090 | MGnify/ENA primary metagenome ERZ773090 (study PRJEB29015, sample SAMEA2738014) | human oral metagenome | biome: human oral; feature: human-associated habitat; material: dental | place: China | collected 2132 ... | reverse complement strand
AAAAATAAAGGGAGCGCTTCGTTCTGGGAAGATTGAGTCTGGAAGAACCGAAGCGCTTCGGTTCAGGCATCGGCGATGGATTCTTTTTGGGTTGAGGCGGAGGGAACGGAGCGCTTCCAGCGGGCCTAAATGAAAGAAGCGCTTCGATTAGGAAGGCCGGGGAAACCGAAGCGCTTCGGCTTGAAAAGCCACTAATTAGGGGAGCACTGACCTGCTCTAGTCATCGGCCCCGGCCCGTTTTCTGGAAACAAAGGGAGCGCTTCAATTTAAAAAGCCGCTGGGAAGTAAAGCGCTTCGTTCTGGTCTAGCCCACCGAAGCGCTTCGGGCTGGGGAGTCCATTTCGACCGTTCGGCCTCATTTCCAGAGTGAAGCGCTTCCCCAATCCCAGCGCCCGGGCGCGGCGCCGGAATTTGCCCGGGCCGGGGTTCAAAAGGGGAGCGCTTCGTGGCCCCGGCGGATTGTTCCGGCTCGGCTGCCCGTCCTTGTTCAAAGCCAATAGGCACTTCAGCACTGCCCCGGCCGCCGCTGCTTTTCAACCCCAACCGAAAGCGCTTCAGCCGGTGCCAAACGAAGCGCTTCCGGTAATTTGCCCGCCGTGATGGTCCACGGGGAGGAACAGGCCGGGGGGCTAAGGCAGAAAAAGGGGAGCGCTTCGGTCTGAAGCTCGGGAAGCGCTTCGGCCTGCCGAACCAGAGTTAAAAGAAAAGGAGCGCTTCCTTTCGGCCAGACCCCGGGGGAAGCGCTTCCCTGTTTCGGTCATCAGCCCCGGCGGGTCTTAAGGGGAAAAGGGGGAGCGCTTCAATTTAAAAAGCCGCTGGGAAATGAAGCGCTTCGACAGAAGGAAGCGCTTCCTTAAATAGGGCCGCCCGGCGCGGCCTGTCTCTGGAGAAAAGGGGAAAGCGCTTTACCCCCGGCAAATCTGGGGGAACGAAGCGCTTCGATTGGGCCAAACCGGGGAAGCGCTTCCTTTCGGCCGGACCCCGGGCGAAGCGCTTCGCCGGAGAAGCCCGGAGAAAACGGAGCGCTTCGCTAAAAGCAACCCAGCAGAGTGAAGCGCTTCTTTCTGGCCTAGCGAACCGAAGCGCTTCGGTTTGTCGGCGCCGCTGGAGTCTTTCTGGCCGGGGAAAAAGGGAAAGCGCTTCGTTCTGAAGAGCCACTGGGAAGTGAAGCGCTTCCCCGTTTCGGTCATCGGCCCCGGCCCGTTTTCTGGAAACAAGGGGAGCGCTTCGTTCTGGGAAATCAGAGGCTGGAGGGAAGGGAGCGCTTCCAGCGGGCCTAGATGAAAGAAGCGCTTCGCTCTGGAGGGAGAGAAGCGCTTCGGTTCTGTCAGCGACAACGGATTTTCCCCGGGCCGGGGTTTAGAAGGGAAGCGCTTCGCCGGGAAAAGCTCCCGGGGGAAGCGCTTCGGCTAGAGCTCCAGCTTCTGCACCCGGCAGGCAAAATTGAGGAAGGAGCGGCGGTCGCTGGGCGAGGAGGGAATGGCGATGCGGCGGTTCTGGGGCGAAATGAGCACGTGGTGTTTGCGGCTTTTACGGTAGGTCCAACCGCCGCGTAGTTTCTCTAGAACCAGCTGGTTGATGGCGCTGTCATTGCTATATTTCATCGGTTTTCCTCTATGAATACGGGCCGGCCACCCGACCCTTGGGCTATGCTGCTCCTTTTGTTTTAGGAGATTCTTATGACCCTCGCCATCATCGCCGCCATGGCCCCCGAGGCCGCCCAGCTGCAGGCCGCCCTGGCCGACCGGGAGGAAATTCACCACGGCCATCACTCGTTCCATCAGGGCCGGCTGGCCGGGGTGCCGGTGGTGCTGAGCCAGTGCGGCATCGGCAAGGTGCACGCGGCCATCGCCACCACCCTGCTTATCCAGCGCTGGGCGCCGACGCTGGTCATCAACACCGGCAGCGCCGGCGGACTGGCCCCGGGCCAGCGTCAGGGCGACATCGTCATCGCCGCCGAAACCGCCCACCACGATGTGGACGTCGGCGCCTTCGGCTATGCCAAGGGCCAGCTGCCGGCCTGTCCGCCGCGCTTTGCCGCCGACCCCGAGGCCGTGGCCCTGGCCGCCGAGCTGGCCGGGCCGGTGAGCGCCGCCCTGGGGGGCCGCTGTGAGGCGCCGGGGCTGATTGTCAGCGGCGACCAGTTCATCCACGACCCGGCCGACGTTGCCCGCATCCGCCGGGATTTTCCCGAGGCCCGGGCTCTGGAAATGGAGGCCGCCGCCATCGCCCAGACCTGCCAGCGACTGCAAACGCCCTGGCTGGTGATTCGGGCCCTTTCCGATTTAGCCGACGGCGGCGCCGCCCTGAGTTTCGATGAATTTCTGCCGCTGGCCAGCCAACATTCGGCCGAGCTGGTACAGGCCCTGGTGGCCGCCTGGACCCGGCGGCGGGCGGTTTGAGATGTACTCTATTGAGCCGGCTCGGAGTGGCCCGCCATGTTGATTGCGCTCATGCTGCTGCTGGCGGTTCTACACCTGTGGACGGAAATTATCCTGGCCACGGATTACGCCCTGCCGGCCAAACTGGCCATTAATCTGGTCGTAACGTCTGGCATCACGGCATTTTTTTGCTGGATTTTTCATTTCGACCGGCGCTTTATTTTTCCCACCTGTGTGCTCATCAGCTTCTACGTGGCCTTCAGCCATTTCCTGCGGAAACTCCAACGGCAGAGCCCCTATTGGGCCCTGCTTTATTTTTTCACCGTGCTGGGCCTGTTCATGGCGGCCCTGCTGTTTGCCATAGGCCGGGGCTATTGAATTAGAGCCTCGGCCGAAGCGCTTCGGCCTATCTCCCCAAAAAAAAACGCCGCCGGGGCGACGTTCTTTCGGCCGGCGGCTAGTCCAGTAGACTCAATTCCGGCCGGGCCGGCTGCAGGCTGGCGGCCACCAGCCGCAGGGTTGGCGGCAGGCGCAGCAGGCTTTTGCCCTTGCCCTTGCTGAGCAGCGGCACCGTCGCCAGCGGCAGCGTCCGGCTCGAACCGTTGCTCAGGGTCAGCTGGAGGGCCCAGGCGTCCGCGTCGGTCGGCAGTGGCAGCAGGGCCAGGGCCCGGGCCTCCGGGGCCAGGGTCAGCAGGGCCTTGCCCTGGCGTTTGCCACTGCGCAAATCCTCGCCCCGGCAGCGGAAGGCCGTGGCCCGGTCGCTGAGCACCAGATATTCCCGCCGGGGCTCCAGCACCACCGCCGTCAGCAGGCTGGCCGTGGGGTCGAGGCTCAGGCTCGCCGCCAGCGGTTCACCGTAGCCGCGCGCGCTCGGCAAATCCTGCAGACCCAGATTGTGGACGCGGCCATCGCTGCCGAACAGCACCGCCGTGGCCGCCGAGGAGGTGGCCAGCTGGCACAGGAAACCGTCGCCGGTTTTATAGGGAAGCGCTTCGCCCTGGAGCTGGTGGCCCTTGCCGGCCCGCACCCAGCCCTGGCGCGAAAAGACCACCGTCAGCGGCTCGTCGCTCGGCGGCAGGCTCGGCGCCCCGGCGGCGGCGGTGGGCTCGAGGCGGCAGCGGCGGCCGTCCTGATAGAGGACGCTGTCGGCGGCCAGCTCCCGGCCAATCTCCCGGTCCAGCCGCTTTTCATCGTCCAGCAGCCGTTGCAGCCGCGCGGCCTCGGCCTCGCTCTGCTGCTGTTCCCGGCGCAGCTGGGCCTCCTCCAGCCGGGCCAAAGCGCGCAGGCGCAGATTCAGCACCGCCGCCAGCTGCTCGGCGCTGAAGGCGAAGCGCTTCGTCAGTTCGGCGGCCGGGTCGTCGCCATTGCGAATAATCTCGATGGTTTCGTCCAGATGCTGGAAGACCGTCCGCAGCGCCGCCAGCACCGCCAGCCGTTCCTGGAGCTGCTGCAAAGCCTGCTGGCAGCGGATACGCAGATTCTGGCGGCGGAAACTCAGCCACTCGGTCAATAGGGTTTTCAGGCTTTTCACCGCCGGCCGGCCGTCGAGGCCGATGACGTTCATTTGACTGCTGAAGCGCTTCTCCAGGTCGGTGCTGGCCCAGAGCTGTTCGAGCAGTCGCGGCGCCTCCCGGCTGCTCTTGGCGGTCAGCACCAGCCGCACCGGGTTTTCGTGGTCGCTCTCGTCGCGCATCTCCTCCAGCAGCGGCAATTTTTTCTGTTGCACCAGTTTGGCGATTTGTTCCTGCAGCCGCGCCCCGGCCAGCTGGTAGGGCAGGGCGGTGATGATGATGCGCTTGCCGTCGATTTCATAGGCGGCGCGCTGGCGCACCGTGCCCCGGCCCGTGCGGTAGAGGCTGGCCAGCTCCTCGGGTGTCGAGACGATGACGCCGCCGCCGGGAAAGTCCGGCCCGGGCACCAGCTGGTGCAGGGCCTCATCGTCCAGCTCCGGATTGGCCAGCAGGGCCTGGCAGGCGGCGACGATTTCCGTCAGGTTGTGGGGCAGAATCAGCGTGGCCATGCCGACGGCAATGCCGGTGGCGCCGTTGAGCAGCACGTTGGGCAGCCGCGCCGGCAGAAAGGTCGGCTCCGTCAGGCTGCTGTCGAAATTCGGCCGGAATTCGGCGGTGGCCAAATCCTGGAGCAGGGCCTTGGCATAGGGGCTGAGCCGGCTCTCGGTGTAGCGCATGGCGGCGAAGGACTTGGGGTCGTCGCTGCTGCCCCAGTTGCCCTGGCCGTCGATGAGCGGGTAGCGCTGGGAAAAGGGCTGGGCCATGTGCACCATGGCCTCATAGCAGGCGCTATCGCCGTGGGGGTGATATTTGCCGATGACATCGCCGACGGTGCGCGCCGATTTCTTCGGTTTGGCCGGCGCCGCTAGCCCCAGTTCGGCCATGGCGTAGATGATGCGCCGCTGCACCGGCTTGAGGCCGTCGCCGACAAAGGGCAGGGCCCGGTCGAGGATGACGTAGAGGGAATAGTCCAGATAGGCCTGCTCGACGAAGGACGCCAGCGGCCGACTTTCTTCGGTTTTCAACATATTAGTTCAGGGCAAGACGGGTGAAATGGGCCAGCAGCAGCACGATGGACGCCACGTAGTAGCGCAGCAGCAGATGCAGGCCCAGGGCGATTTGGGCCGCCAGCGGCAGCGGCAGGGCCGCCAGCCGGCTGATGATGAGACTGCCGTTGAGCAGCAGCAGGCCCAGATAGGCCAGCACAAACAGGCCCACCGGATAGCCGCCCAGGGCCAGCAGCAGATTGCAGGCGAAGGCCGAGCCGATGAAGACCAGCGGCCGGGTCAGCCAGCCGAAGGGCAGGGGAAAGCGCCGCTGCCAGTGGTAGTAGGGCAGGGCGCTGAGCAGCAGCAGGCCGAGGCTGACCAGCGTAAAAATAGTGGAAGCGGCCACGCGCTAGATGCGTTTGTACTTGATGCGCACCGGCTGGTCGGCGGCCTCGCCGAGCCGTTTCTTGCGGTCGGCCTCGTACTCCGAGTAGGTGCCGGGGAAGAAGCTCACCTGGGAATCGCCCTCGAAGGCAAGAATATGGGTGGCCACCCGGTCGAGGAACCAGCGGTCGTGGGAAATAATCAGGGCACTGCCGGCGAAGGACAGAATCGCCTCCTCCAGGGCGCGCAGCGTTTCCACGTCCAAATCGTTGGTGGGTTCGTCCAGCAGCAGCACGTTGCCGCCGCTCTTCAGCAGCTTGGCCAGATGCAGCCGGTTGCGTTCGCCGCCGGACAGGTCGCCGACGCGCTTCTGCTGGTCGGCGCCCTTGAAGTTGAAGCGGCCCAGATAGGCGCGGCTGGGAATGGTGTAGCTGCCGACGACGATGTTATCCAGCCCCTCGGAGACCTCCTCCCAGACGGTTTTGCTGGCGTCGAGGGCGTCCCGGGACTGGTTGACGAAGGCAATCTGCACCGTCGAACCGATGTCCACGGTACCGGAATAGTCCTTATCCTGGCCGGCGATGATGTTGAACAGGGTCGATTTGCCGGCGCCGTTGGGGCCGATGATGCCGAGAATGGCGCCGGCGGGCAGATTGAAGCTCAAATCCTCGTAGAGCACCTTATGTTCAAAGGACTTGGCCAGATGCTCGGCAATGATGACCTTGTCGCCGAGGCGCTCGCCGGCGGGAATGTAGATTTCCTGGGTTTCAGCACGTTTCTGGAATTCCTTGCTCGCCAGCTCCTCATAGCGGGCCAGCCGCGCCTTGTTCTTGCTGTGGCGGCCCTTGGGATTGTTGCGCACCCATTCCAGCTCCTGCTTCAGGGCGCGGCGGTGGGTGCTCTCCTGCTTCTCCTCCTGGGCCAGGCGCTTCTCCTTCTGTTCCAGCCAGGCGGAGTAGTTGCCCTCGTAGGGAATGCCCTCGCCCCGGTCGAGCTCGAGAATCCAGCCGGCCACATTGTCGAGGAAGTAGCGGTCGTGGGTTACGGCAACGACGGTGCCGGGGAAATCATGGAGATAGCGTTCCAGCCAGGCGATGGACTCGGCGTCCAGGTGGTTGGTGGGTTCGTCCAGCAGCAGCATGTCCGGGCTGGACAGCAGCAGCCGGCAGAGGGCCACCCGGCGCTTCTCGCCACCAGACAGGGTGCTGACCGACTGTTCCCAGGGCGGCAGGCGCAGGGCGTCGGCGGCGATTTCCATGCGGCGCTCGTTGTCATGGCCGCCGCCGGCGGCGATTTTATTTTCCAGCTCGGCCTGCTTGGCGGCCAGGGCGTCGAAGTCGGCGTCCGGGTCGGCGTAGGCGGCATAGACGGCGTCGAGCTCGGCCTGCAGGTCCTTGCTGGCGGCCAGGGCCTCCTCCACCACTTCGCGCACGGTTTTGTTCGGGTCGAGCTGGGGTTCCTGGGGCAGGTAGCCGATTTGAATGCCGGTCTGGGCGCGGGCCTCGCCCTGAATGTCCGTATCGACGCCGGCCATGATTTTCAGCAGCGTGGATTTGCCGGCGCCGTTGAGGCCGAGAATGCCGATTTTGGCGCCGTGGAAGAAGGACAGGGAAATATCCTTGAGAATGTAGCGCCCGCCGGTAACCACCTTGCTGACGCGGTTCATGGTGAAGACATATTGCATAAAAGCTCCAGACTGGAAAAAGGGCCTATTCTAGCGGAGAAGGCCCCCGGGCTAGGGGCCGGGCAAGCGCTCCCGTTTGGCCCGCCGGGCGCGGCATTGCGGTTGCGGCCGAAAACCTTCGGCATGAAGCCATTGACGATAATCACCGTCAGCTTGTAGGCATTGGCACCCCCGGCCCGGGGGCTAGAACGAAGCGCTTCGGTCTTTGTGCCTGGGCCGAAGCGCTTCGGTTCGTTGAATCAGAACCGGCGGGCCGGGCTAAATCATTCTGCTAGCGGGAAGCGCTTCGCCGGCGAAGGGGTCATTTTTAGGGAAGCGCTTCGTTCCGGTCATTCAGCTAACTGAAGCGCTTCCTTCCCAACAAAGCTAGGGCGAACGAAGCACCGGCCACCTTTGGCAGCAAGTATCAATGGTGAACCGTTGCGGCCGGCGTTGGGTTAATGACGAAGCGCTTCATTAAATTGGGCCTTCTCGGCGGGAAGCGCTTCGGTTTGGTTCATGGGGCCGGGGCGGGCCGGGGGAAATGATGCCGCCGGTGGGGAAGCGCTTCGCCGGAAAATCTGGCGTTCCAAAACGAAGCGCTTCCCTCATTCCGGCCCGGGTTGGAGCGCTTCACCCCGGGGCCTTGCGGCGGGAAGATTTCGGTTTAGCATGGGCACTTTTTCCGGAAAAATCATGCACGCCAAACTCATCGCCTATGCCCAGCTGCTGCGCCTTGACCGGCCGGTGGGGACGCTGCTCCTCGGCTGGAGCACCCTCTGGGGTCTGTGGCTGGCCGGCCACGGTCGCCCGTCGCCGCTGGTCGTTTTTATCCTGCTGCTCGGCACCCTCAGCACCCGCTCCCTGGGCTGTGTCCTCAACGACTGGGCCGACCGCGCTTTCGATGGCCACGTCCAGCGCACCCGCCAGCGCCCCCTGGCCCGGGGCGCCCTCTCCGGCACCGAAGCGCTGGGGGCCGCCGCCCTGCTCGCCGGTCTCAGCCTGCTGCTGCTCCTGCCCCTGAACCGGGCCAGCGGGCTGGTGGCGCTCTACTGCCTGGCTGTCCTCGCCGTCTATCCCTTCTGTAAGCGCTTCCTCGCTCTGCCCCAGGCGGTGCTGGGTCTGGCCTTTGCCGCCCCCATTCTGATGGCCGAAGTGGCGCTGACGGGCAGCCTCAGCCTGGCCGGCCTCTGTCTCTATCTGGCCAGCGCCGTCTGGGCCCTGGTTTACGATACCTTCTATGCCCTGGTGGACCGGGACGATGACCGCGCCCTGGGCCTGCACTCCTCGGCCCTCTGGGCCACGGGCCGGGAAACGCGTTTTCTCGCCGCCATGATGGCCCTGATGCTGGCCCTGCTGCTGCTGGCCGGCCTGTGGGCGGGGCTGAACGGCTGGTACTACGCCGGTCTGGCCGCCGCCGCCCTGCTCTTCCTCTGGGAACTCTGGACAACGCGCGACCTCAACCGGGACGCCTGTTTCCGGGCCTTTCTTCACAACAACTGGGTTGGCGCCGCCCTCTGGCTGGGCCTGGTGCTGGCCCATCTACCCTAGGAGTTTTTATGTCCTCGTCGAAAATTTCCGCCGTCATTCGGCTCCTGCGTCTGGACGGGCCGGTGGTGCCGCTGCTCATCGTCTGGAGCTGTCTCTGGGGCCTGTGGCTGGCCGGTCAGGGCCAACCGCCGGCGCGGCTGGTCTTTATCTTCCTGCTCGGCAGCTACCTCAGCCACGCCGCCGGCTGTGTCTTCAACGACATCGCCGACCGCCATTTCGATGGCCGCGTGGAACGCACCCGGAACCGGCCCCTGGCCACCGGTGAAATTAGTGTGGGCACCGCCCTGGCGCTGGGACTGGGGCTGCTGGCGCTGAATCTGCTGCTCGCCCTGCAGCTCAACGGCGCCACCCTGGCCCTGGTTGGGGTCGCCGGCCTGCTGCTGCTCGGCTATCCCTACTGCAAGCGCTTCTTCCTCGTGCCCCAGCTGGTGCTGGGAATGGCCCTGGCCCTGCCGGTGCTGCTGACCTCCACGGCGGTGTTGGGGCGAATCAGCGGGCCGGCCCTGCTGTTCTATGGCGCCGGCATCTGCTGGACGCTGGTCTATGACACGTTCTATGCGCTGGTGGACAGGAACGACGACCGTCGCATCGGCCTGCACTCGTCGGCCCTCTGGGTGGAGGGGCGGGAACTGCCGTTTCTGGCCGGCATGATGGGATTGATGCTGCTGCTGCTGCTGCTGGGGGGATGGGTTGCCGGCCTCGGCGGCTGGTACTACGTCGGTCTGGGGGCCGCCGCCCTGCTGCTGGCCTGGGAGCTCTACAACGTCCGCCAGTTCGACCGAGAGGCCTGTTTCCGCGCCTTTCTGCACAGCAACTGGGTGGGGGCCGCCGTCTGGGCCGGCCTGGTTTTGAACTTTTTGTGAAAAATTTTGGGGGTGGAATCGCCGTTGGCACACCCCCTGCTTCTAGAGGCAATGTTTGTTAATGATATACATATGGAGGGCAGTTGGGTTTGAAAAGTTTCCCGGCTGCGGGCGAAAGCTCAGGATTAGCGGTTAGTGCCAGACCTCACCAACTGCCGCAGCCATTGACAGCGACCTCCTTGGGCTCCGGCCCAGCTGGGCAATGGCCGGGGAGCCACGAGACGGTAACAACAATTATATCTCCTATCTTGACCGCCTTCGGGCGGTTTTATTTTCCTTGGAAGAAGAGAACCCGGCCTGGTGCCGGGTTTTTTTTTAGCCGCCGAGATAGGCTTCCCTGATGCGGTCGCTGGCCAGCAGGTTGGCGCCGCTGTCGCTGTGGCTGATGCGGCCCAGCTCCAGAATGTAGCCCCGGTCGGCGATTTGCAGGGCCTTATGGGCGTTCTGTTCGACGAGCAGAATGGTCATGCCCTCGGCGCGAATGGCCTGGATGATGGCGAAAATCTGGTTGATGATGATGGGCGCCAGCCCCAGCGAGGGTTCGTCCAGCAGCAGCAATTTCGGCTGCATCATCAGGCCCCGGCCGATGGCCAGCATCTGCTGTTCGCCGCCGGAGAGGGTGCCGGCGCGCTGGTGGCGGCGCTCCTTCAGCCGGGGAAACAGATTTTCGTAGATATTGGCCCGGGTGCGTTCGTTGGTGGCTGCACTCTGGAAGAAGCCGCCCAGGGATAGATTTTCCTCCACGCTCAGGCTAGGGAAGATGCGCCGGCCCTCGGGCACCAGGGCCAGGCCCCGGCGGCAGATTTGGTGGGTGGCCAGGCGGCTGATGTCCTCGCCCAGGTAGTCGATGCGCCCGGCGCTGGCCGGGGGCTGGCCGCAGATGCAGTTGAGCAGCGTCGATTTGCCGGCGCCGTTGGCGCCAATCAGGCAGACGATTTCACCGGCGCCCACCTCCAAAGAAATGCCCTTGAGCGCTTCGATGGGCCCGTAGTGGGCGTGTAGATTTTCAATTTTTAGCATGGCTGGACTCCCTGGGGCGCCGTTGGGCGGCAAGCGCCTTCACCGGCGCCCACTTCCAGAGAAATGCCCTTAAGCGCTTCGATGGGCCCGTAGTGGGCATGTAAATTTTCAATTTTTAGCATGGTTGAGCTCCACAGGAGGAAGCGCTTCGGAGGGGAAGCGCTTCGGTTCCGGGCGGATTTATGGTCATGTTATTCCTCCCCGAGATAGGCCTTGATAACCGTCGGATTCTGGCGAATTTCCGCCGGCGTGCCGGTGGCGATGGGCCGGCCATATTCCATCACCAGAATTTTTTCGGAGATGCTCATGACCAGATTCATATCGTGCTCAATCAGCAGCACCGTCAGGCCGAATTGCTCGCGCAGCCGCTGAATCAGCGCCGCCAGCTCGCCGGTTTCCTGGGGATTGAGGCCGGCGGCGGGCTCGTCGAGAATCAGCAGTTTCGGCGCCGTCATCATGGCCCGGGCAATCTCCAGATAGCGCTGCTGGCCGTAGGCCAGGCTGCCGGCCTCGTGGTTGGCCCAGAGGCGCAGGTGGAAGAAATCGAGCCAGCGGCAGGCCTCCTCCCGGGCGGCGGCCTCGCTGCGGCGGAAGGCGGAGGTTTTGATGATGCCGGCCCAGTAGGAACGGTTCAGAAAGTTGTGGCGGCCGACGAGCAGATTTTCCACCACCGTCATTTCCCTGAAGAGGCGGATATTCTGGAAGGTGCGGGTCAGACCAAGCCGGGCGATGGCATGGCTGGGCAGGCCGGTGATGTCCGTGCCGGCCAGGCTGATGCGGCCGGCGCTGGGTTTGTAGAAGCCGCTGATGCAGTTGAACACGGTGGTTTTGCCGGCGCCGTTGGGGCCGATGATGGCGGCAATCTGGCCGGCGTCCAGCTGGAAATTCACCCCGTCCACGGCCAGCAGGCCACCGAACTGCATGCGCAGATTGTCAATGTGGAGGAGCGCGCTCATTTGCCCAGCTCCACCCGGGGCCGCACCGCCGGAATCAGGCCCTGGGGCCGCCAAATCATCATCAGCACCATCACCGCACCGAACAGCAGCATGCGGTAGTCGGCGAATTCCCGCGCCAGCTCCGGCAGAACCGTAATGGCAATGGCGGCGAGGATAACCCCCACCTGGGAACCCATGCCGCCGAGCACGACGATGGCCAGAATGATGGCACTTTCCATGAACTCGAAATTATTAGGGCTGATGCTGCCCTGGCGCGCGGCGAAAAAGGCCCCGGCCAGACCGGCAAAGAGGGCGCCGAGGCCGAAGGCACTAACCTTGACCAGCGCCGGATTGATGCCCAGCGAGCGGCAGGCGATTTCGTCCTCGCGCAGAGCTTCCCAGGCCCGGCCGATGGGCATGCGCAGCAAGCGATTGACCACCCAGAGGGTCAGCAGGCACAGGGCCAGAATGATGAAATAGTTGAACATGAGCCGGTGTTCGCTGCTGAAGGCCACCCCGGCCCACTCGTGGAAGGGGGTCATGCCCGCCGGCGCCTTTTTGGCGAAGGCCAGATTAAAGAGCGTCGGCGCCGGAATGTTGTTGATGCCGGTGGGGCCGCCGGTCCAGCGGGTCAGATTGATGAGCAGCAGGCGGATGATTTCCCCAAAGGCCAGGGTAACAATGGCCAGATAGTCGCCGCGCAGGCGCAGAATGGGGAAGGCCAGCAGCACCCCGGCGCCGGCGGCGAGCAGGCCGGCCAGCGGCAGCGACAGCCAGAAGCCGAGGCCGGCGTATTTCTGCAGCAGGGCATAGCCATAGGCACCGATGGCGTAGAAGGCCACGTGGCCGAGGTTAAGCAGGCCGGCATAGCCCACCACGATGTTCAGGCTCAGGCCGAGCAGCACATAAATCAGCGCCAGCGTAGCCACGCTCAGGGCGCCCCGGCCGGCATAGAACGGCAGCAGCAGGGCCAGCCCAATCAGCAGGCCCAGCACCCAGCCGCGCCGGGCTTCGAGCCGCCGGGCCAGCTGGGGCCGGGGTAGCCGGGGCCGCCAGCGCCACAGGGGCGCCAGCAGTCGCAGACCAAAAACCAGCACCGCCACCGTCAGCGCCTGGCGGTAGCCGGCCTGCAGCTGCAGACCGCTGGGGCTGCCGGCGTCGGGACTCAGGCGCAGGTCGAGAATGGGCAGCACGATGAGGAAGGCCAGCAGCGCCGCCCGGGCCGCCGCCGCCAGATGCTTGAAGCCGTTCATACTTTCTCCACGGCAGGCTTGCCAAGAATGCCGCTGGGGCGCAGCAGCAGAATCAAAATGAGCAGGGAGAAGGTGATGATGTCCTTGTAGTCCCCGGAAATGTAGGCCTCGGAGAAGTTCTCCGACAGGCCGAGCAGCAGGCCGCCGAGCATGGCGCCGGTGATGGAACCGATGCCGCCCAGCACCGCCGCCGTAAAGGCCTTCATGCCGACGGTGAAGCCGATGTAGGGGTTGATGGTGCCGTAGTAGAGCGCCACCAGCACCCCGGCCACGGCGGCAAGGCCGGCGCCGATGACGAAGGTCAGGGAAATGATGCGGTTGGTGTCAATGCCCAGCAGCTGGGCCATGGGCAAATCCTCGGCACAGGCGCGGCAGGCGCGGCCGGTGGCGGTGCGGCGAATGAAATAGTTCAGGGCCAACATGCTGAGCAGCGTGCTGGAAAAGATGATGATTTGCAGCGCAGACAGGGCCAGCCCGCCGCCCAGTTCCCAGCGCTGGCTGACCAGCGGCTGCAGGGAAATGTTCTTGGTGCTCTGGCCGAGGGCCACGTAGTTTTGCAGGAAGATGGACATGCCGATGGCCGAAATCAGCGGCACCAGCCGGGGGCTACGCCGCAGCGGCTTGTAGGCCAGCTTTTCGACGCCGTAGCCATAGCCGCCGGTAATCAGCACCGCCAGCAGCAGCGCCAGCAATAGCAGCAGCGGCAGGTAGGTCAGCCCCATTGTTTGCAGAGAAACCACAGCCACCACGCCGGAATAAGCGCCGAGCATATAGATTTCCCCGTGGGCAAAGTTAATCAGGCCGATGATGCCGTAGACCATGGTGTAGCCGATGGCAATCAGGGCATAGATGCTGCCCAGGGTGAGGCCATTCAGAATTTGTTGGGGTAAATCGTGCATTGTTATCGTTGATTCGTTCAGTTGCTTGGGCAGGGGTCAAAAGGAAGCGCTTCCCGGGGGAAGCGCTTCGGGGGACGGGACGGCAGGACGGTTTTACGTCCGGGCCCCTATTCCGATTTCAGCGTGCGGCTGCCGTCGGATTTCAGTTCGTAGACCACCGATTGGAAGTCCTTCAAATCGCCGTTTTCCTGGAAGGAAATCTTGCCGATGGGCGTGTCGAAGCTGCCGCTCTTCAGGGCCTTGGCCACTTCGGCCGGCTCGTTGCTCTTGGCCTGGTTGGCCGCATCGACGATGGCCTTCACCGCCGCATAGGAGGTCATGACGAAGGGGCCGGTGCCGTCCTCTTTCTTGGCGTTGATGGCGTCAAGAATGGCCTTGTTCTGCGGCTCCTGGGAGAAGTTGCGCGGCACCGTGGCCAGCAGACCATCGGCGGCCTTGCCGGCAATGTTGAAGATTTCCACGTTGTCGATGCCGTCGGCGCCCATATAGGTGGGTTTGAAGCCCTGTTCGGCGCCCTGGCGAATAATCAGGCCCAGTTCCGGGTGATAGCCGCCCCAGTAGACGAAATCGACGCCCTCATTTTTTAGCTTGGTAATCAGGGCGTTGAAATCGCTCTGGCCGGGATTGACGCCCTCGAAGACGGCCACGGGAATTTTCTTCGCCTCCAGTTCCTTTTTCACCCCTTCGGCCAGGCCCTGGCCATAGGACTGTTTGTCGTGAATCAGGGCGATTTTCTTCGGCTGCACCTTGGCGATGTAGGCGGCCGAGGCCGGGGCGCTCTGCAGGTCGGTGCCGATGGTGCGGAAAACGGTGTCATAGCCCTTGTCGGAGAGCTCCGGCGTGGTGGAGGCGGCGGTTACCATGACAATGCCCTCCTCGTTGTAGATGGGGGCGCCGGCCAGGGTGCCGCCGGAGCAGAGGTGGCCGATGACGAATTTCGCGCCGTCATTGACGATTTGGTTGGCCACGGTTACGGCCTGTTTGCCCTCGCAGGCATCGTCGTAGATTTTGTATTCGATTTTCTTGCCGTTCATGCCGCCGGCGGCGTTCATATCCTCGATGGCCTGCTTGGCGCCGGTGTTCTGCATGGTGCCGTACTGGGTTACCGGGCCGGTCAGGGCGCTGGCAATGGCAAATTTGACCACCTCATCGGCGGCCCAGACGCTGGCACCGGTGCCCAGCAGCAGGGCGAGTAGGGTTTTTTTCATGGTGAATCCTTATTTCATGCGGGGAAGCCTGCAATACTCATACAGACCGTTGATTACTGTCAAGGAAAAAGCGGGCCGGGGCGAAGCGCTTCCCCGGCCCCCGCTAAAATAGGCGATTTTTCCGAGGACGAGACGCCATGAGCGACAAAAGCGAAAAACAGTATGACGAGGAGGGCCGCGTTATCCGGCCCAACCGTTCCCAGCTGAAACGGGAGCGCGAGCAGATTAAACAGTTCGCCGCCGAACTGCTGCGGCTGCCGGCGGGCCAGTTCGGCCTGCTGCCCGTCGACGAGCGGCTGCAGGAAGCGCTGCGGGAGGGCCAGCGGCTCAGCGGCAATGCCCGGGCCCGCCACCTTATCTTTCTGACCCGGCTCATTGACGAGCAGGGCTTCGAGGCCATTCGCACCGCCCACGAGCACATCAACCACCCCTTCCTCAACGACCCGGGCAAAACCCGGCGTATCCAGCGGGAAATGGAACGGCTGTTGGCCGGCGACCCGGACATTTTCACCGAACTGCTGGAACGCTATGAGGAGCTGGACATTCAGTATCTGCGCCAGCTTCAGCGTGAACACCACAAACAGTTCAAGCCGGAGCTCGGCGAGAACCAGCCCTTTTCCAAACAGCAGCGCCAGCTGCAGAAGTATCTGGCCGGCCTGCGCCTGCGCCCCCATGACTAATATTCCGCTGAGCCTCTACATTCACATTCCCTGGTGCCTGCAGAAATGCCCCTACTGTGATTTCAACTCCCACGGCATTGGCCGCAGCGCCGCCATCGACGAGGCCGCCTACGTTGCCCATCTGCTCGCCGATTTGGACGCCGACCTGAACGAAGCGCTTCGGCCTGACGAAGCGCTTCCCTCCGGCGAAGCGCTTCCCCCCCGGCCGCTGCAATCCATCTTTATCGGCGGCGGCACGCCGTCGCTGTTCAGCGCCCGCAGCATCGGCGCCCTGCTGGAGGGCATCGCCGCCCGGCTGGAATTAGTGCCCGACGCTGAAATCACCCTGGAGGCTAATCCCTCCACCTTCGAGCAGCGCAAATTCCGCGACTATCGCGCCGCCGGTGTCAATCGGCTGTCCATTGGCATTCAGAGCTTCAACGATGAGCATCTGCGCGCCCTGGGCCGGGTGCACGACCGGGACGAAGCGCTTCGGGCTATCCAGATGGCCACCGCCGCCGGCTTTGAACGCATCAATCTGGATTTGATGTTCGGCCTGCCCCGGCAGAGCGAGGCCGAAGCGCTTCGGGATTTGGCCACCGCCGCCGCCTTCGGTCTGGAGCATCTGAGCTGGTACCAGCTCACCCTGGAGCCGAACACGGCCTTTTACCGCCAGCCACCGCCGCTGCCGGATAGCGACGCCGTGCAGGATATGTTCGAGGCCGGCCGGGCCTATCTCCAGAGCCAGGGCTTCGACCAGTACGAGGTCAGCGCCTGGACGCGCCACCGGCCCAGCGCCCACAACCTGAACTACTGGCAGTATGGCGATTACCTCGGCATCGGCGCCGGCGCCCACGGCAAATTGACCCGGGGCGGCCAGATTTGGCGCTATCACAAATTCCCCAGCCCGGCCCAGTACCAGCGCGCCGCCGGCCGCCAGCCCAATCCCTACACCGCCCGGGAACAGCGGATTCCCCGCGAGGAACAGGCCTTTGAGTTCATGATGAACGGCCTGCGCCTGCGCAAGGGTGTGCCGCGCCGCTGGCTGGCCGAACGCACGCTGCTGACGCCGGCGGACATCGCCCCCACCTGGGAATGGCTGACGGCCCGTGGTCTCCTGATGGCCGACCCGGAGCGCTTCCGCACCAGCGAACGGGGCTTCAGCTACCTCAATGAAGTGATTGAACATTTTTTGTAAATGCTGTTAAAATCAGCTTCCCTTTAAACCAATTGGAGTTAATCCTATGAAAAAAATCCTTCTACTTAGCCTGTGCGCCTTCGGTCTGATGGCTTGCAACAAGGAAGAAAAAACCGCTGAAGCTCCTGCTGCTGCTCCTGCCGAACAGGCCGCTCCAGCCGCCGAAGCCAAGCCTGCTGAAGCTCCCGCTGCCGACGCCAAACCCGCCGAAGCTGCTCCCGCTGCCGAAGCCGCTAAATAATCCCAACGGCTTTTACCTGTTGAACGAACGACCAGTTTTTGCTGGTCGTTCTTTTTTTGTGCCCGGCGCCGCCGCCGGGGGCCTGTGCTAAAATTTTTTTCATCTTTAATTAATCAAACCCTGGCCGTCGCGCGCCGTCTGTCGCGGCGGTCAGAACCAAAAATTTGGGAGGACGCTTGCAAAAAATTTTCCTGCTGGGCCTGCTGGCCCTGGGGCTAGGGGCCTGCCGCCGGCTGCCCCCCATCGGCACCCCACCGCCCTCGCCCAGCGAAGACCGGGCCAACAGCGCCGCCCGCCGGGCCGCCACCCCCGCCAACGATTACCAGCTGGACGACATTCGCGGCAACGGCCAGTCGCTCTATTTCTTCAACGACAACAAACCGGATTTGCTCCTGCAGGCCCTGCAGCAGGTGGTGAAAATCGAGCGGGAGCAAAACCACTGCGCCGAGCTGCAGGCCCTCAATATTCGCCGGGCCAGCGCCTCCGAGGACGGTTTCGAGGAGCATTGGCATCTACAGGCCTGCGGCCAAGACCATATCTATCAAGTTCTATTTCAAGCCGATTCCCAGGGCCGCTTCGTGCCGCTGGTGGCGGCCGCCGAGCATCAGGAGTGAACAATGGCAAAACGTGAGGACTTACATTCCATTCTTATCATCGGTGCGGGCCCGATAGTCATCGGCCAGGCCTGTGAGTTTGACTATTCCGGCGCCCAGGCCTGCAAGGCCCTGCGCCAGGAGGGCTACCGGGTGATTCTGGTTAATTCCAATCCGGCCACCATCATGACCGACCCGGACATGGCCGACGCCACCTACATCGAGCCCATCCAGTGGGAGACGGTGGCCAAAATCATCGCCAAGGAACGCCCCGATGCGCTGCTGCCCACCATGGGCGGCCAAACCGCCCTGAACTGCGCCCTCGACCTGGCCAAGAACGGCATTCTCGCCAAATATGGCGTTGAGCTCATCGGCGCCTCGGTGGAGGCCATTCGCACTGCCGAGGACCGCGACCTGTTCAAAAAGGCCATGACCGAAATCGGCCTGGAGAGCGCCCGCTCCTTCGCCGTCCACACGCTGGAGGAGGCGCGGGTGGCCCAGCAGGAACTGGGCTTCCCGGTCATCATCCGCCCCTCCTTCACCCTGGGCGGCTCCGGCGGCGGCATTGCCTACAACCGGGCCGAGTTTGAGCAAATTACCGCCCACGGCCTGGAGCTGTCGCCCACCAGCGAAGTGCTGCTGGAGGAAAGCCTGCTGGGCTGGAAGGAATTTGAAATGGAGGTGGTGCGCGACCGGGCCGACAACGCCATCATCGTCTGCGCCATCGAAAACCTCGACCCCATGGGCGTGCACACCGGCGATTCCATCACCGTGGCCCCGGCCCAGACCCTGACCGACAAGGAATATCAGCGGCTGCGCAACGCCTCCATTGCCATTCTGCGCAAAATCGGCGTGGAAACCGGCGGTTCCAACGTGCAATTTGCCATCAATCCCCGCGATGGCCGGCTGATTGTCATCGAGATGAACCCGCGGGTGTCGCGCTCGTCGGCCCTGGCCTCCAAGGCCACCGGCTTCCCCATTGCGGCGGTGGCGGCCCGGCTGGCGGTGGGCTACACCCTGGACGAGCTGAAAAATGAAATCACCGGCGGCCAAACCCCGGCCTCCTTCGAGCCGGCCCTGGACTATGTGGTTACGAAGATTCCGCGCTTCGACTTCGCCAAGTTCAAACAGACCAACAACCGCCTCAATACCCAGATGCGTTCGGTCGGCGAGGTCATGGCCATCGGCCGCACCTTTAAGGAATCGCTGCAGAAGGCCCTGCGCAGTCTGGAGAACGGCCATACGGGCCTGAACCGGCCGGCGGCCGGGGAGGATTTGGAACAGGCCATCGCCACGCCGACGCCGGAGCGGCTGTTCCATCTGGCCGAGGGTTTTCGCCGGGGCTATTCCCTGGAAGCGCTTCAGCAACTCAGCGCCATTGACCCCTGGTTCCTGGCCCAGATTGGCGAGCTGGTGGCGATGGAAACGCCGCTGCGCCAGCAGGGCCTGGCCCATTTCCAGCGGCAGCCGGATGCCCTCTGGCACTACAAGCGCGCCGGCTTCTCCGATGCCTATCTGGCCGAACTGTGCCAGGTCAAGGAGCTGGACATTCGCCGGCTGCGCCAGGACAGCCAGTTGCACCCGGTCTACAAGCGCGTCGATTCCTGCGCCGCCGAATTCGCCAGCAGCACCGCCTACCTCTATTCCAGCTACGAACGCTTCTGCGAGGCGGCCCCGAGCACGGCGCGCAAAATCATGATTCTCGGCGGCGGCCCCAACCGCATCGGCCAGGGCATCGAATTTGACTACTGCTGTGTCCACGCCGCCCAGGCCCTGAAGGAGGACGGCATCGAAACCATCATGGTGAATTGCAACCCGGAAACGGTTTCCACTGACTTCGACACCGCCGACCGGCTCTATTTCGAGCCGCTGACCCTGGAGGACGTGCTGGAAATCGCCCGCATCGAACGGCCCGACGGCGTCATCGTCCAGTACGGCGGCCAGACGCCGCTCAAACTGGCCCGGGCTCTGGAACGGGCCGGCCTGCCGATTATCGGCACCAGCCCCGACGCCATCGACGCCGCCGAAGACCGGGAGCGCTTCCAGCAGCTTATCCAGCATCTGGGCCTGCGCCAGCCCCCGAACCGCACCGCCTCCACCCTGGAGGAAGCGCTTCGCGGCGCGGCGGAAATCGGCTATCCGCTGGTGGTGCGGCCCTCCTACGTGCTCGGCGGCCGGGCCATGGAAATTGTCCACGGCGACGCCGACTTGGAAAGCTATATGCACGAAGCGCTACACGTTTCCCCGGACGCCCCCATTCTGCTCGACCGCTTCCTGGACGATGCCATCGAGGTGGACATTGACGTCATCAGCGACGGCCAGCAGGTCATCGTCGGCGGTCTGATGGAGCACATCGAGGAGGCCGGCGTGCACTCCGGCGACAGTGCCTGTTCCCTGCCCCCCTACCGGCTCAGCGCCGCCGTGGCCGAGGAAATCAAAAGCCAGGCGCGGGCGCTGGCCCGGGCGCTGGGCGTCATTGGCCTGATGAACGCCCAGTTCGCCGTCAAGGGCACGGATATCTATGTGCTGGAGGTGAACCCGCGCGCCTCGCGGACGGTGCCCTTTGTGTCCAAGGCCACCGGCCGGCCGCTGGCGAAGATTGCCGCCCGGGTGATGAGCGGCCGGACCCTGGCGGCCCAGGGTATCCACGGCGACGGCGAAACCACCCACTATGCGGTCAAGGAGGCCGTCTTCCCCTTCGCCAAATTTGCCAACGTGGACCCGATTCTGGGCCCGGAAATGAAATCCACCGGCGAGGTCATGGGCCTGGGGGCCAGCTTTGCCGAGGCCTTCCACAAGGCCATTCGGGCCGGGGGCGAACGGCTGCCGGCGCCGGGGGGCCAGGTCTTTATTTCGGTGAAGGACAGCGACAAGGAGAAGGCTTTGGAGGTGGCGCGGCTGCTCCAGGCCGGCGGTTTCCGGCTGGTGGCCACCGGCGGCACCCAGGCCTATCTGCAGGAACACGGCATCGACTGTGCCCGGGTGAACAAGGTGGCCCAGGGCCGGCCGCACATCGTCGATTTAATCATCAACGGCGAGATTGCCATGATTATTAACACCACCGCCGGCAAGAAGGCCATCGCCGACAGCTATTCCATTCGCCGCGAGGCCCTGATGCACAAGGTTTTCTACCAGACCACCATCGCCGGCGGCCAGGCCGTGGCTTTGGCCCTGGCCCACCGGGAGGAGGAAATTGTGCGGTCGCTGCAATCGCTACAGGACTGAGCCCGAAGCGCTTCGTAATCCAGCCCCCAGATTTGGGGGCTTTTTTTGGGTTAGGCCGGCGGGTTTTATTGAAAAAAATCCAAAAATTCAGTCTGGTAAAAATTTTTTAAATTGACCGGTTAGAATTCTTTGTTAGGCTAATTTTCGGAAGGGGCTAAATCCGGCCCCTTCCTTTGTTCAACCGTAAGGATAAAAAAATGAAAAAGCTCATTCCCGCCAGCCTAACCCTCGCCCTGCTCAGCGCCTGTGGCAGCAATGATTCTTCCCCAACGGCCAGCACCGCCGGCCTCCGTCCCGCCAGCGGCGCTAGCGCTGTGCTGGGTCAGCCGCTGACATCCCCGCTAGAACCAAGCTACGAGGACCTGCCCATCAGCCGCCGGCCACCGCCGCGTCGCCCGGTGGTGATTGACCTGACCAGTGTCTATAAGCCCGCCGGGAACGGTAAACCCATGCGCTTCAACATGGGTCAACTCACTAGCCCGGCGGAGCACAGCTACAATCGGCTGCCTGAACCCTTCGAGCATGAGAAACGGGAACAGCTCACCGCTCTGACCGCCAGCAACCGGGAGCGGACCAATCGGGACCTGGCCCCTCTGGGCGATGGGGGGAAAAATGGTCGCTACCTTGAGGCCGAGGCGGCGCGGCAGGCTCTGGTGATGGACGAATGGCGGGGCCAGCGCAATGAAATTTACCGTGCTAAGTCCATACAAGAGCATATCCGGGCCTTAAAAAACCAGGGCTTCAGTTTCCAGACGGCCTACGGTTACCAGATGACCGAGGAGCAGGCGCGCCAGCAGTGGGCCAATGACCCCGAGGCCCAGAAAGAGCTGCTCGACCGCAACGCCGTGGCTATGGGCATCGGCGTCTACACCAATCCCCAGACCGGCCAACGTACCTGGGTGCGGCTCATTAATCACAATCCCCAGTTCCGCTATGAGCACAGCCTGATGCTGGCCGGCTGGCACAGCATGCCACCCCTGGAGTTTGGTAAACGAATCAGTTGGAACGGCAACGAGGAAATTAACCTGACGCTCAACGAGCTGATGAAACACGGCGGCGACCCGGAAAAGGGCGATGTCTTCAGTCTGGACGGCGATAAACGCAAGATTCCGGAAAAAGAGAAAAGCAAGGCCCAGGTGGTGGTTTACGGTAGTGGCAATGGCGTTCACATGGTGTTTGACAGTAAAGACCAGCACCTGCCTGAGAATTATCGAAAAACCGAACGAAATCTCTGGATTGTTAATCCGGACGGTCGGGACCACAAGGGTCGCCCCTATAACTGGCGCTACCAGACCATTGGTTCTGCCTGGATAGATGTCATTTGGCCGGCGGGTGCGGCTAACCACTTTAATATCGGCCGGGCTACCGGCTATCCCAGCCCGGATTTCCGCGCCACCTATCGCGGTGTGGCCGAAGGGGCTTGGGGTACCATGCCGGTTTATGGCGACGTGGAAGCTAAAGTCTTCGATAAGAAAATGGATTTGACCGTCAGTAATCTCACCGACGGTCGAATTTTCCAGGGTCCCACCAGTTTCAGCGACCAGCTTAAGTGGAACAGCGAAAATCAGCGCTTTGAGGGCGATATTCCCGGCAATAACGCGGCCTTCTATGGCCCCAACGGTGCGGAAATCGGCGGCCAGTTCAACCGGCCGGGAGCCCGGGAGGGCGACGGTTTGGGCCATTGGTCGGATATCTACTACCACGGCGCCTATGGTGCCGTGCGCGTGGAATAGCCCCCGCCCCCAGCGAAGCGCTTCCTCCGGGAGGCGCTTTTTTTGTCCCTGCCGTCTGGAAAAACCCAGTTTTTAGGCTGCTCCGGAGCCATTTTCGTTATATGATTTCTACTTTTTAAACTCTGGAGAGAAATATGAAGAAATGGCTATTGCTGCTCGGCTGGCTCAGCGTCTCGGCCTGGGCCGACATCAGCGTTCAGGACGTGCTCGGTCGCACGGTTACGGTCAAGGCCGTGCCCCAGCGGGTGGTGCTCGGCTTCTACTACGAGGATTATCTTGCCATCGTCGGCCCCGGCGCCGCCGACAAACTGGTCGGCCTGTCCCTGGCCACCTGGAAGGACTGGCGGCCGCGCCAGTACGAGGCCTATCTCCGCGCCCTGCCCCAGCTGGCGCAGGTGCCGGACGTGGGCACCAGCGACGACGGTTCCTTCTCGCTGGAAAAGGTGGTGGCCCTGAAGCCGGATTTACTCATTCTCGCCGCCTGGAACTATGAGGCCCTCGGCGCCAACGTCAAGAAACTGGAGGACGCCGGCGTGCCCATTGTGGTGCTGGACTACAACAGCCAGACGGTGGAAAAGCACGTGGCTTCGACCCTGGCCCTGGGCAAGCTCATGGGCGTGGAGGCCCGGGCCCAGGAGCTGGCCGACAACTACCGCCGGGCCATGGACGAGGTTATGCAGCGGGTGGCCCGGGCGCCCAACAAAAGCCAGAAGGTTTACGTGGAACTGGCCCAGAAGGGCCCGGAACACATCGGCAACTCCTACGGCAACAATATGTGGGGGGCGCTGATTGAACAGCTGGGCGGGGTCAATATCGCCGCCGGCCAGGTGCAGAACTGGGGGGCGCTGAGCAAGGAATACGTCATCGCCCAACAGCCGGAAGTGATTTTCTTCGCCGGCTCCGAGTGGCTGAACCAGCCCCAGGCCGTGGCCCTGGGCTTTGGGGCCGACGTGGCCACCGCCCGGGCCCGCATCGCCGCCTATCTGGAGCGGGTCGGCTATGCCTCCTTCCCGGCAGTCAAAAATAAGCGCGTTTATGGCATCTACCACGGCGGCGCCCGCACCCTGTCGGACTATGTCTATGCCCAGTATCTGGCCAAGGCCCTACACCCGGAACAGTTCGCCGACGTGAACCCGGAGGAAAACCTGCGCGCCTTCTATCAGAAATATCTGCCCATCGCCGCCGATGGCCTCTTCATGTACCACTATGAGTGAGGGCGCCCGCGCCGACTTTCGCCGCCAGCAGCGCCGCCGCCTGCTCCTGCTGCTGGCGGCGTTGCTGCTGCTGGCCGTCCTGCTGGCCGCCGATTTGGCCCTGGGGGCGGCCGGCCTGCCGCTGGAAACGACGCTGCGCGCCCTGGCCGTGGGCTGGTGGGGCAGCCTCGACGGCGACCGGGGGCCGGTGGAAATTCTCTGGCAGATTCGCATGCCGCCGTCGCTGATGGCCCTGCTGGTGGGAATGGCCCTGGGCCTGGCCGGCCTGCAGATGCAAACCATTCTGGCCAATCCGCTGGCCAGCCCCTTCACCCTCGGCTTCTCGGCGGCGGCCGGCTTCGGTGCCAGCCTGGCGCTGATGTTCGGCGGCGCCCTACCTTTGGGCGGCTACCTGCTGACGCCGCTGAGCGCCTTTCTGATGACCCTGGTTGCCTGTGGCCTGATTTATCTCATCGCCCGCCACAAAAGCGCTTCGCCGGAGGTGCTGGTGCTGGGCGGCATTGCCGTGCTCTTTTTTTTCCAGTCGGTGCAATCGCTGCTGCAGTATCTGGCGGCGCCGGAGGTGCTGCAGCAGATTGTTTTCTGGCTGTTCGGTGATTTGCAGAAGGCCAACTGGACCAGCGTTCTGGTGCTGCTGCTGATTATTCTGGCCTGCGCCCCCTGGATTGCCCGGGACTGCTGGGCCCTGACCACGCTGCGCCTGGGCGACCAGAACGCCGCCAGCCTCGGCCTCCAGGTGGAAGCGCTGCGCCGGCGCAGTTTCATTCTGGTGGCTTTGCTCACCGCCGGGGCGGTGGCCTTCGTCGGCACCATCGGCTTTGTCGGCCTGATTGCCCCCCACGGCGCCCGCGCCCTGGTCGGCGAAGACCACCGCTTCGCCCTGCCCCTGGCCGGCCTGCTCGGCGGCGTGCTGCTGCTCGGCGCTTCGGTGGGGGCTAAGCTGATTCTGCCCAGCGCCCAGCTGCCGGTGGGCATCATCACCGCCGTGGCCGGGGTGCCGATGCTGTTCGCCATCATCTTCGGCCACCGGGAGGAATCATGCTAAGTCTGGAAAGTCTCACCGTGGCCCGGGGGGGCCGGCCCATCATCGACGCGCTCAGCCTCCAGCTGCCCGCCGGCCAGATTGTCGGTCTGATTGGGGCCAACGGCGCCGGCAAATCGACGCTGATTCAGGCCATCGCCGGCCTGCTGCCGGCCACGGGCACGGTGCACTGGCAGGGGGCGGCGGTGGATTTGCGCCGGCTGGGCTATCTGCCGCAGACGGCGACGGTGCGGGCACGGCTGACGGTGCTGGAAACGGTGCTGCTCGGCCTGCAGGAGGAGCTGGGCTGGCGCCTGGCCGACGGGCTCATCGACCGAGCCCAGGCCGAGCTGAAGCGCTTCCGCATTGACCATCTGCACCGGCGACCGATGCAAACCCTGTCCGGCGGCCAGCAACAGCTGGTGCTGCTGGCCCAGAAGCTGGTGCGTCGCCCCGGGCTGCTGCTGCTGGACGAGGCCACCTCGGCCCTGGACATCTGCCACCAGATGCGCGTGTTCCAGCGGCTGGAGGACTATGTGGCGACGACCGGGGCGCTGGTGCTGGTGGCCATTCACGATTTGAACGTGGCCGCCCGTTTCGCCCAGACCCTGCTGCTGCTGGGTTCGGGCCAGCTGCTCGCCCAGGGCACCGCCGCCACGGTGCTGACGCCGGCCGTTCTCGCCCGCGCCTACGGCATCAACGCCGAAATCCTGCGCACGCCGCAAAACCGGCTGGCCATTATCCCCATCTGTCCCTGTGAGGAGTGAACCTATAATCAGCGCTTTTATTCGGAGAAAAACCCATGTTCCGCATCCCCAATGCACCAGCCAGAGTGCCGGCTCCTTCATCATTATTGTCAACAAGGACAGCCAGCACCACGGCTTCGCTGACCTTAGCGTCAAAGCCCAGCTCGATGGCAGCGACGACGACGGCCGGGAATACAAACTCGGCCGCGAGACTGTCATCCTGCGCTATGACGGCAGCCGCTATCAGCCGGTAACGAAGAAATGGTGGCTGGTGAGCCCGCTGCTGTTGAATCCCTAATGGAATCTCTCAAACTGAGCAAGGCCGAGCGCAACGCCCGGCGGGCGGCGGCCGACCGGGCCCGGCAGGCGCAAGACTTCGCCACGGCGCTGGCCCTCTATCGGGAACTGGCGGCGGCCGGCGATGGCGAGAGCTGGCAGCGGCTCGGCGACGGCCACCGGGACGGCGACCTTGGTTTAGAAAAAGACTGGGCGGCGGCCCGGGATTGCTATGAACGGGCGGTGGCCCGGGGCTGGGTCTTTGCCTATGCGGCCCTGGGCGACCTCCACCGCCGGGGCGGGCCGGGGCTAGCGGCCGACTGGGCCCGGGCCCGGGACTGGTACGAACGGGCCCTGGCCGCCGGCGACCTCTTTAGTCATCGTCGCCTGAACCAGCTCTACACCGACGGCGGGCCAAATCTGGCCGCCAACCGGCGAGCCGCCCACCGGTACGACGAAGAATTCACCCGAAAAATCCTGGGGGGCCACCGCCACCAGGCCGACCTATTTAAAGCCGACGAGTCCGGCCTGGACCCCCACCACCAGCCCTTCTTTCTCTGGAAGGACTGGTACCGAAGCCAGGGCGGCTTCCGGGACGAGGACTAGGGCCGGGGGCGGGCGAGGTCCTTCCCTCGGGCCTACCCTTCAACGCGGTTCTTCCAAATTAATGAAGCGCTTCCCCCATTTGCCGTCGGCGTGGCTATCCAGAGCGAAGCGCTTCCAGCCCGCCCCCCCTGCTCCCACCTACCCCCACCGAATTAATGAAGCGCTTCGGCCGCCGTCCCCGCCCAGCGCTGAGCTCAACCCACCCCAAACCGAAGCGCTTCGGGCTCACCCCCGCTACCACAGCCCAGCCGTTGGCCGTAAGCGGCGAAGCGCTTCCCCTGGGCGGCCTGCCTAAATCCTTTAACTTCCCTTTCGGCTAAACGTCCAAACCGAAGCGCTTCGCCCCGCCGACCTTTTTATCTCCAGCTCTGAAATTAGGTGCCAGAAGAAGGAAGCGCTCCCGGCCCACCAAGCTCATTCCCCCATTGCCTGACTTCAGTCCCGCACAGCTTCCCAGACCGAAGCGCTTCGGCCTTGCCCCCTGCTGTCGGGGCGCTTCGGTCGGCTGAGCCCGGCGAAGCGCTCCCGCTTTCGCCGTTGTGGACAGGAAGCGCTTCTTTAATTTCAAAGCGCGAGATAAAAGCCGGCTAGCCGAAGCGCTTCAGTCAAACGGAAGGGGAGATTTCCCCAGACTGGGGATTGGAAATGAAGCGCTTCGTTCCCAGAAGCCGGAAAAACCGAAGCGCTTCGTCGGGTAAAGATACCCAGCCAACTAAAAATTTCCCCCGGTCGAAGCGCTTCGCCCCGCTGGCCTTTTATCGCCGGCTCTGCAATCGGGCTCCGGAAGAGGGAAGCGCTTCGACCTTGATGCCTTCCGGCGCTGGCGCCCGGTGCTGCGGGCCCGATAAAACGCCTCAGCCAAGGAATAGCACTGGGGGAGCGCTTCCGGCCGCCGGCGCCGGCGGGGAAAATCGGACCATTGGAAGAGCAGAGGCCCCCGGGGCGCAAAACATGGAAGCGCTTCGGCTTTGCCCTGATGGAATGGGGGAAGCGCTTCCGGCTCCCGGCACCGACGGGGAAAATCTGACCATCGGAAAAGCAGAGGCCCCGAGCCGGAGAACGAAGCGCTTCGGCTTTGCCCTGATGGGATCAGGGAAGCGCTTCAGCCCCCGGGGCCGTAAAACATGGAAGCGCTTCCGGCTCCTAGCGCCGATTTCCCCCCATTGCCTGGCTTTATTCCCTGAACGGCTTCCCCGAACGAAGCGCTTCTTCCCGCCGGGCTTTTTTCTTTCCCGCAATGATGCGCCGGCGGTGGGAAGCGCTTCCTTATGGGCTAGGCGGGCGAAGCGCTTCGGCTTTGCCCTGATGGAATGGGGGAAGCGCTTCAGCCCCCGGGGCGCAAAACATGGAAGCGCTTCCGGCTCCCAGCGCCGATTCCCACCCATTGCCCGGCTTTATTCCCCGAACGGCTTCCCCGAACGAAGCGCTTCCCCTTGGCTCGGCGTTGGCGATTTTTCAGCGGCCACCCAGGTGCTTCCTGCTGTGCCAGTCTGGAATGGGGAAGCGCTTTCTGGGTTCTAGCCAGAGGAAGCGCTTCGTTCTGAAGTTCGGCGAGAAATAGCAATGTCGGCTCCGGACCATTGGGGATAACAGCGCCCGAGAGAAGCGCTTCCTTATGGGCTAGGCGGGGGAAGCGCTTCCCTCCCCGGGTGGGACTGAAAAAACCTTGGCGGTGGGGAAAGCGCTTCGCTCCAATGGCGAGGGCGGCCGTCCGAAGCGCTTTTCGCCGTCCCAGCGGGCACCAAAAACCCCGCCGGAGCGGGGTTGGTGGTGGGTCGGGGCGGCCTTACTTTTCCGGACAGACCTTTTCGAGCTCCACCAGGCTGTCTTTGCCGGCCTTTTTATAGTAGGCGCAGGCCTGGGTCATGTCCTTTTTCAGCCCCGGGCCGCCCTCTTCGTAGAGGCCGCCGATGAGGACGTAGGCGGCGCTGGGGTCGGACTCGGCGTATTTTTCATAGAAGGCCTTGGCCTGGGCATAATCCTTTTCCAGCCCCGGGCCGCCCTCCTCATAGAGTTTGCCGATGCTCCAATAGCTGTTATCGACACCGGCCGCGCCCGCCATTCCATACCAGTTCTTGGCCTGCACCCAATCCCGGTCGAGGCCCGGGCCGCCCTCCTCGTAAAGGTCGCCGATCAGCGAATAGCTGAGACCGTAGCCGGCCGACCCGGCCTTCTCAAACCATTTTTTAGCTTCGCCCCAATCCCGCTCGAGGCCCGGGCCGCCGCGCCGGTAGAGCAGGCCAACCCAGCGGTAACCATCGCCGTCGCCGGCGGCGACTTGTTTTTCAAACCACGCCTTGGCGGTGGCAAAGTTCTGCTCCTCGCCCTTGCCGTTCATATAAAGGGCGCCGATGTGCCAATAGCCGTTGGCATTGCCGGCCGCACCGGCCTTTTCATACCATTCCCGGGCCGAGGTGAAGTCCTCATTCTTCTCATAGTATTCGCCGATTTTTTCCATGGCCTGGCCCTCGCCGGCCTTGGCCTGTTCCAGCCGCTGAGCCGGGGCGGCCGGGTCGTTCGACGACTGAATTTCGGTGGCGCCGGCGGTGGCAATGCCGAGGGCCAGCAGCAGTAGGGTTTTTTTCATGGGTTCTCCAAAATTAGGGTTAGACGGACGATGCCGGCGGGCCATTATGAAACACCGCCCGATTTCAGCGGCCATTATTTGGGCGGCCCATGACCGGGCAGGCGCCCCTCGAGGCCCCGCCGAGGAGCAAGTCGCCACCCGGCGCTGCAACGGCTTTCCCATTCCAAACTGGCAAACCGAAGCGCTTCGGCCCTGAAATCTGCCGGCGCCCTGTTCCGTTGGGCCTAGAGGAAGCGCTTCGCCGGCACCGCCTAAAAATGGTTGGCGAAGGCGGGCAACGGTTCATAATGGCCCGCCGGCATCGTCCGTCTAACCCTAATTTTGGAGAATCCATGAAAAAAACCCTACTGCTGCTGGCCCTCGGCATTGCCACCGCCGGCGCCACCGAAATTCAGCCCCTGAACACCGCCGCCGCCCGGGCCCAGCTGCTGAAACAGGCCGACGCCGCCCATTCCCGGGAGGACTACGCCCGGTCCCTACCGCTCTATCTGCGGCTGGCCGTCGCCGGCGATGGTCGGGCCATGGAAAAAATCGGCGAATGCTATGAGGAGGGCGAGGGTGTCGCCCAGGACTTCACCTCGGCCCGGGAATGGTATGAAAAGGCCGGCGCGGCCGGCAATGCCAACGGCTATTGGCGCATTGGCAACATTTATGTGGAGGGTCTGGGGCAGGAAATAGACTATGCCATCGCCAAAGAGTGGTTTAAAAAACAAATTGCCGCCGGCGATGGCGAAGGCCACTTGCGGATTGGCTTGCTCTACCGGAGCGGCGGCCCGGGGTTGGAAAAGGATTTTGCCCGGGCCAAGGCCTTCTATGAAAAATACGCCGAGACTAACCCCGTCGAGGCCTACAACCACATTGGTGGGCTTTACAAAGAGGGCGGCCCGGGATTGAAAAAGGACAGGGCCCGGGCCTGTACCTACTATAAAAAGGCCGGCAAAGACAGCTGGGTGGACCTTAAAGAGGCCTGTCCGGAAAAGTGAGGGCGCCCCGCCCCCCTATCGACCCCGCCCCGGCGGGGTTTTTTGTGCCCGCCCGGGGAGGGGAAGCGCTTCCGGGGGAAACGAAGGGCAGCGCGCCACCGGCACAGTCAAACGAAGCGACCGCCCTTGGCAGTACCAACCGCAGGGCGGTGAACCGTAGGCACCAACCGAAGGGCGGTGAACCGTAGGCACCAACCGCAGGCACCAACCGAAGGGCGGTGAACCGCACCCAGTTCGCCGGGAACGACCTTTTCCGCGCGCCGCGCCGCTTCGGTTTTTCCGGTTTCTGGGAACGAAGCGCTTCCTGCCTCTGCCGCCGGCGCCGAGCGGCCGAAAGGCCGGCCTGAAGAAGCGCTTCCTGCTTCACGGCGGCGGGCCGGGTGATGATTTCGGCACCGAAGCGCTTCATCAGCAACGGCGCCTTAGAAAAGAAGCGCTTCGCTTCGGCCAATGGCTTTCCCCGGCCCGCCCCCACTCTTTTTTTAGCAATCCGAGGCAGCGCTTCGTTCCCGCGGCCGGTTTAAAACCTCGGCTGGCTGAGACTCGGGCAGGGATAGGAAGCGCTTCGCCGCCTGGCAGCACCGGCGGGGTGGGAATGGTGGGGGCCGAAGCACTGTCTTCTGCTGGTGGTCTATGGCAGGGCGGAAGATAAAGAACGGCGGGGAAAATCGCCCCCGTCGGGCCGGGCCGAAGCGCTTCGGTCGGGAAACTCGCGCCACCGGCGACAAATGGGGCAGCCCTTCGATTAGGCGGAAAGGTGGATTTGAGGCGCTCCGGTTGGCCGGGTCGGGAGGGAAGCCGGCGCGCCGCAGCGCTTCCTTGGGTTGCTAGAAACCATCGGGGCCGGATTGGGGAAATTCGTTGGCCGGGCGAAGCGCTCCGGTTTCAGAAGCGGCGGCGCGGGATTGGGCGAGCGGGCTTTTTCTCTCTGTCCTAAAAAACTGAAGAGGCGCTCCGGTTGGCCGGGTGGGGAAGGAGGCCGGCGCGCCGCAGCGCTTCCTTGGGTTGCTGGAAACCAGCGGGGCCGGATTGGGGAAATTCGTTGGCCGGGCGAAGCGCTCCAGCGCTTCGGGCCCGGGAGCGCCTGAAACCAACAGCCGGCTAGGAACGAAGCGCTTCGGTCTGGCGCCGGGATTTAATCGGGCCGGGCGAAGCGCTTCGGTTTTAGAAGCGGCGGCGTGGGATTGGGCGAACGGGCTTTTTCTCTCTGTCCTGAAACTGAAGAAGCGCTTCGGTCTGCGACGGGATTTAATCGGGCCGGGCGAAGTGCTCGGGGTTTTGGCGAAATCGGCGCCGGGGAAGGGGTTAATCCTTCAGATTTTCGAAGCGGCGCTGTTCGCCCGGGGAAATCGGGTGGCCGGCCGCGACGGCGCGCCGGAACCAGTGGCGGGCCTGCTGAAAATCCCGGGCCACCCCCCGGCCGGAGGCATAGAGCCGGGCTAGGGCATGCTGGGCCGGGGCATGGCCGGCCGTGGCCGCCAGCTGCAGATAGGCCACCGCCCGTTCCCGCTGGGGCGAAGCCCTCCGGCTATAGCGCCGGCCGATTAGGGTCATGGCCTCGATATCGCCGCCGCCGGCGGCCCGTTCCAACCACCGTTCACCCCGGCGCACGGTGCCCCGGCCGGGTTTGCCACTGAGCAGAAACTGACCGAGACGGGACTGGGCCAGGACAGAACCCCGTTGGGCGGCGAAGTGCCAGTGGTTCCTGGCAACTCGCATATCGCCGAGTCTGGCGGCCCAGTTGCCGAGCTCACAGCTGGCCTCGGTGTCGTCATTGTCGTAGTAGGCCTTCCTCAGCCAGTACCGAGCGGCTTTCTCATCTCTGGGTCCGCCCAGGCCGCCGAGACAGAGAAACGCCAAAGGGGTATAGGCCTTCTCCCGGCGCCGGTTGGCCGCTTCCTGCAGATAGGTGCGGGCGCGGACAAAATCCGGCGGACCATAGTTTTCATCGTTCCAGAGTAGACCGAGCAGCTCCTGGGCCTGGCCGTTGGCCTTGTCGGCCAGCGGGCCCAGCAGTATTTGCAGCGGTTCCCGCCGGCGGCTCAGCCGCATCAGCAGGGTGGCCCCTATCAGAAGTTCGTTCGTGTCCGGGCACTGGGGCCCGGCCCGTTCCAGATAGACGGTGCCCCGCTCCGGTTCCTCCGGCCACAGCAGACCGCCGAACAGCATCATGGCCACCGGCTCGCCGGCGTCGGCAAAGCGCTGCAGGATAAGCCGCGCTTCGTCCTGCTGCTGCACCGCCCGCTGATACAGAACCGTCAGCGTCTCCAGCAGGCCGCCGTCAATCATGGCGGGCCTGCCAGGCGTCCATTCGCGCCAGCATGGTGCGGCCGTCCTCGTCGCCCTGGGCGGCGGCCAGCTCGGCCCAGCGGCGGGCCAGCACCCGGTCGGGGGCGGCACCGTCGCCGTCCCAGCAGAGCTGGGCCAGATTGACCTGGGCGTCCTCGTCGCCGGCCCAGCCGGCCAGAGCCCACCAGAGGAACATCTGCTGGCGGTCGGTGGGACCGTTGAGCTGCTGATGTATCTGGCCCAGATTCCACTGGGCCCCGGCATGGCCGGCCGCCGCCGAGGGCAGCAGCAGCCGGCGGGTTTGTTCCCAGTCGCCCTTCTGCAGCTGGTCGAAGGCCGCCCTGAGGGGCTCGTTATCGTTCGGGTCGGGCAGGCGCAGGCCGGTGAGTTCGGCCTCGTTCAGCAGGAAGGCGGCCCGGTGCAGCGAGTCCCGGGCCTTGGCCCGGTCAGGCTCGCCGCCGAGACCAAATAGCCAGAGCTGGCCGAGCAGGGTCAGGGCGCCGATTTCCCGGCCGGCGCCGGCCTTTTCCAAATAATGGCGGGCCTCGGCGTCGCGGCCGAGCAGATGCAAAACGCGGCCCTGGCAGCCGGCCAGCAGCGGATTAGCGTCCAGCGGCATTTCGGCCAGTAGTGGCAGCGCTTCCTGCAGGGCCTCGGGGGCGCCGCTGCGCAGGGCGGCGTCGATGATGCTCATGGGGTGTTTCATTTTTCCTCCCGGTTCGCCTTCAGATTTTCCAGACCGGCGGCCAGGGCCCGTTCGTAGAATTCCCGCGCCTTCTGCGGGTTCGGCAGGCCGCCGATAACGCCCTTCTCATAGAACATGCTCAGCAGCTCCAGCGCCTCGGCGTGGCCCCGGTCGCCAAGCTCATGCAGCTGGGCGATGGCCGTCTTGATTTCCTCGGGCGTGCTGCTGTCCGTGTTGCGCAGATAGCTGACGGCCAGATTGTAGGCCGCGTCGTCGTCGTCCTGTTCCACCAGCCGGCGCCAGCACTGGCGGGCCCGATTTAAATCCTCCGCCACCCCGAACAGGCCCTCGGCGTAGCAGTGGGCCAGCTGGCGTAGGGCGTCGCCGTGGCCGAGGGCGGCAGCCATTTCCAGCCAGTGCTGGGCCTGTTCCCAATTCTGGGGGGTGCCGTGGCCGGCCCGGTAGGCCTCGGCCAGGCGGAACTGGGCGTCGCTGTCGTCGGCCAGGGCGGCGATGTGTAGCAGTTCCAGGCCACGTCTTAGGCTTTCCTCCTGGTCCAGCTCAAAGAGCTGCAGCAGCAGCAGGGTGCCCAGGGTGGTATGGGCGTCCACCTGGCCCAGGGCCACGGCCTCCTCCATCAGCAGCCGGGCCTGGCGTTGGCCGGCCTCGTCCTGCTCCTTCAGGGCCTGGGTCAGAACCAGACCGCCGAGCAGCATCAGCGCGTCGGCCCGCTCCGGGTGCGGCGGCGGCGCCAGTGCCAACGCCCGTTCCAGCAGCGGCCGGGCGGCCTCACTGTCCTCCTGCCGCAGCTGCAGCCGGGCCACGTTCAGCAGGCGAACGACGCTGTCCGGCTCGGCGCCCAGCCGTTCCTCCTCCAGCTGGAGCAGCCGTTCCCAGTCGCCCTCGGCCTCGAGCAGCTCCTCCAGCCACTGGACGGCAAAGGGGTTTTCCGCGCGCCGGTCCCAGAGGGCGTCGATGAAATGGTCGCGGATGGGCTCGTCCAGCTCGGCAAAGACGGCCAGCAGCTCCGGCGTCGGGGGGACGCAAAAATCCGGCAAGTCGTCGTGGTTCATGGTTTTCTCCTTATAAATGAAGGCCCCGCTCGGGGCGCTACTCGTCCGACTGTTGCAGCCGTTTGAGGCTGGTCAGGGCGCTGGCCTCGGCCAGCTGGGCCCCGCAGCAGCAGCGCAGATTCAGGGCGTAGAGGGGTTGGCGGGTGGCGGCCCGACGGGCGGCCTGGTGTTGGAGGCGACGGTAGAGCGCTTCCAGCTGTGCTTCGCTAGGGTTCATGGGGTTCTCCTCGAAAAACCCCATCTTTGCTCAAACCGTGCCAACGGTGGCCCTACTGGCGGAGCCGGCGCAGGGCGTCCCGGGCGCCGAGGTGGCCGAGCTGGGCCGCCCGGCGGTAGAGGGCGAAGGCGCGCACCAGGTCCATTGGCCCGCCGGCGCCACGTTCGTGCAGCTCGGCCAGATGGAAGAGGGCCTCGGCATCATTGGCCTCGGCGGCCTGACTCCACCAGTGGCGGGCGGCCTGGAAATCCTGGGAACCGCCCTGGCCCCGGGCGGCCATCAGGCCCAGATTGAAACAGGCGGCGGTGTGCTGCTGGGCGGCGGCCTGGGCGAAGAAGGCCCGGGCCCGGCCGTAGTCGCTGGCGACGCCCTCGCCGTTGCGATAGAGCACGCCCAGGTTATAGGCTGCATCGGCGTTGCCGAGGGTGGCGGCCTGCTGCCAGTGGCGGCGGGCCTCCTCGTAGTTGCCGCCGTCATAGTGGTAGAGACCCAGACGGAATTGGGCCGCCGATAGGCCGCGCTGGGCCGCCCGCTGGTAGTAGTTCTGGGCCTCCTCCCAGTGGCCGGCCTGTTCGGCCGCCAGCCCGAGCCGATAGAGGGCGCCGCCGTGGCCCCGGGCCGCCGCCCGCTGGAAATAGTCCCGGGCGGCCTCCGGGTCGGGAATCTGGCAGCGACCCTGTTCGGCATACTCGCCGAGGGTGTAGAGGGCCGCCCCGTCGCCCCGGGCCGCCGCCTCCTGGTACCAGGCCCGGGCCTGCTGGTAGTCCTGGGGCCCGCCCTGGCCCTGTTCCCAGAGCCGGGCCAGGTTATAGGCCGCATCGACTCCGCCCAGGGCCGCCGCCTGTTCGTAGTAGTGGCGGGCGCGGCCGTAGTCGCCGTTTTCCGCCGCCCAGACGCCGAGGTTATAGCAGGCCTCCGGGTGGTCCTGGGCGGCCGCCTGCAGCCACCAGTATTCGGCCAGGGCGCTGTTCTGGGGCCCGCCGAGGCCCTGGTTGTGCATGACGCCCAGGTTGTACTGGGCCCGGACATTGCCGGCCGCCGCCAGCGGTTCCAGCAGGGCGCGCAGCTGGACATCGTCGCCGGCCTTCACCGCCGCCTGAATGGCGGCCAGCTGTTCGGCGCTGACGTCGGCACCGGGTTCGAGGTTGGGGTTTTCTTGCATGGGAGCTCCTGGGAGTTACGTTGAGACCTGTCTAGCCTAACCGACCCCGGCCCGCCGGGGGGAGCGCTTCCTTTCCAGAGGACGCCGGAAGGGGAAGCGCGGCCCCGCTGACCGAATGATTTCCCTCGGTTCGCCCGGTTCCGATTCGGCAAACCGAAGCGCTTCGGCTTCACCACCCAGCCGGAAGGATTCAACTAGCACGAAAGGGGGGAGCGCTTCGTTCGGAAAGGCTCTGTTCCCGGTGAGGCGCTTCACTTTGAAAGCCGAGACTCTGAACTTGAACTCAAAGGGGGAGCGCTTCGTTCTCATAGCCCAGCGGGAAGTGCTTCGGTTTTAGCCGCCCGGGCCGGGGAAAACCGTTTCCGAGGGGAAGCGCTTCGGGCCGCCGGCTCGGGAGAAAGTAAACGGCTGGACTTGGGAATGAAGCGCTTCGTTTCAGAACGTCAAATTTCTAGGGAGCGCTTCCATCGGAAAAATACGGAAGAGCGAAGCGTTTCATTCCGCTAGGTCAGGAGAGGGGGAAGCGCTTCGGTTTTAGCCGACTGGATGGGAAAAACCGGTTCAAAGGGGAAGCGCTTCGGCCGGCCGCCGGGCATTAAAAAAGCGCCCCTGGGGGAGCGCTTCGCTTTAGAACAGCGGGTCGTTGAAGTCGTAGTTAAAGCCCTCTATCGGCTTGACGATGCCGTCGCCCTGGAGAATGTTCAGGTCGTTGCGCCAGACCATCGACAGCTGGGCCGGGGAATCCATATGGTTCACCACAATTTCACACTTATGCTCGCGGGCGTAGTTCTTCAGCTCACGGAAGAAGCTGTCCTCCTCGTTCTCCTCGAAGGTGTCCAGCTCGCGCATATCCAGCACCAGCACCTCCGGCCGCAGCCGCTTCAGCATGTCTTCGATTTCATCGTCCCAGCGTGCCAGCTCGGAAAGGGCAAAGCGGGTGCCCAGCGGTCGCAGCCGGTCCACCAGTCGCTTGGCGCCGGAATAGGCGTTGTTATAGGCGTCGGTGCTGAATTCGATGACGATTTGCGCCGGGTTCAGACCGGTTTGTTGCAGCTGGGATTCGAGCCAGGCCGGGAAGGCCTCGTCGTTGAGGGCGCTGTTGGAGAAGGTAAGGTAGAAATTCAGGGCCTTCTGGTCGCCGCCGTAGGAAAGCACGTCCTCGGTGAGCTTGCTGACCTTGAAATAGTCGAACTGCTTGGCCAGGTTATAGCGCTCGCCGATTTGCATGATGATGTCGTAGTCGACCAGCTCGTCGGGGCCGGCCTCCTCGCCCTCCTTGTCCAGGAAGTTGATGGCGTCGGCATAGCGCACCACGCCGTCGGTGTCCATGGTGGGGATAGGCTGGTAGAGCAGCTGAATGCGGCCCTCGTCCATGATTTCCTTGATTTGATTGACGCGTTTTTCGTCCTTGCGCGACATATTGCCGCTGACCGGCTCGGCCACCCGCTCGCCGGTGTTGCCCATAATCAGCGCCATCACCGCCCGGTAGCCCTTGCTCACCAGCTCCTCATAGCTGGTGTCCTGCTTGATTTCATACATGCCGGCGAAGGTAACCGGCGTAACCAGCCGGCCGATGTTCTCCGGCACCACCTCGTCCAGCCGCGTAATCAGCCCCTGGACGCGCTTAATGGCCTCCTCCTTCTCGCCGCTAATCCACATGACCAGCGCATCATCGGTGAAGCGGACAATTTCCGTGCTCGGCGGCAGATAGCGCTGGCTGGCCTCGGCCACGGCCTTCATCATGATTTCCGCCGGCTTGTAGCCGTCGCGCTGCCAGATTTCCCGGTAGTTTTCGATGAGCAGGTGCATCCAGTAGCCGAGCACGGCGCCCTCCTCGGCGCGCTCCTGGGCCTGGGCCAGGTTGGCGCGCAGCACCGCCGGAGCCGGCAGCCGGGTGGTCATGTCGATGCCGCCCCCGCCGCCGCCGGCGCTGGCCGTGCCGCCACCGAGGCGGAAATGCAGCTGCAGGGCCTTTTCACCGTCGAAGTCCACGTTGGCCAGGCCCAGCATCACCTCGACGGGCTCGCCGTTGAGCTTCTGGAATTCCATTTTTTCGGCGGGAATGACGTCCTTGTCGGCGGCCTTGCGCAGGAAGTTTTTCAAGGCCCGTTCGCTCTTGCCGGGAACGAAGGTCATCAGCGTGGTTTCGTCCAGCTGGCCGCGATGGGCGAGGCCGAAGGTGTTGAGGAAGGCCGGGTTACAGTCCACAAACAGGCCGTCCTGGACGTAGGCCACCGGGTCGGGCAGGTCCTCGTAGAGGCGGCTGAAGCGACCCTGGAGCGAGTGGGATTTCCGGCGGGTTTCCTCGCTGATGGCGCTGACCTGCTTCACATACATGATGTTCTGTAGGTATTTCAGGGCGCTGAGCAGGTCGCGGCGGGCGACGGCATAGTCGGCGCCGAGCTTAATCAGATTGTCCAGGGCCGGCTGGGGATTCAGGTCGATGGCAATGATGGGAATAATTAGACCGAGTTCATTCAGAATTAGTTTGACCTTGTCCGGCGTGAATTCCTCATTGACGCTGACAATAATTAAATCGGGCAATAGGGCCTGTAATTCGGTCTTTAATTTTCCCACCGAATCAATAATGCGTTCGGTGGTTACGTAGAAGCGTTGCACGCCCTTGAGAAAGGCCCCGGACCACTCCAAATCGGTGCTCAGCAGC